>Ga0209336_10000070_pt1 | contig 48767 bp, 41 predicted proteins | sample LinPmetageLP32_FD_184042 | JGI IMG/M metagenome (GOLD analysis project Ga0209336, IMG submission 184042) | Marine viral communities from the Pacific Ocean - LP-32 (SPAdes) (version 2) | ecosystem: Environmental > Aquatic > Marine > Oceanic | place: Pacific Ocean | collected 2009-08-23
CAATATCCATAATCTTACTTTCGTTGTCTATTCTATATTGGATAACAAGGAAAATTGGCCTAAAGGAGATACCGTTGATGGAGAAAATACAATCTGTCTTTTTCATGGACCAGTAAACAAAGCTCAAACAGATATTGGCTATACCGTTTCCTCTAACTCATTCCAAGTGGATATGTTTGATGGATTCGATATGGCTATGTTGGGTGATATTCACAAACGACAAACGTTTGGTGAAGGATATGAACACATTGCTTATGCTGGTTCTATGGTTCAACAAAATCATGGAGAGTTATTAGAAAAACATGGTTATTTAATTTGGGATATTCCTACAAGAACATTTACAGAACATCATATTCATAATGATTATGGATTCTTAACAGTTGATGTAGTTGATGGTAAGATACCGCAATGGGTATATGATGAAGTTGGTACTAAACTTCCAAAGTATCCAAGATTAAGATTACGATTCACAAGAACAGAAGCTTCTGATATGAAAAGAAGAATAACTGAACTAAAGAAGTTATTTAAAGTTGCTGAAGTTACTGTAACAAGAACCGATACAATCGGACAATTAAAAACAAATCAAAAGGTAAACAAAAATATTGTTGGTGATGTTAAGAATGAAACATTCCAAAACCAACTAATCAGAGATTACTTAGAAAGACAATATCTTTTAGAAGATGAAGAGTTAGATAAGATAGCAGAAATAAACTCAGAACTAAACTCACATATAGATGATTCTGATTCAGCAGGTAATATTTTATGGACACCTAAACAATTTGAGTTCTCTAATATGTTCTCATATGGTGAGGGTAACTTAATCCGATTTGAAAAGGCACAAGGTATCATGGGTATCTTTGCTCCAAATGCTAGTGGTAAATCTTCTATGTGGGATGCACTATCTTTCTGTATCTATGATAAAACTTCTCGTACAAACATCTCTAAGAATGTTTTAAACAATCGTAAGAGTACTTTCCATTGTAAGTTTAACTTTGAGATAGATGGAATAGATTACTTCATTGAAAGAAGAGCTAAGTATGTTAGGAGAGGTACATCTGTTAAAGTTGATGTAAACTTTTGGAGAGATAATAATGGAGTTATTGAATCACTTAATGGTGAACAACGAAAAGATACTAATAAAGAAATAGAGAAGTACTTAGGTAAGTTCGAGGATTTTGTTTTAACTGCACTATCCCTACAAGGAAATAATGCACTCTTTATAGATAAATCACAAACTGAAAGAAAAGAAATACTTTCTCAATTTATTGGTGTAAACATCTTTGATAAATTATATCAGAAAGCATCTGATGAGAATAGAGATAATGCAACACTTATCAGAAAATTCAAGTCGGATGATTTTACGACAAAATTAGCGGAAATCGACACAGATTTAAAGTCAAACAAAAATGAGTATAAGTTATTAGAAATAACCCAAAAATCTTTAAAGGACGAAGAAGATGTATTGAACAAAAGGATTATATCCCTTAATGGAAAAATTGTAAACTTAAATGCTGATAGTGGAGTATCGATACAAGAGTTAGAAAAAAGATTGAGCATCCTCGAATCCAAACGAGATACAATTCAAACAAATAAAAAATCTACACAAGAAAGAATTACACATAGAGAAGAATTACAACTTACATTAGAAGAAGTACTTGATAAGTTTGATGAAGAAGATTTAGAAGAAGGAATTACAAAATTAAAAACATTAAAGAAGAATTTAAATAATATTGATACAGAAATAGAAAAAGTTAATATTAAGTTAGAATCTTTATATGAAAGAAAAGAACATTTAGATTCACATAAGTACAATGAAGATTGTGATATTTGTATGGAAAATTCTAAATCTATTTTAGAAACAAAAGTAGAAGTAGATTCTAAAATTCAAGATGGTGAAAGTTATTTACAAGATTTTGAGAAACAAAAATTAGATTTAAATATTGAAATAGATTCTCTTAAAGATTATGAAAAAGAGTGGAGTAATTTTCAAGAAGCACAAGAAAAGGAAGATAAGATTGATAGAGAGATAAGTGGACTTATTAACAAGTTATCAACAATTGAAACTGAAGAATTACGAAATTCACAACAAATTACTCAACAAGATACTCTTATAAAAGAATATTATAAGAATGAAAAACAAATTAATAAGAACAAAGAAATTAGAAGTGAGATAAGTGGAGTAAGAGAAAAACTTACAATTGTTAAGGATGAACTTAAAGGAGTAAATACAGATGTTCTTAAATTAAATGGAAAAGTATCAGCATTACAGAATCAAAAGGAAACTATTGAAGATAGAATTAATGAAGTAAAGGAATTAGAATCACAAAGTAGATTATTTGATTTTTACTTAAATGCTCTTTCTAAAGATGGTGTATCTTATGAACTCATCGAAAAGGCACTTCCAATGATTGAGGGTGAGGTAAATAATATATTAGGTCAAATCGTTGATTTCGGAATGCAATTAGAAATTGATGGTAAGAATATTAATGCTTACTTAGTGTATGGAGACCAGAGATGGAGTTTGGAAATGTGTAGTGGTATGGAAAGGTTTATTAGTGGTTTGGCAATTAGAGTTGCTCTAATAAATGTATGTAACCTACCAAGACCTAATTTCCTTGTGATAGATGAAGGTTTCGGTACATTAGATAGCGAAAACCTACAATCTTTATTTATGTTGTTTACATACCTTAAAACTCAGTTTGATTTCGTAATGGTTATTTCTCATATCGATTCAATGAGAGATGTTGTAGATGGTTTAATAGAGATTAAAAAAGAAAAAGGATTTTCCCAAGTAAAATTTTAGTATGAGAATCGTAGTTACAGGTGGTTGTGGGTTCATTGGTTCTTCATTTGTGCATTTATGTAAGAATTTAGGATACGAAGTATTAGTAGTTGATAAACTTACTTATGCTGGTAATATAGAAAACATACCAGTTGAACATCCTGTATTAGTAGAAGATATATGTAATGTAACCAAAGATGATTTAGGTGAATACGATTACTTAGTTAACTTTGCAGCTGAATCTCATGTAGATAATTCTATTAAAGATGGTAAACCTTTTTTGAAATCAAACATAGAAGGAACTTATAATCTATTAGAATTAGCAAGAAAAAATAAAAAACTAAAAAAGTTTATTCAAATATCTACCGATGAGGTTTATGGTGATTTAGATAAATTAAATATAGAATCATCAAACGAATCAAACTTATTATACCCATCATCTTATTATTCAGCAACTAAAGCTGCATCTGATATGTTAGTTTATAGTTGTGGTCATACTTTTAATTTACCATATATTATAACTCGTACTTGTAATAACTTTGGTGATAGACAACATGATGAAAAGTTTATACCTACAATAATTCGTTCAATAGAATCAGATGAATCAATTCCAGTTTATGGAGATGGTACTCAGATAAGAGAATGGATATGGGTTGAAGATAATGCTAAAAAGATATTAGAACTAATGTTAAACTCTGAAGTTGGTACTTTTAATATAGGTAGTGGTAACTCTTTACAAAATATAGATATCATAAATCATATAGGAGATTTGATAGGTAAGAAACCTAAATACAAATTTGTAGAAGATAGATTAGGACATGATAAAAGATATACTTTAAAAACGGATTTTTTTCCACCAATGATAACTAAAACTTTATTTGAATACTTAGAAGAAACAATATGATAGTTGATTTAAATACATTTCCTGATTCAAGAGGTTCTTTAACTTGTATATCTACAAAAAAATGGGACCAAGTAAATATAAGTAAAAATTTTAAAAAATTTACTTTTAGAGGAATGCATTTTCAAAACTCCCCAAGACAATCAAAACAAATTATAGTTACCAAAGGAAGTATAATAGATTTCATTTACAATCTTAAAACAAAAACGTTAGAAGCATATGCTATTCAAGAGGGAGAAAGTGTTTTTGTAAACAAATTCTCAGCACATGGGTTTTTAACATTAGAAGATGATACAGTAGTTACTTATCTTGTTGCTGGAAAATATAATCCTAAACAAGAACATTCTATTGTATGGAAAGATATACCTCACTTAAAGAATATTATCTTAAGTCATTGTAAAGAATCTGAACTTGTTATATCTGAAAAAGATAACGAAGGAAAGTAATTATTTTACTCTTAGTACATTTGTTGGTTTAGGTTTACTTAATCTTTGCTTTATCAACCTTTCAATCAATCCACTTTTGGAATATCCATTCTCACAACAGTAATCGTGTAATTCCTTATATAATTCCCTTTTAACTTGTATTGTAGTGTATTTTCCCATAATCTATATAATTCTATATAATATATATTTATAAATATTATTTCAAGATATTTATATAAAGAAATTAGGAAACTTTTATGGCTATTATAAAATCATTCGCACCTTTTCAAAATTTATTTAACTTTCAAGTATTTGAAAATGATGAAGCACCAAATTCTGAATATTTTAGAATTACAGAATTACAAGAAACTTTTACCGGTGGTAAGAATGGATTTCTTATTGAGGGTTCAGAACATCTAAAAGAAACAACTGAAGTAAAAATAGAAATACTTGATGTTGAAGGAAATCCAATTTACTTTGAACCTGGTAATGGTATACCTGAATATTATGAAGGATTATCAAAGCCGATTTCAATTCATGTTTATGATGATACTCCAATTGGTATTGGTAAAGTTACTATACTTGGTGAGTTAAAAACATATATTAATGATTTAGGTGCAGTAGTTGATGTTCCTGAAGAATGGAAGGGTGTATATAATGTTAAGTGGCAAAGAGATGTTCAGATTAATAAAAACATTTCAAATGAATCAACTGTAAGATTTTACAGAAGACCTCTTGTAGCAATAGGTGAGATTGTAAAACCAATATTCAGTAAAATAATAAATGATTCTGAAGATACAGGTAGTATAAATGGATTCCCCCTACAACCACCACTTGGACAAAATTTATCAGAATGGGGTGCAGGAACAAATTATTTATTACAAAGAACTTCGGGTACATTTGATGTTGATGTTGATGAAAATTTAATCACAATCACATCTGGTTCAAGTACTAACATAGTACATACTGCAACAATTGTAGAAGTTTTAAATGATACAGATTTAGTAATTGATAAACCATTTGTTGATTCAAATGGAAAGGTAGCAAACTTTTCAAGTTTTACAGGTTCAGTTGCATATCAAGATATAACAAACGAAACAATAGGTGAAACTTCAATTACAGGTTCATTTGCAAAAATTGATATCACACAACTAAAAACATTTATTGGAGATGTTGCACGAGTAAAAATATTTAGAAAATCAAGAAATGCAGTTGGTGATTTCCAATTTGTACAAGAAGCAAAATTAGAATCACAAGAATTATTAAAAGATGTTTTAACTGTAACAGATACCGAAGTATTTTTTGGAAAGTTTACAGATGATGTTTTATCAAACTATTGGATTAGTTCATCTAATGACCATCCGATATCAACCAATTCATCAATCTTATCAAGAGCGGCTCGTATAGATTATAATAATAGTGCTGGAGGTACTCAACAATTAATTACATCTCAATCTATAAATGTATCAAAGGATGTTGAATATACTTTAGAATTTAAAACCCTTATAAGTGGTTCAATTAGTACAGATAAAAATATAAGAGCATTTTTTAGTTCTTCAGATTTTACACAAGATTTTTTAACAGTAAGTGGTTCAACTTCATTTAATTCAAAACAAGATATATCACAAAATATAATAGCACAAAATAGTGGTAGTGCTAAATTAGTAATTGAAGTTAGTGGTGATGATTGGTATATTTCAAATGTATCTTTGAGAAACGCACAAGATACTTCATTCTCACCAGATGAATTTACAATTATACAAGATATACCAAGAAAAACTGCAACTGAAACATTTGATTTCAGATTTGAGTTTTATGATGTAAATAATAATTTTATACCTGTTGATGTAACTGCAACAAAAGAATTTGATGGTGGTAATGATTTTCCTACAAGTGGAAAACTTTTCACTTTTGAATCAGATAGAAATGCATTTAGATTTTCAAGTGGTTCTATTGGAAATCCACCATTTCAACAATTACAATTTAAAACATCACAACAAAACCTAACAGGTTCAGTTACATTTGCATCAGCGGCATTTGATGAAGATGGAGTATTTATAAACCCCTCTTCTTATACAGGTCAATATCCTGGTGCATTAACAAGTGTTACTCCTAATGGTGCTATTATTACAATCGCAAACTTTAGTGGTAGTGATGATTCAATAGTAGTTGGTTCAATTGTTTATACTGCATCCTTACAAGATAATGAAGAATTTGAAACTGTATTTAGATTAGAAGATGGTGATAACGCACCTCAACTTATAGTAACTTCTAATGCAAATCAATTTATATACGAACCAACAACTCTTTCACCAAAACCAAGTGGACAAAGTATAACTGTAAGAGCACAAAGAAAAAACTTAGCATCTTTAGTTACTCCTGTAACTGTTAATAGTGGTAGTAATAGACCTCCTCTTAATTTTGTAGAAACTGTAAATGGTATAGATTCATATACAATCTCATCAACTCAATTTTCATCATCATTTGCATCAAACAATTTTGATGAAGTAACATATCAATTTACTGGTTCTGATGTTTTTGGGAATGAACAAACAGATGAAATAACTATTTCTAAAGTAATTAACTTTGATGCAGTTTCACTTGTACTTTCAAATGAATCAACTGCATTTCAAGCAAAATCAACTGGTGAAGTTCTTGGTGGATTTGTTCCCTCAAGTGGTTCAGTACAAATGTTTATTGGAAGTAATCAAATTACACACGATGATGAATTGGGTGGAAGAACTAAAAATACATTTAATATAACTTCATCTATTGGAGATAATGTAACACCAACAGATACAACACCGAATACCTCAAATTATTCTATATCAGCTTTTGAAACAAGTAAAGATAGTGGTTCATTAACACTTACAATAGATTATTTAGCAGGAGATAATTCTACAACACAATCATTTCAAAAGATTGTATCTTATACAAAATCAAAAAAGGCAGTACCAACTGTTTTAACTAAAATATCTCCATCAACACAAACAATTAATTCAAGTTCATTAGGATATGATAGTCCTCAAACAATGGAAGTTATTGTTCAAGAAGGTGGAGATGAATACACATTTGATGGTAATTTAGATATTACTACTGCCGGAGCTTCAAATGGTAAGGAGTTTAATATTGCTGGTTTATTTGTGGATTCTGGTTCAATTAGTAATTCAAATAACATTTTAACATTTGGTTCACTAACCTCATCTTTCAATAGTATAATAGGTTCTGCATCATTGGAGTATGTAGATTCGGAAGGAACATTTGTAACTGGTAAAAAAGTAAGATTTGATTTAGCAGTTTCAAAGATTGGTGTTGATGGTGTAAATGGTGCAAGTGGTTCTAATGCAAGAGCAGTATCTTTATCTTCAACTAAATATGCAATAGTGTATGATGGTGATGGGGTTTTATTTCCATCTAATCAAGATTTTACACTTAGTGGCTCTGCACAAAACTTTAACACACCAGAATTTCAATTTTTAAGTGGTGGGGCTGAAATACATCCATTTGCAACAACTTCGGAAGTAATTATATCAAGTTCAGGATATCCACAAAGAGGAGATACTAGTTTATTTGAAGTAAGAGTTAGGGAACAAGGTGGTTCTGATATTGGAGTATTTGATAACATTGATGTATTTGCAGTACAATCAGGTTCAGATGCATTTACAGTATTCTTAACAAACGAAGCTCATGTATTTTCAGCAACTTCTGAATCAGTAGTAAGTGCTTCTGACTTAGAAGCGGGAGAGTTTGAAGTAAGATTCTTTAGAGGAGCAGAACAATATAATAGTGGTTCGAGTGGTAAAACATATAGTGTAACTGCAAGTGTTCAAACTGGTATAGTATTATCACAATCACTTGAAAGTAGCCAAGCAAAATTTAGACCAACATCACTAAGTGCTGATAATGGAAAAGCAACTATTATAGTAACAGATAACAATACATCACAAACATTTAACAAAGAATATACATTTAGTAAATCTAAAGAAGGTTTAGTTGGTGAAAGAGGTGCTGATGGAGCAAATGGTGCAAGTGGTTCTAATGCTAAGGTGGTATCACTATCATCAACGAAATATGCAGTAGTATATGATGGAGATGGTGTTTTATTCCCAACAGACCAAAACTTTAATTTATCAGGCTCATCACAAAACTTTACAAATCCAGAATTTCAATTCTTAAGTGCGAGTGCAGTATTACACGATTTTGCATCAACATCAGAAGTTACTATTTCAAGTTCTGGTTATCCTGAAGCAGGAAACGCTACTTTATATGAAGTAAGGGTTAGAGAGAATGGTGGTTCTTATGAAGGTGTATTTGATAACATTGATGTATTTGGTGTTCAATCAGGTTCTGATTCATTCACAACATTTTTAACTAATGAAGCCCATGTATTTTCAGCAAACTCGGATGGAGTAGTAACATCTACATTGGCAGACGGTTCATTTGAAACAAGATTCTTTAGAGGAGCAGAACAATATAATTTCGGTACAAGTGGTAAATCGTATAGTGTTTCGGCTACATCATCGAGTATAGAATTAGAACAATCAACAAATAGTAATCAACGAAAATTCACACCAACTGCTGCATCTGCAGATAATGGTAATGCATCAGTTACATTAACTGATAATAACACAGGTCAATCTTTTGAAAAAACATATACATTTAGTAAATCGAAAAAAGGTGCACCTGCAACAGTAATATTTGCTACACCACAAACACAAACAGTAACAAGTGGTTCTGTTGAAAGTATAGGTACACCATCAGATGTACAAATAGTAGTAAATGAAGGTGGTAGTAGTAACTATACATACACAACTGGTACTGTAACCACAAACAAATTTAAAATTACTGGTGTAACAAATGGTACGAATAATGATGATGGAACGATTACTCCAAGTACACCAACTAGTTCAAGTCCAGTTAGTGGAGTTATAACATTATCTTATACAAACTCTGAAGGAACTGCGTTTACATCTAAAACAATTAATTTTAGTGTAGGTGTTGCAGGAGTAGGAGACCAAGGTCTGACAGGAGGACAAGGAGATACTGGTAAAAGAAGTGCAACTGGTGTAATATATTATCAAGTCTCATCAGCAAGTAATCCTGGTACTCCAAGTGCAACTGCATATAATTTTTCTGCACAATCTTTTAGTAGTTTGACTGCGAATTGGGGATTAAGTGCACCAACATTTGCTGCAGGTAATTCTAATGCATATTGGTTCTCTCGTTTTAATGTAAATGAATCAAGTAGTGAATCAAATACTGGTGCACCATCATTTACTGCAGCAGTTCAAGCAATAGGATTTACCGGTTTAGTAACATTTAGCTCTGCAAATAATATTTCAGATGGAACAAATAGTTCAGCAATAGTTGAAGCAGGAGATGTACAATCTCATATTGGTGGTGCTAATACAACTAATATAGATGGGGGTGTTGTATCAACTGGTATTATTAAATCTACAAACCATTCAACTGGTAGTGGTAATGGATTTACAGCAGTTGGAACAGAATTCAACTTAGATGAAGGTTCATTCGCATCTGAAAAGTTTTTCATAGATGGTGCAGATGCCAACTTCCAAGGTTCAATTACTGCAGCAGCTGGTAGTATTGGTGGATTTACAATTGATGCTGATGAAATCAAAAGTGGAGCAAATATAGGAATGAATTCCTCTACTAAAGAATTTACAATAAACAGTACAACATTTGGAAATACAGGAATTCAATTACAATACAATAGTGGAACTCCACGAGCATTTATTGGAGTAGGTGGTGGACATGGTATAAATTTTGATGGTACTAATCTTATTTTAAGTGCATCAAACTTTGAAGTGGATTCAGCTGGTAATGTTCAAGCAGCAAACTTTTCACTTCTTTCTTCTGCAGGTTCAAGTGGTAATATAAGTGTTTTGGGTCCTGATGGTCAATCTAACTTTGGTGTATCGGATGATGGTATCCTTTCAGCACTTACCGCAAGTATTGAAGGAACAATAACTGCAACAGGTGGTAGAATTGGTGAATTTAATATAGAAGGTTCAAAGTTGACTGGTAAAGGAGAATTTCTTGTTTTAGATGCATCCAATACTCCAAATATTTATTTTTATTCTGGTAGTGGAGCTGGTTTTACAACAATTGTAAAATTATCATCTGCGGGTACTTTAACTCCTATTGAACTTACTAGTGCACCATCAATGGGTGGAAGTTTCCCATTTACAGGTGCAACTAATACTGACCAAGAAAGTGCAGCAGGTTCATCATTTGCAACGACAACACAAAATCCTACTCATTTATATGATGAACTTACTCCCGGAACTTACAGATTTCCATCTAGTGGTAATTTGACATCTGACCATGTGGGACTAGAAATGCAAGTTTCTGCAACTTTAAATAGAAATGATGGTGGAACTCATTCATTTATTTACTCTGTTGGTGAAGCTATTAGTGGTAATGTTGCATTTATGTCTAATGCTGCAACAGTTGGTTTAAGAATGAAAAGAAGTTCAACTTCAACACAGGTAGCATTTGGTCAAAGTGCTTTCACAGACTTTGCTCTTTTAGGTGGAAGTCAAATTGGTAAACTAGGAACTGAAACTGCCGGTGGTACAAATAATAATTCAGCTAGTACAACAAAAAATATATCTTATACCTACGATATTACTGCAGATGATGTTGGAACATTTTTCATATTTGATACCTATATTAAATCAGGTACTTCCCAACTATCAGTTTCAGGAAATTTTGGATGTGCACTTAGTACCACATATAGAGCACCTGATGTTTCTGCTATGACTGTTACTGTTCCAACAGGAACCGATATACAACCATTTACAGAAATGTCAAAAGGTGGATTCCAAGTAGTATCTGATGCAGACCCAACGAATTTAAAATCTGTAAAAATACCAGCAGATAAAGATGCAGGTAATACACTTATAGTTTCTGGTTCAATTGAGGCTTCAGGTAATATTACTGCATTTGCATCATCGGATGAAAGGTTAAAAGAAAATATAATTACAATACCAAATTCTTTAGATAAAGTAAAAACTTTAAACGGAGTATTATTTAATTGGAAAGATGGATATGAAAAAGTTCATGCATATGGAACTTTAAGAGATGTTGGTGTGATTGCACAAGATGTTCAAAAAATATTACCTGAAATTGTAAAAGAAAATGTTCACAATCGTTTTCTTGGAGTAAGGTATGAAAAACTGACTCCACTTTTATTAGAAGCAATCAAAGAGCTAAATAAAAAAGTAGAAGATTTAGAAAACAAATTAAAAGATAAAGAATAATGGCACTACCAAGTTCAGGTCCAATATCAATGTCAATGGTTAATATTGAAATCGGTGATGATTTTAATCAAGGAGTTAGCTTCCAATCAATTGCGTCTGATTTTAATTTGAGTGCACCAAATTATGGTGATAGCAAACTTGGTTTAGGTCTTGATGAATTGTATGGACTATCACCATCTTTAACTGCTGTTTTTTCTGATTTTGCTGTATCATCATTTAATGTTAATTCACAAGATGGTTTAATTACAAGTCAACCAACTGCAACTGCTGGTTCTGACCCATTAGTATCATTAACGATAGATTATGTAGGAGACCCATTTTCTCTTGTACTTGCAGATATAACAAGAACCGCTGATATTGATTTAACAGTTCCTGCAGAATCTGCTGGTGGAAATCCATATGTAAACCAAGGAAGTACATTATCTGGTCAAGTTACTTCTACACAAAATCCTTATCAATTTGAATTTAATGATTGGACTGGCGGACCTACTTCAGTTAATCCAAATACTGGTGATGTAGGTTTTAATAATGGTAGTGATAGTAATGCACCATCAGTAGTAACGAGTAATACAAATTTTACTAAAGTTTCTACTTCACCAGCTGCAGGAGAATATCTTCCAAGTGCAACATCATTTGGTACATTTACTGGTACTTCAGTTACACGAACTGTTACTTTTACAATCGGAGTACCAGGAGGTAATCAAAATGGTAGTGGTGGAGTATATGGAAATCAAGGTACTACTGTTTCAGGTACGAAAACAGTAATACAATATGGAGCAGAAACTATTGCTTCAAATCCAACTGGTTCTACTACTAGTGGAGTTGATTTATTATTTGCATATAATTCAACAACTAATCAAACAGTAACTATTACAGTAAGTGGAGGAAATGGTTCAATAGACCATGATGGTACTATACTATCGGGTCATAGTTCTGGTGGGGGTAGTCCTTCTTCTGATTTTTATATATCAACAGATTCATCTTTTCCAGTCAATAATTTTGCAGCTGGGTTTAGTAGTGGAAATGGACACCCTACTGGAGTATATTATGTTAAACCTGCAAGTACAAATAGTACCATTGCAAGTAAAAATGCTAGAATAATTTTTTCTACTAATGTTGGTGGACAAATTGCAACTGTATTAATAACACAAGAAGGAAATGTTATATTTACTACATCACCAGCAGGAGGTTCTACTATTGTATTTAATTCAAATGGAACATTATCATCTGGTGATAACTCAATAGATTTAACTACTAGTAGTGGAATAGATTGGAATGCAAATGTAACAGGAAGTGGATTTAGTGTAACTCCATCAAGTGGTACTAATAGTTCAGTTGTAAGTGTTTTTGCAGCTTCTAATACAGGAACAGGAAGAAGTGGTACAATGAATATAGATGCAACTACTACTGGTATTACTGGTGTTCTAAAAACATTTACGCTATCACAAAAGGCAGCTCAAATGACTGGTACAGTTAAATACAATGGTGGTTCTCAAAGTGTATCTGTTGGTTCATTTGGAACTGCAATAACAATAGCAAATAATGGAACAACAGTAGGAAGTGGAATTCCAAGTCCTTCGTTTATGGACTTTAGAGTACATGGTACAAATTATATTGGGACATACGATGTTTCAATAAGTTCAGCAACATATGCAGGATTATCACTTACATCTAACACATCTGGTACTGGTCAAGGAACAACAACTTTATCTAATATTAATACTACAACCGCTAGTAGTGGAAATGCTCAATTCTTTTGTAACATAGATGCAAACGATACTCAAAGTACTGAAACCTTTACTTTGACTATAACGTTTGATGATGATTCAAGTACATCAACTACAACATTTGACTTTACACTTAGCCCAATTCCTGGTGGAGGCGGACCTGGTGGACCTGGTGGTGGAGACCAACTATAAATTAAAATAAATGGCTATATTAAAAAACGAAGAAAAAGATTCAATTAAAACAAGTTTAGTAAATTATCTCTTACATTGTAATGAAGAAGTGGATACTGATGTATTAATCAATAAAATAAACACATCACTTCCATATGATAAAAAATATTTTATAAAAGGATATTCAAATGATAGTTTTACAAAAGTATTAGTTACTACTGGTTGTGGTAATACAATTGAAGGTGGTGCAGATATTTGGACAAATCATTTTATAGAAAATGTATGGAAAGAATTGCCAAGAAGAAAACATTGGAAACTTTTAATTGATTCAAAACGACCATCTAACTTTGATGAAAAATCTTTACCAGAAGATTTACAATGGCATTTTCACTATGATGACCCTTCTATAACAGAAGATTTATTATCAGAATGTTCAGAAATACATTATTTACATTCTCATTATCACAAGAGAGAACATATATGGAAATGGGAAAGTAAATTTAAAAATATTTTTGTTCATGCATATCCAACTGAAATGGAAGAAGTATTAACTCATATGCCTGAATTAAGTAGATTACAGTTTAACACTAAAGTAGATTCTACTTTTTATGAAACTTTTTTACAAACATTTAAAAAAAGAATATGGGTTGGTAATAATCCAAGTAAGTTGTTTGATGACTTTCCAAATTATACTGAATCAATTCCTAATTTTTATAAGTTTAAACATAACTTAGAATTAAATCATACGAATATTGATAATAGTAAAATAGGATTTGCATCAAGAGCAGAAACAAGAAAATGTATGCATTGGATGCACGGTCATAGTGGGTTTATTTTATCATCACAATATGATTATCAAAATTTAAAAGATACAACAACATATACTTTTCCAAATATTAAATTTTATCAATGGAATCCTACAATACATAATACATTTATGAGAAAGAATTTTGGGATATTTCATGGAGCATATTTTAAAGAACCATTTGGATACTCTATATTTCAAGCAATAGATTATGGTAAATTACCAATCATCCACACAGATTGGGCAAAGGATGTTGATTACAAATATAGAGCATCAACTAAAAATGAATTTGATAAGTGTGTAAAGAAAATCGTATATGATTCAGAAGAAGAACGATATAGAGAATTTGCTAACTTAAAAACATATATGTTGAAATATCAGAATATAGCATCTTGGAGAGATAAAATACTCAAAACTTTAATTTAATATATTTATATATACAAATACTAAATCAGTATGTTAATATTCAATTTAGATTATATACGAGAATATTTAACAAATAATCAAGAAAAAAAAGTTGATACAAACAATAAGGAGTTTACAGAACTTAAAAAAGTTCCTTATCGTTGGACACATGGAGCAACTGACTTAAGTCTTGGAGATGGTTTGTTAGTTTATTCAATAATACATTATATGAGGGCAAAAACTTGTGTGTGTTTGGGTAGTGGTGGTGGATTTATTCCAAGAATCATGACTCAAGCAAGGGCAGATTTACATGACTCTCAAATATTTGATGGAAATAGAGATTTTAATTGGGGAGATATTGGTACAACATTTGTAGTAGATGCTTCAAACGGTGTTGGTGGAAATACTGATTGGACAAAAGAAGATTCTTTTTTTAGAAAAACTTTTTATCCAAGAGTAATACTAGAAACAACTGAAAATGCGTATTATAACTTTTTTGTAAAAGAAGATATAAAGATAGATTATTTACATATAGATGCAGGTCATTCATATGAGGATGTAAAAAAAGATTTTGAATTATATTCAAAATTACTTTCACCAAGTGGGATAATATCGATACATGATACAGATAAATCATTTGAAAAAGATTTAATAGTTACAGATGAAATTAAAACAAAAGACCATCAAGAAATAACAAGTGGACCTGTTCAATTAGTAAATGAATTGAAAGAAAATAAAGATTGGGAAATATTTAACTTTTTTAATAATGGTATATTTAAAACTAAACCAGCATCAACAGGTCTAACAATTCTTCAAAGATGCAAAAACTAAATTTAGTTACAGTTGTTGGACATAATACAACCTTACTACCTCATATGTTAAATCATTACAAGGATATTGTAGATGAAATATATGTAGTGGTTTACAGACAACATGAAAACGATGGTATATTAGAAGATATTACAAACTTAGGTATCAAACCATGTAAAGTAGTAACAGAACCAAAATTTAATTGGGAAAGAGTAACTGAGTTGTATAACGAAATTAAACAAACCAAACCCAATGAATGGTGGGTGGTTTCGGATGATGATGAACTTCATGTATATCCAAAAAACATTCGAGAGATGATTCAAGAGTGTGAGGATAATGGATGGGAGTTTATCACAGGAGGATTCCTCGATAGGATAGGAGAGGATGGAGAGTTTCCTTTGGTAACAAAAGAAACAAATATTTGGAAATCGTTTCCACTTGCAGGATTTTTTAGATATCCGATGAGTGGAGCGATGCCAAACAAATGTTGTGTAATGAAAGGTTCTGTTGATGTAACACCAGGTCAACACTTTGCTGTGATTGGTGATACCGATACTTGGAAAGAACGAGGATGGAATCATCCTGAAAGATATCCAATTGAAAAAGGATTTATCCAAGTTCATCACTTCAAATGGGATTCAACTGTTTTAGAACGAATAAAAGAAGTATCCGAAACAAAACAAGATTATTCTTATTGGAAAGAGTACAGAAAAATGTATCGAGCAATTCAACTAAATGATTGGAAGATTGATGTAAAAAAAAGTGAGTTTTTATTTGTAAATGTCAAAAAAAATTCGTATATTTGTTATAACCATTGGAATACTCTTAAAGAAGTTATAGTAAAAATCTAAATGAAAGATAAGTTAGCAATAATAGTTCCATACAGAGATAGACAAGAACACTTAGATGTATTTGTTCCTCATATGCGCGAATTCCTAAAAGATAAGGGAATTGATTACACTATTTTTATCGCAGAACAAACAGATGATAGACCGTTCAACTATGGTAAACTATGTAATATAGTTACTAAGGAAGTTAGTGAGGAATATACTTACTTTGCTTTTCATGATATAGATATGTTACCAATGAATGATGATTGTGATTATGGTTATCCTGAATCGCCAACTCATTTGGCAAGTAATGTAGAAGTACATGGAGGTGAATTACCTTATCCACAATACTTTGGTGGTGCTATTGTTATGAGTAGAGAAGATTTTGAAAATGCTAATGGATACTCAAATGAATATTGGGGATATGGATTCGAAGATTTAGATTTATTGTATAGATTACAACGAAGTGGTGCATATTTAGAAAAGTTTTATGATTTAAATAATGTTTATTCTAGTTACGATGAATTAGATGTTCTCCCTTATAGGATAGAAAACATAAAACCATCAGTAGAAAAAAGAATACAAACTATTAATTATAATAACTTTAAAAAAAATGATTACATCTATGGTTTATTAAATCCACTTACTAAAAAAATGGTAGATAAATCATTTACAATTTCATTTTGGTTCAATGATGACTTTGAGCGTAATATGAAAAAGAACTTATTTGTATTTGAAGGTTGTGATAGCGGATTATTTCTAAGTAGAGGAAATGAAATTATCGCACAGATTTGGGATACAGATGAAAAACACACAGAAAGTATTTTATCATATTCAAGAAACAGATGGAATCATTGTAGTTATTCATTTGATTCAAAAAATAAAATATTAAAATTATCTATAAATGAAAAAACAAAAGAAGTAAAATTAAAAGATGATTTTGAAATTTACGATTACAAAAAACATTGTATAAAAATATCAGATGATTCTTCATCTATAAAAATTTCAAATGTTTTAGCATTTGATTCTTACTTAGGTGATGATATTCTAAACATATTATATAATAGAGGTAATTCTTCTTTAGATGATATTAATAATAAATTTGGAGTGTCACCTGTAATAAACTTAAAATATAATTCTTTGTATAAACAATCTATATTATTAGATACTGGTTCATTTAAAAACCATTTAAAGTTTTATGGTAGGTTAGACTCAGATAAATTAACATATACACCAAATGAACTATATCTACCAATAAGATTTGATTCTGAATATAAATCATTGGTACATGAAAACGATACAGATATAATAGAAAGATATTATAAGTATGACCCGGATATAACAGAAAACTCTGATATATTTTTTCACGATGTAATTCCAGATACTTTAGATTATAAATCTATTGGATTGAGTACATTAAATTATAGTATATTAGATATACAAAATAAAAAAAATTATGAACTTATTAGAATTGTTACATAACGAAAAAGTTGTTAAATCACTCGAAAAGATTGATAACGACTTAAAAGATTTAACAGAACCAAGTTCTGATGAAAAATCTATATTTTTAAAAATAATATTGTTAGTTGAAACTCTATTCTTAAGAGATAGAAACTCAAAAACTGCAAATATAGGTAGATTTTTCTCAAGATGGCATGATAAACAAACTACTATTGATGATATCAATGAAGATATTAAAATGAAAAAAGTAAAACGAGATGATATAAAATTTCGTTTAGAGGATTTATCAGTAGAGAAAGAAAAGTTAGAATATAGATTGCAAGAAATAATTGCAGAAATAGATACTAACCAATGGGAGCCTCAAAAAATAGATGATGAGTTGGAGAACTTAGAATGGGAGCCAAAAAGACTACAGGATTGGATTGATGAGGCATCTTTCCCAATTGATAAAGAGGGTCTTGAAGGTTTTATATTTGAAAAACTTAAAGAAGAATTAATTTATAACAAAAAACTAAATTACAATTATGGCAAAGAACGAGACAACAAAAACTAAATCTCTTGAAGAAAGAGGGGTTAAGGCACTTGAATCGATAGCTGGTTCAATTGGTGATATAAACGATTGGGTTTATGAACTAGATGCAGATATGTGGCAGGAACGTTTGGAATGGTATCTAAACGAATTCTATCAAATAGCAAAAACAAAAACAGTAGGAACAACAAATAGACCAGAAAGAGGTAGTGAAAGAATCCAAGAGAATACAGAAACTCAAGGAGAAGAAAGTAAATCATAAACTTGGTATAATAGTTCCATATAGAGATAGAGAACAACAACTGAAAAGGTTCTTATCTCATATGAAAGATTATATTAAGGATATTGATTACGAAATCTTCATCATTGAACAGGCAGATAATAAACCTTTTAACAGAGGTAAACTTCTGAATGCAGGATATAAGTATGCCTTAGATAAAGGGTGCGATTATTTTGTATTTCATGATGTAGATATGTTACCTGAAGATGTAGATTACTCTTATTCAGATAAACCACTTCATTTAGCAACACACTTACAAGAACACGATTACGAAACTACATTCTTTGATTACTTCGGTGGAGTAACAATGTTTACAAAAGAAGATTTCAAAACTATCAATGGATTCTCGAATGAGTATTGGGGATGGGGATTTGAAGATGATGATTTACTAGTAAGATGTATTGAATCTGGTGTATCAGTAGATAAGGAAGATGGAATGAATTCAGATATTAAAGAATTTGAATCTTTTAACTTTAGTGGAAACAAATCATTCATAAAATTAGAAGGAAAAAATACTACACTTTTACAAGATGATTTTACAATATCAGTATTGGTAAAGCCAAAAAATATTGTTATTAATCAAAATAAAGAATATGATGAATATCCAATTATATCTATACCAGGATATAACATAGGTTTATTTTACAATTCATTTAGAAGATTCTTTTGTCAGTTTTATGATGAAAATAAAAAATCACATTCAATAACATCTGATATCTTAGGAGAAAGATGGGTTCATCTTACAATGAAATATGAAGTAGCTGGTATGTTAAAGGGTTCTAATAATTGGAAAATATCTTTTTATGTTGATGGAAAATTTATAGATTCTATCTCAATGGATAACGAAATACTACAACTATCTTCAGATAAAATATTTGTAGGAGCAGGAAGTAATGATAAAACAAATAAGGATTTCTTTAATGGATTGATAGGTAATATTGAAATGTATGATGTTGCACTTACCGATGAGGAGATAGTGGAGGTATCAAATAATCCAATCAAACCAAAATTAAGAAACTTTGGTAAGTTTCAATCATCAAATTTTTTATATACACAATTATTACCAGAACTATCGACAGAAGATAGTTGTATAGATTTATCTAACACATACAAAGTTTCTTTAAGTAATATTTATTTATATAAAGATAATCAGTCATTTAAAACTTTCTTACCAAAGCCACATAGAAGAGTAAGTAGATTTCAATCATTAGTCCATAAAAATAATTCATCAGAAGGTAATAGATGGATTCACACACAAACAAGAAAAAATCAAATAAAATATTATAATGAAGTTAGAAATGATATTGATGATTTCAGAATAGAAGGATTAAATACTTTGAGATTTAAAGAGATAAAAAAAGAAGAAAACAAACTAGTAAATAAAATATCAATAGAATTATGAACCAAATGTATAATATGGGAATAATAGCTGGTAACTTCGATGTAATACATCCAGGTTATATTAAGATGTTTAAAGAATGTAAATCATATTGTAAACAACTTATAATTCTTTTACACATAGACCCATCAATAGAAAGACCAGAGAAACTAAAACCAATTCTTACTAAACAAGAAAGAACAGAAATTTTAACTTCAATAAAGTTTATAAATGGAATTGCGTATTATACTTATGAAAAAGAATTGGTAGATTTAATATACAGATTAAATCCAGATATCAGATTTTTAGGAGATGATTATCGTGGTAAAACATATACAGGCTTTGAATTAGATGTGCCAGTTCATTATCTAAACAGAGACCATGGTTGGAGTACAACCAAATTTAAAAAACTAATTGCAAATACACTATGAAGTTAGGAGTTTGCGTTCCATATAGAAATAGAGAAGCTCACTTAAAAGAGTTTATACCAAAGATTGGTAAATACCTTGATGGACAGGGTATAGATTATTGTATCTATTTTGGACATCAAGTAGATGATAAACTATTTAACAGAGGAGCAACTAAAAACATTGCAGCAGAATGGGCGTTTAAGGAGGGATGTGATTATGTTGTGTATCATGATATTGATATGATACCTGAAGAAGGTGGTGGAGCAGATTATACTTTTCCAAAAGATAATCCAAGACATATTGCAACTCAAATATCACAAATGAACTATCAACTAAAGTATGAAGAATACTTTGGTGGAGCAATTGTATTTTCAAAAGAACAAGTTGAAAGAACTAATGGATACTCTAATGATTATTGGGATTGGGGAATGGAAGATGATGATTTATTTTGGAGATGTGTATTAGAAGGTTATACCAAAACAAATATGATGGAATATTCGAAAGAACCTAAATCTTTCCTATCTTTTAATGGAAAAAATTCTTATGTACAAATTCCATGTACTAGGCCTTTGAGAAATCTAACATCTCGTTCCCATACTATTTCAGTATTAGTAAGAGCACACCAACAAGAAGAAAAAGTTCCTATTTGGTTAGTTGGTGATGAAGATAGAAGATTCTGTGAATACCCAATATTAAGAAGACCAGGATATGATTATGGATTGAGTTACAATAACTCTAGAGCATATACTTGTCAGATGTGGAATAATCAAAGAAAACATTTGTATTCGTGGATGAAACAATATGAAAACAAATGGGCTTGGATTACAATAGTTGTAGATGAAAATGATATTCATTTTTACATGAATGGAAAAGAATCAGATGCAAGATGGGGGACAGGAACTCCATCACCATTACACTTTGAAGGAATGCTAAAACGATATGGAAATGTAGATTATTATTTAGGAACAACAACATCAGTTGCAGATGATGACCCATCTAAATGGTTTAGAGGAGATATTGCTGATTTAAAAATGTGGAATAGGGCATTAACTCAAAATGAAGTAGAAGACCTCGCAAAAACTCCAACAGATGATGGATTGGTATTACATTATGATTTCAAAGACGGTTCAGTAAATGATAAATCAGAAAATGATAATGATGGAGTTGTATATAATTGTGATATTAAAAACGAAAAAATACAAATTCCATATACAACAGTACCACATAGAGAACCTGGTAGAATGTTTTGTTTACCTCACAAAGATGAGGGGTTGGTTAAAGTTGGTGGAGTTGATAAGTGGGCAAAAGGAGAAACTACTGCAAGAAACGAAAAAAGATTTGTACATCAAATGCAACAAGGTAAGTGGGATTACAAATCCGATGGAATGAATTCTTTAAAATATGAACTAGTGGGTGTAGAAGAAATTACACCAAAAGCTAAATTTATTAATATCAAATTATGAGTAAAGTAATAGGTAATAACTTTACAGAAATGAAACAGAAATTAGATTCTGTTGGATGTGGATTTTGTTTAGCAAAATGGACACAAGTTACAATGCACCTACACGATGGTACAACACATTCTTGTCACCATCCTGCACCACATAAAATTGGATTGAGAGAATTAAAAAGAAACCCAACTGCTCTTCATAACAGTTTACAAAAGAAGAAAGCTAGAAAAGAAATGTTAGAAGGACAAAGACCTTCTGAGTGTGGTTATTGTTGGAAGGTAGAAGATAATTCAGATTCTTTTTCAGATAGAGTTTTTAAATCAGAAGAACAATGGTCAAAACCACATTTTAAAGAAATTAAAGATATTCATTGGAAAGCAGATTATTTACCAAAATATGTAGAAGCATCTTTTTCAAATACTTGTAATTTTAAATGTGGATATTGTGGTCCTTCTTACTCAACACAATGGGTACAAGAAATGAAAAAACATGGAGAGTTTTCTACTGGTGATGGATTTAATTCATTAGAAAGACTTGAAAAAGAAGATATGGTGCCGATTTTACAAAAAGACCATAATCCTTATGTAGAAGCATTTTGGAAATGGTGGCCTGAATTATATAAAAGTATGGATACTTTTAGAATTACAGGTGGTGAACCTCTTTTATCAAAAGATACGTTTAAAGTATTAGATAAAATAATAGAAACCGAAACACCAAATAAAAAATTAAAACTTTCTATTAATAGTAATCTTTGTGTTGATGATAAACTAATAGATAGATTGATTGAAAAGGCATCTGTAATAATTAATGAAAAAAGAGTAAAGGAATTTATTATATATACTTCAGTTGATACATATGGAGAACAAGCAGAGTTTATTAGAACAGGATTAGATTTCAAACAATTATTTGATAATATAGATAAGATACTAGAAAAGTTACCAAAGGTTACTATTGTTGTAATGTCAACTTTTAATATATTTTCTCCATTCAACTATGAAAAATTAGTTAGAAAAATTTATAAACACAAACTAAAACACTTCAATATTGAAAGATATTGGAATTCTCCAATAATACTTGATACTTCTTACTTAAGATATCCTGATTTTTTAAGTTTTAGATTGTTGAAAGGATATTTAGATATTTCATACTTTGAAAAGATAGAAAAGTATATGAAGTTTTTTTCATCATATAGAAGTTTGAATTCATATGATATGCAAGAAATAAACGATAGTGGATTTTCTTTAAAAGAAATAGAAAAAATATCTAGAATAAAAGATATCTTCAAAGAAGATGATAAATCAGATGTTAGATTTGATATTGGTAAAAAGAAATTTAAACACTATATTAGTGATTACAAAAAAAGAAGAGATTTGGATTGTTACAAAACATTTCCTGAATTAAGAAAATTTATAAATGAATTAAAATGATTATAAACTACAAAGAACCATATTGGATAAAATATGAGTGGGATTTATCAGACCATAAAGATGACCAATATGTAACAGAATTTAATAAAACTGAATCAGAAAAACTAGCAAATCTATTTCACCAAAAACAATATGCAATAAATATTGAATTTAAATTAGATAAAGATTTGGAAACTGATAAAATTTATTGTATATTTGGTAAACCAGGAAAGAACTTTGGATTAACTTATAATACAGAGGCAGATGCACTTGCCTTAGAATTTTGGACAGAAGCAACTACAAAAGTAGCTGGGGATGAATTTCATTATGTTCCTTTTTATAACATATCATATGAGCAATTACAAAAACATAACATTGTAACCATAGTAAGAAATAATGATGAATTTATTTGTTATTTTAATTGGGAACGAGTTAGTGATAAAGATTTTGATAAAAACTTAATTGGTGATTATAGAACAGAAGGATTGTATTTAGGGACAGGTAATCCTGGTACTCATGTACCTGAACATCGTTATCATGGTTCTCTTGATATTAATAATTTATTCTTTGTAGAAGATATTACTAATATTGAAACGATTAAAAAAATATATGAAACTGATATTAATAATCTAAATAAAATAGAAGAATATAAAAATTTAATATTTAATTATGACTTTGATACTGTAAATAATCAAGGTATAATTTTTGATAATTCAAGTAATAGTTACTTTGTAGAAAAAGTACCAAAAGAGTTTATACAATAATAGCATATGTCAACAGATAATTTAAGAAAATGGAGAGATAAAAATCTCAATAGTATATCACCAAGTTTTTGTGCAGCAAAATGGTACAATGTATCATTGCATTTAGGACATGGGTTTAAAAACTCATGTCATTTACCTTTACCACATCCAATCGATGCAGAAAAGTTAAAAGATAGACCACAAGAATTACATAATACAGATTTCTCTAAAAGACAGAGAAAAATGATGTTGGAAGGAACACGACCTGCCGAATGTTCTTATTGTTGGAAGATTGAAGATATTGGTAGAGATAATATTGGTGATAGAGTTTATAAATCTAAAATTTATAAAGAAGAGGATATCGCTAAGATTAAAGAATTAGGAGCGGATGTTGATATTATTCCAAAAACCATTGAAGCCTCTTTTGATAGAACTTGTAATTTTGCTTGTTCTTATTGTAATGCTGGATACTCCACTACTTGGGGTAAAGATATTGATAAGTTCGGACCTTATCAAAAGTTTAAATCAGTATCAGCTGGTGCATATCAAAACAATGGTTCATGGGCAGATGCAAATGGTAAATACAATGACCAAAATCCTTATGTAGAGGCATTTCTAAAATGGTGGCCAGATTTAATCGAAGGAGGATTAGAAGAAATCAGAATTACAGGTGGAGAACCGTGTGCATCTCCAAACTTTTGGAGTTTCTTAGAAAAAATGAAAGGATATCCATCTGATAAACTTAGATTGGCAGTAAATTCAAACTTAGGTGGTAACTTTAAAAGAATACAAAGATTAATTGATGCTTCATATGAACTACCAATTAAAGAATTTGATTTATACACTTCAAATGAAGCATATGGACCTCATGCTGATTACATTAGAGATGGTTTGATTTATGATGAGTGGAGAAGTCATATGGTTGCATTTCTTGAAGGTGTAAATAAAGATATATTTCGTTCACTAACAGTAATGATGACAATCAACTCATTATGTTTATTCTCGATAGACGAATTCTTAGATGATATGATTGTATTAAAAAGAAAATATGGACCGAATAGACCTAATGTAGATTTCAATATTTTAAGATGGCCGGCATTTATGTCTCCATTGGCATTACCAACTGATGTAAAAAGATTTTTACACAAAAAATTATCAAATTGGTTTGAAACAAGAAAACAAGATGAAGATTTTTACCAATTATTTAGTGAGGGTGAAATTGCACAAATAGAAAGATTAATTGATTATATAGAAGTTGTTAAAACTGGTCATGTTACTACTGAGGGAGAGGATGAAATTCAATTTCACGATTTCAAATCATTCTACGAACAATATGATAAAAGAAGAGGAAAGGATTTTTGTAAAACATTTCCTGAATTAGCTGTATGGTATCAAGGAATAGATGTTGACCAGACAATATCAGATGTACCAATGAAATCAGGTGAAATTACACACTTTGAAGATGGTGTTTATAATTCTAATAATACACAATAATGTTTCACGAAGATTATTTTCAAAAAACTCTAAGGTGGTGTGAGCCACATAATGGGTGGGGAGACCACCATAATTATAGATTTGCTCCTGATATAAGAAAAATGTACAACGATACAGGATTTTGTAATCGTTTATTGCATTGGGAACTTGCTTATATTATTAGTAAAAAAATAGATAGTGATTATAAAATTTTGTTACAATATCAACATTGGCCAGAATTAGATTTATTAGATTTACCTAATACTTTTACAGATTATCCTGGTCTAACTGAAAGAAACGACTTGTATTTAAATTTTGATTATGAAAGATTAAGATTTAAAACAGTATATAATGTTAAAGAACAATCTGTTAAAGTTGCAGACCCAATAACAGAAGAAATGTTAAATGATATGTTTAAAAGTAATGATTTTACTTCATTACTAAAATCAAATCATTGGCACGCTAATTTTGGATTTAAAACCATAGGTGCAGTTGATATTTCTTGGTATAAAGAATATAGACCAATAAGTAGAATATCATTAAAACATAAAAATCTTGAAGATATTTTAGTAAATACTTTACATAATGCTGTTGGAATTCATTTAAGAAGATTTAATGGAGTAACCTTTACTGAAGAAAATTATAAGGATGTACCAGAGGAACTCAGAGATGATTGGAAAGAAATAAATTCTAAAAAAAGAGTTAGTAGTACTGAATATGAATATCATACTGATACAACTTATTTTGATATTATGGATAAAATGTTAAAAATAAATCCATCACAGAGATTTTATATATCAACAGATATGCCTATTAGTTTTCTAAAACCGTTTCAAGATAAGTATGGTAGTAAGATACTACATAATCATTTATTTGAACATGATTTTGTAACCTACTTACATAATGCAAATATAGATGTTGTAAGATTACAACATTATGCAAATGCAATAACAAATGTAATTGATTTATTTGCTCTTGGAAATTGTCCTTTTGTAATAGGAGTTCCACATTCTACATGGTCTGAATTTGGTTATTACTACAAAAACAAATATCATTGTCAAATAATGGATTCAGAAGATTCAATAATAAATCAGTATAAAAACTATATTGATAACAAAAGTAGTTTAAGTTTAAGAAGTATATAATGCATAATACTTGGCCACTCGGAAAAATACCAAAAGAATTCCAAAGACCAGAACCAGACCAAATTAGAGAACTTGGTTATGATTGGAATAAACCACATGAGATTGTGGAAATGTTTGAGAAAGAAATAGCAGAATATGCTGGTTCTAAATATGCAATTGCAATTGATTGTTGTACTAATGGTTTATTTCTTTGTTTAAAATATACTCGTTTAGAGGGAAATACCATTACAATCCCTAAACATACTTACATATCAGTTCCAAAGCAAATAATAACTGCAGGATATAATGTAAATTTTGAAGATATAGAATGGAAAGGGGTATATCAGTTAGAACCATTTAACATTTGGGATTCTGCGGGTAGGTTTACAAAAAATATGTATATTGGAAATAAATCACTACAAGTATTATCTTTTCAAATTAAAAAAAGATTACCAATTGGTAGAGGTGGAATTATTTTAACGAATGATAAAAGTGCATACAAGTACTTAACTAAAGCCAGATATGATGGTAGGGATTTAAATAAATCTCAATTAGATGATAATATAAATACCTTTGGATATCATATGTATATGACACCAGAAGATGCTGCAAGAGGATTAATTTTATTTAATCAATTAAACACTATACACGAAGATACACATTCTTCAGAATCTTATAAAGATATAACACAAAATAGTATATTCTCATAATGAAAAATCTATATCTTGTTCAAGTAGCCGATAAATACGGACCTAATAGTTTCTTACCTATTGCGATAAGTTACCAATGGATGTTTGCGAGTACAAGTAAGATGGTAAAAGAAAATTACCAAGTTTCTGATGTTTTGATTGAAAAGAAATCACCAAAACAATATGTAGATGATATGGTTGATGAACCTCATGTAATGATGTTATCTTCTTATGTTTGGAACTGGGAATATAATAAAGAATTAGCAAAAAGAACAAAAGAAAAATATCCAAACTGTTTAACAATCACAGGAGGACCTCATGTTGATAAACGAGATAAAGAGTTTTTTACAAATTATCCAATGTTTGATGTTGCTGTTTTAGGAGAGGGTGAATTTGCATCAAAAGAATTATTAAAAAGATTTCATAAAGGAGAATCATTCAATGATATTCCTCATGTATTTCCAAAAGGAGGAGTACTTTGTCCACTTCCAACGAGAGTACAAGATTTAAATATTATTCCATCACCAATCCTTACAGGTTTTTATGATTGGATTATGGAAAGAGTTGAAAAGGAACATGGACCTCAAATGTGGCAAGTAACTTATGAAACTTTAAGAGGCTGTCCTTACAAATGTACATTTTGTGATATCGGAGATGCTTATTGGCAGAAAATCAAAATGTTTGATATGGTAAGAGTGAAAGCAGAGATTGATTGGATGGCAAGAAAAAAAATTGAGTATGTTGCAGTATGTGATTCTAATTGGGGATTGATGCCACGAGATGTGGATATTACAAAATATGTAATTGAAACAAAACAAAAAACAGGTTGGCCAAAATTTTGGGATGTAACTTGGGCAAAAGCAAATTCTGATAGAATCTACGAAATAGCAATGATGGATAAAGAAGCAGGTACTCGATTATTTAAAGGAGTAACATTTGCAATGCAATCTTTGAATCAAGAAACACTTGATGCTTCCAAACGATTAAATCTTAAAACAGAAGAAGCACTTACATACTTAAAAAAATATCAAGAAGTTGATATACCAACATATTCAGAATTAATTTGGCCAATGCCAAGTGAAACATATGATACATTAAAGGATGGTATTCAAAGATTGATAGAACTAGGACAAAGAGATTTTTTAATGGTACACCCACTTGTTATTACTTACAATGCAGAAATGGGACAACCAGAATATATTAAAAAATATGGATTAAAAACAGTTGATGTACCCCTAGATACATTTTATCTAACTGTTGATGATTTAGAAGATTATATAGTAGAGAGAACGTTAGCGGTGGTTGGGACGAACACGACAACGAGAGATATTGTTGTTAAAGGTAATTTGTTTTCCCATCTTTTAATAGTATTTTATTATTATGGGTGGGGACACTATCTCTTAGAATATATTTACAACAAATATGGTATTAAACATATTGATATTGTTGAAGATATGTTAGAATATTTTTATACAAAGAAAGATACTATAATTGGCGAAGAATTATTGGAGAGTGAGGATTCGTTGAGAGGTGTTTTTGAAAGACAAGAATTTTGGGGTAGACAAGTATTAGGAGAGGATGATATTTTTTGGGAATATAAGGGAGCTACTTCTATTGTATTTTCACAAAATAGAGATAGGTTACAAGAAGAACTAACAGAATTTTGTAAACATAAATTTAAAGAAGATTTATCAGATGTTGTAAGATTTAATTTAGATATGTGTAGAGATTATACTAATATCTATCCAATTGAAAAATCATATAATCAAGATACACTACAAAATACTTTAGGTTTGTTAGATTCAGAAACACTTATTTTAGACCACTATGATAAAGAAGAATTAGAACCTTTAGAATTTTACCATAGAGCATACCACTATCAAAGAAAAAATAGATATTGGAGATGTTTATACAAACAAAAGTAAAATGCCAAAGATACAAAAAAGTGATAAAATATTAAGAGTAATTGGACCACCAGTTGGTACAATCAAATATGATATGGATATACATGATGGAAATCTAACATATCAAAGCTTATTAAAAAATATTAATTTAGATAAATGGTATTATACTAATAAAAAAATACCATACATACATAACGAATATGGATATCGTTCAGATAATCTATCTTTAATTAATAATAATGATTACCTTTTATCATTTGGTTGTTCACATACTTACGGTCAAGGTTTGTTTTATGAAGATACTTACTCTTACAAAATTTCTAAAAGTTTAAATTTAAAAAATATAAACTTAGGAATTCCAGCATCGGGTGTAAGAATTCAACAATATAATACAACTTTGTTTGTAAATAGTTTTGCAAAAATTCGATTACCAAAATATGTTATCTATCAATATCCTAATGATTATAGAGTAACTTTAAGTACTGAAGGTGATAGTGAAAGGGGTTCTGCATTAGAAGTAACAACTATCGGAGCAGCTGATGATGCATATATAAATTCAGAATATACTCAAAAATATTATTTAAAAAACCAAGGTGAAAAATATTTACAAGATTTAGTAGCTCCTTTGCAATTAAATAATATATGGAAAGCGTTGGGAGTACCTGTTTATCATATAACTTTTAATGATTTCCCTCAAGAGTACAAATCAGATTTACAAGATTTTAAAATATTGAATATACGAGAAAGTACTTATTCACAAGAAGAATATTTATATTACAAGGCAAGAGACTTATCGCATAATGGAATTCAATATAACGATAAAGTAAAAGAAATAATTTTAAATAAAATAAAAAATGGTCAACGTAAACAATGAGTGGGGAAAACTCAAAGAGGTTATAGTAGGAACAGTAGATAATGCAAATATGCCAACTCATGGTAAAGATTTACATTGTATAAATTATGCTACTGAAGATTCTATACCAAAAAACGAATTAGGATTTTGGGACCAAAAAGTATATGATGAAACTTACGAAGATTTAGAAAATCTTTCTAATCTTTTAACTGATGTTGGAGTTAAGGTTTACAGACCATCACCTATCGATACTACCCAAACAATATCAAATGGACATTGGGAAACTTCTCAGTATTATACTTTCTGTCCAAGGGATACTGTAACAGTAATTGGTAATAACATAATTGAATCGGCAATGTCTTTAAGGTCAAGACAATATGAAACTGATTGTTTTAAAGATATATTCATTGAAAAAATGGAACAAGGAGCTAATTGGATATCTGCTCCTAAACCAAGATTATTGGATTCAATGTATCAAAGAGAAGATTTATCTAAAATTACTTTAAATAATCACGAACCTGTATTTGATGCGGCAAACATTCTAAGATGTAATAACGATATTTTGTACTTAGTATCTAACACAGGTAATTTAAAGGGAGCTAAGTGGTTGCAAAACTTCTTAGGGAGTGAATATAGAATTCATACCATTGAAGATGTATATTCATATATTCATATTGATTCAACTATTGCAGTTTTGAGAGAAGGATTATGTTTATTGAATCCTGAAAGAGTAAATGAAAACAATATGCCTGAGTTCTTAAAATCTTGGGATAAAATTTGGTGTCCACCAATGGTAGATATTGGATATCACCAAACAATAAGAGCATCTTTGTGGATTGGAGTAAATTTATTATCAGTAGATGAAAATACAGTAATTGTAGATAATAGACAAAAACAATTAATAACAGATTTAAAGAAATATGGAATCGATACACTTGATTGTCAGATTAGACATTCAAGAACACTTGGTGGTTCGTTTCATTGTGTAACAACAGATTTAGTAAGAGAATAATGAATTGGTATAAATTAGATAAATTAGTTAGTGGTACAATCAACGATGAATTTTTATCTTTTGATTACATTAAACAACCTATAAAGGAAGAAGAAACTTTAAAGTGGAGAAAACACGGTTATTACCACAAAAGCTTTTCAGGTTCAATGTATAGTAGTAAAAATCCAATGCCTGAATGGGTAAACGATGCAGCAGACCAATTAGGTTTAGATAATTGTGGATTTGTATTTTATAGAATGGACCAATTAGATATTATGCCTCCACATATTGACCATTTTGAAACATACTCTAGGATATTTAATGTAGAAAGAGAAAAAGTTTTTAGAGGAATTGTATTTTTACAAGATTGGAAGCCAGGACATTACTTCGAATATGATGGAAATGGGTTGGTAAATTGGAAACAAGGTGATTATGTAATTTATAGTACAAATACATTACACGCAGCAAGTAATATTGGGATAGACCCAAGATACACTTTACAAGTTACAGGAATAAAAAAATGACAGAGTTAAACTTATTACATACTCACTTGGTTGAAGAAAATGGAACTGAGGTTCTTCCTTCTTGTAATTTTATGAATTTTAAAAATCTAATAATTCATTACTTACATCAATATGCTACAATAGGACCTTTTGATATAAAAGAACATTTTATGAGAAATAAAACTAAAGTAGAGCATGTTCATAATAAATCATTAGATTATAATATAGATTCAAACAAAAAATATTTCTATGGAATCTGTCCACAAAATCTAACGTTCTCTACTTTAGCTAAATTTAATTTTGGAATACCAAAAGATACTTTACAAGATATACAAAATAATAAAAACTTTTTTGTAATCATAACGATGGAACATGAACCTATTCATGAAGAGGATGTAATTGAGGTTAGTAAGAAAGCTAAAGAATTGGGTCTTGAAAATAGAGTTTTATGTTTATCAAATAATGCTTACACAAAAGACTTGTTTGAAACAATAGGAAATGGTATATCAATTGGATATAAAATAAATTTTTTAGACTGGTCAACTAGACATATTCTTACAAATCTTGAAATTGGTGATATACAAGAAAATAAAAGTGGAAAACTTTTCTTATGTAGAAATAGAAATGCGAAACCACATAGATTGAGTTTAATTTACAAATTGTTAAAAAAAGGATATATGAATGAAATAAATTATTCATATGTACCAGAATTTTTTCCAAATAATGTAAATATGTTAGGTGATATGAAAATGGTTTATTCTCTAGTATTATCTGAAGAAGAGGTTGAAGAACAATTTGAAGAAATTCAAGAAATTTATCAAAGAATTAAAATTGATGATATTGAAAAAGAATATAACATAATAGGAGAAGGTAATATTTTTCAAAATTCTCATATACAAAACAGAAGATTGTTCAGAGTACCTGAAATACCAAGTTCATTTCATGAATCATATCTTAATATAGTGACAGAATCTTGTTTTGAATCTAATAAAAGACATAAAAAGATTATACACCCTTCAGAAAAATCATTTAGACCATATATGTATTATCAAATACCTTTATTTGTTGCAACTTACAACCATGTAAAGTATTTAAGAGAAACTTATAACTTTGATATGTTTGATGATTTAATTAACCATTCGTATGATGATGAGTTTGATGATAAAAAAAGATTAAGTTTAATTATTGATGAAATTGGTAGATTGATTGAAAACAAAGATAAAGTAAACGAATTTTATAAAAATAATGTAAGTAGAATTAAGAAGAACAGAGAAATATTTTTAAAAATTAGCCAAGAACTAAGAGAAAAGGATGTAATGTTTTTAAAAGAACTTATAAATGGATAAAATAAAAAAATAATAAATAAAATAGAATTATGAAAATAGGTTTTATAGGAGTTGGAAAACTCGGAAAAGAAGCTGCTGAAGTTATGGCAGAAACACATGATGTATTAGGTTATGATGTTAAACAAGTTGAACCAGAAAACTTTGAAATGGTTTCTACCATTCAAGAAGTTTGTAAAGATAGAGAATTAATCTTTATTGCTGTTCCAACACCACATCATCCAGATTATGATGGTAGATATCCAACATCACACTTACCAAATAAAGATTTTGATTACTCAGTCGTTAACAATGTATTAGATGAAGTAAACAAATACACAAATAAAGAACAATTAGTTGTTCTTATCTCAACAGTTTTACCTGGTACAATTAGAAGAGAGTTTATTGATAGATTATCTAATACAAGATTTATTTATAATCCTTATCTTATAGCTATGGGTACTGTAAAATGGGATATGGTTAATCCTGAAATGGTAATCATAGGTACTAAAGATGGTTCTCTTACAGGAGATGCAGAATTACTACTAGATTTTTACAGAACATTTATCGTTGATGGAACAAGATATGAAGTTGGTACTTGGGATGAGGCAGAAGCAATTAAAATATTTTACAATACATTTATATCTACAAAAGTTGCATTGGTTAACATGATGCAAGATGTTGCAGAGAGAAGTGGTAATATGAATGTTGATGTAGTAACACAAGCATTAGAAAGAAGTACTTATCGTATTACAGGAAAAACCTATATGAAAGCTGGAATGGGAGACGGTGGTGGTTGTCATCCAAGAGATAATATTGCATTAAGATATATGGCAGAAGAACTTGGTTTGGGGTATGATTTATTCGATGCGATTATGAGAGCAAGAGAAGTTCAAGCAAAAAATATGGCAGATAAGTTAGTTGAAATATCAAAAGAAAATAATTTACCAATTATTATACTAGGTCAATCATATAAACCTGATGTAGATTATTTAGATGGTTCATCTTCAATACTAACTGCACATTATATAAAAGAACAAGGTATTGTACCAGAGTTTGACCAACCACATCCTTATAAGGCGGTTTACCTTTTAGGACATATGGGTAAACACCATGATTACAAGTTTCCAAAAGGTTCTATCGTAATTGACCCTTGGAGAAGTTTTAAATCAGATAATGTAAAAGTAATCCATTATGGGAACACAAGATTCAACTATTAAAAAGAAACTATTATTTACATTAGGATGTTCATTCACAGAAGGAGATGGTGCATATCCTGAAGAACCTTTCTTTGAACTATTAGGTATTCCATTAGATTGTAGTGAACGAATGAAATGGCATGGAACATCTTTACAGAACAGACTTAGAAATGAGAATGCACCACACTTTCATAAAAATGGATGGCCACCTAGATTAGTTAAAAAATTGGGATATGATAAGCTCATCAATGTAGGTAAATGTGCCAGTTCTACATCATATCAAGTAAAACTATTGTTTGATAAGTATTGGAATTTTCCGTTTCACCATTATGAAACATTAATGATTATATATTGTACCGATGCAAGTAGATTTTCATTTTATAGTGGTGGAGCTCCTATGACATTTATGGCAGGAAATCCTGATAGACCATATACATTGAGTGGAAGATATGCTAAAATAATTCAAGACCATAACTTGGACACCATATTAGAACAGATACATCATTTAAAATGTTTAGAAGTATTTTGTAAATCAAAAGGTATAACTTTAAAGATAATGAATTATCATGAAAGGGAAGATGAAATTATGAAAAGAATATATCGTACAGATGTATATATGGAGTCCAAAAAGTGGGACCCTTTGCCATTTCAACATGATGCTTTTTATAATGATAAGATGGATAATAGATATCACTCACCAATTTGTTTTCATCCAAACAAAAAAGGTTATGAATTAATGGCTGAGAATGTATATAATAAGATAAAAGAACTATACCCACATCTAATTAGAACAGAGGGGTTTAATAATAAACCAGAAATGACATGGGATGGTTCTTTAAATACATTTCCTCATGTTTTACAAGATAGAATTTATTATAATCATGAGGGTTTAAGTCATGAAGAAGCTAACCACTATCAAAAAACTGGTAAACCATTTATGTAATGAAAACACGAAGATTAATTACATTTGGAGATAGTTGGACGGCAGGACATGGTGTTGAAACCGAAAAGGAATATAAAGAAAATCCAACACCACCAAAATTCATAGAAAAACTAAGAGAACAAAATTCTTTTCCAAAATGGCTTGGAAATCTCCTAAATATTTCGTATATTAACCTTGGAGTTTGTGGATTTGGAAATGAATACATTTATAATTCGGTAAAAGAAAATCTAAAGTTTATAAATAAAGATGATTTAATAATTATAGTTTTTTCATATCCACATAGATACAAGAAACATAACAAATATACACCTGAAGAGTTGTTTAAAAAATTTAATGATATTCTTCTTGGATATAATGTATTTTACTTTAATGGATTTTATCCATTTATAGAAACAGATAATTTTAGTTTTCCAAAAAATTATATAAATCCAAAAGGAACTTTATCATATCAGCTTCAAGTTGAAGAAATGATAAATAAAAAAGATGTTTGGGAATATGGAAGTAAATTAGTTTGGGATGATACAGAAAATTACTATCAAGGAGATTATCATCCTAATTTAGAAGGTTATAAATTAATTGCAGAATACATCTATAAAGAAATAAAAGATAAAATATAAATGCCAGTACAAACAAAAGAACATATCGAGATATGGAATAGTAGTATTTCTGAACTTAAAAATAAATTTAATAATTATTTACCTAAGATATATAAAACAAACTATACTGCTGTTATTATTGAACCAAGAAATCACAAAGATTTAGAAATTATATGTAAAAATGTAATGTATTACTTAAATGAAAGTGATTCTAGTGTTAAATGGGGATTAAAAATATATCATGGTAACAAAAACAAAGAATTTGTACAGGAATTTACAAAAAATTGGGATGTTGAATTAGAAAATTTACAAATAAATGACCTAAGTGGTATCTTATATAATAATATGTTAAAAAGTAGTAAGTTTTGGAACTCTATTCCAACTGAAAATGTTTTAATATTTCAAACAGATACAATTTTAAGAAGATTTGGAATAGATGAGTTTACTTCATATAATTATATAGGAGCACCATGGATTAGATATAGAGAAGGAAAGATTGTTGGTAATGGTGGATTATCATTTCGTAAGAAATCTAGAATGTTAGAAATTATAAACCAATATAGTGATGAAGAAATCACTATGGAAGATATATATTTTTGTAAATATCTAAATGATGAGGATATTGCACCATATAATGTTGCAAAGAAGTTTTCAGTTGAAGATATTTATTATAAAAATCCATTAGGATTACATCAACCAAAGATAGAACCAAATAAATTAAAAAAAATACTAAATGAGTTACTTTAATAATAAAGAAGTTGTAGTTACAGGTGGTGCAGGTTTCCTTGCAACACACTTCATTACAGAATTACATAGGTTGGGAGCGAATATCACTACTCACACTTACAATTCACCACTACAAGTTAGTGAAGAGATACAAAAAGATATAACAATACTAGAAAACATTGATTTAAACAACATTAATGATGCAATCAAACTAACAAAGGGTGCAGATTTGGTAATTCATTGTGCAGGTCATGTTTTACATCCTGGTTCAGTACGAACTGATATACAAGGTTCACTTGGAAACATAACTTTACTTGGAAATGTACTTGATGCGTGTGCGAGAAATGAAGTAGATTCGTTTTTCGACCTAAACTCATCAACTGGTTATCCAGATAGACGATATCCTGTGAAGGAAGATGAATTTTGGGAAGAAGAACCTTACATTGCATACTTTGGCTATGGTTGGATGAGACGATATAGAGAAAAGTTGATGGAACACACTTCAAACTTCTCTAACTTAAAGATATTCTTAGGTAGAGGTTCAGCAATATTTGGACCAAACGATAACTTCAATGTAAAAACTTGTCATGTAATACCTGCAATCATAAATCGTATGTTGGGTGGAGAAAATCCATTCACTGCGTGGGGTTCACCTGATGTTGTAAGGGATTTCTTATATGTTAAGGATGTAATTAAGGGAGCATTGACAATTATTGAACATGGTAACCCAATGGAACCGTATAATGTTGGATATGGAGCTCCAATTACGATAGGAGATATAGTAAATACGATTCAAAAGGTATCAGGTCTTACACCAGAGATAGTTTGGGATAATTCTAAACCAACAACCATACCTTTTAGAATGGTTAGTACCGAAAAAATAAATAATCTTGGATTTAAACCAAGTTATACTTTTGAAGATGGTATTAGAGAAACAATTAATTGGTTTAAAAATGAAAAATAAGTTATACATAGCTGGAGATAGTTTTTGTGAATCTCGTAATTATCCTTATCCAGGTCCGCAATCAGGTGAAAAATATGCTTGGTTTAATGAAGTAGGTGAGTATTTTAAAGATACTCATGAGCTTATTGTTGATTCTTATGGAAGTAGAGATGTACAAACAATAATTGATAATTGGATAAAGATTCTACCACATTTAAAATCTAATGATATGGTAATAATTTGTATCCCAATGCTTATTAGACAACGAGTACCTTTAAGAAAAAAAGATTGGATGCTAAATCCATATAGAAACAACAAACATAAATCATTTTTTCCAGAAATTATAAATAGGTTTGTAACACATCAATCATGGTATAAAACAAGCTCTGAAAAAATTTGGATAGGAGGAAGTATTATTGAAAAAACTGAGTTGGATAATCATATTAAATTTATGACACAATTAAATTTATGTGAATCGATAGAACAAAACTATATTGAAGTAATCAATACTTTATATGACTTAACACCAGCTAAAAAATATGTGTTTTCATGGGATGATACGATTAAAAAATCTATTCTTTCTCCCAACGATTTAGGTGGTGACACCACTTATATAAAAAATATGAAAGGTAGACCGAATGTAATTGAATATAAAAAAGATATTACTGAAAAATTAGGGTGGAGTACTCGTCATGATTTATATAAGGAAACAAATGGAGAAGCAGGAGCAGAATGGGACTTCCATTGGGATTATAAATTTGAAAAAATATGGGCAGAATATATAAAAAATAAAATGGAACAATGAATGTATTAATAACAGGAATAACAGGAATGGTTGGTTCTCATTTGGTAGATTACCTTATTGAGAATACTCATTGGGATATCTATGGATTTATCAGATGGAATGATAGATTAGATAATTTAGAACACCACTTTGATAGAATTAACAAAAAAGATAGAATATTTCTTATCAATGGAGATTTAAATGATTTGCCATCAGTACAATCAGCAGTACAAGAATCAGAAGCAAATTATGTATTTCATTTAGCTGCTCAATCTTATCCAAAAACATCTTTTAGTGCTCCACTTGAAACTTTACAAACAAATATCATAGGTACGGCAAACTTAATGGAATCTATAAGAGATTATGGTGAGGATGATGTTGTAGTTCATGTTTGTGCTTCCTCTGAAATATTTGGTAGAGTACCAAAAGATAAATTACCAATAGATGAGGAGTGTTCAATACATCCAGCATCCCCATATGCAATTTCAAAAGTAGGAACAGATTTATTGGGTAGATATTACGCAGAAGCATTTGGTATGACGATAATGACAACACGAATGTTCACTCACACAGGACCAAGAAGAGGAGATGTATTTTCAGAATCTACATTTGCGAAACAAATAGCAATGATTGAGGGTGGATTACAAGAACCTATAATATACGTTGGTAATTTAGAATCACTTAGAACATATGCTGATGTCAGAGATGCAGTAGAAGCCTATTTTTTATTAGTAACTAAAAATCCAATTGGTGGTGAGTACTATAATATTGGTGGTGAGTACACCTGTAAGATTGGAGATATGTTAAACTACTTAATTTCACAATCTACACGAGATGATATTACAATTGAAGTAGATAAAGATAGATTAAGACCCATTGATGCTGATTTACAAGTACCAAATACAGAAAAGTTTAGAAAACATACAGGATGGAAACCAAAATATACTTTTGAAGAAACAATGAATGACCTTTTAGAGTATTGGAGAACACAAATCAAATCAGGAAGACTATTTCTAAATAGATAATATATATATACAAACGGTTTTGTAATGCATTATAATTTTATAATAGATGAAAAGCTTTCTGGTGGAGTTAAAAGTGAATCTATTGAGAGAATAGAAAATTTCTTTGATAAAAGTGAATATACAATATGTGATTGTAACATTCATGATAAATCATTAATCTATATATTTCTTGTAGGTGTGTATGGATATCCATCTCATGATTTAAATAGTGTAACAAAACAAAAGAATTCTGATTGGCCTAAACAAGAAGGGAAAGAATCAATACAGATTCCTAAATCAATAATTGATAAATATCATTCTGGTTTTAAAATTTCATTTTTATTTTTCACAACAGATGAATGTGATAATCCGGATTCAGTAGAAATATTTTCTGATTATCTTGATTACATAAAAATAAATCAAAAACATTTTTATTTATCAACAGGTAACGAGTTATTAGAAAAAAACAAAAAAATATACAGTAGTCAAATTAATGTAAATACAAATAATTATCTACCATTAGTTGTTAGTTCTATAATGAATAAAAAAACAACAAAACAATTTAAAAAAACAGATGGTTCATGGATTATTTATAATGATAAAGAATATAACTTCAGAGAAAATAGAAATAAGTTATTCCAATGTTATAATAATGCACTAAAATCACATAGATTAGGAATATATACTTTTTTTATTAAAAATAACTTAACAGATAAAGTAGATTTAAGTTTTTTAGACTATGAATCGTTTATGTTTAGTGATATTGGTTGGAAAAAAAATATTTTTAAAGATGTTTTGGATAGTAATATAGACGAAGAATGGATAGATATCGCTTCTGATGGTATTAAAAATAAAATATCATTAAAGAGTGAATTTGAAAAACATAAGATTGATAGTAAAACAGGAAAGAAATTATACTTTGGTGCTTTACATGAAGTGGCAGTAGACCAAAATTTATACAAACATGGATACATAAGTGTTATTACTGAATCTCAATGGGGATGGAAAAATATAGTTCATATTACAGAAAAATCAATTGTACCATTCTTCTTTCATCAGATTCCAATTATAGTTGCACCACCTAATCATGTAAAAAGCATGAAGGATAGATATGGATTAGATTTTTTTGATGATATTATAAATCATAGTTATGATTCTATTGAAAATCATCATTTAAGATTTAAAGCACTAACAGAAGAGATTTTAAGATTAAGTAAATTAGAAACAGAAATACACGATTTTGTAAAAGATAATCAAAACAGATTTGAAAAAAATAAAGAAATAATTAAAAACATACAACACTCTAAAGAAAATGAAAATTTTTGGAGAAGTTTAACATACAAAGAATAATGGCTAGAAAATACTTACCAACACTGGGAGAACTAATCGATAGATTGAGCATAGTTCAACTTAAAGAAGTAAAAATACCACAACATAAAGAAAAATATCAAAAAGAGATAAAAGATATAGTACACGATATTAACGAAATCCTTAATGATAAACCAAAAGTAGATGGGGAATTTATTAGAGCAATAATAGTACTTGCTCAAATGAATACACATATTTGGGTAAATGAAGATAATGCAAGGAATGGACAAGATGTAGGAAATAATTTATTACTAACTCATGGATTGAATGGAATCAGAAATACAGCAAAGAATAAGATACAAGAATTAGATGGTGGTAGAAAAGATTATAAAATAGATTGCATAGCATCAGAATTTAAAGATTGGGAAATTAGTTGGTAATGAAATGTTTACTTTTAGTTTACGGAGAATATAGGAGTGCTGATGTAGCAACAAAAACATGGAATATATTAAATAATAATGTTGATGTTGTAGTTCGTACACAAAATCAAAGTAATCATTATTCAGAAGCATTAAGAAAACAACATGATAATCACAAAATAGTAAAGAATGATATAACTAAATTATTTGGTGATTGTGAAATTCAGTTAGAACCATTAGATGAATGGATGAGAGATAATCCAAATAACGACAGAAATTTAAACATTAGAGATTTTAGATATTTATATAAAAGAGTATCCGATACGATTGATAACTACGATGTTGTTGCAATATCAAGATTAGATTCTACTTTTTATATTCATGATTTTGAAAGATTCCTAAATGAATATGATAAAGAAACTATTTATGTAAATCAAAAAGTAGTAGTTCACGAAAAGGAAAAAAACTTTATTCAAGACCATTGTTATTTTGGTTCTTCTAAAGTGATTGGTAATTTTTTGAAAAACTTACCAACTGAGGTTATAGATTCTCATTATGAAATAGCTGATTACATTTTAGAAAACTTTAAACATCAAGTATGGGATGGATTTAGTTCAATACATCTTAGATTGAGTATGAAACCATTCTTTGAAAAACATTTTTCAGTAAATGGAAAGATTAAAAATAAAGATGATGAATATTTACAATTTTTTAGAAAGTTTATGAACAATACTCATTTAAAATTAGAAAGAATACAGAAATGAAGATAGCAGTTTTAATATTTGGAGAATATAGAACCTTTGATACGGCGGTTAAAACTTGGAATTGTAAATTTTGGGATGATGTAGATTTTTATATGTCTACTTGGGATAAAACTGTGATGTGTTCTCATTTTAGTACTACTCATCTTGATACTCCAATAATAGAAAGTAAAATTAATCCTGCCAGAAATATTTTACCAAATTTAAATTTAAAAATATCAAACCAAGATAGTTCAGATATAGAAAGTGCTACTCATAAAATGGTATATCATTGGAAAACTTTATATAATATGGTTATTGAAAGTGGTAAAGAATATGATTGTATTTTTTTAGTAAGACCTGATACATACTTTTTTATTCAACCAAGTTTTTTTGAACTAACTAAACAAAATATTTTGTATAGTTTTAATGAGGTTACTGATGAAGTACACGATATATTTTTCTTTGGATATGGAAAGGTTGTTTTAGAATTTTTAAAAAATGTTCCAAGTAAAATGAATGATATACATACAGAGTTAGCTACATATTTAAAAGATAACTTTAAAACTGATTTCTTGAGACCTAAAGATGGTTTCTTTTATGGATTATTAAGACCAAGTGCAACACCAGCATATTCTTTTTTAAATGATAACCCATTGAAAAAGGATGATATAACTCCTGTATTTATTGAAAATGATTTTATAAAAAATCTTACAGAATTTGACTCTCAACATAGTATTGGTATATTAAATGTATTATTAATTGGAGAAAGTTGTAAAGATAAATTTATATATGGTAATGTAGATAGATTATCACCAGAAGCACCAATACCTGTTTTTAACCCAAAGAGTGAAGTAATAAGTGATGGGATGGCAGGAAACGTTAGCAGACAATTTTTAGAATTATATGATAAATTAGATTTTATTACAAACAAATCTACTTCTACAAAAACAAGATATGTTGATAATTCTACTAATTATATTTTACTAAGAGTTGATGAAGGAGATGAGAATATAGAAAAAATTAATTTAGATAATTTACCTGATAAAAAATATGATGTAATAATATTTTCTGATTACAACAAAGGGTTTATATCAGAAGATGATATTGAGAACATCATTGGTTATTATAAAAAGAAAACTGATAAACTTTTAACATTTATTGATACAAAAAAAGATTTTGGTAATTGGATTGAAAATTTAGATTATATAAAAGTAAATTATAAAGAATATGAAAGAAATTTAAGTTTCATAAATAAAAATAAATGGATAGATAAAAAACTTATTATTACACGAGGGCCAAATGGATGTGATTACAATGGAACAACATATCCAAACAAAGAAGTACCTATAAAAGATTTATCAGGTGCAGGTGATACATTCTTATCTTCTTTAGTTGCAAAGTATATTATTAGTAGAGATATAGAATCTTCAATTCAATATGCAAATAAAATAAGTGAAATGGCAATACAGAAAAAAGGAGTTAGTTTTCTATCACAACAAGAAATAAAAAATAAGTTATGAAAAATAGAAGTATATTTTACAAAGAAAGAAGTTGGGATGATTTTCACTTCTACAATGGTTCTATTTTACCACAAGTTAAAATAGTTCAACCATCTATATATCATGAATACAGAGGAATGATTACAACAACATATCATTCTGATTATTATGATAAACTTTTACCAGCAGGTGAGAGAAATCAAGGATTAAAATTTAATCATGATAGATATTCAAAATCAAAAATAAATGTATTGAGAGGATTGCATTACGATGATAAAACATGGAAATTAATTTCATGTCCTCATGGTAAACTTTACCTAGTTGTTTTAGATTTAAGAGAAAAACAACCAAACTATGGTAAGTGGGAATCTTTTATAATTGGACCTGAAACAGGTACACAAGTTTTAATTCCACCAATGTTTGCAAACGGTCATTATGTAATGGAAGATAATTCTATTTTCCAATATAAACTCGCATATACTGGTGAGTATTATGATGATGATAAACAAGGTACTGTATTTTGGAACGATAAAAAATTCAATATAGATTGGCCAACAGATAATCCAATATTATCTAAAAGAGATAAACCAAACAAATAAAAAAATGAAAACAGAAATTAAAAATTTAGATTACCATAAAGATAGATGGGAATCAGGAAATTACTCAAAGGAAGAATTAATTAAATTTGAAGATGATATAATATCTCATTGGGAAAATGGAGAAATTACAGGACCCATTCATCTATCAAATGGAAATGAAGAACAACTTATAGAAGTGTTCAAAAAAATATCTCCAACAGATTGGGTGTTTTCAACTTGGAGGTCTCATTATCATGCACTTTTACATGGAGTAGAAGAATCGAAACTAAAACAAAAAATACTTGATGGTAAATCAATTACTATCGTAGATAAAGAATCTAAATTTTATGCATCTGCAATTGTAACAGGTACTTTACCTATATCATTAGGAGTTGCAAAATCAATAAAGAAGAGTGGTAGTGATGATAAAGTTTGGGTTTTTATAGGAGATATGTCATTTGAAAGTGGAATCTTTTATGAAGTTCACAAGTATGCAAGAAATTATGATTTACCTCTTCATTTTATTGTAGAGGATAATGGTGTAAGTACAAACACACCAACATTAGATACTTGGAATGGTATTCAGAGAGAATTACCAGAAGATGTAATGTATTATAAGTATGAATCAAAGTACCCACATTATGGTACTGGCAAATGGGTAGTATTTTAATATGAGAAAACCAATAATATTTGCGGGTTGTTCGTTTACTTGGGGACAAGGATTATGGTCTTATTGCCCTACTAAACAAAATGTACCAACAGTTGATGATTATTTGAATGGTCATCCCATACCTCATGATGCTCAACAGTTTAGAGAATCAAATAGATGGGCACAACTAGTTTCAAGACACTATGAAAATTTTGAACCAATTATAAAAAGACACAATGGGGGAACTGATGAGGAAAGTATTAAATTTATAGATGAGGTAAAAAGAAATCATGTAAACCAACACACTCTTCTAACTCAGAATGTAGAATGGAATGATGTAGAACTCTGTGTATTTCAAACAACACAAATATATAGAAGTAGTTTTTATTTTAACCATGGAGGAAAAGATTACAGAGTATTTTCAGAACCCAATAGAAGAAACTTTGATAGATTAGAACACATTGAATATCTTAAAAATCCTGATGGTATTGTTAATACATATGAACCAAATATTTTGAAAGAAACCAAAGATTTTAATATTTTTTATGATTGGTTGATAGATAACAAAATATCAGTTGAAGATTTTCAGAAAACACATTGTAATACTATGTTTAATAAAATAAAAAATAAACTAAAAGAGTTAGAAGAAAAATACAATATACCAACTTTAATAATTTCTTGGACTGATGAGTATCTTAAAGAAATTTTAAATGATGAGTGGGCATCAAAACGATTCGTTAAAATAAATCATAATGGAAAAGAGTATGAATGTATTGAGTATTTGTTTGAGAAAAATCCTGAAATGGAAATAGCACATGACCCCTCGGTATTACACAAATCTGGTATAGATGGACATCCTTCATTAGTTTGTCATAGACATATTGCATCTTCAATTATAAATAAAATTACTACTGATAAGTTACTTAATGGAAAACGAAATATATGAAATTTTATATAGATAATTTTAATTACTTTATAGATTTAATTACAAAAGATGTTGGTTTTAAGTTATATAACGACCAAACATTAGAAATTAATGGAATATTATCTCCACCAAATTTACTTTGTTATATATTTTTAGAAAATGATAATAAATTAAAAGATAAAGATACAATAAAAAGAGAGATAGAAGAACAATATTATAATATAGCTAAAAATAATACAATCGTAAAAAATCCTGATGAAGCTGAAGCTTTATATATTTTAGTTAATAATATTAATTTCTTCAAAAAAATGTATAGGTATAAAATAAATAAAAAAATATTAAGTAAATTACAATTACAAGAATGTAAACTGTTTATCGATATACCTGATGATGGTTGGTTTGCTTCTAAAAAAAATAAATCTTTAGAAAAGCTCCACGAATGGTTAAATCATAATAATATTTTACAAAAAAATGTTTATGTAAAAAATCTGAATTTAATTTCCGATGAAAGAAAAACCGAAATCAATATGATTACATCAACAATTAATTCTGAAGCCTATTTGAGAAACATACCATCAGTACCTTGTAAATTTAATTCAATAGATAAACTTTTTGTTAATTACAATAGAGTAGTTAAATCACATAAACTTTTTTTAGGATATTCTTTATTTAAAAATGATTTAATTGAAAATTCATTAATAGGTTTTAGCGATAAGCATTTTATTGCAGAGGCAATTAATAAAGATTATGGTATATTGGAGTATGATTTTAATATATTATACAATTTTTTAAAACAACTTCCTTACAAAATAGATAATAAAGATATAAAACATTTAGATGACCAAGGAATAATAGGACAGATAGTTGAAGATATTGATTATGAAAGAACATTTCTATCATTAGTAAGTGAATCTACCTGTGAAGATGGGGTTGTTTATTTATCTGAAAAAACTTTCAAACCAATTGCAATGGGACATCCTTTCATTATAGTAGGCTCGCAGGGAAGTTTACGAAAACTAAAAGATATTGGATATAAAACATTTGATGATTTTTGGGATGAGGGATATGATAGGTGTGATTCATATAAAGATAGAATAGATAGAATTATACAGATTTTACTTTCTTTAAAATCAAAGAATTTTGAAGAACTGATAAATATGAGAGAACAAATGAAAGAAATTACAGATTATAATTTCAAACTTTATAATAAAAGAATAAAAAAATGAAAACAGTTTTAGTAACAGGTTGTAGTGGTTTAGTTGGAACACATATTGTAGACCAACTTTTAGAAAAAGGATACTTCGTAGTTGGAGTTGATTTAAAAGAACCAAAAGAAAAAAAACAAAATTTTAAATTTTACAATATAGATTTAAGGGATACACAAAAAGTATCAGTATTGTTTGATTGGCATGAGTTCGATGGATGTATAAATTCTTTTGGTATTAAGGGAACTCCCAAAACAGCAAAAGAAAATCCTGTTGATTTCTTAGAACCATCAATCAAAGGAAATTTCAACATTATTGAAAACTGCTTTAGAAAAGATGTTTGGTTAGTATTCATGTCATCAGTTGGTGTATATGAATCAGCACCAGAATTTGTAGAAGATACAGTTTGGAAAACATTACCATCACAACATGATTGGTATCCATCGTGGAGTAAGAGAGTACCTGAATTATACTTAGAAGCATATGGTGTTCAACACAATTGGAAAAATTGGACAGTTGTAAGACCAGCAAATATCTTTGGTGAGTATGATAACTTTGGTGAGTGGGCAATGGCACTACCTGCCAATATCAAAAAGGTTTATGAATCGGATAGGGAGATTGTTGGTTGGGGTGATGGAACACCTACTCGTGATTTTATTTACGCGGGAGATGTTGCATCTGCCACAATCAAATGTTTCGAAGATAAACTACACATCGTATCCAACTTGGGTAGTGGTGAAGAAATATCAATCAAAAGAATGGTTGATACAATTATAAAAGTAAGTGGTAAAGATATCAATGTAACTTGGGATACTTCAAAACCAAATGGAGAACCAAGAAGAAGAATGAATACTACGATACAACAAAAATATGGATTACTACCTCAGACTGGATTTGAAGAGGGAGTAAAAAGAACTTATAACTATTTTAAAGAAAACAACTAATGGCACAACCAGAATTTACACCGTACTTAGATGCTTTAACAGAAGCAATGAAACTATCAATGGAAGATGATAAAACAATATTCATCGGACAACAGATAGTTTATTATGGTAACCCAATGAGTAAAACTATTGAGGGATTACCAAAAGAAAGAATGATAGAAACACCAGTAATGGAAGAAACACAAATGGGAATGACTATGGGATTGGCAATGACCGGTCACCAAGTTGTTACATTTTATCCAAGATGGGATTTTGTTATTCTTGCAGCAAATCAATTAATTAATCATTTAGATAAGTTAGAAGTAATGTCTGATGGTGAATGGAAACCAAATGTAATTGTAAGAGTTGGTAAGGGAAGTGATAAACCATTAGACCCTGGTCATCAACATAAAGCAGATTACACAGAGGCATTTAAACAAATGGTTACAAACTGTACTATTGAAAAATTAGATACTGCAGAAAAGATATTACCAGCATATAAGAAGGCTTTATCTGAGGGGGGAATACATATACTAGTAGAGTATCCTGAATTGTACTATAAAAATTAAAATTATGAATTATATAAAAAAAATATTTTTGTTTCCATATAACTGGTATAAAAGAAGACAATTAAAAAAACAATACAAAAAAAAATTAGAAGAACTTCGTAAGAGAGACCCCTTTATTTACAAGAATCACTAATTATAAATTATTCCATATTTATATACTGACAAGGTGTACCGAATATGAACAAACTTTCCAAATTTCTCGTAGAGAGTATAATGGAGGATGAAAATCCTATAAAAAAGACAGTAGTTATCTATGTGGGTAGGTTTCAACCTATGCATAAAGGTCATGCTGGTACTTACCAACACCTTGTCAAAAAGTTCGGTAAGGATAATGTTTATGTTGGTACATCTGATAAGGTTGCAAAACCTAAGTCACCTTTTAACTTCAAAGAGAAGGTAAAAATTATGACTACTATGTTTGGAATTCCAAAATCCAAAATACATAAAGTCAAGAATCCATACAAACCCACAGAAATTCTTAAAAAGTTTGATGAAAAAACAACTGCATTCGTAACTGTTGTTGGAATGAAAGATAAGAATAGATTAAAACCCGATAGTGGTAAATATTTTCAATCATACAAAGGAGAACCATCTGTGGGATATAGGGATGGTGGATATGTTTATGCAGCACCATCAAGTGGTGGTGGAATAAGTGGTACAGAAACTCGTAATGGTTTATCAGTTGGTTCTGATGAACAGAAAAAGAATTTCTTTAAGAAGCGAGCATATGGAAAGTTTAATGCAACGATTTTCAAAATGATTACTGATAAACTTAATGAAGGAGTTATTGAAATTTCTAAAGAAATGATTGAAGATTGGCTCATTAATGAAAGTTCGAATATAAGTACAGGTCAAGTGGATGATGGGCCAAACTTCTTTTTTCCAAATTACGATGTGTTCTCTAAAATAAATGTAGATAGAGCAACACGAATTGGTTATGAAGTAGTAAATATGATTACCAACAAAGAATTAGAAGATTACTATGACCATCCAACATATCCAAATGGACCTGTTAAAGCAGTAACTCCATTTCCAGCAGGTGTACTTGGTACAACAACTGCAACTAACCAAGTTGATATCTATTCATCAGATGCTTAT
>Ga0209336_10000071_pt1 | contig 47321 bp, 33 predicted proteins | sample LinPmetageLP32_FD_184042 | JGI IMG/M metagenome (GOLD analysis project Ga0209336, IMG submission 184042) | Marine viral communities from the Pacific Ocean - LP-32 (SPAdes) (version 2) | ecosystem: Environmental > Aquatic > Marine > Oceanic | place: Pacific Ocean | collected 2009-08-23
GGATCCTAAAAAAACTTTTTATTCTAGGGTACACTCGGTTACACTATTTCATCCACCTAACTGGCAACTTTGGTTAATACAAATGGGCTATCCAACAAACGTTGACTTATCAAGAATACCAAAACTAGATTTAGAAGCTCAACAACAAGATTTTAACCAACAAGAATATATAAGACATATAGTTAGTATGTCACACTCTGATGCAATTGAAACTACTAACTTAGGTGTTGACTGGTGGTCAAAGTGTATGAGCCGTACTGACAGAGACACAATGATATGAAGGTAGTTGTTGTTGGTGGAGGTACAGCCGGTTGGCTAGCGGCTCTAATGATTTCAAAAATTAAGCCCGAAAACACAGTAACAGTCATTGAAAGTTCAAAGATTGGTATCATAGGTGCAGGTGAAGGATCAACAGGATCACTAACAAATATTATCCACAATGAAATGTGGGACTTTGGTTGCAACGAACAAGACTTCATTAAAGAGTGTGATGCTACAATTAAATTAGGTATCAAACATATTGGGTGGGGATCTGACAAAAACAAACATTATTATGGTCCTATTGACGGTACACCAACTAGTAATGATGTTGTTGACCTTGTGTTTCAACATGCTTTAGGTTGCAGAGATCAAGACCTATTACATATTGCTACTGAACTTGGGTATAAAATACATCATAATAAAAATAGTTTTGTTGAGCCTGCAGGCAATCATGCATATCACTTTGATGCACACAAAGTAGGCCAATATTTTAAGAAGATTTGTGAATCTGTTACACATATTGACAGTGAAGTTGAACAAGTTATACTTGAGTCAGACACTGGGTTTGTGGAGTCAGTTAAGTTAAGTAATGGCAATACTGTTGAAGGCGACATGTTTATTGACGCTAGTGGATTCAATCAAGTGCTTATGAAAGCAGTAGGCGGAAAATGGAAAAGTTACAAGGATAATTTGCCTGTAAACAGTGCATTACCATTTCTTTTACCCTATGAAGATGATGAAGTTATTCAACCTGTAACTAATGCATGGGCACAAAATAATGGTTGGTGCTGGCAAATACCTACAAAAAATAGACGTGGTTGCGGATATGTATTCAGTGATGAATTTGTTACAGCTGACCAAGCACATGCCGAGCTTGAGCAAACAATTGGGCGTAAAGTTGACCCAATTAGACTGTTAAAATTTGAATCAGGAAGACAAGAAACACTTTGGATTAAGAATGTTTTGTCAATTGGATTATGTGCGGCGTTTGCAGAACCATTAGAAGCAACAAGTATACACACAACAATTATGCAATTAAAAGATTTTGTGTTTAGTTGCTTATCTACTAACAGAGATATTACATGCAACGAAGGAACTGTTAACAAATACAATAATGACAAAGCTCATATGTATGATACAACAAGAGATTTCTTAGTAGCACATTATACGTGCGGACGCAATGATACAGAATTTTGGAAGTACATTGACAGTGGAGCAACAACTACAGAGTTTGTAAAATCAATACACGAAGTTTGCAAACATAGAGTACCTAACATGACATTATTCCCAAGACCAGAAGGCGGAGCAGGATGGCCTTTATGGAGTTATGTACTTGCAGGCACAGGCAAATTAACATCTGAAGTTGCTGAAAGAGAATTAAATTTTAATAATGATATAGATTTTAGTGACAGTGCATATCGTTATCATGTTGAAGTTTTTGATCAACATATTCAGAATTTACCAAACAATACAGATTATATAAGGAATATGTAATGAAAGTTTTAGTACTTGGCGATGTAATTATCGACAAATATATTTACGGTACGTCTACACGTATCAGTCCCGAAGCACCTGTACCTGTTGTAACTTATATTGAAGAAAAAGAAACAAGAGGCGGCGCAGGGCTTGTATACGAAAATTTAAAAAGTTTAGGGGTTGACGTTGATATGTTCGAAACTCCTGGCCAAATTAGTGTTAAGACTAGAGTAATTTGTGACGGACATTATATTACACGTATTGATGATGACGCACAAGCTGACAGTACTGCTGTACTCCAACAAGTGTTAGCAACAAATTTTTCTCAGTATGATTATGTTGTGCTAAGTGATTACAATAAAGGTGTATTAGATGAAGCAAGAGACATTATAAAACACATTAATACATTCGGTTGTAAAATAATTGTTGATCCTAAAGAAAATTGTTGGTATTACGAAAATGCTTGGTTAGTAAAACCAAACTACAGCGAATTTGAATCTTTAGAATTTGATAGTTGGCACGGTAACATTATCACTACTAATGCAGGTGAAGAAGTTATTGCTACGATTGATGGTAAAAAATATGAAATACCTGTAGATAATGTTGAAGTATCTGATGTTACAGGTGCAGGAGATTGTTTCTTAGCAGGGTTTGTATATGCACTTACACAAGGTTATGATTATAGAAAGTCATTACAACTTGCAGTACGCGGATCAACAGAAAGTGTAAAACATTCTGGTACATATATTCTTAAAAAAGATGACTTAGAAGATGTCATTGTATGGACAAACGGAGTGTTTGATATACTGCATATAGGCCATTTAAAGCTACTTAGACACGCATACAGCTTAGGAAATAGACTTATAGTGGGCATTAATAGCGATGCAAGTGTCAAGCGTTTAAAAGGCGATTTAAGACCCATTAACGATCAAGACACCCGCAAGGAATTGCTCTTAGAGCTTGGTTTTGTAGATGATGTAATTATTTTTGACGAGGATACTCCGTTGGAAGCAATGACTGTTTTAGAGCCAGATATTATAGTAAAAGGTGGCGACTATACGTTTGATACTGTAGTAGGAAACCATCTAGCTGAAGTTGTTATATTTCCTATAGTTAAAGGACATAGTACAACAAGCACAATTAAAAAGATTGACAACAGTAATTAAAGATAGTATAATAGTAAAAAGAGGTACAAATGAAAGTATTAGTAACAGGACATAAAGGATTTGTTGGTAGTTATATTGCCAATTATCTACAATCAAAAGATCATGAAGTTGAAGGCTTTGAATGGGTTGAACACGTGGTTCCGGACGTATCAGCATACGATTGGGTAATACATTGTGGTGCAATATCAGATACAACTGAAAGAGATGTAGATAAAGTTTGGGCTCATAATTACGAATTTACATTACGTCTACTACAAGTTTGCGAAAATTATAATACTAATATTCAACTTGTAAGTACTTCTGCTGTTTACGGTAACAACACTAGTTTTAAAGAAACAGATCCTGTTTATCCACAAACTCCTTATGCGTGGAGTAAACTTCTTATTGATAAGTTCTTAAAAGAAAATGGATACGAAAACTTTGGTATGCTTGTACAGAACTTTAGATACTTTAATGTATATGGTCCTGGAGAAGGACACAAAGGTGATCAAATGAGTCTAGTTAGTAAGTTTCAAAAACAAGCAAGTCAAGACGGAGTGATTAAGCTATTTGAAGGTAGCGACAAATTTAAAAGAGACCTTGTAAGTGTACATGATGTTGCTGTTATACATGAAAAAATGATGCACGAAACTGATACCTGTGGTGTATTTAATTTAGGAACAGGTAAAGCAGTTAACGTTGAAGAAGTTGCTAAATTAATTGCTAAAAGATATGATGCAAAAATTGAATACATTCCAATGCCAGATCATTTAAAAAGTCAGTATCAAGAATACACTTGTGCAGATAATACAAAACTACATAATACTATAGTAATAAGACACTGGCATACAATCGAGGAGTATATTAATGGAACCAACTAGACTAGAAGGTAAAGTAGACAAAGGCTGGGGCTACGAAGTAATTTGGGCAACTAATGATTTATACTGTGGTAAAATTATGGTATTTGAAAAAGTTGGTTCTAAATTTAGTATGCATTTTCATAAAGAAAAAGATGAAACATGGTTTGTTAACAACGGACGTTTTCTATTAAATTATATTGACACAACTACTGCTGAGTATAAATCACAAGAACTTACAGAAGGTATGACATGGCGCAATCCGCCACTAATGCCACATCAATTAGTTTGTATGGAACCTGGAAGTAGTGTTACTGAAGTAAGTACACCCGATAGTGTTGAAGATAATTATCGTATTGCACCAGGTGATAGTCAAAAGCCTAAGCCACAAATGGAAACAGCACCATCCGAAGATAATGCTGTTGATGTAACTACTACCCCTAAAGATTAAGCCTGAGCTTCACCCCATTTAATAATAATATTCGCATCTACTGCCGCACCTGACGTTTTATAAACGTTCAGTGCAAGCACGTCTGGACCATTTGGGAAAGTACCTCTACCACCTAGTGTAGTATTTGTAAGTTCTTTCAACTGTCCTAGATCCAATGTAGATCTTTCTCCAGGTTGAGCAATGAATGAGAACACTGTTTCTCCTGGCTGTGCGTATGGAGGTTGTTGGAATTTAAAGTTGTACAAGTCGCCTGGGCTAAGTGTACCGTTGAAACTGTTGTTAAAGCTAACTCTATAAAATTCAATACCGCCTGCACCTTGATTACCAAATAGTAATGGTCCTTCAATATTTGACACATAACTTGATGATGGCATAGTAATATCACTTTGGTTAGTTGGATTGCCGCTTGAATCACCAATTTCAGTACCTGATCTTGCACCTGCTGAGTCCCAAACACTTTTAAGGAAGAATGCAAAGTTTGAATTAGATTCATTGCCACCTTTTTGGAATGTTTGCGTAGCACCGTTACTTGAGTTTGAATTTGAATTACCTGAGAAGTAAACTAGATATCTTCCGTAAATACTTTGGTCAACAATCTGTTGAATTGTAGTTCCTGCTGGGAAGTATTCGTTTCCTCCACCATCTGCATTAACCTGATCACCAACTGATAAGTTAGACGCTTCCCAACTGTTTGCATCAAAATATGCATAACTTCTGTTTGTTCTAAATGACCACCATGGCATTAATTGTGCTGTTGTTGTAACCTGAGCCATAACTGCCGCTGTACTATATGTCGCTGTATCACCACTGTTCCAGTTAGTAGAACCACCTGATGCAACCTGTGCAAAACTTGGCTGTCCACCTTGTGCTAGTCCTGACAATCCAGTCCAACCAATGTCTCCTGGGTTGAGTGGATAGTTCTGTGGATTCAAAATACCTTCAACAACAATACCGCCGTAAATCTTTGAATCATCTGTTGGATTTTGTCCATCTGATGTAATCTCTAAACCCTGCATAAGCAACTGAGCTCTGTTTAATAGTTCTCTATCACCTAAGTCACCAACAATAGCATTACTAACACTTGGTGCTAGTCTTAATAAAAACGCTGTTTGTCTTGTTGTACTAATGCTTAGACCTGTTTCTGTGTATGAGAAGATATAACCTCTATCATCATCAAAGCCACCATCTGTAATAAACGCTGAACCCCAGTGTGATATAAGTGGTGTAATACTGTTACTAATTAAAATAACACCAGTACGCTCTGCGTGTCCACTTGCTGGACCTGCAGTATATTGTCTAGTTGCACCAGCTTGGAAGTTTTGTAGTGTAGTTCCTCTTGTACAATTTGTTAATCTTTTTAGTGTATGATCAATAGTTGTGTAACTAATAATTTCGTTATCAATATATACTGTTCCGCTGTCTGGGAAGAACTTAGATTCTACAACTGGTATAAATGTTTGATCAATAGTAATATCTGCTGAAAGTTGACTATTTGCACCTTCGTTTGTAACTTCATAACGCACAGGTAAGTTACCTGAACGCATAAACGCTTCTGTGTTTACGTTTGAGTTACGCATTCTGTGACAGAATACAAAGTTACCATCAGCACCACGTGCCATCCAGTCAATAAAACCAGCACCATACCAACTGTATTGAATACCAATCATCTGCATGTATCTAACATCCATATTGTATCCACTCTTGCCAGTGCCGTCCATTCTATCTAAGTTAAATTCTTCTTGTAAAACTTTCTTATCTGTAATTAAATTTACTTTACATGATGCAACATTGTTAACACCTCTATAGTCTGGTGTTACTGTTATTTGTGTTTGTGAATCAACGTTTGCAACAACATGTGTCATTCCTTTAATAACAATTCTATCACCAGCTTTTAACTGATCTCTAAATCTTGTGTTATTACCTATCATTAAGTTTGAGTCAACTGTAACTTGTGCTGTACCTGCAATCTGCTTTGTACTTGTACGTTGTGCAACACTAATGTTAGAGCCATCAAACTCCCAATAAATTCCGTTTTGATCATCAAAGATACCTGAGCGTACTGTTGCTCCATGCCAACCAACGACTGTCAGCTGTGCCGCAAAACCTAGTACAGCATTTTGTGTACCTAGTCTACGTGTTGATAAACATTTTAATGTTCTTTCATCAATGATTTGTGTAACAGTATATTCACCGTTATAACCTGCTGATTCAACACCAATAAGTCTAACCTTACCGCCAACTTGTGCGCCGTGATCGTTATCATCTGTTACAATAGTAAGGATTGCTCCAATACCTGTACCATCTGCTGTAACGGTTCTTACGTCATAACTTGGTGCAAATAACGCACCAGTTGTATACATAATACCTTTACCTGACTGATATCTAATATATTTTTTACTCTGTCTAATTGCTTGAGCACCGTGCTGTGGTCCGCCTGTTCCTAATTGCACACCACCATCATATGGTCTGTGAATAAAGAAACTATCTGGACGTAAGTACACGTTACCTTGGATTCTATCTTCTGTAGAACTGCCATCAAATTCTTGTACTGCACCCGGAGCTCTTGTGTTATATCTAATCTTTTTACTTGTAGGAACACTAATTGCAATAAATGATCCAGCCGCTAGTTTGTGATTATTACTGCCAGCGTCTGAGTTAACATCAACAACAAATGTATCACCTGGCACAATTCCGTGTGCATAAGGCCATGTAATTTCAATAGTTGATAACGCTTCAAAATTAACACTTGTTGCCGCATCAATTGTAGTTGTTGTAAAGTCTGTTAGTGTAACACCGTTTACTAAGTTTAATCCGCCGCCAGCTAAACCCGCACCAGTAATAGTTGCTGTGCTTAATCCGCCACTACCATCTTTGCCTGTAACAATAACTGTTGCATCTTGTGCTGGAGTTGCGCCACCTAGTGTATTACCTGGAATAGTAATTATGTTACCAATTTCGTATCCGCTACCACTTGCGTTAATAGTAAGACTATATGTCCCTGAAGTTCTAGTAATATTAAACGTTCCGCTTGTACCTGCGTGTGCTTGGTTTACTCCTGCTTGTCCTGTAAACACTGTTGGTAATGCTGGTGCACTACCTGTAATACTTACTGTTGCAATAGCACCAGTTGCACCGTTTACACTATCAATTGTAATAGTTGCGTCATTAGCTGGAGTAGATCCTCCAATTAAATTACCTGCAATTACATAAGTTTGACCTACATGATAGTTTGTACCATTTGCTGTAACTGTTGTTGTGTAAGTTGTTCCGTCGTTTGCAAGATCAAATGTTGCACTTGCACCAGTTAAATTTACTAAATTTTTACTTTCAAATGAACCAGCATCTGCGGCTGTTGGTGTTGTTGATTCGTCTGATCCTTCTACACGTACATCAGTAACTGCACCAACGGCACTAACCGAAACAACTCTTAAGTATACATCGTTAGCTGGACTTGCACCACCCATTAATGCACCACTACAAACAAGTGTATCTGCTGTTGTGTAACCTGTACCGTCTTGTCCAAAAGATTGATATGAATAAGCACCGCTACTAACGTTAATACCAAACTGTATTCCTGATCCTGTACCACCTGTAAACGCTAAGTCTGATCCGCCAAAGCTATAACTTCTTGTTTGAGTTGGAGGTGTACCAATACTCCACCCACCATTATCTGGTACTAATGCAGTAATTGATCCGCCGGCGCCAACACTTGTAACCCTAGCAACAAAGTCATTACCACTAGCATTTTGATTACCGTCTTGACCTGTACCACCTAATACTGAGCTACCTGTAATTCTTAATCTATCGCCAATTGCATACCCTGATGAATCGTTTGGAGAGTTAGCATCTACTGTTGTATAACTTCCGCTGGCATAGTTAATATCAAACTGTGTGCTTCCTATTGTACCACCATCTTGTGTAAGTGTTGCAGTTGGTCCTGTGTATGAAATAGTGCCACTTAGTGCAGTTCCGCTAACTGTTGCGCCTGTAACTGCTCCTGTACCACTAACTGTTGTAACTAATATTGTTGCATCATGTGCAGGTGTGTTACCACCTAAGTTATCACCTGTGACTAATAATCTGTCACCTGCTTTGTATCCTGATCCTGCTTGTGAAATTGTATCTACTGCATATGCTGTGCCAGTTCTTGAAATTGTAAACTGTGCATTTGTACCTGTAGGTGCTGTAATTGTTCCTGTTACACCTGTATAAGTTTCTGTGTTTCTTGTAACTGCACTTGTAAATGAACCACTCATACTTATTGTTGTACCAGCAATATTGTTAACAAAAATAGCATCGCCACTACCGTTATCAGCCGCTAGTCCTACAACAATACCTGTTGTACTTGAAACTTCAATATCTGTGTTACCAATATTAATATCATTTACTAAATTTAGTCCTAATGCATTACCGTCTGGTGTACTTGCAATAGCAGTAACCTGTGTTCCTGTTGGGAATGCCGCATTAACAATTGGTGCACCAACTTCTGGTACATCACCTGTAAACGCTAATCTGTTTTCACTTTGTTGTGCCGATAAACTTAGTGTCATAGTACCATTTGTACCATTACTCAATACTGTAAACAATGGCTGTCCAACACTTGCACCAGTATAGAACGCACCTTTACGTAGCTGTGTGTAAGTTGTTGAAAGTACTTGTCCGTTTGTGTTACCAACTTTTGCTTTAGCGTAATATACAAATGTTGTAGTTGTTGGGACATCGTCAATAATAAAAGAACCTTCTGATCTTGCCGCTCCGCCAACACTATCTTCAAGTGCTTTAATTGTAATTGGAGTACCAGCTTCAAAGCCGTGTGCACCAATTGTTGTAACTGTAATCTTTGAAGCACCAACTCCACTAGTTCCTGTTGAAGCATCTGTAACAACACTCAGTACTTGTGTATCAGTACCTGGAAGTTCGTAAACACTTGGATAACCACGCATCATACCAATAGCTGACCATTTAGTAGGCTGTAGTCCGTACTCAAAGTCAGCATCAAGCATACTTAATGGTGGAGCAATACGCATACGTTCAATAGCATCTGATCCAAAGTCATATGGTCTTGTAATCTGCTCTGGTGAGTCAATAAAGATTTGTAATTCGTCTGTTGATAATTGTCCTACAGTATTATGTGTAAGATCTAAAATTGTAACAGCATCAGTAACTTGTAAATATTTTGGAAAGTCTGCATCTGCATTTTCGTTGGAATCTGTACTATCATATTTTGGTACATAACCACTTGAATCTCTTGGTGTAACATCGTCAATTCTTGTTACTTTACCACCTTTAAGTACATCGGTAAAGTTATAGATAACTTCAGTTTTAGTTGTATTAGTTACAATTAATAAGTCACTAGCATCGTAGTTACCTTGGAATCTTACATGTCCTAAGCCTTTACGCTCAAATGTTGGTAATGCACTTGTTCCATTTGTAATAACATTTATAACAATAGCTGAAAGTGTTTGAATACGTGTACCAGCCGCGCCTTCACCGTTTATACCGTTAGTAACTTGTGCTACGTTACCCTGGTATGGAGTAGATTGTGGACTGTTGTTGAACACATGGTTAACAATTAAATCACGAGTAAAACCTTTAGCTAAGATTTCAGCTTGTCTGTCGCCATCAATTTGTGCAACATCTTGTTCCCAATATGTATGTGAAATTCTTGTTGTTTCTTCGTTACCTGTGTAGCGTAAGTCGTGTGCCCAAGCATCAATATTATAACCTGTATCTCTTTCACATTTTGATGCACTGTATGTATAACCTACAAATCCTGTTGCGTTATCGTTTACTTGTTTCAATATCCAAGCCGCAACTTCTTTTTTTATAAAGTCTTTGTTAGTTGTAAGTAATGCCCATGCATTTGGATATGTATTATCGTTTAATCCTAATCCTGGGTAAAACTTGTAATTATAAATCTTTTTCTTAGCCATTCTTTATGCTCCAAATGCTACAGCAAGGGCAGTTGCCGTTGCGTCTACATAACCTTTACTTGTTGCGTGGGTGCCTATCGTAGGCTGGTTAACCAAAACCACGTTATTTGCGATATTAACATCACCTTTAACCGATGCACCATTCATATTTATAGTCGATGCTGTACTATCCGGATTAGCCGCCATATCAATTGTATGTACTCTAATCTGCGAAGGAGTATTATATCCAATCTCTACATTGTCAATACTGCCCGGTATTGCACCAATACTATTAATTGTTAGTCTGCCGTTAATTACTGATAATGCTGTGTTACCTAAATAGTTAACTTTGAAAATTCCACCTGTTACAGCAAGACTGTCAAAACTATTTGATACCTGTGTACCTGTGTCATCACCTGCATCATCTGCTGGCGGAACATATGCTACAAACGGTGTTCCATTAAGCAAAATACTTTGAACATCAATGACTGGAGTAGTTAACTTACCAGCTGTATCAACTGTAAAGTTAGGACTTTCAAATCCGTTCTGTGCTTGGAATTTATCGTTAATTACTGTTGCCATTTATTCCTATTTCCTTAAATTGCACTCATCTGTTTAACTACAATAGTACCTTGCATAGCACTATGAACTGTACAAACATATTGATAGTTTCCGCTAATGTTTGCAGGAATCTTCCAATACAATGTACCACTTGTTTTACCTTGAGCATTTGATCCTGTTGATTCTGTTCCGTCTAATGCTACGTGTACTAATCCGTTATCGTATTGTGATCCACCACCTGTTTCAATTTGAAATGGATGACTTGATAGGTTGGATAATTTAAATGCAATAGTTGCTCCGGACAATACATAAATTGTTGGATCTTCTGTGTTACCATACTGATCAAATTTATATCCGTTACTGCTATCTGCTGTAACAAGTAATGTTGTAATTGCAGGATATGCAATTTGATCAAACGTTGCGCCTGAGTCTACCCAGCTACTTCCGCTATATACAGCAACATTACCTGTTGCCACGCCTGTGAAATCTGTGTCAGATAAACTTGCAAACGTTGGAACTGTTCCGTTAATAGTAACTGTATCACCTGATACTGCTGTAGTAATATTTGTACCACCTGCAATAGTTAGTGTGTCAGTTTTACTATCAGCCGCCGCTAGTCCTGCATCTGATTGTACGTTACTAAATGCGTTTTGGTTAGCTTCACCACTTAGTGCATCACCACTATAATTAATAGTTACAGTGTCACCAACAATACTAGTTGTAATGTTTGTACCACCTGCAACTGTTAATGTATCTGTTTGTGAATTTGCTGTAGTAGTACCTGTATCACCTTCAACTGTTTGGAAAATATTTTGTAATCCGCCTGCCGCTGGTGTAATAAATGTAAATGTTCCATTACCGTTTGCAGATAAAACTTGTCCACTTGAGCCGTCTGTAATACTTAAATTAACAAGCGATGTTGGAATGGTTGGCTGGTTATTTAAGTTATTGTAGTTTGTAAAGTATGCACTGTCAAATCCGTCTAATGTGTCTGCGTCTGTTCCGCCTCCACCTGAAGTAGTATCAACACCTGGTGCCCATTTACCACCGTCCCATTTAAGAACGTTACCTGTTTGTGGTGCTTGTGATACAGTATCAACATCTGATAAACTATTAATATTTCCTATGTATGCAACAGATTTAAGTGGATCTGTATAGTTGGGAATTGCACCTGCACTTGCATCTAATAGCATCTTGCGCCAAGCACTTGAGTGTGCAACATAAACTGTTCCGCCTTCATGTACGTGTAGCATTGCACCATGATATGTGCTTGTACTAATTGCGTTCATTTGGTTTAACGTTGCGGCATGAAATGCTACTTTGTTAATTTTCGTATCGTCATTTTGTACATCAAGTTCCATACTTGAGTTTACAATGTCTTTAATATTTGTTCCGTCGCCTAAAGCGTTATACAGCTCTTCCGTATTAGCATTAACCTTAGTAGCACCTGCTCTAAGATTATCACCAGTACCGTCGTTTGCGGCTGTACCTAAGTTAATTGTTGATTTTGCCATTCCTTACACCTTATCAAATGTTATGTTTGTATTATCGAAATACGTAGTTGTTGCATCAAAAGTATTTACCCCAGACTCCACTACACTGGATACATCTGCGACTATCGCAGGAGGAGTAAGCTGATGAATAGTTTTTGCATACGTAGCATGAAAAATTAACTTTGCACCAGCGTAAATACTTGACGTTGGACTAGCGTTAATCTTTACAGTACTTGCATCAACTGTGACCGATAAAGTTACTAATTCTTGGTTAATACTTGAACGTCCAAATATATTTGCAACAGCTCTATCTGGTCTAGCAACTACTGAAAGTTGCATGATCTCTTTTTCATTTGAATCAAATTCTACTGTAATTTGATACACTGCACTGCTATATTCACCTAAATGAAATGAGTCTACAACAGTATTATATTGCACCCCAATCCAGCTACCTCTATAACTAAAACTCGATCTGTCTGGCAGATGAATGGTGTTATTTGCACCTTTACTGAAAAGATTTGTCAGAAGTTTATTCATTGTTCATGCTCCATATTGTATTTATCGTTTTACAAAGATATGTAACAGTACAATTTAAGTTAAATCTACTAGGCTATGAGCAAACTGATTTAGATTATCAAATGTTTCTGTTTGTTTTTTAAGGTCTTTGTTAGCAAATGTATTTAACTTCTTAGCTGTTTCAGCACCATGCCCTGTACGTACTAGTATAGGCTTTGCTTTAGCCTTTATAGCGGCTTTTAGATCGCTAATTTTATCTCCTACATACACCCCATTTTTCCAATCAACACCAATTTCTGCTGAGGCACGCTTAAACATGCCTGTATTAGGTTTGGCATACACATCTTCTTTTAAGTTAGATGTGCTATAATACAAACCATTAATGCTTTTACAACCTATATTCCAAAGTAATTCTAACATATAGTTGTTAACAATGTCAACGTCTACAGGATCCATTATACCTTTTGTTATACCTGCTTGATTAGTTAAAATAACTACATCATAACCCTTGTTACGTATCATCTTAACTGCTTCTAAACTGCCTTCAATAGGTGTAAACTGCTCGGGCTTTGTTACGTATGTACCTATGTCTACATTTATTGTTCCATCTCTGTCTAGTCCTATTACGGGGGTACTCATTCTAAGGTCTCCATCTATCGTCTGACCAGCCATGTATTTCTGAGTTAAACCAGTCTAATTCGTAAAGTTTTATTGATCCTTCAGCTGTTAATGTTTGCTTCCATTTGTCAACAAAGGCTAATGTTTTGTCATTTAATTTGCATATATATTCTTGTACAAAGTCTGCCGCTTCATGTGTAAGTGGGTGTACTTCGGGTTGATGTAAGTGTAAAAGTTCTGGGTTTGGATCAGGTATACTAGTTGGTCTTGTTTTAAAAAACTCGTCATCAACTCCAAAGCCTAGTGCATTAAGTATTGGTGGACATGTAGTTTTAATATCATCTTTATATTTTTCTAATATAGCTCTTACATCTTCTAATTCTAAATATTTATTTTTAGTATTAAATTCTTTACTAAGTTCGTCCCAACCTTCAGTAGGTTCTCTAAATCCTGTTGATATAACTTTACATCCTAAACTTTCTAATGCTTTATGTGTACTGCTTATTAATGCACAATCACGCATTGTAGCCCACGCCATGTCAGCCCATTGCCACATAGACTCGTAACGCCAACTGTTAAGTACAAAAGGAATGTCTTGGCCTACTGTTGATTTGCTAAAGTTACCTGGAGTATGCCATCCCTTACCCATATGAAATCTATCTTCTCTAAAAAAACTAGACCATTGCAATAAGATAATATCATCTTTATTAAATTTATGTTCAGTATGTGCTTCCCATAGTCGAGTTGAAATATATTGATTTCCTGCACCACTACGTCCCCAGTTCTCTCCAACAGTAGCACCTTCTTGTTTATAATGATGTATTAGAATGTCAGCCCATGTAGGATAAAAATATTGTGTTAAGCTACAGCCAAAGGCAAATGTTCTCATGTTAGTCTCCGCAACAATTGAAGCATTAATTTGTGCGGAATAGTTTTTGTTTTATCAAATTCTAATTTGTGTTGTATTGATTGTTCAACATGTTCCTTTGCTCCTTGCGGAACTGTTTCATATTGTTTTAAAATACTTTCGTTATCAAATAATCCTAGTCCATGCATCACTAATGCATAGTTATATTCGTTAAACAAAACTTTTTTAGTATGTGTAGTCATGTCGTCAGCAATTGGCATTCTGACTTTCCACATACGTAAGTTTTTAGCTAAACTATCTGGTAAAGTTACTTCTGATACTGCCTTCCAAAATGGTGTGTCTCTTCTTTGAGTAATATAATGTAGTACAATAAAGTCTCTAATGTTATCCATAATAGCAGTAACTTCAAGATTGTATCTATTAATTGTTTCTTGATTATAATTTACAAGACGTTGTGCTAATAAAAATGTTTGATTAATGCTACTACCAATACTACTTGCTTCTAATGGTTCTACAAAACTTTGACTTAGTCCAATAGCACACACGTTACCTATCCATGCTTTATCAAGTGTGCCTGGATCGAATTTAATATGTTTTGCTACTTCAACACTGTGTCCTAAATATTTCTCAACTTCAGTATGTGCTTGTTCGGCTGTAATAAAATCGCTGTCAAAAATATAACCATTGCCTGTACGTCCTTGAATAGGAATACGAAACATCCAACCAGCGTCCATTGCTTTTGCTAATGTCCAAATTGGTATTTCATCTCCTTCTGGGGTAGGAAATACAATAGCTTCTTTCATTTTAAGATATTTACTGTAGCTTTGCCATTCTGCTCCAACTGCATTACTTAATAGACGTCTAAATCCTGTAGAGTCTATATAGAAATCATATTCGTATGTATGAGATTCACTTTTAATTTGACGCACATCACCAAAGTCGTTTAAAATTACATCAACTATTTCGTCATCAATAACATTAATACCTTTGTCTATTGCAAACTTAGTTAGAAACTCATTTAACTTTGCAGTATTAAAATGATATTGTGCTACTCCAGTGTCATTAGGACGCTCGTCCATAAACTTATTAAATGGTGTTTCATTATTCCAAAGGTATTCACCTGTTAACTCTCTAGCATCTACTTTTTCACCAATCAATTTAGCATATGCAATTGGTGCACCTAGTTGTTCGGCAACGTATGGCTCATGAACACTTTGTAAGTATGGTTTCTCACTCCAGTCTTCAAACATAATACCAGATTTAAAACTAGCATCACATTCATTAATAAGTTCGCCTGTTTGAATACCAACAAACTCCATAAAGGCAGACCAATGTTCTGTGCTACCTTCACCTACACCAATAGTTCCAATCTTGGTAGATCGAATTACATCAATTTCAAAGTTTGGAAAACTTGTTTTTAATATTAACGCTGACACAAAGCCTGCTGTGCCACCACCTACTACTGCTATTTTCATTTTGTTCCTAGTGGTCTAATGTATACCATCCGCTTATAATGTACTTAACGCCTTTGTAGATAGGATTGCCTCGATGTGGATGCGTAAATGATGTAGGAAAGATAGCTAGTCTTCCAGGTGCAGGTTTAATTTTATGTCCTTGATACAAGAACTCTGTTTCGCCACCTTCTTCAACACCATTTAAATATAATGTGTATGCTAATACTCGAGTACTTGTTGGTACATCTGCATTTTCACAATGCCATGCGTGGTATCCTTGGTGCGGTTTTGTTTTTTGGACACTCATACCTTTTGCTGTATGTTGAAATAATAATCCTAAGCTCTCGTATTTTGTTTTATACTTTTCTAAATACGTTTTGTTTAGGGTTTCAAAGAAAAATTTACATAAATCTTCGTCAGCATGGTAATGACTGTTGTGATTTGCCCAGTCCATGTATATACGTTCGTCTTGATTTCTATCAATACCTTGCTGTTGTATTGCAGTCATTTGCATTGAAGACAGCTCTTCAAATCTTTTAATTACTTGTTTGCAAAAGTCAATTGGATATACATTATCATATACTTCTACTCCATCAAAGTTATCATCCATGCTATTCTCCTATATAAAAAACTGCTGATTCATTCTGTAGTTATCATTTACAAACATACCTGGCTTAACATATGCAGTATGTAATACTGCCTGATTGTATAATACCATTCTATTAAACACCATTGGTACCATTCCAATCATTTTCCAGTCATGTGAACTATCAGTAATGTATTGTGTTACTGGAATCTTACCTTCTACATCCATAGTAACGTGAAAATCATTCTCTACTACACTGTCAGTATAAAAGTGTTTGCCACCAAACTCGTAAAAACTTGTTCCGCCAGCAGATTCGTTTTCGTTGTTTAGATAGATTGTACTAGCAAGATTCATGCCTGATCGATTGTCTTGATGTGGTGCAAGTGGAGGCAATTTTTCTGATTGCATAACATTAATCATAAATGTTGCGTTCATAAAACTTCTATCCATGTATCCTGGTTCGTACTGATACATTATCTCTGGAAAAAACTCTGATGCTAAGTGGTGAAATGGTTGAGCTAGACTTGATAGCTCATAAAATGCATTAATTCGTAGTGCAGGGTTGCCGCCTCTAATACGTCTATTAACAGATGCTGGAATATCTAAAGCAAGTTGTCTTACTAAATGTGGATTTTTATAAAAGTTATCTACTACTAATACATGTACGCCAGCTTTTCCAAACTTGTATAATCTTGTGTCGTAGTCTTCGTTGACAGCAAATGTTTCTTCTTCGTTAATTGTATTTTTAATCATCTTGTTTCTCCGATAGTACAAAATTAGCACTAATTGTTGACCTTACTTGGTCGCTAGTATTATTAGATACGTAATGTTCTAGGTTACTAGGAAAAAATACAATATCGCCTTCTTCTAACGGAGGTGTTACTCTATTATTGTATCTAAATGGTTGTGTAGTTAATGATGGAAGACCTGACTGATGCAAAAAATCATATGCTTTGTTGTAGAATACAAAGTTACCACTGTCTTTAGGAGTATGCATCATGTATGCACAACTAATTTGTGATACTCCTACATGGTTGTGTACTTCTTGATATGAGCCCGGATTATACTTATTGAGCCAACATTCAATCCTATAGTCTAATGTTAAGTCTATACTAAAGTTTTCAAGATATTCGTTTAGTCCGGTAATTGCTGATCTAATAAATGTCTTAAATGGTAAGTTTGAAGCATCAGGGTTACCATATGTAGTATCCACAGGACTGTACCAAGAAGGGATTTTACTAAAATACTCCTCTTTATCAAGTATATCAGCAAAGTCTTGTTGTACTTGTTCATGCTCCGGTAGTTTTATCTTATATACTGGAATCGAATATAAGTTTACCAACATTAGTTCTTCATTTCAATTAGTTTGCCATACTCAGGTAAGTAACAATACTCCATCTCACTATTATAAAGTGTACGTACAGCATCATCTAATGTTTCAACTAGTGGTTCGCCACCTAAGTTAAAACTAGTATTGAAAATAATTGGAACTCCTGTTACTTTATAGAATTGTTCTATAAGCTCGTAGTAGTGTTTGTTCTGTTCTTTGGTTACAGTTTGAATTCTACAAGTGCCATCGACATGAATGATGCTTGGAATCTTTTCTGCAATGCCTGGTTGGCAATCCATAGCATACATCATATGCGGTGTTTGCTCTAGTCCACGCATATCAAACCATTCGTGTGCATGCTCTAACATAATTGTTCCAGCAAAGGGTCTAAAATACTCTCTACGCTTTACTTTGTTTACATAATCCTTACCATCTTCGAATGTTGGATCAAATAATATACTTCTATTACCTAATGCACGTGGTCCGTTTTCGCTTTTACCTTGAAACATAGTAACAATGTTCTTGTTTCTAATCATTTCTACAACTGATTCTTTATCAGCGTCAGTAATTGTAGCACCATACTTGTTTGCAGTGTCTTCAATTTGCTCATTAGTATATGTATACTCAAAACCTTCGTAGATTGTTTCTGCATAATGTCTTACAGTTTTGTCTTTGGTAGTTTGATGATATACTAACATAGCCGCACCCATTGCTGTACCTGCATCGTTACTAACAGGTTCAACGTATAACTTAATACCTTCTTTATTCAACTTATCAAGGTACCAATAGTTTGCAACACAGTTAAGTGCATAGCCGCCACTTAGTACTACGTTTTTATTACCAGACATCTCAACTGCTTTAAAAATAAGGTTTAATACTTCTTGCTGTGAACCTTCTTGTACTGCAAATGCTAAGTCTCTACGATTTTCTTGGGTAGTTAGGTCAGTTTTACTATCAATTATATCTTGTGATGTTTCTAAATACTCATATTTTGCTTCATTTACTAAGGCCGCGTTTGGATATGTAGGAATAACAACATTTCTATCACTTGTACGCCACTTGCCTCCATTGCCGTCGGTATAAATTGGTGGAATATTTGAATTTTTCTTACCATATGGAGCAAGTCCCATAGTTTTACCTGCTTCAATAGGTTGAAATCCACAATATTGTGTTACTGCTTCGTATGCTTTAACAATACCTGCACTATCATCTAATACAAGTTCATGGAATCCTTCTTCGCCTTCACGATCTGATGGAATGTACGGAATACGTGTTCCAGGAAAAGGTCCATTACCACCTTGGTGCTTATATAAAGTTTTAAAGTTATCAGGGTATGCACAATTAAAGATACTTTCACATTCCCATGACATATATTCTTCGTTAAACACACCCATGTTAATGTTCATTGGTATAAATGTACCTGCTCCATCAACAATAACACTTACTGCTGATTCAAATCCCGAACGATAAAATGCACATGCCGCATGTAGTTTATGATGTATATGACTTAGATCAATTACTTGTCTATGGTTGTGTTGGCCATCTGCTGTGTAAGCATTATCGTTTCTATCAATTAGTCCTAGTTTCCTTGCTAGTCCTGTATACATATCACCTCCACTAAAGTCAATTCTACTTGATTCTGCTAATGGTTGTGTATGTGCTACTACAAGATAATCTAATTTATCTGTGTAATCAAGGAATTTAATCATTGCGGCAAGTGGTCCACCGTCGTATTTCTTTCGAGTTAGACGTTCTTCTTCGATTGAAAATACAATTTCACCATCTTTTAATAATACGGCGCCGCCGTTATGTCCTCTTGTGATTGCTCCAATCCACTGTGTCATATTGTTTCCTTTTATGTTTCTTTATATACTATATGTATTTGCAATCCTGGTGATTGCTGACAAGAACTGAACCTTATCATTAGTTGATCTCTACATCATATGTAAAGTCAACTACAAATACCTTTCTTTCTTCTAATGTAGGATATACCCCATGGTAAACTTTACCATCCATAACCACTACATCGCCTGCTATACATTTTATCATATCACTTACTAGTTCACCTGTTACAGGATTCATAGTAATTGCTTTTAATTTACCATTTAATGGTGTTTCTGTGCTTACTGATATTGTGTTTAAGAACATAACACAGGTCATTGTGCGTTGTCCTCTATCTTCATGTGTATGTAATCCTGAAAAAGTATTCTTTGGATATGTTAGCCACCAACACTTTTTAAATTTTACATTTTTAAACTGAAATTTTTCTATAGATTTTTTAATCCACTCTAGGTATAGGCCTTGTTGATCTACATTATAAGGATATGTGAAGTCATCGTCTTTATATTGTATTACTGCGCCGCCGTAATCTACATGTGACTTTGGTGGATTATCAAATAGTTCTAAAAATTTACTATAGTCTGTATATTTGTCTTTACTAATCCAATAGTCAGGTATACGCCCGTTATAACATAACCAAAAAAAGTCTTTGTCGCCTTGATATGCAGTATCTAAAGTTTCTATATCCACTATATTACACCTTCATATTCAAAGTCTACAACAAATACATGTCTATCTTCTAGTGTAGGATAAGATCCGTGCCATACTTTACCATCTAAGATTACCATTTTGCCTTCAATAGGTTTATGTGTTAAGTATTGAATCTCACTGTTTGTTGGCTGTAGTGTAGTTAAACAACCTGCTAAAGGATATTCTACACTTGGTTTTGGTGTGTCTAAAAATAACACACTTGTTAGTTGTTTTCCAGGTTGATGTGAATGCAATCCGCTGTATGCACCTGGTGGATATTTTACGCCCCATGATTTCTTAAAATCTTTAATACGGATAGGTAAATCTTGTAGCTGAAACTTAATAAACATTAAGTACTCTTCTCTAGGATCAATGTCTGTAGGATATTGCATATCTTTTTTATAATACAAAGTTCCGTTACCATAGTCAACATGTCGTTCGTTAGAATTATCAAACAACTTTAAAAACTTTTTATAACCCGAATAGTATAAATCATCTACTACCCATGTATCAAGTGATTGTAATCTTTCTGAACTAGGATCAAACATTGTTGAAATGCCTCCTAGAAACTGATCTGGTGATTCTCCTAGACCGCTCATTTTACTGACCTGTGTGACCTAAGATTTTTGCTTGTTGTTTATTACCGTGTGATGCACCATCTGCATGTACTACTCCATGAGTCGGGCAGACCTCCCCTTGCTCTTGTTGCGGTTTGTAGTTTCCTGTGTAACTTCTTGGTTTCCCCAAACGCTTGCGAGCACTTGTAATAATCTTTTTAAAACTTTCATCAGTTAACTCCATAACTTCATCGTTAAATCTTTCAATTGAATCTTCCATTGTTAGCCTAATAGGACTAAACTTACGTTTGCCTTCGCCTAAATCAATAATATCAAAGTCTGGCGAATTTGGATAAGAAATATTAATAGGATATGTACTACCAATAACACTAGTACATGTAGTACCTAATGCTTTTGCCATATGTTGTCCTAAACTATCACATCCAATAAAATGATCAGCAATTTGAATTACACTGGACCAAACTCTTACGTCCGGAATTTGTGGAACTGCTACTGGAACTTTAGTATTTTCTTCAACTACAACAGGAAATTCACTCATTACAATTACAGCATAATCATCACGTAAGTCTTTACAAATACGTATAACATCATTTAAATGAAAACTTCTGCTAGTGCCGTCGATTACAAAGTCGCCCATGTTTTCAGCTGTACGTCCAAATGGTTGAAATACTACTACTTTGTCTTTGCCAGTTACTGCTTTAATTTCTTCGACAACTTTATATCCTTGTACAAGCTCATGCTTGTTCATATGTATAGTCGGATCAGGTAAATCTCTTATGCCTTCGTTATTAATTGCAATATCAAATGCTTGTGCTAAACTACATTTTTGATTATAATATTCCCAAACCCTATAAGGTTCTGGAGAGTAACAATCTCTGTCTTTAATGTAATCTTTAAATAGGTTTTTATGCCAATTATCGTATGCTAGTTCGTGTAGTTGAGGATGTCCTTTATAAAAGTCCATTCCGCCTTCACAAACAATAATAAAGTCTTGATCTGTTTTGTAGAGTTTTTCAAACGCTGGAATACTTGCAACTGTTCTGCCTGCTCCACCGTTGATAAAATATGCTTTTTTGCGTTCCAATGTTTTCTCCTGTATAGTACAAATATTTATTGGTAGGATACTTTATAGGACGCTGATCTGGTAGTCATAAAAAAAGGGCCTAGTGGCCCTTAATTTATTAATTTATAATGCTAAATTTATTTTTTACCTGCAACCTTTTGAGCGGCAACTGCTACGTCAATAGCAAATGCACCTTCTCTATACGGATCTGCTGGATCTGCTGATGCGTCTGGATCACGCATATCTTTTGGTACTGTAGGAAACATCATAACTGCTTGCCATGGCTCGTAGCCGTTTGCTTGTGCCCAAGCTGGCAAATCTCTTAGTCTTTGTCTGTAATCTTTCCAAGTCTGTTGAATAGATTCAGGAGCATCTGTCTGTCCAACTTTAGCGTCTGTGTCATGTAATTGTGAATCTCTAACATCTCTAAGATCTTGCCATGTTAGATCCATTTTTGTACCTGTAGCGGCCCAATCATGAATACCAATATTAAATGTTTCTGTAGCAAAATCATATGTAATGTTTTGTTCGTCGTAAACATCTCTTGGCTCTAATTCGTCTGTATATTCAACGTCCATATAACCGTCTGGAGCGTCCCAAAGAACTTTCCATTCTCTTTGACGTCTCATTAATACTTGTTCATCTTTACCATCATCGTTACCAATTTCACATAGTAAAGGATTTTCTTTACAGTCAACAGTAACTCTTGTAATATCTGCGGCAGTTGGTCTTTCAAGATCCATCTTTTCCCATAAACACCAACCAGATTCTTTTTGGTAGTTTTCTGTATCTGCAGGGTCATTACCTACTTCAAACGTTAAAAATTCAGGACCTTTATAAGTAAAGGTGCCGGTTCTTCCGTTTTCAAAACTATTTTTTCTCCACTCGTCCCAAACTGGGTAAGTAAATGTTTTTTCAATTTTTCTCATGTTATTCAGCTCCTAAAACTATTTATCATTTACATGAATGTTATTCGAACAACGCCTGAGCCACCTTGTCCAGATCCACCTGCACAGCACTTAGCCCAGTTATTACAATATGAACTAACGCCTGGCATTCCGCCTCCTGCTGGCCACTCAATATGGCAACCGCAGTTACACCATGCTTCGTTAGTTACTGATACTGTCATTTTACCAATTAATGGAGGTTGTCCTGATCCTGAATACTGATACACACAGTGACAGTAACCATGTCCTGGTTCCCATCCTGTTGTTCCCATCATTCCAAAATCTGCTCCAAAAATTCCGCATATATTACAGTTTTCACAACCAAAGTGTGTGTGTCTTGGACCCCATGCGTCTCCGTTACACATCCATCCACCACAGCCACCTACTGTACAAAAATTCGATAAGTTATGTCCGTTTACATAACTCTTACAACCCATACTTGCACCACAAGTATGTGCTTTACCACACGGCCAAGCACCACCAGCACATACACTGTACTGACATCCTGGAGATGATGCAATAGTCTTAGACCCGTAATTGCCTCCAGCGCCGCCAATTGAAAATGAACAACAGTTACAGCAAGTGTGACCTGGGCCACCACCGCCACCTGACCAAATTTCAAATGTTACTGTACTTGCACCATCTGGTACACACCAGTAACAGCATTTTCCGTTTGCTTGTTGACAGCAACCTGATTGTCTAGCACACTGATGACATTGCATGCCACGTTCATTGTAGATCCATTGTACACCCATATTGTTGCCGTTACCGTGTGCGATATCAGCGGATGTAATTGTTCCGTTAACTATACTGTCATTTGCTACTTTTTTATAACTTGCGTATGTTGCCATTTCTTATCCTTACTATGCGAATGTTATTCTAACCATGCCTGATCCACCCATATTGCCGCCTGCACAACATTTTGCCCAGTTGCCACAATATGAACTCTGTCCTGTTTGTCCGCCGCCTGCAGGCCAGTTAACATAACATGCACAGTTACACCACGCTTCTGCGTTAGATCCTGCACTATGTTTACCTACAAAAGGTGCCGAACCTGACATTCCCCAGTCTGCTGATTTACATTGACATCCACCGTGTCCACCTGTTACGCCGGTTGATCCCATAATTCCAAAGTCTGCACCAAAAATTCCACATATATTACAATTACCACATGTTTGTGTATGACTCGGTCCCCATGCACCGCCATTACACATCCAACCTGGGCAACCGCCTGTAGTACAGAAGTTACTTAAATTTGCACCATTAACATAACTCTTACAACCCATACCTGCTACACAAGTATGTGATTTACTACAACGCCATGTTCCACCTGCACAAATTGAATATGTACAACCTGGGCATGTATTAATAGTTTTTACACCGTAGTTACCGCCTGATCCACCTGCAGAGTGTGTACAGTTGTTACAGCAAGTAGCGCCTGCGCCACCGCCTCCACCTGACCAAATTTCAAATACTACTTTTGAAGTGTTAGCTGGAACTGTCCAGTAACAACACTTACCATTTGCTTGTTCACAACAATCGCCAGCATCTGAACATGCTTGACAATACATGCCACGTTCATTGTAAACCCAAAATACACAATATTTGTTACCAGCGCCAGCACCTAGTTTAGCCGCCGTAATACTATTGTCTTGGAAATTGTCTGCTGTTAATGTTTTATAACTTGCGTATGTTGCCATTATTTTCTTTCCTTATACAAACGTTATTTTTACTATGCCAGATCCACCTTGACCTGAACCACCTGAACAGCATTTTGCCCAGTTACCACAGTAACTAGATGTTCCTGGAACTCCGCCACCTGATGGCCAAACAATATGACATCCACAAGCACACCATGCTTCATTAGTAGTTGTACCTGCGTATACTCCCATACCTGCGGCCGCTCCTGTCCAACCTGTTTGTCCGTGACATCTACAAGTTGTTGTACCTGCTTTCATACCCATGCCGCCCATCATTCCGAAGTCAGCACCAAAAATTCCACAAATTTGACAGTTTGCACAGTTTGTTACAGCATGTCTTTGACCCCATGCATCACCATTACACATCCAACCGCCACATGCTCCAGTAACACAAAAGTTACTTAGATTGTGACCGTTAACATAACTTTTACAACCCATGCCCGCTGAACAAGTATGTGATTTACCACATGGCCAACTTCCGCCTGCACAAACACTATATTGACATCCTGGATTGGTATCAATTGTTTGAATTGCATAGTTTCCGCCTGCACCTCCAATTGAAAATGAACAACAATTACAACATGTATGTCCTGGACCGCCGCCTCCGCCGCCCCAGATTTCAAATGTTACTTTGTAAACATTGTCTGGTGCACACCAATAGCAACATCTACCATTTGCCTGTTGACAACATCCTGAATGTCTTGCACACATATGGCATTGCATACCTCGTTCGTTGAATACCCATTGTGTCTTACGACAAGCACCTGCACCAGGTTGTAACTTGGTCCTTGTGATTGATCCGTCGGGTATTCCTTCCGATGTAACCTTTTTGTAACTGCTGTATGTCGCCATTTACGTTTCCTTAATAATTTCTATACAGTGTAAATACGCCATCCGTAGCTATCGCCCGAATAAACAATATCAAATGCCGCGCCTTCTGTACTAATAGTCATGTTGGCCGAGTCGCCTTGTATTAGTTTACCATTTCTTGCTAGTGTCAAAGCATTGGAGTCAAAAGTTTTTCTTAAGTCAAAGAATCTTATGACATCACCTACTGCTGGTGAACCTGGAAGTGTAATAGTAAATCCGCCGCCGTTAGTGTCACAGAATAACTGTTCTCCTGATGCCGCTGAATACGTTGTTGTAACTGTCTTAGCACTCAAAGTACCCACTGGTAACCATGCTGATTGATCAGTACTATAAAGTTCTAACACACTTAAATCTGTATTAAATCTTAATGCTCCTGAACCTGCATTTGTAGTTCTTTGTGCTGTAGTTCCAAAAGGGACAGTTAAACCTGGTGAACCTACTGATATTCTTCTTCCCATTGCTTTATCCTATCCTTATGTTATGCCGCCGGTACGGCTGTTTCAATACCCATAACCATTGAGGTTACGTTAGCTTGACTTGATCTTACCACAACTTTTTTTGTTGCTTCAATTACAATACCAGTTCTCTCTAATACGCCATTTGGACCAACGGATACATCATACTCTAAGTATTCTGCCGCTCCTGGTGTATCACTAGTACTTGTTGATAATCTAATGTTTGTTGTATTCGAACCTCTGTTACAAAAGTTGATAGTAACAACACTATATGTATCAGCTGGTACTGTATAGATCGTAGTATTTGTATTTGCTGTAAGATCGCTTGATCCTAATATTCCTGATGCCATTTTATTACTCCTATGTTAGTATTTAGCCATTATGTTTTACTTGTTAAAAAGTACGCAAATGCAACTGGACTTCCACTTACACCGCCGTTAAAGTTCATTCCCGTAGTTACAGTAATTGGACTATTATCGGTTGTACCTATTGTATTACCAGTAATATTTATTTTACCTGCTGTAACTGCGTTAACGTTCAGAGAGCTACTACCTCCACCAATCTGTGAATTGATATATGTAATAATTGCTCTTTGTGTCGGAACAACGTTATCTGAACTAGCACTAAATGTACCATCTGTACTAAATTCATTAATAACAGCGCCGCCTTGTCCTAAGCCAACTGCACCTAGTGACAATTCTTGTAGTCCTGCTAAACTAAATGCACTTGTATTCAAGCTCGCAGATCCTGTTGACTGTTCAACGTTGAACAATCTACCTACTCTAAAGTTACCATCTTGGTCAGTACTTGTGTAGAATATTCTACCTCCGCCTGATTCTGTAACTTCATCTCCTGGATCATTAGCAACAGACGGTGTTCCTGGATAGTTAGTACTTGCAAAGTTACCTGTACCAATGTCTAGGAAGTCATGTCCTGTTAATCTAACCTGACTAAATCGTTTTCTTATTGTAATGTTAGTACCATGCTCTGGAGCAGTTTCAACTCCTAAGTCTGGTGATACTTGTAAGTTAGCAGTATAGTTACCTGCACTACCTAAAAGTTCTCTAACAAACACAATTTTAAAGAATCTGCTGTCGCCATCAAGTTGTAAGTTTGCACCTTCAACTGGAACATCACTCATTCCGTAAACGTTCATAAACTGTGCCGCTTGATAAATGTCAGCATATCCATCACCTGTTACTGTTCCGCCAGCGGTTTCAAAGTCTGTACCTCTTGCAGTCCATGTAGGCTGTGTTAGTACACCGTTACCAACTCTACACTGCCATGGAACTTCAGTAGTTTCGCTTGGGTCTGTAATTGTTAGTGTTGGAGTACTTGTATAACCGCTACCTGGATTAACAATGTAGAACTGTGTAATTCTGCCAGTTGTAACACCTGCTCTAACTTGAGCACCACTACCACCGCCACCAACTACTTGGATTCTTGGCTCAATACTGTATGCTGTTGTAGCATCAAGTGTTGATGCAACAGCGTTTGTTGGATGCCATGTTTCCCAGCCTGCCGCGTTATCACTTTCTTTTGCAATATTTGCAACTTTAGTACCTGAGTTATATGAAGCAATAAATCCATATTGTCCTGCACCTGTACCTGCTGTAATTACAACTCTCATACCAACGTATTTTGTATTGTTAGCTGTTTCAGTGTTTGACAATGTAATACTAGTTGTATTACCTGCCTGTGCAGTGTTTTCACTGCTAGAGTAACCTCTACCACCAATTGAGTCTGAATCGTTAAACAGTCCATCGCTGTTAGTATCTTTTTCATTGTAACTGGATCCGTCATCTGGGTTACGTAATCTAACTTCAAACAATCCATTGTTTACATAGTTACCGTTAGCTACTACTGCACCATATCCATCTCCACTAATTGTGTAAGTTGAACTTGTGTAGTTGTTACCAGCGTTAGTATATTCAAAATGTATAATTTGATTGCCGTCTGTTAATGCTCTACCAATTTGTGCTTCAAGTTTTCTATTGTTAACTCCGCCCGTTGTTGGAATCTCAGTAACGTCAATAAATTCTGATACTGCACCTCTGTCACCATATGAACAGTTACCATTAGTACCACGTATCTTACCACCGTTTTCAGCTAGGTAACCAATATGTGCATAGTAAGAGAACACTGATACAAGTTCAGCTCTACCTAAATTAGTAATCCATGCTCCAATACCATCACTTAAGATTTGTGTAAAGTCGTTAGCAACAATTGAATCGTTACCACCGTTGTGTAGTGCTCCATCAATTTTTAATCCTACACATGCAGTACCAAAGTTTGTTACACCTTGTACATATGGAGAACGTGTTGTAATCCATACACGATCATCATCTGGTCCCCATCCTGGATCTAATGAACAATATGCTCCTGCTGTTGGACGTTTAGTTCCGTAAGCGTTTGCTGAACTTAATGTTCCTGTTAAACCACCTAATGTTTGGTTTCTAATACCTGTACCATCTCGTAGTAAGTACATATTCTCTAATACAGAACCGTTTACACTATTACCATACATTAATCCTGCTGTTAGTGTAGCATAGTTACTACCTTCACCTGTTGCATTAATTAAGTCATATATAAATGCATCAACATAATGTGCAACGTCTGATTTACAAGTTGCTTCGTTAAACGTATATGACGGATAGTTAACATTAATATATTTTGTTACATCTTCGCCAATAAACGCTTTATTCAAACGTAGTATTCTTGCCGCCGCAAACTTAGTTTGATCGTCAACTCTAGCATTCGCACCTCTATATAATGGTGCTGTACTATCGCCTGATGCGCCGTTAACTAAATAATCAATTTGATCATAAAGTTCTGTACATAAGTTTTCAACATAAGTTGATACACCACTAGTACTCCACGGCTTACTAACATTCTGCGTAAGTGTATTGCCAGTTTGTCTTGTAATAGCTGTACCTTCAATAATATCATCAATGATACTTTTCATATGCAAAATACCAGCTAGTGAATAAGTTGTATCACTTGCTTGTGTTTGCTGACCTGCTGGTTCAACTCTTGTACTACGTAGTTCGTCACCAACAATAGCTGTTAGTTCTGGAACTCTAATAGGTAGTACTTCTTTGTATGTTCCTGTTTTAACATAGACAACTTTGTGTGTTTTCTTTGCTGTTGGAACTGTATAACCTGCACCTAGCGAAACTGCTGAAGTAATAATAGCCATACTTGCTGTTAACTCTGCTAATGCAGTTGCTTCTTCAACTCTTGTAGCATCTTTAATTTGTAAATATCTATCACCTGACGCAACACTATCTAAATCTTGATAGTCTGCTGGAGGTGTAGCACTGTCTAGTACATCTTCTACTAGATCAATTACAAAGTTAAGTGCCGCAACATTTTGTGATTCTCCACCTGTTGTAAAGTAATCTGGACTTACGTTGTCTTTCATTGCTTGTGCAACTCTAACAGTATGTATGTTTCCACCTTTTTTAAGATCTAATACAATACCGTCTAGAGCAAACCCTGCTAGTCTTTGGAACTTAGCTTCATCAAAAGCAAAACCAATAAAGAATGGTGATGTCTGTGTAATGATTTGTCTCTTAGCCCATTTAGCAGTTTCGTATGCTATAAACATTCTGTTTTCTTCTAACAGTGATGCCGCATTTGGATTCTTAGGTCCTTTTTCAATTTCTTCACATGCGTAACGAATTGATTTCCAAGGACGATCAAGTGTTGCTCCACCTGTTGGGAATACTTTATTTGCACCGTTAGTTGCAACATAGTAAACATCAGGAGTTAGACCAAAGTCTCTCCATTCAGGTATTCCACTTGCACTAACACTTAATACTTGGCCTTCACCACCAATTGGTAATCTTGCAGGACCTGATCCTGAACGATAAAGTAAATCACCTTGAGTAGTAATTGCTGATTCTTCAGCACCACTTGCTAGTGTGTTCCAATATGTGCCATCATCTGCAGATGGTTTATTAGTACCACTTGATGTGTGTGCAAGAATACAAATATAACTTATTAAGCCTTCACGTACCGAATCACCTGCATCATATAATGTAGCAGTTGTCCAACCGTTTTTCCATTCAATACCTTGGTTTAGTCTTGACCAATAAGTAGTGTTTGGTGGACGTTGTGCTTGGTTGTCAGCAGTAGCTAGATAAGTATAACCACCTAGTCTAACAACATCACCAATTCTGTAATCTTGGTTAGTAGAGTCGTCTCCCCAGTCACCTCTATTATTAAAGCCTGAAGTTACTAGATCAAATTTAGAACTTGATGCAGGATTTTCTGCGAAAACATTATCATTAGCAACATATTGGTTACCACCATAAGTTACAAAGTCACCTGGTTGATATCTTTCATCTGGTTGCCATGAATTTTCAAATTCTAATCCAGGTACAAATTTTTCCCAATTCGCAATATCTGCTTGTAGTGTACCTAACTGTGAATCATTATTAGTAACAACCGATGTGTGATGAGTAGTACAAATATAAAGTGTTGCACCAAATAGTACAATGTCGTTAACTTTATATCTATAAGCGTTAACCCATTCGCCTAAATATTCAAAACCTTTGTTTAAATAATCCCACTTGGCTTGATCTCCTTCGAGTCCGCCTGCGGCTGTAGCATTTGAAGTGTGCCCAGTATTACAAACATAAAGTGTTCCACCATATCTAATAATATCGTTAATTTTGTAACGAGTTGAAATAGCCCAATTCTGTTTCCAGTCTTGACCTTCTGAGAACAAATCCCATTTTAAAATATCTTGTTCAAGTCCAAGTGCATTACTAGCCGCGGCAGTGTGACCAGTGTTACACAAGTAAATGTTACCACCATATTTTACCAAGTCATTTGCTTTATAAATTGTTCCAGCTACCCAGTTGTCTTTCCAGTCAATGGATGTAGCAAACTGATCCCATTTTGATTGATCAGCTTCTAGTGTTGATTGTGCTGTGTGACCAGTGTTACAAATGTAAATAATACCACCATATCTTACGATGTCATTAATTTTATAAAATGTTGATGTTGACCAATCACTTTGCCATTTTGTACCATCACTGAATAAGTTCCAATGTGATGCGTCTGTGTAGAAATCAGCACTTGAAGTATGCCCTTTCACCGCAACGTAAGTACGTCCACCGTACCTAATTACGTCATCTTTTAGGTAACTCGTTCCTGTTGTCCACGAGTCCTTCCAAATAAATCTAATTCTACCTAGCTTAAATTCTGCCATTTTTTGCTCCGTTCTTGATATTATACATATTTATCATTATCCGTTAAAGTCATCTCGTTCAGTTCTGCCCGACATAAACATATTCATTGCGGCTAATCCACCGCCTAATGGCCCGTTAATAGTCATATCAACTAATACACTAGCCTGTGAGTCTGGAATATTTACCCCAGCTGTGTTTGACCATGTAGTGTCTTCGAATACTAACTGACCTGCTGTTAGTTTGTTTGTAAACAAATTAGATCCACCACCATTAAATCTATTTTCTATATATAGTTTTAATGCATTTTGTGTTGGAATAATATTGTCTGAGTTAGCAACAAAAGTGTTATCAGTACTAAATTCTCTAATAACAGCCTGTGTTCCACCAACTCTAATTCCACCAAGTCTTAACTCATCTAAACCTTCTAAGTCAAAGAAGTCTGCACTTAATGTAACTCCACCTTGTGCCTGTGAAACTCTAAATAGTTCACCAACTCTGTAGTTACCATCTTGGTCTGTACTTGTGTAGAATACTCGTCCGCCGTTTGATTCAACAACTTCGTTTGCTTGAGTTGTTTCATTTGAGGCAGTTTGTCCAAATACATAAAGTCCTGGATAGTTAGTATTAGTAAAGTTACCAGTACCAATGTCTAGGAAGTCATGTCCTGTAAGTCTACAGCTACTATAACGTTCACGTATAGTAACTCCTGTTCCGTGTATTGGTGCTAATGCACGACCTAATACTGGACTAATTTGGAATGTTAATTCAATGTTTGGTGCAGTTCCACTTTGTGCAGTTACTTTAACTAATCTATAAATTACGTCACTGCCTGTAAATCTTACGTTTGCACCTGGTCCTGGAATTAAACTTAGTCCACTAATTTTCATAGTGTTACCAATTTGTAATTCTTCTCCAAAACCGTTACCAGCTATTGTTACAATCGCACTTTGATATCCTGTACCTCTATTAACAAAAGTTGGTTGCGGTAAAGCACCATTGTTAACATCAACAACATAATACGGCTCTCCTGACTCTTCAGGGTCTATAACTGTTACTGTTGGTGGAGTAATATATCCACTACCCGGATTGTAAATATTAAACTGATTTAATTTTCCATCTTTTACTTCAACTCTTGCAAATGCTGTTGCACCACCAGTAATAATATTACCAACTGATCCTGCATTTGATAAGCCAACCCATGTTGGCAAGTTATTTCTAAGTCCGCCTGCTATTGCTGTTAAATTTCCTGTAGCTTCTCTTACTGTCCAACCGTATCCATTATCTGAACTTACTGTTGTACCAGTGCTACTTACTGCTAAGAATGCACCTTGTGTATAACCAATTTTCCAGTTTTCTCTACCTGAGTCTCCAACTAATTGTGAGTCTGACCATGCAGTACCAGTATCACTGTAGATAACTCTATCTGACTGTGCCATTGTTGCAATCCAACAGTTGTTACCAAAAATTAAATCACTGTATACTTCTGGTGACGCAGGTGTTACTGCCGCTCCAGTTGTCCATGTTACACCGTTGTTTGTTGAAATAACAGTAGTACCATCTTCAGCGATTGCAATCCATTTGCCTGCGCCGTATGCTAATCCTACCCAAGTAGTTGCACTTCCGCCTGTTGCTACTGTGGTCCAACTTCCTGAAGGAACTTGTGTTGAATCTCCTCCAGTGTCAAGTGTATTTTTATAAATGTTTGCACTACCTGTTGCTAATACCATAATAGTATCGTTATTAGGTCCGCCTATTGCAACATGTTTCCAAGTTGTAGTTGCTGGAAGTGTTGAGTGATCAAAGTTAATACCGTCATTTGAATATACTAGTTTGTTACTACCGTCTGCAACTGCCGCTATTAATGGACCAGTTTTAGCAAAACCTGACCAGCTTAAACTGTAGTCTGTTAAATCTCTAAGTGTCCAAACTGCTCCGTCTGTTGAAACATAAAAGTCATTTGTTCCACTTGGTGCATAATACCACATACCAATGCTTGGACTATAGCCAATATCTAATGCACCTGTTTGTACACTATTATTAGACTTACTAAACGTTGGACTTACAACACTAACTCTTGGCTCGTAAAAGTAAACTGTGGTTGCTGATAATGCTGTTACATTTAATTTACCTGGAACAATATTATCCCAACCTGGTGAGTTAGTTGATTCTGTATATACTGTTGCAGTAAATGTTGCTGGATTATAATTTTGAATCCATCCATATTGACCAGCTCCAGTACCTTCAGTAAGAACAATACGCATACCTACTAATTGTGCTTTAGTTCTTACTTCTGAAGCCGCTAAAATAATGCTTGATAAATCACCACCTTGTGCTGAGTTACCAAAAGATTTAAATCCTCTACCACCAACGTTTGTACTGTCATCTGGTAATTGTAAATCAATTTTTGAAATAGCGCCTTGTCTAAACTCTTCAAATTGCATGTCTAATCCAACACCCGATGCTTGTGTAGTTGATGCTGTTGCTTGTGTATATGTTTGTCCTGTGTTTTTATATGCTAGTGCAAGTATAGAAGTACCTGTTGACCAAACTTCGTCTACTGTTGCTTCTCCACTTTGGTTATTAACTGTAGCTGTTTGAGGAGTTTCTGTTGAGTCAAATCCTTCTGATACACTACCAAATGTTCCGTATGAGTTATTACCGTTAGTAGCACGTAAAATTCCGCCTGCTTCTGCTAGGTAACCAATGTGTGCATAATATGTAAAGACTGATACAAGTTCTGAACGTCCTCTATTTGTTGCCCAGTAACCAATACCATCACTTAGTACTTGTGTAAAGTCGTTAGCAACGATTGATCTATTACCGCCATTGTGTAGTGCTCCGTCAATCTTCATACCAACACAGTTGTTACCAATTGTTGTAACACCTTGTACGTATGTTGATCTACCGCCTGCAATTCTTTTTAAGTTTACAGCACCTGCTGTTGCACTTTTAAATAAATGTGCAGAAGTGTTAGAACTTATTCCAATATTCATTGTAATAACATTACCACTTACATTTGTAATTAAGATATTTGCGTTGTAGTAAGGATCTGTAGTTCTTGGATAAGGATGATCTGTTGCATGACTATCCATTGCACAAGTCCAAACCAAGCTACCTTGATCAATAGTAACTGTGTTTCCTATTTTAATATTATGAGCCCAATTTATTGAGTTATTATCAGAACTTATAAATTTATGATCATATACTCCGTCTGGGTTAACGCCAACATTTACAGTAATTGTTTTATCTGTTTTAGCAACAATTTGACGTTTTTCACCATATGCTGGATCTGTAATTCTTGGATATGTATGATTTGTTGCATAATTATCTTTAGCACATGTAAATGTCAAACTGTTAGGATCAAAGCTAATTTCTTCGCCTACAGCTAATCCGTGTACTGCCGCAAATGCCAATGTCATTTGGCCTGTTGCTGGATCATAAGTTGTTCCGTCTACTGGTGTATACTGTGCCGTTGGAAGAGTTAATGTCATTACACCTGTTGTTGGTGCATAAGTACCAGTTGTTGGTGTATACTGCATATTGTTTACGTTTGCAATCCAAACACTTGTATCGTCTGGACCAGTACCTGGATCTAATGAAACAAACGCTCCACCTGTTGGGCGACTTGTTCCGTAATTGTTTGGTCCTACTAATGTTCCTGTTAATCCTTTTAGTGTACAGTTTCTAAGTCCGCAACCATTTCTAACATAAAACATATTTGATATGTTGTTAGCTGATGGAATAGTTAATGCTACTTGTGGTTGTGGTACACCATGTAAATAAGTTTTTTCGCCTAATACAACATCGCCTTGATTAGTCATCGCTGGTCTAATTGTAGTTGTTCTAAGTTCTGCACCTACTAGTGCAACTTTACTTGGAATACTAATTGGAAGTATTTCTGCAAATTCGCCTGCCATACATCTAACTGTTGCGTGTTCACCAACTCTCATAGGTTCATTTGCTAATAAGTAATTCATTGCAAATCTAATAGTTCTAAATGGAGCATTTAATGATCCACCTTGTGTTGCATCATCAACTCCATTAAGTGAAACATAATATAAATTATCTTGTAAATCTAATGTATCCCATGCTGGCATGCCACTAGTTGATCTTAATGTTTGGCCCGTTGCACCAATTGGTAAACGTAATGTGTCAATTGCTGTAGAATCTTGATCTTGGAATGTTTTTAAGTCACCTTTTCTTGCTAACTTGTTAGTTAGTGTACCAAGTATTGCAACTTTCCAATAGTTTTGATCTGGTTGTTCTACATCTAAATCTGGTCTTGATGCTGATTCACTTGAACGATGGTATTGTAAACAAGTATAGGAAGATCCTTCCCAGTTAACTATATCACCTTTAAAGTACTCAATATTGTCTTCCCAATAGTCACGCCATTGTCTACCGTCAATAACTAATTCCCAGTATGCTGGCCATGCATCAGGTTGTAAGTTTGTGCTATCTTGGATAGCAATATATAAGCTACCTGAAAAGCGTACTAAGTCGCCTGTTTTGTAATCTATAAATGAACTTGCTCCGTCTTCGCCGTTCCAATCATCTCTAAATTTATAACCTTCAAATGATACGTTCCAATCACTTGCATATAAACTTGGTTTCAATGCTGTATTAAATGTAACTGCTTTATAAATGTAACCACCGTAAAGTACAGTATCACCTGGTTGGTAGTAAACGTTATCTGCCCAAACATTCTCATATTCGCTACCTGGCAAATATATTGTCCATTTACTTGTGCCGTAATCTGTGTTGAAGCCGGCGGATCCTGCTGTTGAAGTATGTCCTATTAGACACTTCATTAAGTTAGCGCCACGTTTTACAATATCGTTTTTCTTGTATCTATAATCTGCTTGCCAAATACCTTGAATAGTTACGACACCTGAATCTGCATCTGTATAAACTTTTGATACATATTCAATACCATCAACCTGAACTGCCCATTTAGCTTGATCTTCTTCTAGTCCAAGTGTAATTGAATCTGCTGATGTATGTCCTTGAACACACTGATAAACAATACCGCCATACTTAACAATATCGTTAACACGATATCTTGTACCAATTGACCAAGTAGCTCTCCATGTATCACTATCTGATAATACAGTCCAGTCTGCTTGGTTAGCTTCAAGTCCTAGTAGCGTAGTTGCGGCAGAAACGTGCTGATTAGTTGCTTTATAAACTTTACCATTGTAACGTACAAGATCGTTTGTTCTATATAGTGTATTAATTGTCCAGTTGTATTTCCAGTCAGCGGACGAAACAGCAACTAATGTCCATTTTCCAATGTCAGCAACTAGACCGTCTGTACCTGAAACAAATGTAGCGGCAGATGTATGTGATTCAGTACATTCGTAAATACTAGCACCATATTTTACTAAGTTACCAATTGAATAATGTGTACTTACAGCCCAAATATTTTTCCAACTTTTACCTTCTGATTGTTTAATCCATTTTGGTTCTGCTGGCGTAACGTCTGTACCTGCTACATCATTGTAGAAAGTTCCTGCTGTATGTGTTTTTAATGCTACATACGTAAAACCTTGGTATTGTATCATATCATCAACGATATAATCACTACCCCCGGCCCATTCGCCTTTCCAGTTAAATCTAATTCTACTAAGTTTAAATTCTGCCATTTTCTTTACCTTTTACGTATTTATTCATACTCCTGTCGGGTATGTATAATCCTCATTAATTCTTGCTACTAAGTTTCCGCCATCATCAATATAGTAACTAATGTTTCTGTTATCCCATCTAAACTGCTCATAGTTTAAATTTAGGTAAACCCTTTTATGGTTTACATCTCTACCTTCAAGAAAGTCTTCTCCTTGTTGGAAATCTTCGTAATTCTCTGCAGGATCACCTTCGTTATTAATTACAATACTTTCGTGACTTTTTAATTGATCAACTTTACCAAAGTATAGTTCGCCTTCAGATGTTCTACGTAATCCATAAAAGTATCTTGCGTCAACTTGGTTGACCATATCTGAAAGACTTTGTCCTAAACTACCATCACTCATTATACTATCTCCACTAAGCTAAGAATCACATCAAGTGACTCAGTTGTGTCCGATGTAACATATAACGTATTGCTTGCATCAAGGACAATTTTTTCACCTTTACCAATTGGCTTCATTGCAGTACTTGGAGGAATAGGCATTCCTTTAATCATGTATCCAATGGAACTTGCTTCATCGCCAATTTCGATATCAACGCTTACCATACTACCTGTTAAGTTAGCAATGTTCATACCAATAACAGTTGTACTTGTTGCGGCCGGTGTTGTATAAACTGCTACCCGTTGAGTACCAATTTCTTTGCCTATAATATTTTTAAAATTAGTTGCCATCTATTTTTCCTAAATTGTTAATGCAAGTTTAATTGCAATTTCCTCTGCATCGTTAAATGTAACAGCACCAGTAGCACCTGCAACTGAAACCCAGTTATTACCTACATCATATATTTCAACTCTGTCTTCCACTGTATTATAACGCATCATACCAAGTTCTGGACTAGGATGTCTATTTGCGTTATTACCAACTGGAATAACAAAACCGCCTGTGCCATCAACTTTAAAGTACCCTGAACCTTGTTGCTTTAATGAAGTAATAGCACCGTCTATAGTATTAGTTATCTGATTTCCGTTAAAACTAAAGTTTTCAACAGCAACATAACCGCTTCCATTTGCACGTAAAAGCAAGTTTTGATTGGTTGTAATTGTTTCTAATACGTTACCGTGTACAGCAATATCATCAACTTCTAAGCGTTTTGCATCAAATCTTTGTGAAGTAACGTCAGCTACAAGTGATCCACCAGCATAAAAGCGTAATGTATCGTCATCTGCACCTGGTGTTATTTCTGGTGTGATATAAGTATCTCTATCAAGATCATATACACCACCTAGTGTATTCCAGCTAGTAGTGTATGCTTCAAATACCGAAGTATCTGTATTGTAACGTATCATACCTGCTATAGGTGATCCAGGACGTTGTGCTGTTGTACCTTTAGGTAATGTTAAAGATCCTGTACCATCAATTGTTACAGTTTGACTACTTGGATCTAATATAATATCTCCACCTGGGTTAGCAACAGTATTTCCACTAAGTTCAATGTTGTCAATAATAACTTGACCAACGCCGTTAGTTGTAATATTAATATCACCGTTACTTGCAGTTGTAGTAATTGTATCATTATCAATAATAATATCATCAATGTATACTTTACCAATGTTTGCTTCTGACCAGTTTAGTAATGCTGTACCTAGTTTGTATGTGTCATCAAGATTAGGTATAATATCACTATCAATTCTAGCATTAATATTAATTGTGTCAGTGTCTTCGTCACCAAGTGTGATGTTGCCACCAACTGTTACGTTTCCTGCAACAGCTAAGTTACCTGTAATGTTAACATTATCTTGTAAATTAATTGTGCTTGTTGAACTGTTAATATTAATATCGCCGCTTGTACTACTAATAGTATTTCCGCTTATTCTAATATTTCCGCTTTCAACTTTTGTTCCGTCAATTATTGTTGTGCTTGTTCCGTCAGTAAATGTAATACCTTGGTTATTGTTAAACAAGAATTCTGCGTTAGTAAATGTTACTTCGCCTGTTTCTTGATTAATTCTAAACAAGTCTCCAACTCTAAAGTCGCCTTTGTGGTCAACTGTACTAAAGTAAACGTTTGCATCACTATTAGCAACTACTTCATTTGCTTGTATTACTGCTGTGTTGTCATTAGTTACGTCTTTACCTGTGCCAATGTAAGCAAGGTTCATACCAATTGCATAAACAACTGATCCGCTACCTGTGCCATGTATTCCATAGTTACCGTAAACACTTGCACTTGCAATACTTCTAATTTCTCCACCAAAGTCTGAATGATCAATTAGTGTTAATCCTGTTGCAGTTCCGCCTGCACTAAAGTCAATGTCTTGAATGAATGTATCATCGTCTACTAAAATCTGTGATCCATTATCACCATTAAAGTCTAATTTTAAAACTGTATATTGATCAACTACTGTTGGTGCTGTAGGATTACTAAATGCGTTTGTTACTCCAACACCTTTTCTAACTCTAAAGTCATCTATACGTCCGTTAAAGCCTTGTGTACCGGCATAGTTGTTACCAATTACTAACGGCTTAGTAGTACCTAAATTAGTATTGTTTGAAGTTGTTGCTTGTACTGCTCCGTCTACAAATAATTTTATTGTAGTGCCAACTCTTGATACCATAATATGGTAATACGTTGTATTAATTAATGTAATATCTGGAGCCATAATTTCTGTATTACCAATATACACTTTAGGCTTTCTATCTACTGTATAAAAATGTAATGCATTGTCTGTATTTGATCCTGCTCTAAAATCAAATTTACTTTCAGTTCCTGTATCATCCGCAATATAAATTACACATTCAACACTAAAATCGCCAGTTCCAAAACCAAAGTCACTTGCTGTTGTTAATGTAAATCTATCATCAGTACCGTCAAACAGACCCATACCAGTACCATATTTAACTGCGCCAGTTGTTACTATTTGTGCATTACCAACTGCTGTAACTGTTTTCTTAGCTCTGCTTAATGGAGTAATAAATCCGTTTGCTCTGCCGTCAATAATAACTTCATTAGTTGCAACACTTTCAATAGTTGATTGTGCTAGTTGTGTTCCACTAGCATCTTTAAGTGTAATTGTTTGTCCTGCCGCAGGTGTTGTTCCTGCTAATCCGCTATACTTAATTCTTGTTTTACCATCGCCTTTAAGACCAGTAGTACCTTCAAGTATTTCAATACCTTTGTCTGCAAAATATGTAAAGCAGTTTAACCATTCTACTCTTGCACCGTTAGTAACTTTTAATCCACTTGCATTTGGCGTAATAAATGTTACGCTGTGGAATAACATTGATGCTTCGCGTGAGTCTACGTGTGCAACACTACCATCTAAGTATGCTCCACGTCCTGCATCGCCTGCCGCAAAACCTCTTGGATCTGTATTAGAAATTGTTGTACCTTTTGTAATTACACTTACATTTCTAATATAAGGTGATCTTTCATAAACTCTAAAGTTGTTTGCAAAACGAAAAGCATGTCCTGTTACTGCTCCACTATTATAATAAAAATCTTTAACAGTAACATCTTCAACTGCTGAGTCGCCGTTCATTACAAAAGCATCATTACTTTGTGTTCCGCTTGTTGGTGCAATTTCAACTGCACGTAAACTGTGTCCTCTTACTGTAACACCTTGTGGAACAGTTAATGGAAATGCTTCTTGGTATTGTCCTGGATAAATGTAAACCGTATCGTGTAAGCCAGCAAGCTCTAAACCTTTTGCAATAGTTGCAACTGGATCTTGTGGGTGAGTACCTGTTCTAGCATCACTACCATTTGAAGAAACATATATAATATTTCCTGGGATACTAATTAAGTCAATAGCACCAAAGTCTAGGTCATTTGTTGTTAATGTGTTTGTTGTTACGTTAGCAAAGTTACCTGTTGCCCAACGTTTTGTTGCAGTACCAATGTTATAAGTGTTATGCACATCAGGCATAATATCACTTGCAATGTCTGCATTAATAAAAATGTTATCAGTGTCACTGTCACCAATTGTAATATTTCCGTCTGCACTAATATTTCCTGTAGCGTGTAAATTACCAGTAACAGTTGTGTTACCTACAATATTAATTACGCCAGTACCGTTAGCACGTATATACAAATCTTCGTTTGTATTTGTGTTTTCAATAAATGTATTATTAAGTTCTAAATCGCCTACAACAACTCTATTACCAACAATAGTATTATCAGCAGTTGCAATAGCAAATTCTTGTGCGGAAGTTGATATAGTGCTTGTTGCACCATTAATAGTTACGTTTCCAACTTGGAAAGTAGTGTTTGTAATTTCTAGATCTGTTACTCTGGCAACGCCTGCAACATCTAATGCGTATTGAGGATTGGTAGTTTTAACACCGATTCGACGGTTTGTTACATCTAAGTATAATAAGTCTGTCTCAAAGGCTAAATCCGTACCATTACGTAGGAGATTTTCCTTTAAGAGAGGACCCGATATGCGACCAATTGCCATCTTCTCTCCTAATACGGGGATCCTGTCCCTCTAGCCAAATTCTCAACATATTGTTCTTTGCCGGCTAACCACAGTTTGTCCAGCATCGGGTTGGTCGACCCTTTGTGATGCGTTACTATTATTTAGCTTAAAAAGAAAATTAGTCTAGTATTAGGTTGAAAACGTAAGCCAATTGTTCAACATCAGATGCTTCAATACTTTCAACTTCACCAGCCGCATTAATCCAGTTAGTTCCGTTCCAAGTTTCAAGATATTCTAGTGTTAAATTGTACCTAGTATGCCCAACTTCTGGTCCTGCAGGACGCTGTGCTGTAGTACCTTGCGGTACAACCATACCGCTTGTGTTGTCAATTTTTAAGAAAGCATTACCTGTTGTATTAGTTAAGCCAAAAGTAAAGTTACTACTTGACCAGTTCCATAATTCACTATCTCTAAATTTAATGTTTTCTATTTCAGTATATCCAGTTCCATTAGATCTAAGTACACTTGTGCCATCAGCTTCGTCACTTGATACTATATTCCCGTCAATACTAAATTTATGGTCACTACTAAATCCTGTTGATTCAATTAGTGTTCCGTTAAGTGTATGATTCGTTTGTCCTGCTGTAACAAAATTAAACTGATTATTTGATAAGTTTAAGTATGTGTCTCTGTCAGTATCGTAAATACCATCAAGTGATACACTACCAGCAACTTCTAATCCTTCAAGCGTATCAAAAGTATTATTATATCTTATACCGCCTTGTATTGCCGGACGTTGTGCTGTTGTACCTCTAGGAAGTGTTATGTTACTTGTTGCACTTACAGTTACATTACCTGTGGGTTTAAGTATAACATCTCTGCTAGTTCCGCCTAAAACATTTGTTACACTTGTCCAATAATCTATTGAAGGACTGTTTGTAGTAGGCAAGTAAAAAGAAGCAGTGTTTACTATTGAATATCCTGCCGCATCGTTACTTGCTAGTAATAAACTTGTGTAATGATCAAACAATGATGTTATGCCAGGTGCTCTCCAAACTAACGCTCCAGACATTGATGTTGTTAACAAGTACAAGTACTCGTAACATAATTCATTGTAGTTTAATCCTGTAGGATCAGTATACCATGCAAATGCTGGATAGTTATATCCTGCTTGTCCACCTGCTTGATATCCGCCACGTGCAGAATCCATTGCATTTGTAAGTGTGCTTGGTCTAGTTGTACTTAATGCTGTATACAACCCGCTTATTCTTGGCAGGAGCATACTTTTTAATATCTTTTCGCTTGCTAAATCTCTTTGACTGCCTACACCGTCACCTAAGTAACTATTCATTTCACTTTGGTACACGCCAAAAATTCTGTTTACTGCAAATGATCCAAATGTACTTGATAATGAAGTTTCTTCACTTGCATCTGCATAAACAACTATTCCGTAAAGTCCGCTTGAGAACGTTGCAAGTAATGCTGTATTATCAGCGACACCATCAAAGTTATTATCTAAATAACTTGCTAACATATTTGCCGCATGTTTAATTGCAAGGTCACTAACGTTTGCTGTACCTAATACAGGAATACCAAATACTGTAGTATACCTTGGAAGTTGTGTTTTAAATCCTTGATTTCCGTTAAAGATATCAGGAGTTGATAATTCATAATCTGTAACAATAAATTCACCTTCTGGACTAAACTTACCAATAATTTTATTATCTTCAAATTCTAAGTTTTCTACACGAACTTTACCTGTACCTTTTGCAGTAATATATAAATCTGCATTTGATTCGTTAGTTGCAATAGTTTGAGATGAAATACTAATGCTGTTAATGTTTGCTGTTTTAGTATGCAATTCTTTCCAACGATTTACGGCAGTACCTAAAGTTAATCCTTCAGTTGACCCAGGTTCAAAGTCTTGGCTAATATTTGTGTTAAAATCAACAGTATCAGTTGGAGCATCACCTATTGTAGTAAGTGCGCCGTCGATTGATAAATTGCCGGTCATATCAACGCTTGGTGCATTAACATTTCCTTGGAATACAATGTTTCCAACACTATTAAAATTAATAGCAGATTTAGTTGCTTCAATTACGTTGCCTTGAACAACGATATTATCTAATGCAACTACTCCTTGATTAAGTGTAACTGTGTCATTGTTATTACGTATTTGTACTTGTGAATTTGTTGCAAAAATACTTTCAATGTCAAAACTAGTTCTCTCATTTTCTAAGTCAACTAAAAACTTATCACCAACTCTAAAGTTTCCTCTTTGATCTTGCCCTGTAAAATAAACTTTTGCATTATTAGTTTCAGTTACTTCATTTGCTTGTATAGTTGTTGTGTTATCGTTTGTTATATTTTTTCCAGAACCAATGTATGCAAAGTTTTGATTAATCATATATGCTAAACAATTAGCACCATTTGCTTCAATACCTTTGTTACCATATACGTTAGCACTAGCAATAGTTCTTAGTTCTCCACCATAAACTGTAGTTCCGTCTTTTGCTGTTCTACCAGAACCTTGTAACATGTAAATGCCTCTGTTAGCAAAGTATGTGAAACTATTAAGCCATTCAACTCTTACACCGTTTGTTATTGTTAATGCATCAACACCCGGAGTAATAAATGTACAACTATGAAATAACATACTTGCACTTATACTATTTTGATTAACAACAGATCCGTCAACTAATGCACCTTTACCTGCATCACCTGCATCAAATCCTCTTGGATCACTTACACTTGTAGTTGATCCTTTTGTTAGTACAGTTATGTTTCTAATATAAGGGCTTCTACCAGGTTCTTGTTCAAATGTAGTTGTTGAAAAATTATTAACAAATCTAAAAGCGTGTCCTGTATTAGTTCCACTACTATAATAAAAGTCTTTAACAGTTATATTTTCAATAGTAACATCACTGTTAACTAAGAATGCATCGTTACTTTGTGTAGCTGATGTTGGATAAATTTCAACACCTCTAATGCTATCACCTTGGATTGTAACACCTTTAGGTACAGTCATTGGAAATGTTTCTTGGTACTGTCCTGGGTAAATGTAAATTAGATCTCCGTCTGTTGCAACGCTAAGAGCTTTTGTAAGCGTAGCAAATGGGCCTCCTGGGTTATTACCATCATTAACGTCATTACCGTTATTAGATGAAACATAATAAATTCCAACATCTTTTGTAAGTTCAATTCCTTGATAAACTAGGCCGTTTGCTTTTACACTGTCTGCAATTAAGTTGTCAACAGCAATTTTAAATCCTTTTGCAGGTCCTGTACTATCATTGTCTTTACCAATGTGAAATCTATCACTATCATCTGGTATTAAATCATTTTTAAATTCTGCTAGAAAACTTGCTGTGTCAGTACTGTCATCACCAATAGTAATTGAAGTACCACCGTATGTAATATCTCCAGTAGCATGTACGTTACCGTTAACAGTAAGTGTTCCACCTGTTTGTAATTGTACTTGTCTAGGTACACTTCTTGGATAATATTTTTCAATGTATGCTTTAAATGCTGTTGTGTTTGCATGTTCTGCTAATGTATTTGAAGCAGGAAAAGCAGTACCACTAACAAACTGTGTGTTTAATTCTTTTAACTGTAATACATCATCAGCTTGAATATCTCCATCGCCGTCCCAGTCAAGCGCCGCTAATTCTTCTGCTGTCCAGTTACCTGATTGTGATAATGATAGTGCATAATCATACAAACGATCCATATCGTTAGGTGGACTACTTACACTTATCTTTGGTCCTGGATTCCAATAGTTTCCGTAGTTGCCATTTGAATTCCAAGCCGCTGTTTGTCCGTCAAAAACTTCTGACTTAATACCAATGCCGCCATTAGTTTGTAAGGCTTGAATACCGTCGCCTTTAACAGCAAAGTTATAACTACCAATACCTGTAGTTGTTATGTATCCTTGAGGGTGTGTAGATTTAAGTGTAACGTTTCCACTTGGAGAGCTAATACCTGTGGTTGCAAGTGTAATATCGCCAACTTTAAGACTGTTTCCAAATATAATATCCGGATCACTATTACCTGATGCTGTACGTATTGTACCGCTTATTGTTAAGTTACGAGGAGTTGTTGTAGTGTTAATACCTAAAGTATTATCACGTTTAACAACGAGAAGATCATTATCAAATTTTAAATCTGCTAATTCTCTTAATAAATTATCTTGTAGTAACTGTCCACCAATGCGGGCAACTTGTGTACTCATAATATTCCCTCTCTATATTACTACTATTTATAGTAATTACTTGTCGAAGTTATGTAGTACTTGTACTGGTTTACCTGTTGGTACTGCTGTTCCAAATACTAGATAATAACCTGCCGCATATGGAGCACCTGGACCTGAACTTGGATTTTGAACAACTGTGTAGTTAGTTGTTGCTAATTGAAATACGTTTTCAATAGTAACTAAAATATTATTTTCTGAAATAGGTACAGGGTAGTAACTATCTCCTGAGTTTAATGGTCCAAATGTAGTTTCAGTACCGTTACCATTACCTAAGTTTTGTTGAACAATAGTTGTTGGTTCTCTAAATCTAACTGGTTTCCAAACACTATTTTGATAAACTTCAAAGTCGTTAGTATCTGAATTATATCTAAGCATACCTTCTACACCAGTAAACGGTCGCTGGTTTTGTGTTCCTTTAGGTACAATAACTGCTTTATCAGTATTAACTGTTGCGACTCCTAAAGCATCAATGTTAATGCCTTTAGTATCTGAGTTAATACCTCTAGAAGTTGTTTGTGCTTTTAAAAATCTCATTTATACTTCCAAATAACTAATAGTCATTACTAAGTTAGCTGGTGCTTGACTTGATGTAACAATAGTGTCGCCTGCTTCTAAAACTAACTTTTCAGTATCAAACGTAAATGTGTCAGCGCCAGCAACTACTAAATTATTAATAATTTGGTTAGCATTTGGATCTGCTGTGCCTTTAGTTTGTCCACTTGGTATAACATGCAAATCAAACTGTGAATCATTGTTACCACCTGTGTCTACAGGTTGTGTATTACAAATCATAATAGTTGTAATTGCATATCTCTTACCAGCTGGAACTGTTAAGTGTGTTTTATCTGCAATAGAAAGTTGTCCGTTTATAATTGCCATATTTTTCTTTCCTTAAAATAACATACTAAACAATAGTGATCTATTAGTACTTATCAATTCGTCTTCGTATGCATTTTTGTTTTTGTACCAAACACCACTATTACCTATAGCCGGGTCTTTTCCGTATATAGCAATATTAGTACCTGGATTTATACTTGTGCCACTTGCTTGAATAGGCATTTTTAAAACGCCATCAATAGTTACAAATGATGTACCTGAACTACTAAGTGTTAGGTCTGTTGCACTAGTTAATGTTGATATTGTATTATCTTGAAATACAATGTCTTCAATTTCTGTTGTGTTTCTTTTGAACTGTGCTACTTCTGCACCGTCAATAGTAATTTTTAAATTACTAACTCCACCATCAATACTTTCGTCAAACAAATTAAGACCCGAGTCTCCTCTTGCAATACTTTGAATTGTAATAGTTTGAATACCTGTTGTAATAGCATCGTCAACGTATTTTTTATTAGGTACGTCATCGTCATCAGTAATTTGTGTTTCGTAGTTATTTGTACCACTTACACTAATTACACCAGTTCCACTATTGATAAGATATAAATCTCCTCCGCCAGTAGTAATAGCATTTGTTCTTAATCCAATAATTGCATTATCTGCTGTTTTAAAAACAAATGTTCCTGCTTTAACTGTTTGTGTTATAGGATCATTAAATGATGTTTGTTCGTCAAAGATCAATAACGCATCAGTAGCAGTTCCTCTATCAATTTGTATACCTGCTGTGTTTTCAGTAACACCTGCTCCATTCTCACCTTTATTTAAAGTGATAATGTTGTCAACTAAATCTAATGTTTGTGAATTAACAGTAGTTTGTGTACCATTAATTTGTAAGTCGCCTGTAACAACAACTGTACCTGCTTGAGTACCTGTGTCAAGTGTAATAGTATTTCCACTTGATACTCTTGCTACATAGTTACCGGTATTTACATTTAAAATTTTTGACATTTATAATTCCTTAAATTGTTGTGGGAAACTTGTCCCCACAACATTTATATCTTATCTTACGATGCTTGTGCGTCAACTACAATGCCGCCACTTTCAGTCGCCGCTTTAGTTGCTAAACCAGCACTACCGTATGCAGTAAAGCCACTACTATCAACACCTGCTAATTCGAAAGTGTTAGTTGCTTTGTTTGCTACTGTATATGCAGTTTCAAGGTTAAGCTCAACCATTCCAACTACGCCACGGATAGATACTTTATCTCCGTTGCTGAAGCCGTGTCCAGTTGCTGTAATAACACATGGATCTGCCGCTGT
>Ga0209336_10000072_pt1 | contig 46695 bp, 55 predicted proteins | sample LinPmetageLP32_FD_184042 | JGI IMG/M metagenome (GOLD analysis project Ga0209336, IMG submission 184042) | Marine viral communities from the Pacific Ocean - LP-32 (SPAdes) (version 2) | ecosystem: Environmental > Aquatic > Marine > Oceanic | place: Pacific Ocean | collected 2009-08-23
TAAAACGAAAAGGATAAATAAATGTATAGCAACGAGTGTTGCAAACCCCTAAAATAAACGTGAATAACTACAAGCCGAATGGCACAGGTTCAGATCACTATTCTTCCTGATACTATTGATCAGGCATTTTAAATCAAAAGGAAAAAAAATGAAAAAACTATTAGCAACAGTCGCCTTAGTAGCGGCTATGGTGGCAGGTTCTGCATCGGCAGACACACTAACACTTCAGTTTCCAAACGGCCCAGGTAAAGGCGGTACTGCATTCTGGGGTGATAACGTAATGAAAGAGCTTAATGCAAAGCTCGAGAAGCACGGACACAACATTGTACCTCGTTACCTTCCAGGCCAACGTGGTAAGAAGTCCCTTAAAGATTGGGCAAAGACATACAAGGATCGTGGTGATACACTTATGATTGCACATGGTGGTAACGGTGAAGGCTTTCTACTTGAAGACGTAGGCGGATTTGACTATCGTAATTACTCTCCAGTTGTTGTAATGAATACAAACATTTGGGTTTCTATTAACTCAGACGTTGATTGGAAAAATGGCGTAGTTAAGTTTCCAGCAACAGGTGGTACAGGTTTTGCCGCTGATATAGTATCAGTTGGTATGATGATGTGTGGTCCTGAACTTAATGCAACAGTTGAAAAGTTCTTATCATGTACTAGTGAACGTTTGCGTTTTATCCCAGGTTTTAATTCTGGTGGTGAAAGACGTCAAGCATTCCGTAGAGGACAACTAGACTCAACACGTGATACTCCACAGAGTTCCCTAATGGGTTATTCTAAAGAGTATGCAAGTGGACAAAGTCGTGTATGGTTTGCACACGGTATTGTAGATGGTAAAGGTTCTGTTTACGGTGATCCAAATGCACCAAAAGGAGCACAATCATTCAAAGAAGTTTATAAAGCTGAACACGGTGTTGCTCCAAGTGGACCAGTATACGAAGCATATAAAACGTTCCAAGGTTATAGAGATGGATTCCAAAAGACAGTTTGGATTGCACCTAACTCTCCTTACAAAGCAGTAATTGATCAAGCAGTAGCAGAAATGATCGCTGATCCAGAAGCAATGGCACGTCTAGATAAGAAACTAGGTGCGTTCCCTTGGTTAGGTGGTAATGAAGTACAAGCACATAGCGATTACTTGTTTACTCTTATTACAAAAGAACGTTTAGAAACACTTGTTGTTCTTGCAAAAGAAGTGTTCAAGTATAAAGATGCATACGTTAAGGAAGAGCTCCTCAAGTAATGGAGTGGATCCTACAATATCCAGTAGCCGTGCAGTGGGCAATAATGCTCACTGCCGGTATTTTTTATGGGGGATTAATTGGGTTAATACCTAGTGCAGGCCCTGGTAAAGCAATCATTATGCTCTTTGTCATTGTACAGAGTTTTGATTTTGCTGGTGGTAATTATCTATTCGTGTTGTTTAGTATTGCAACAATGGTATCATGTACTATTGGCGATAGTTTTGCAAGTGTACTCTTGGGAATACCAGGGGCATCAGGAGCGGCAAGTACAATGGTAGATGGATTCCCACTAGCGAAGCAGGGTAAGGCAAGTTACGCTCTTAGCTCTGCAATCACAGTAAGCACGATTAATGGTTTATTGTTTGGTGCATTAGGTATGGCTATTATTCCTTTTTACGGAGCAATATCAGAGTATGTAGGTGTACCGGAAATAGCTGGACTAATATTAGTAGCCTTCTGTTTAATTTCAGTTGTTACTACAAAGAATACAGGCAGAAGTTTAATTGCTATTGCAATAGGTTTGTTTATCGGATCTATTGGTTATGGCATGATGGGAGAAGTTCGTAACACAGGTGGCTGGGCATATCTTGAAGATGGTGTTCCAGTGGTTATTGTGGCGGCAGGCTTATTTGCCATTCCTGAATTATATGAAGCTATTACAACAAAGTATGAAGTTGCTAGAATTTCAAGTAAGGAACACAATCAACAAACATGGGACGGAATCCTAGCAGTCTGGAAACACAAGTATCTAGCCTTTATGGGTGGGTGCATTGGTTTCGTTGTTGGTATCCTGCCTGGCACAGGTGGTGGTATTGGTGACTGGACAAGTTATAGTGCAACAGTGGCACTTAATAAGAAAGAGAAAGTCAAGTTTGGAACTGGTAACATCAAAGGTGTTATTGGACCTGAAGGCGCCAACAATGCTGGCAAGATGGGAGGCTTATTGCCTACTATTATGTTTGGTATTCCAGGCGGTAAAGTGTTTGCATTGTTAATGGCCTTATGGTTATATGTAGGCTTTGAAGTTGGTAGTCCGTTTATTATGGATGACACACAGTTTATGGATCATCTATTGGGTGGCTACATGTTTGGAACATTCTTTGCAGGCGTACTAATGTTGGTATTCGCAAGATGGTGTTGCAAAATCGTTTACATCAATCCATTATATTGGATCCCTCCGATGTTGGCGTTAACTATTTGGGCAGTTTTGGCAAGTAGATTCTATGCAAGTGTGTATGAAGATTTAACCATGCTGGTAGTATTTGGTATTATTGGTATGATATGTAAGTATGGTAAGTTTAGTAGACCTGCTCTACTTATGAGTTATATCTTATTTCCTCGTATTGAAGGATCTTATCTACAGTTAAGCAACGTATTCTTTTATGATGATATTGTTGCAGTATCAACGGCATTAGGTGGAGATTTTAGTTTACTAAGCACAAACTATATCTTTAATAATCCTACGTTTATACAACACCCAGTATTACCGATTGCTATTATAATTGGTATATGTTTACTATTGTATGGATTTTTTAATAAGAACCGTACTATGGATTATGCATAAAGTTTTAGAAAGCAGGACACAAAGTAAAGTGTCTTGCTTTTTATAACGATTGTATAAATAAGCTGATAACAAAATATAGTCTCCTTTTTTTTGACTGACTATATTTTTTTGACTTACAAAAGGAAAAAGAAATGACGCAATTAATAAACCCACAAAAATTTACAGACACAGTTGGCCTTTTAAGGTCCTTTTTTTTGAGTAAAGGATTCCTAGAAGTCCATACCCAAAACAGACTAAGCATACTTGCCGCATGCGAAGATCCATTCAATGTAGCAACTTACAATTACGCAGGCCAAGTTTGGCCGTTACCACAAACAGGCCAGATGTGGTTAGAACATGAATTACTTCGTAAGCCCGATAGCCAGGGCTTTTTTTGTGTCAGCACAAGTTATAGACAGGAACCAAATGCAATACCCGGCAGACATGATATAATATTTCCAATGTTTGAATTTGAAATGCCAGGCAATGTTGATGACTTAAAAGCAATGGAATATGAACTATGTGAATACTTAGGCTTTGGTACTCTTACAGAAAAGACTTATGCAGAGTGGCAACAACATTATGGATTAAGTGCTGATACAGAAATGGAAGCACAACAGGAATTAGATATGGAAAAAGAGTTTGGACAAACAATTATTACAAACTTTCCTGAACTAACAAGCCCCTTCTGGAATATGGCTAGAAATGATGATGGCAATACTGCTAAGAAGATGGACGTTATACTAGGTGGTATGGAAACTATTGGATCAGCAGAACGTTCATGTGATGTTGCTATGATGAGAGAAACGTTCCATAGTATTACAGATGGTGCTTATAGTGAATTACTATTCAAGTTGTTTGGTAAGGAACGTGTTGAAGCAGAACTAGAAGAATTCTTAAAGTTTGACTTCTTCCAAAGAGTAGGTGGAGGCATTGGTATTACACGAATGATTCCTGCACTAGAAAAGATCAATAAGATATAGTTATAATCTGGGGTGATGAAACTGGTAGACATGCATGACTGTTAATCATGTGGTAAATAGCTCGCAAAGTATTTACCGTGGAGGTTCGAGTCCTTCCCCCAGAGCCAACTATACACTTGACATTTATATAATGTATAGTATAATAAATACAACTATATAAGATTGGAGCACAGATATGTACGAAGTCGGCGATAGTACAATAATTGACGAACAGATGTCTCAAGAATACAAGTATGGTTTTACTACAGATGTAGAAGCATATACGTTACCACCTGGATTAGATGAAGGTGTAATAAGAAAAATATCAGGATTTAAAAATGAACCTGAGTGGTTACTAGAATGGAGATTGAAAGCATATCGTAGATGGCTTACAATGACACCACCTGATTGGAGTATGTTAGATATAGAACCTATTGACTACCAAGCAGTAAGTTATTATAGTGTACCTAAACCCAAACTAAACAGTATGGACGAAGTAGATCCAGAAGTTATTGCTACATTTGAAAAACTAGGAATACCAACAAGCGAACAAGCCGCATTGGCTGGAGTTGCCGTAGATGCAGTATTTGATAGTGTGAGTGTTGCCACAACTTTTAAAAAGGAATTAGCAGATCAAGGAATTATTTTTGGTAGTTTTGGTGACGCAGTACAGGAACACCCAGAGCTAGTTAGAAAGTATCTGGGTTCAGTTATTCCTCCAGCAGATAATTATTTTGCATGTTTAAATTCAGCAGTATTTACAGACGGTTCATTTTGTTATATTCCAAAAAATACAAGATGTCCTATGGAACTATCAACTTACTTTAGAATAAATGAAACTAATACAGGGCAGTTTGAACGTACACTAATTATATGCGAGGATGATAGTTATGTAAGTTACTTGGAAGGGTGTACAGCACCAGCAAGAGATGAAAACCAATTACATGCCGCCTGTGTTGAAATAGTCGCAAAGGATAGAGCAGAAGTAAAATATAGTACAATACAAAACTGGTATCCTGGAGATAAGGTAACAGGAAAAGGTGGAATTTACAACTTTGTTACAAAAAGAGCTTTATGCAAAGGTGATCACAGTAGAGTAAGTTGGACACAATTAGAAACTGGCTCAGCATTAACTTGGAAGTACCCAAGTTGTATTTTAAAAGGCGACTACAGTAAAGGTGAATTTTATAGTGTTGCAGTAAGTACTGGCAAACAACAGGCTGATACTGGAACTAAAATGATACACTTAGGTAAAAATACTTCTAGTACAATTATTTCAAAAGGCATAAGTGCTATGCAAGGAAAACAAACCTATAGAGGTTTAGTACGAATGAATAAACGTGCTGGTGATAGTAAAAGTAAAAACTTTACACAATGTGATAGTATGTTAATAGGTGACAAATGTGCCGCTATTACTATTCCGTATATTGAGTGTAAAGGTTCGAAGCCAATACTAGAACATGAAGCAACAACAAGTAAAATAAGTGAAGATCAATTGTTCTATTGTAAAGCAAGAGGCATGGATGAACAACAAGCTATGAATCTAATAGTAAACGGATTTGTTAAAGAAATTGTTAATAAATTACCTATGGAGTTTGCCGTAGAAGCCAACAAACTACTAGAAGTTACACTAGAAGGAAGTGTAGGTTAATATTTCCAAAAAAAAGGTTGACAAGTAAGACATCTTACTGTATACTAAGTATATAATAAGAAATTAGGAGATATTAAATGAAAACAATTACTTTCCATGCATATGATAAAACGTTTAGTGCAGAAGCTGAAGATGGCTTCAGTATAATGGAAGACGCCAATAAAGCAATTATATGGTCTGCTCCTAAGTACAGACAAGGTATGTGGTATGAAGAAAATGCTACTAAGTTTGTTTGGAAAGAAGGTAACTACTTCGATTAAAAGGTTGACACCAAGACATATTGGTGCTATACTGTTTATATAATTAGATAGAAAGACGATAATGAATAAGACGATACTTACAGACTGTGATGGAGTTCTACTAAATTGGGAAGCAACCTTCTCAACTTGGATGGCACAACATGGATACAACAAAACAAACTCCAATACATATGATGTAGCACAGAGTTATGGACTTACTAAAGCAGAAAGTAAGCCTTTAGTTAGACAGTTTAATGAAAGTGCATGGATGGGATATATGCCCGCTCTACGTGATGCTCGTTCTGGAGTTGCACAGTTAATTGAAATGGGATACGACTTTCAAGTAATTACTAGCCTAAGTACTGATGCGGCCGCTAAAAAGGCACGAGTTAGGAACTTACAGAACATATTTGGTAAGGATGCCTTTAGTGCAGACAACGTAGTTTGTTTAGATACAGGTGCTGATAAAGATGAGGCATTGGTAAAGTATCAAGATAGTGAGTTGTTTTGGATCGAGGATAAGATAGAAAATGCTACCCTCGGAGCGGATATGGGTTTAACCAGTGTACTTATTAATCACGGACACAACCAAGATTGTGTAGACGAAAGAATTATGCGGGTAGCTGACTGGTCAGAGTTAGTTAGCATTATTGCTAACAGTTAATTAATTTCTTCGTCTCCGTATATATCAAGTACGGTTTCAACTGCAGGATGTCTTTCAACGTCCTGCTTATCAAATTCAACAACCCCTATCATAGGACTGTTCTTTTCTTTTAGTAATCGTAAAAAGTCTTTTAGACCATTATTTTCGTATCCCCGATCATGTTGGTTTAGGTCACCTGTAACAATAATTCGACTGTTAACACCAATACGAGTTAGCAACATTTTCATTTGGTTTGGAGTTGCATTTTGCATCTCATCTGCTAGTATCCAAGAATTTTTAAATGTTCTACCTCTCATGAATGCCAATGGAGCAATTTCAATTTGTCCATCTTCAATCATGCCTTCTATTTGTTGAGGACTCCAATATTCCTCAAAAACGTCGAATATAGGTCTTGTCCAGGGTGCCATTTTTTCTACCAATGTGCCTGGTAAGAATCCGTGTTGTTCGTCAACACTGACAGCAGGGCGTGTAACAACCAATTTACTACACTCGCCTGTTTTCAATGCTCGAATAGCCGCCAGGACTGCTAGTAAGGTTTTACCCGTACCTGCAGGACCCATTGACATAACGATATGTTTATCAGGGTTGTCTAATAATTCAATGTAATCTTCTTGGCGAAGATTTTTTGGTAGCATAGTTACATGACGATCACGTTGTCTATAACTATTAAGGTTTATTACATCACTAGTTTGATGCTGTTGGTTTTTTGTCTTACGAGCTCTTTTAGCCATTGTATCTCCTAAATATGTTAGTTAATCACAGTGAGCTACCCACACATGTATTTAACAAAGTTAATCAGAATTAACACAATATACAAATAGAATTTGCTAAATAGTAGTATAAGGAAAATATAACATGGATCAACTTGACATTATTAGTCAGCTGGATAAAAATATTAACCGCAACTCTGCCCTTGATGTTCTACTTCAAGTGGATAGTGTTTTGGATAGTTTAAATATCTATGCTTACAAAAACTGGATTGAGGGCGAAATAGTAGACGGCCCAGATATCGAACGTTACTGGGTAACACTAACTCTTATGTATCCACATAAGTTAATGCCAGACCCTGCAGGTGCAGAACGTATTATGGCAAAAGGTGGTAAAGTTTTCTTTGCCAAAGACGAGCTTATTACAGCCGCAAAATTAGTAACACCAGATGATGTTTCAGATAAGCCAGATGAAAGACGCCCTGATATGCCAGCGGCAAAAAAGATCAAGCGTCCTATTTGGTTAGTAACATTGGAACTACCTAGAAACTTCTTAGATTCAATGACATCAGATAAAGTTAAAATTGATGACTTATCAATTGATACACAAACAGTTGAAGACGCATATGACGATGGATTAGGAGATGATGATGCCCTTAGATCAGATTAAAGAATCAGAAAGAGACACACATTGTTCAGACAAGTGTTGCGGTGCAGACGTTAAAAGAGAAGATTGTGGATGTTCAGCAGACTGCGAACATTGTAATTGCAACGATACTAGTATTAAAGAATCAGTACAGAATAATGATCTCAAAGCATTAATAGATACCACAGTAAGTATTGATCAATACAAAAGTAAAATTGGCAAAGACTCAGAGATTATTGTCCTAGCAATTAAATGTATGGACGAAGGACCTGCACAAGATCTAAGTCAGTTTTTGGAAACAGGACATAAGACATTAGATGTAGATGTAAGCCCAGGACCAGATCAAGAAGGCAAGTATACTGTATTTGTTGAAATGGAAAGAGATTCAGAAGCATTTAAAAAGATTGAAGCAATGCTGGAAGACACCAAAAGAGTTGACAATGAGATTGAGGACTGGATGTTCACTAGTTATGAGAACAAAAAACCTCAACAATTTAATAAAGATTCTTATCAAGCAAGTGTATTAGATTCTCCAGTTAAGTATGAGACAGAACACAATCCAGAAGCAAAAGAAATTGCTGAGAGAATGAAGTTCTTAAACACTTACTAAATGGCAAAAGAAGAATTAGTCAAGTTTTCCGGTATTATTGTTGAATGTTTGCCAAAAGCAATGTTCAGAGTAGAATTAGAGAATGGACACATTATACTAGGAATAGTTAGTGGTAAAATACGAAAAAACAACATTAAGATTTTATTAGGAGATAGTGTTGATGTTGAGATGTCCGGATACGATCTTACAAAAGGTCGAATAACGTTTAGGTACAAATAATGATAAAACTATATGCAATGTTAATAATCATAGCAATACTAGGTGGTGTTGGTTATGGTGGCTATGCTTATTATAAAGATAGTCAGCAACGTATCGCGACACTTACTAGCAATAATGCTAAGTTAGATGGCGCCGTTAAATCAAGCGAACAAGCCATTGCTAGTATTCAAGCAGATATGAAAAAAGTTAATACTCAACTTAAGAAAGTAAGTAGTGACTTTGCAGATATTAGAGCTCAGAATAGTCAACTAGCAGAAAAACTAGAAACTATTGATTTAGGAATTCTAGCAATTAATAAAACGCCAAGTATAGAACGTGCTATCAATAGAGGCACAATTAATGCAGGGCGTTGTTTTGAAATTCTAAGTGGTTCTCCACTTACAATAAAAGAGAAGGAAGCAAAAGATGGTAAGACATTCAATAAAGAGTGTCCTTGGCTTTGGCCTGGCAACACTACTACTGATTAATCTTGGTGCATGTAGTGGTACTCCAATTTCATTATTAGAGGTATCAACTAAGCCAATAGAAAAACCGGAACTAACTCTACCACCAGTTGATGTCGTTAAGATGAGAAAGATAGACTGGATAATTATTACAGAAAAAAACTTTGAGGAAATCGTTGCTAAGGCAAAGAAAGATGGAGTTCCAGTTAGTTTCTTTAGTTTAAGTGGAGATGGTTATGCTAACTTGGGTTTAAACTTTAGTGACATTAGAGCACTAGTCCAGCAACAACAGGCAATTATTGCCGCCTATGATCAATACTATAAAGGTATTGATGATCAAATCGATAAAGCTAACAAAAGTATAGAAGACTCTTCTTTATTCTAATTTTAATGCTCTTTGGCAGACATACTTCTCCAGGAGATTAAATACATTTACATAACAGAGAAAACGGTTATGTGGGAGAGAGAAATGAGAAGAAGTAGTAACCCCTGGGATATATTAGGGGTGACGCAAAGTGCAAGTATAGATGAAGTTAAAGAGTCATACAAACGTTTGGCTTTCAGATACCATCCAGACAAGGCTACAGGTAACGAAGAATACTTTAAGTTAATTCACTCAGCATACGAACAACTCCGTAAACGTACACATGTACCAGTACTAACAAAACCAGATACGAAACTTGTAAACTTAAAACTTTCTATTAAGCAACAGATTGAAGGTGTTAGTGATATTATTGATACTGATGAGGGATTTGCCTTACTAGCAAAGATTCCAGCAGGTGCTACATTAAACGAAAAGTTTAAAGTAAAACATAATAATAAAGATTACATAATTAATATTAAAGAATTATCACATAAACTCTTTACAAGACACGGATTGAATGTTATAATGTATTTAGATGTAGACATAATAACAGCAATGACAGGTGGTAAGGTAGTAATACAATCACCAGTTGAACAAGAATTAGAATTATGGATACCAGCAGGAAGCAAGAATAAAAATTTTATAGTTTTAGAGGGCATGGGTCTATTAGATCGTAAAACAAGACGTAGGGGTAATCTACATATATTTTTAAAAGTAGACATACCAGTATTAAACACACCAGAAGACATAGCAAAATTTATAGTAAGGTTAAAAAATAATGACAGATATTGAAAACATTGTAATGGAGGCAATTAGCCTAGCCAAAAGATTTGGACATGAATATGTTACCCTTGAGCATTTGACAGCAGTAGTATTAGACGATAGTATGATTCGTACAATGTGCTATGAGCTACAAGCTGATAGTGAGGGCATTCAAGAAGCACTAATGCTACACCTCAATGAGGATTGTAGAGAACTAATTACTGATCCACAGGAAGAAGTTATACCACGTAAAACACAGATGTTAGAGCGTGTTTTTAATAGAGCATTAACACAAGCACTATTTCAAGGTAAGAGAAAAATTAATCAATTGGATCTTATGTTAAGTATCCTAACTGAAGACAAGAGTGCTAGTGTAAAGTTTACTAATGAGCTAGGCTTAAACAAGACGAAACTAGTTAACTGGATGTCAGATGCACAACAGGATGGTCGCGGTAGAGTTAAAGAACTTGAAATGGCTGCCAAAAGTGTTAGCACACAAAAAGCAGCAGATGATGTATTAGCACAATTTACAATTAATATGAATGAAGCAAGTGCAGATTATGATGATGTAGTTGGTAGACGTGAAGAACTTCGTGATCTAGTACAAACACTTGCTCGTAAGAAAAAGTCTAATGCAGTATTAGTTGGTCCAAGTGGTGTAGGTAAAACTGCTATCGTTGAAGGACTTGCAAAATTAATTGTTGAAGGTAATGTTCCGGAAACAATTATAAAAATGAAAGTTCTTAGTTTAGATATGACTAAGATGGTTGCGGGTACAAAGTATAGAGGTGACTTTGAGGAACGTATGAAGCAACTAGGTGAAGCCCTTGAAATTGTGGATGATGTTATCCTATTCATTGATGAGATACACATGATTGTCGGGGCAGGTAATACTGGTGGTAGTATGGATGCTGGTAATATGTTGAAGTCAACATTAACAAGTGGCAAACTAAAAGTTATTGGTGCTACTACAGATGAAGAATATAGAAAAGTATTTGAGAAAGAATCAGCACTAGCTCGTAGATTTACAAAGATTCAAATTAATGAGCCTACTGTAGAAGAAGCAAAAGAGATACTTACCAACATATTAATTAGTTATGAAGTATATCACGTTGTTGATATTGATAAAGAGGCCGCCGAACTTGCAGTTGATCTAAGTGATCAATATATCTTTAATAAGAAACTTCCAGACAAAGCATTTGATGTGATCGATAGAGCATGTGCATACAATAAAATTTTGCCAGCTGATCAACAAATAAAACGTATTACTGTTGAAGAGATTCGTAGCGAGGTTGCTAGAACAACAGGTATTCCTGTTGAACACTTAGGTACTAAAAACGAAGACCAAACTATTAAGAAACATGGTGAAGTTGAGGAGTATCTAAAGAATACAGTATTTGGACAAGAAAATGCAATTGATAAAGTAACAAATAGCATTACAGTTAGCCTAGCAGGACTTAAAGATCCTAATAAACCAGTTGGTAGTTACTTGTTTACAGGCCCTACCGGTGTAGGTAAAACGGAACTTGCTAAACGTTTAGCACAAGCAATGGGTATGAAACTTGTACGTTATGATATGGCAGAATATCAGGAAAGACATACAGTATCAAAACTTATTGGTAGCCCTCCGGGATATGTAGGACATGGTGACGGTAAAGCAGGTGATGGATTATTAATCAGTGAACTAGAAGACAATCCAAACTGTGTATTACTATTAGACGAAGTAGAAAAAGCACACCCAGATATTATGAGTGTCATGTTAGCACTAATGGATGATGGAGTTATTACTAGTTCAACAGGTAAAAAAGTATCAGGCAAAAACTGTATTATTATAATGACAAGCAACTTAGGAGCAAGAGAAGGTGCAACGTCTAGTATTGGATTTAGTGAAAACTCATACAATGCTAAAGCAGTCACAGAAGCAATTAACAATTACTTTGCACCAGAGTTTAGAAACAGACTTGATGGACAAATACAGTTCGATGCACTAAAACCAGAGAACATGAGACGTATTGTTAAGAAGTTTCTTGGACAAATTGAAGGTTATGTTGCAAGTAGATTTATCAAAATTCAATGGAATGAAAGTATTATTTCTTATCTTGAGAAAAAAGGCTTTGATTCAATAATGGGTGCGAGACCATTGGGTAGACTTATTAATGAAAAGATAAAACTCCCAATGTCCAAAGTACTACTGGAAAACAAAGTAGATTGGATTCACGCCACTTACGATCCTATAAACCAAATCGTTAAAATTAAACACGGCACCAAGGAGGTTGAAAAAATTGTACAACAATCTAAGAAAAAACCCGAAATGGAAACCAACTAGCAAACTCTGGTATAGTAAATATCATTGTAGTATTAAGCTAGGACCATTTGATCAAGTGGGTAAATATGCTCCAATGATAGAACGACCCCATAGGCAATCCAATAGTTATGGACAACTTGATGGGAAGTTTGCTATTATGTGGACAACTATATACACAACAGATGCAAAACTTTTAGAAGGATTAACAAAACTTTACCCTTATGAGGAGGTACATACACCAATGAATGAAAAACATGCAACTCACCTATTGGATGGTGATCATACTATGGCTATTAGACCAGCAAAATGGTACAATCAATATAGATATAAACTAGAGTGTTCAAGTTGGAGACGTTGGGGAGAGAAGACTGATGAAAAAGATCTACAACATGCTGATAAGTTTATTAAAGAATCATTTAAACGAAAAGATTCTAGGTTCCGTGCATCAGAAGGTTACTACTATAGTGATGCTAAGACAAGACTTCCTATTATATACACTAATGATGAAGCATCATTAATGCTATTCAAACTAACATTTAGTAAAGCGATACCCATTTGTATTACTGAAGCAGTGACCTACGATGAAATAAAAGATCTTGCATAAATACTATTATAATAAAGGAGATTTCATCTATGGCGAAAATTAACGAAAGTATAATCGTAGTTAAGGTCAGTGAATTAGTCAAAGACAATGCAGAATCTGGACCAGCTCTATCGGCTGAAGCAGTTACACAATTGGAAGCAGTAGTTAAAGAATTAGCTGGTGGCAATGCACTAATCGAAATTGAATCAAGTAATCAAGGACACTAAGTGAATGGCAAATTCAATCATAATTCTAACTAATAAAGAAGAACTATCGTACACCGGAGAAAAGCACAAAGGTGATGGTTACTATGGCTATAGTGATGGCTTACATACTGTAAGTTTTCATGTATCTAACTTCATTGGTAGAATTTTTCTACAAGCAACTCTTGTCGAAGCACCTACAGAAGCTGATTGGTTTGACATTGAATTAACCCTATCAACACCCTACATAGAATTCTCTACCCAGACAACAAAAACAGAAGGTGCAAGTTTCACTGGAAACTTTGTATGGGTAAGAGGAAAAGTAGATCGTAGCCACCTAGTTGCGGCCAGCTATGTATCAGCGACACATGGAAGATTAGAAAAGATTGTCCTTGTAATTTGAAGCCTCGGTTGTATAAATACATACAATAGAGGAGACACAAGTTGGCAATTAATGCATATTCAACCGGCGTAACGCAGGGCGTTCCATCTAGTATTGATATAAAATCTAACGTAGCTCAAGGAGATATGTTATATTGGAATGCGACTCTCAATTTATTTGAGACTGCTCCGCAACGTCTAATACCAGTAAACACCAGTGACCTAACTAATGACATACCTTTTACTACACAACAGTATGTTATTAATGCTATTGCGAATGCAAGTATTGAAGGTGCTGAAGTTGACTTATCAATATACGACACTATAACAAGTGTTGATAGTAAGATTGCTGGAATAAACAATTTTGATGGACTGTTTAGTAGTTTAACAAGTACACCAACTACTCTTGCAGGTTATGGAATTACAGATGCTTTTGATGGTGACTATAATTCATTAACCAACAAGCCCAATTTGTTTAGTGGTAATTATAACGACTTAACAAATAAACCAGTAGTAACTGCACAGACTCTAGTATTTGATGGTGAAACACTTTCAATTACAAATGGTAATAATGTTAGTCTAGCAGGTATTAGACAAACACTTAGTATTTCAGGAACAACATTAACATTAAGCGATGGTAATAGTGTAAGCCTTGCTGGACTCGGCGGTGGCGGAGGCGGTATTGCACTCACTGATTTGAGTATTGCGGCAGAACCTTCAGCTAGTGGTGATGGTGATGTTTCTTTTAACGATTCAACTGGCGTATTTACATATACTCCACCAGATCTAAGTAGTTTTGCCACTACAGCCAGTATACCTGCAGACGTAAGTGATCTAACAGATACAGGTAGCCTACTAGATTCAGATAAAGCAGTAGGTGATTTAACTGATGTAAGCAATGTAGCACCAACTACTGGACAAATATTAAAATGGGACGGATCCGAATGGGCACCAGCGGCAGACTCAGGTGCTGGCGGTGGAGGTATTTCACTTACTGATATTAGTGTAGGTGCTGAAGCATCTGCATCAGGCGATGGAGATATCTCATATAATAACGTAACAGGTGTAATTACATATACTCCACCAGTTATAGGAGCAGAGAGTCCAATTGGTTGGGCAACAAGTGGTGCTGAAAATCAATTTCGTACTACAGATACATTTACAGAATCAGGAACAACATTTACAGTAAGAGGCACAATATTTGATGCTGACGGTAAATTACAAATAGAATTAGCAAACTTCAGTCCTATAGTTAGTGCTACTGCACAGAGTTTAAGTTGGGACGTTGCGGCAACACAATTTGCAGTAACAATAGATAACCCAAGTGATTTTACAACTAAATGGATTAATGAAGTAGCATCAATAACAAGTGCAACTGGCGTACACACAACTTTATCAGATTATACAACAACAGGAACAAGTGCAACACCGGCAGGTGGTGTAGATTGGACACAGACATTTACTACGAATGCAACAGCCGTTATTACAAGTAATGGTACTGGCTTAACAGGTGGTACTGCTGGTGCAACAATAGGATATAATGATAATTCAGCTGCGGCTTGGACAACAACGAATGCGATAACTTGGAACTGGCAAAATGCTAATAGTACAATATCATTTAGTAGTCTAACAGGTAAAACATTTTTAGAATCATATTCAACTATTGATTATACAGTTAACATTACAGGATTATACACTCCTTCAAACGCAGTTACAACAGTAACATCGACAGGTGGTGCAGTATCAAGTACCACTGGCAGTGGAACATTTACATTTACTGATGCAATACACAAAGATAACAATACTGGAAGAAGTGTTAGTGCTTCTACAGTCTTTACTCGTCCAGCGGCAGTAACAGGCACGAGTTATACTGCCACTGATACAGCACAAGATACAACAATTTCAGCATCATTTACATATCCTAGTTTATATGTATTCACAGCATCAGTTGGTACAGTACCAGTAGTAGGTGATATTGTTTCAGGTAGTTCGTTTGTTGCTGGTGTAACACAATTAGGTAATCAGACAAAGAGTATAGACACATTTATTACCAACTCCGCGGCCGTTCCACAAGGTTTTTGGATGGCAGTTAGAACATCAGCATCACAACCCACAGCATTTAAAACAGGTATCAGTAGTGCGTTGTTATCAGATGTCACTCCTACAACAGGAAGTACAGTTGATCTAGCACCGGGTAGTCCAGCCGGAGATTATACTGCTGAAGAATACACACTATATGGATTAACACTCCAGCCTGGACAAACTTATGTGAGGATTAGTTAATGGCAGTTTATGACGGTTTAACAAGAAACCAATGGCCGGGAACCTGGAGCCCGAGTTCAAATCATCCAATTGTTTTGGATACAGAAATTCGTGGAGCTCTACGTTTTGCCAGTGGTGGAGCAGGAGATACGCTTACTGATATTACTGGACAAAGACTACAAGAAGGTATGCTTGTATATCTTAAGACAGGTTACGGTTCTTTTACTAGCAATACATATTATAAATATAGCCTATTAGTTGGCGAGTCAAGAAATGCTGCCACTGGTGCTATGCCAAACGCAGTTGGTAACTGGAGTGTAGTTACATTCGCTGGAGCAAGTGAACTTAGTGCATTATCAGATGTAAGCACAACAGCACCTAGCACAGGACAAGTACTTAAATGGGACGGAACCGAATGGGCTCCGGCCGCTGATTCAACTTCTGGCGGTGGAGCCGGAATCGCTCTTACTGATATCAGTGTAACACAAGATTCAGCATCGGGTAACGGAACTCTATCATACAATAACGTAACAGGTGTTATAACATACACACCACCAGTATTATTTGATGGTGCATATGCATCACTAACTGGAGCCCCAACTATCCCAACAGACATTACGGATTTATCAATAACGGACGGGACGAGTGGACAAGTATTAACAACGGATGGTTCGGGCAACTTTAGTTTTACAACAGCATCAGGAGGCGGAGCCAGTGCATTAGGTGGACTAACAGATGTAGCAAGTACAACTCCTAGTGCTGGACAAGTACTTAAATGGAGCGGCACACAATGGGAACCAGCAAGTGATTCAACAGGTGTTGGTGGATCAGGTATTGACCTAACAGACATAAGTGTTACTATTGCAAACGCCGCCGGTGGTGGTAGTTTAACATATAATAACTCAACAGGTGTATTTCTCTTTAGTCCTGCAGACGTAAGTGGCTTTAGTACATTTAGTGGAGCATATGCTGATCTAACTGGCAAGCCTACTCTCTTTAGTGGTGATTATAGTGATTTAACAAACATACCAGCTAGTTCAGATAATATGGAATTATCAATAACAGGTGGTACTAATCTTAATCTAGTTAATGGTACAGATAGCTCAGTTATTGATACTGTTAATTTAGCAAACATTACTTCAAGTCTAGACTATACACAACTGGATAATCTACCTGCATTGTTTAGCGGAGATTATACAGATCTAACAAATAAACCAGCTATTCCAAACTTAACAGGTTATGCAACAGAATCATTTGTACAGACATATGTTCTAAGTACAATTACAACTGATAACCTACTAGAAGGTGGCACAAACTTATTCTTTAACAATGAACGTGTAGATGATCGTGTTAACGCATTGTTTGTGGATGGTACTGGATTAACAAAAACATATGATGATGCAGGTAACTTACTTACACTTGCAATTGATTTCTCACAATTCGATACTGATGATGTTGTTGAAGGCTCAGTCAATACATACCTAAGTGGAAAAACAACAGATGTACTTGCAGAAGGTAGTTCAAACTTATATTTTAGTAATGCAAGAGTTAGAGCGGCCGTTACTGCAAGTGATGGTATAACATTTAATAGTGCAACTGGTGACTTTACTCTAACTGATACAGCCGTTACTCCAGCGTCATATGGTAGTGCAAGCCTAGTACCAGTTATTACAGTTAATGCAAAGGGACAAATTACAGCGGCATCAACAGTTAGTGTTGCTGGTGTTACTGATTTTGATTATGATACAGCAACTGGTGTACTTGATATTGATACAGCAGACGGTGGAAACTTTACCGCAACTGTAACACTTGCTCCGTTTACAACTACAGATTTAACAGAAGGCACAAACTTATATTATACACAAGCGAGATTCGATAGTGCCTTTACAGCCACAGATACAGATGCTCTTAGTGAAGGTACAACAAACTTATATTTTACAGATGCAAGAGCCTTGGCAGCAACAGATGGTGAAATAGTTAAGTTTGCAAATATGTTTGCAACAGAAGGCGACTTACCAAATGCAACAACATATCACGGAATGTTTGCTCATGTTCATGCAACAGGAAAAGGTTACTTTGCACACGCTGGCAATTGGATTAAACTATTAGATGAAACTTCATCAACAACAACTAATCTAACTGAAGGAACTAATTTATATTTTACAGATACTAGAGCCCAGACAGCAATTACTGGTGGTACAGCAATAACAAATACTGCAGGAACTCTAGACTTAGATGATACAGCAGTAACTCCTGGATCATATGGTAGTGGAACAGAAATTCCTGTAATTACAGTAGATCAACAGGGTAGAATTACTGGATCAACAGTAGCAACAGTAAGTAGTGATTTACCAATTGCTGGTGATACTGGTACTGATACAGTAAGTTTATTAACTGATACACTAACATTTACTGGTGGTGTAGGCGTAACAACAACTGTTGCCACTGATGCAGTAACTATTGATATTGGACAATCAGTAGGTACAACAGATGACGTAACATTTAATGATGTAACTGTAAGTGGTGATCTAGAAGTATTAGGTACATTAACATCACTTAATACAACTAATACAGAACTTAAAGATAATACTATTGTACTAAACCAGGGTGAAGCAGGTGCAGGTGTAACACTAGGATCAGCTGGTATTGAAATTGATAGAGGAACAGAAGCAAACGTATCCTTACTATTTGAAGAAGCTGATGATCAATGGTCAACTGGTGCAATTAGATTAGTAACTGGCGATTTACATGCTGGTGAAGAAATAAAAAGCACAATTACAACATCAGGTGGTATTGTAGTTAATGATAGAAATATTGTATTAGCAGGACAAACTACTGATGCAACACCAACAGAAATATATTTAAATAATGGTACAGGAAAGATTGAAATAGCAAGTGGAGCCACAGCAAAATTTAAAGCAACTGTTGTTTGTACTGATGGTACAGATACAGCGGCCTTTAACATAACTGGCTTAATACAGAATGTAGCAGGTACTACTAGCCTAATAGGAACAAATATTCTAGAAACAATAGCAGAAGACAGTGGTTCTAACTGGTCTGCAGCTCTCACAGCAGATGATCCAGCTGACTATCTAAAGATTGTAGTTACTGGAGAAGCGTCTAAGACTATAGATTGGACAGTATTTCTAGACATTTCTGAGGTAAAAAGATAAATAAGTATAGTGCAAAAGCACAGATAACAAATAAGGAGTCATAAAAATGGCAAACGTAACAATCGGATCAGGAATTGGCGCAAGAACACAAATTATGTCAATTGCAAAAGGAACAGGCGACCACGACCAAGCAGAACTAAACACAGTATGTAACGCACTAGCGATGACACACACAGTAGTTGGAACAGATGGAACAATCGGTACAGACGCTGGAATGCACATTGCAGTACAAGGTTCAGCAGACGTTGATGAATCAGCAGCTGCATACGCAACTGACATTACATTAACAGTGGTAGCAGATTTTAAAGCAGCTCTATAAAATATAAGCTCTTAGAAATTATACAACTAATATTAAAGGCGTCACATTTTTATGTGGCGTCTTTTTTTATATAAATACAGATATAATAGAAGGAGTCATGAAATGGCAACAAGAAATCCAGCAAACGAAGTACAGTTTAATGTAGTAAACTTCGGTACAGAGATTCAAGTATGGAATGTAGCAGGAATGACTACAGATCCAAGTACAGAAGCTTCACCTGGTGAAGATATGGAAGCACTAGTAGAAGCAGTTCAAATGCTAGGCACAGTTTTAGGATGTGGTAAGATTGTATCAGGTGGCGGAACACATGCATTTAATATCTATGTTGAACAATCAGCATGGACACAAGCAACAATAGAAGCCGCAGTTCAGGCAACAGGCGGAATATTCGCTAGTGCAACTGTTACAGCAGGCGATCTATAATAAATATAAGAAACGGGGGAATACAAAATGGCAGGAATGGGAATACCAGATGACGATGATGTAGTCGTTGCAAAACCAAAGAAAGTATCAAAACCAGTTACTAAACCAGATGCAACTGTAGTAAGTTCTACAGATAGTACAACAAGAAAAGTAAAGTTAGATCTAGAAGTAGATACAACTGTTAAGGATTTAGGTCCTAATCCATATGTAAAGATAATCCATATGGCAAGAGCAGTAGATGCCTGGAGAATTTTTCCACGTGTCTTTATTACAACATATATTATACTACTATACAAATGTGTTATATGGTATATGGCATTGCCAAATCCAAGTATGGAACAGTCAGGATTAATTAGTATTGTTGTAGGTGCTGGAGCGGCATGGTTTGGCTTATATACTGGATCAAGTAAAAGTAGGAAATAGAGAGAAATTATGTATCAACATCATATTATGTTAAGAACAAATGAACATTTACCATCAGACACAGCTCTAAAGTGGTATCAGATAGTTAGAGAATTTGCTCCAAAAAATACAATTTACAGTTATGAATTAAACGGTAATTCTATTGCAATGGAATACGGACTCTATATGGAAGATGATCTTCCACATGCATACATTGTTCCGTTAACTCGTGATATGACTTCTGATGAGGCCTCCTTTATAGTTGAAGCATGGAGTTATTCTTATCAATCAGATTGTGATATAGAAATAAGTAATCAGTTTACTGATAATGGGTTTGGAGAATTTAACAATTCAATTCATATTGAAGAGGAAATAAAAACCCAAGTAACCAACGATATCCAAAAGTGGGAACACAATCGCTGGGTAGATAATAAAATACAAGAAGGCTGGCGTTGTGGCAGTTACTTTAACAGCAAACAAAAAACGCACCCAGCATTAAAGTCTTGGGATAACCTTCCAGAAAGTCATAGAAGAGCAAGAGATATTCCAAACAAGGAAGTAATGGAATTTCTTTCCAAAAATAAAATTATATAAGAACGGTAACATAGTGATTTATTGCCTCACAGAAGATAAGAAACTGTTTACCATAGATGTTAAAAACATGTACCCACCTTCTCCAAAGAGTTGCTTCGCATTCAATAACTTCGTATGTAATAAAGTAGATACAGCATTTCGTATACAGGCAAACGGAGTAATTGCTAGAGATAACGAGGCAATGTGTGGTATTACAGATGTTATATGTACAAATGATTTATGTTCACACCCAGCAGATTATCGATTACCTAAGGCACAAACTCCAGAAATACTTGAAGAATTTAAAATCTTGGTTATGGCTAGTGTCGAAGATACACAACCATATAATATGCATAAAGGTAAAATTATTGCTATTGGTGATGATAGTTTATTAAAACCACAAGTTGAAACTCGTGTTAATTGGAATCCTGTTAAGAACTGTAATTGGGATTGTAGTTATTGTAATCCAGCATGGAGAACAGACAGAAATACTAATAAGAAATCACCATACGAACTTAAACAAATGTTCTTAAAAGCCAAACTTCCTGAAAGTAATAACATAACTATTAAACTAGGCGGCGGTGAACCTACTATGTTATCGGAAATAGACAGAATAGTTAAGTGGCTATTAGAACATAATGATAATATTAAAAAAGTTATAGTTGATACAAATGGTAGTGCAAAGTGGCATGTACTTGAAAGACTATGTAAGTTAGCATATCTACAAATAACATTACATAATGAGTACGTTACTACTGAACATCTAAATAAACTTCTAAAATTGAAAATGGCATATCCAAAAAAAGTTAACTTTAAATTAATGGAAAATGCAAACCAAACTATTTTAGATTTCTTTATTCTACAGAATGTCGGAAAACCTAAACCAGCAGAAATAGAAAAATGGTGGGAAATTCAACAGATCACTCTTTCAGATAAAGTATATCGTAGTGTTAGAAAAGACGTAGGTGCAGATGCTATTAGTAAAAACTGATACTGGATTATATCGCACAGACTTTAATGTATTAAAACGTATGAAGATCACAAACTTTATGGATTGGTTTTGTGACTTGGGAAAATACAATGTCATAGTAACTCCGCAAAAACAAATACACACAAGTATATGTCGCAACATAGATACTATCTGTAACAAAATAAATTGTTGGTGTGGTGAGGATATAGAGATACCCAAAGCCATTAATGAACAAACTTTACGCATGTTTGAGTCACAGATTTTAGATAGTAATCTACTTGACTTTCCTGAATATGAGTCAGGTAAAATTATTGCTGTTGCTGAATCTCGTAAAATAACTGAAAGCACATTACTATTAGACTGGTCTCCAACAAAGCGTTGTAATTATGATTGTAGTTACTGTCCACCAAGAATACATGATAATCACAGTCCATTACCAGATCTAGATGAACTGAAGCAAATGGCGACAGATATTCTAACACCACACAAACATAGACGTGTACGAATAGTTATTAGTGGTGGGGAACCTACCCTATTGCCTGATTTACTATTATTTGTACAGTATCTGGATAGTATGCTTGAACGTAAACGTATACTAATTATGACTAACGGTACAACAAGTATAAAAAGACTTATAGAATTACACCAATACAGTATGTTTTCAATATCCCTACATCATGAATATGTATCCGACAAACTGTTAAACAAGTTTCTTAACTTCCTAAACCAAACACCATATAACAAAAACATATCGTTCAAAATGTTTCAAGGACATAACTTTGATAATTTTATAGCACAAGCAAGTAAATATGACTTTGTTCGCATATCAGATAATGTTCCAATCGTTGATAAAGAAACTAGTGAATGGACTTGACAGTATAGCAAATACATGTTACTATATATTGTAATCATTAGTAAGGTGTAATTTATGACTATAGGCAGAGTAGGTTTCGCATGTAAGTATATGCATCCTGATCAAACACAGAACAAGAAACTATTAGATGAAATACAACGTCCACTAAATACTCGCAGTACAACAGTACAGTGGCTTAATAGACAGACACGTGATGTTGCAGAAGAACGGCTATGGGACTTGATGGTTCATAATGCTGATTCATACGGAAAGTTAATAGAGTATGTTGGAACTTTACCTCAACAACAAAGAATGGTTAGGCTGGGCAGTGATGTTTTGCCTGTATATACTCAGCATGAGTGGTCGTACTTCTGGAAAAAGCCAGACGTTATCGCATATGCAGAGAAAACATTTGCAAAGGTTGGCGAATCAGCAAGAGCCCTCGATGTCAGACTATCGATGCACCCAGGCCAATTTACTGTACTTGCGAGCGACAACCCGGAAATAGTAGAACGTAGTATAGAGGAGTTTGAATATCATGTTGATGTCATCAGGTGGATGGGTTTCGGACGCACCTTCCAGGACTTTAAATGCAATGTCCATATATCCGGTAGACAAGGTCCTGCCGGTATCAAAGCAATCCTCCCAAGATTATCTCCGGAGGCGAGAAATTCTATTACAATCGAGAATGACGAGAACGCATGGGGGCTCGAAGACAGTCTCGAACTTGCCGATGATGTCGCACTCGTACTTGACATACACCATCACTGGTGCCGTGAAGGAGAATACATATTACCCACCGACGATAGAGTTCTTCGCGTAATCGATAGCTGGCGTGGTGTAAGGCCTGCCCTACATTATTCATACAGTCGTACAGAACATTTACCTGAAGGGTTTACACACGATACAATGCAAGACTTCGGTACACTATTAGAAGCAGGACACAAGAAAGCCAAACTTAGAGCACACAGTGACTACTATCCTAACAAGGCAGTTAACACATGGGCTGGTAGTTTCCGTAATGACTTTGATATTATGTGCGAAAGCAAGTGTAAGAACTTAGCCAGTATAGCATTCGAAGAAGAAACAAGAAAAGTATAAATACACTATAACAACAGGTGTATTACTATGAATATGGACGAAGTATATAGACTCAAGTATCTAGCAGGTATCGTTAATAAAGACGGTACTAGTGTGGAACCTGAGACTACTTCTATGGAAAACCTAAGTAACATTGGTAGTGAAAAAGGTGAATACATGAGAAAAAATAAGATACAACCTGGGACTAACGAGTGGTTTAAGTTGTGGTTTTCACAGCCTAAATTAACTGGTGAAGATCCAATGCCGAGGAAAAACAAATGAGAGCAAAAGACTTAATGGAAAAAGGACTAGTAACACCTGATCCAAAATTACCTAACTTTAAAGAGCTAGGTAAACCAAGTAAATATATGAAACGAAAGAAGGCTTTAGATGTAAAAACAAAGCCTATGACAGAAGAAACATTCAACGATGATGATGAATTCTTTGAAGCATATGGTTACTTGGCTTATAGTATTGATGAAAACGATCTTTTTGAAGCGGAATATCAAGGACGTACTGTTAAACTAAACAAACCCATGCAGGGTGATGTTAAAAAGTTTAAAGTATATGTCAAGGACCCAAAGACTGGAAATGTTAAAAAAGTAAACTTTGGACATGGCGGATCAAGTGTTAAAGGTAAAGCAATGAAAATTAGAAAGAATAATCCTAAAGCTCGTAAAAGTTTTAGAGCTAGACATAATTGTGATAATCCAGGACCTAAGACTAAAGCACGTTATTGGTCATGTAGGAAGTGGTAAATGAGAATACACGAAATTACAGATTGTTGTGATGATTGTGTTAATGAAGCAATTGGATTAATGTTTAAAGGTTATCCGTGTACAGTTGATTGTGGTGGACATAAAGCAGGCTACCGTTATGCAAACTTTAAAATGCCCAACAAAACGCCTGCAGACATGCAACGAGTAATGGGCGGAATTGGAACTGTACATAATAGTTTCTGGGAAGGTGCTAAATCTTACCTAGAGGAAATATAGAGGGAAAAATTATGAAGAAGAAAAATTGTGGTTGTGGAAAGGATCCATGCGAAACATACGGAAAGCAAGATGAATCATATAACATAAACGCATCAGCAGGCAATATGGATATGATTCATAAAATATTTGATAGCTTAGATGATGAGCAGAAAACACAGATACAAAGAGAATTAACTGTAAAAGTTAGAGGCATTAGTGTTCCTCCAATTAATCCTAACTTAGGAAAATTAAAAGATAGAAATCCTAATGATAAAGATATTGCTGACATGCCTTTATCACAATTACAGAACTTGTATAGTGATGTTAACGAAGCTGAACTCTCACGTCTAAAGAAACTAGCAGGACTTTCAGAAGTTGCTGGTCCTGATAAATGTTGGGACGGTTATAAAAAAGTAGGCACTAAGCCAGGTACAGGTAAAAACAAAGGCAAGCGTGTTAACGACTGTGAAAAGAAGTAATGTCAAAAAGTATAGATCGGTCACTGATTCAAAAAATTAAAGACAAAGCAGTTGAACATGGCATCGATCCGGCTCTTTTACTATCTATAGCATATAAAGAAACTAGAATCCGAACAGGTCTTACTGGAGATACAGATAAAAAGAATCATGCACATGGCGTATTCCAAGTGCGTTTACCTGCCTTACAGGATGTTAACGATTATTATAAAACATCATATACAGTAGATAATATGAAAAACAACATTGATGATAACATTGATGCTGGTGCTCGTTATCTTATGATGATGAGAGATAGATATGGTGCTGAGAATACACAACAACAACTTGCTATGTATAATGGTGGCCCAGGTGCTAAAAAAGGAAACAACAAAGGGGCAAATAATTACGCTGATAGCGTAATGAAATATAAAGGTACAATAAATGCTATTATAGATGATGATGACAACAATACTACTGCAATCACTCCAAGTAAAAATGCACCATTTAGATCACCTGCTCCAAAGCTGAGACCAAAAAAATTAGATGTTCCTCTTCCAAAGGCAAGACCAAAAAACTTAGATGTATTACCACCATTACCAAAACCAAAACCAAAAGACTTAAATGTATTACCACCATTACCAATTCCTAAACCTAAAAGGAAAGCCAACAAACTAACATACATTGATTTGGCAAAGATGAATAAGATTACTGACGTCAATAAGATTGGCATAGGTCAGAAGATTAAACTGCCTGATGGTAGCAAATATATTGTACAAAAAGGTGATACACTAAGCAAAATTGCACAGTTACATAACAGAGTTACAGAATCAATAAGTATGGTAAAGCCACAATTTGATGTAGAGTGGGAAGAAGCAAATCGTTATCCGTATATAGAAAAACTAGGACAACAAGGCTGGGAAGACTTTGCACAAAATGGTGTAGAAGTAACAATCAACCAAAGCAATATACATAAAATCGGCAACACAGGTGCTGATGGCAGTGAAAAATTAAGTGATTTAGAACCTGATAAAGTAGCACGTCTTAAAAAAGCATTTAGATCTGGAACAGTTGAAATGCCTATAGTAGTCAAGCAACCCGATGGATCATATGATCTAGTCGCAGGTAATACTAGACTAATAGGACTCATTACACATGAAGGCGAAGCAAAGGTTTGGTTAGTAGATGCTAGTTCATTATCAGAAGCAACGAGTTCACCGGGCAGAGTAAAACGTGCAGGTGCTAGTTGTAGTGGCTCAGTTACTGAACTTAGAGCCCTAGCAAAGAAACATAGTGGAACAGAAAAAGGTAAGATGTATCACTGGTGTGCGAACATGAAGGGTGGCAAGAAAGAAAGTATTCAAGAAGTACTAACAGATGTTACTAGTTCAACACAAGTATTTGTAGACATGGATGGAGTACTAGCAGACTTTTTCGGAGAATGGAAGAAGTTGATAGGTAGTGATTGGCGTAAGGTAAAAGACATTGAACCTGCACTACAAAAAATTAGAGACACAGAAGACTTTTGGTTAGACTTGCCACTACTACCACAGGCAAAAAACTTGTTGGGTATGATTAAAGATCTAAAAGGTAGTTATACTATACTAAGTAGTCCATTGCCAGATGATCCCAATAGCGAACCACACAAACGAGAATGGATTGACAAGAATCTAAGTTTCTTTCCACCAGAGAAAATTATTATTACACATAACAAAACTCCATATGCAATTAATAGCGACGGATCACCAAACATATTAATTGATGACTTTGGTCAGAATGTTAATAAATGGGAGGCGGCAGGTGGTGTTGGATTTAAACACAAGGATCACAAGTTTGAACGTACTGCTAAAGCGATTAAACAACACATGTCTGATCCTGCTAAATAGTAGTATGAGGAACTACGAATGAGAATTAATGAAGTAGACAAACCAGTAACACAGGCTGATATTGATCAGCTAGAAATCTTTGCTGACCGTTTGTTTTCTAAAGTAGGTATTGATGTAGAGTTTACTCGTCACTTTTTAGATAGAGTTAATGATGAACGCAATATCAAACAGATTACACAGAGTGAACTAACCCGTTTATTCAAACAAGAATTTAAACGTTGGGGTAAGCCTATTGCACAGATGGGTCCTGATACTGAAGCAGTAATGAGAGATATGGCAACGAATATTAATATGCCATTTGCGTTGCGTTGGGACGAAACAAATCAAGAACTAGACTTAGTTGCTAAAACAATAATGCGTAAAGCAGACTTCAAAACAAGTAACCAAGAATTTGCAGTAGAAGATCAAATAACAGAATATTATCCAATAATTTCTGGAGCATTGGCAATTGCAAGTAGACTATTAGCAAAACGTGGAATTAAAATAGGAATAGACTCTATAAAGAAAGCGGCTTCACATATGCCTTCAGGTACAACTCCAGAAGCAATTGCACAAACAGTGGCGGCTGTGATAGCAGGTGGTAAAGCCCTGACTAAACAAAAGAACAATGAAGCAACCACTAAGATGGGTGGTGGCACTAATTTTGATAAGTTCATGGGTAGAACTGGTAACAAAGAAGTTGATGATGCTATTAGGTCAATTAATAAAGATAATTATTCCACTAGTTCTGGAAGCAAACGTATTAAAAAACGAGGTTATTGGGATATTGATGGTAAAGATTATTATTATGAAGACGTTTCTTCGGTAGGTAACAAGTTATCTATCGTCGAGGGGGGAGCGATGCCTGGTGTGGGTGCAATTCACATTTCAGAAATTGAACCCACACTGGCAAAGCTAGAAAAAGCATTAGGTATGGACCTAATGAGTAATGTTTTAGGAAGCGTTGGTAAGAGACAGTTCAGTGGAGACATTGATGTTGCTCTAAAAATAGAACGAGATGAGATTCCAGAATTCTTAGCAAAGCTAAAGGGTACACCAGATATTAAAGATATTGCTCAAAGTAGTGTTATTATGACAAAGGTACAAATACAAGATTATGACGGAACTAAAACAGATGGTAGACCACGTACAGGATTCGTACAGGTAGATTTTATGCCAGGCGATCCGGGCTGGTTAAAGACATATTATCATTCACCACATGAGAACGACAGTAAGTACAAAGGTGTTTTCCGTAACTTATTGTTAGCAAGTATATGTGGTATATATGATAGACAAGATAGTGCAGAACAAATTGAAGACGGAAGACCCAAAGAAAGCCTACGTTATATGTGGAGCCCAACAGATGGTCTAATTCGTGTTAAACGTACACCAGTCCCTAAAAAGAGTGGTGAAGGTTACACTAAGAAAAACTCTAATACAATAATGGCAGGACCATTTAAACAAGCAGATGAGATAGCACAAACCCTAGGACTTGATAGTGGAGCAGACTTAGACAGTTTTGAATCATTATTAGCGGCGATAAAGAAAAACTATCCACAGGATATAGTAAACAGAATCACCGAAGCTTTCACTAGAAATAACACAGTAAAAGATATTGGCGTTCCAAGTGAACTTGCCTAATCTAAAACTACGAGAAGAAATATGTACATAAAAAGAGATCCCAAAAGATACTGCGTATTCACATCTAATTATCCATTTATTGATAATGACGGCTATACTGCATTATGTTGTAAGAACAGTCACCATAAACTTCCATATCATATTAAAGAACATAAGCTCAGTGACATCTGGAGGTCACCGGAGATGCTTGCCGTACGTCAGCAGTTTGCAACAGGAAAAGATGTTAAAGGTTGCTTTAAATGTTATGAACCTGAAGCACAAGGTATTAGAAGTTTCCGCACTAAAATGCTAGGACAACTTAATTTTAAAGACGGTAAAGTACCGTTCTTAGATGATGAGATCAGAGCTATAGATCTTCGTATAGGTAACATATGCAATCTTTCATGTACAATGTGTTACAGTGGTAATAGTAATAGAATTTATCAACAGATACCTAAAATGGCAAAACATTTTGGCTGGAGTCAGGGTAAAGTAGATGCAGAGATGGAAAAGTATTCTGCTAAAAACTATGACTGGAGTAATGACGAACGTGCTTGGGATAATATTATTTCGGCACTTGATGAGAATCTATTGCATTGTTATCTAGCAGGTGGTGAACCGTTTTACCTTAGAAACTTTGCTAATACAGTAAGACGTATTGGTAGTCTTGCACCTAATGCCCGTTTTGTTATTAACACAAATGGTACTAGACTGTTAAGAGAAAAAGATCTAAAACAATACGAAGGACTAAAGATTGGTATACGTTTAAGTGTAGATGGCTGGGAAAAGTCAGATGAATGGACTAGACAAGAAACTGTTTGGGAAGATAAACTTGCCGTTATGGATCAGTACTATAAAGAATTCAACTTAAGAGTATTTGATATTACTGCCAATGCGTTTAGTGTTAGAAGTATTCCCAAGCTAATAGAGTATTTAGATGAAAGATATCCTTTAAGTCAGATACAAGTACGTCCTGTTATTAACAAGCAGGAAATACTAATGGAAAACATTCCAATGCATTTTAGAGAAGAAAGTCTATCATTTTTTGAGAAGCATTCGTCAAGAATAATGGGATTAGATCATGTAATTATGGAAATGAAAAAGCCTTATAATGAAAGCAACCATAGAAAGGAAGTAGTGACAAAGTTTGTAGACTACTTTGATAGAAATGGAACAGTAAAATTAGAGGACTTTGATCCAGAACTTGCAGAGTATGTTTATAACTAATTCGATAAATACTTTTAACAGAGATACGGAGTCATACAATGAGAATTAATGATATTATTAGTGAACAGGGTGTTATTGTTCAGGGAGTGAATACAACTGTTGACGTAAAAGTGGGACAAACAGAAAAAGAAGCTAAGAAATTATTTCCTATGAATAAAGGTGGCAAGCCTAAGCAACAACCTGGCGGTGCTGTTCATCAGCTTTTTAACATGGGACTTAGTGAGTCTACTATAGATGAGATTACAGCAATGGAGGCTCCTGTTAAACAGAGTGATGTTGTATCTGTAATAAACAATTTAGCATCTCGCAAAGATGACAACCCTTTTTCCGTACGATTTTATAACGGTGCCATCGGTAAGATTAGACCAAGCACAGCAAAGAAAGTATTAAGTTTCATTGAACGTATTGATGCTGATGAAGTTAAGGCTAAAGTAATGACATACATCTCAACAATTAATGGATTTAAAGAAATTGCACAGAAGGCTGGCGTTAAGGTTAGTGAAAACAGTAATAGACCAGTTATTACTAGAACAGGCGCAGGCACAACTAAAACAGTCGGCGGTAATGAGATATCAAGAGCAACTCCAAAAATTGGTGGAAACCAGACTACACAGTATGCTGATGGTAGTATCAAAACAGTAAACACTACAAAGGCTGGCGGCGCCAATATACAGAAGACACAAGTTGCTGGTATTGGACAAAAGCAAGGTGTAACCAATGCTAAGATAAGCAAAGGTGACATGGCAGTAAATATGAACTTTGATGGTAGCAGTAATAAAATTGATCCTCGTAAAGCAACCAGTACTGGAATGCGATACAAAAAACCAAACGGAATAACTAAAACTGTTGGAAATATGAAGGCAATATAATGACTGATGAGTTTATGAAACATTATGTTACTAAAATCAAGGAACATGAAGAACTAAGACTGTCACAAAACGAACGAGATGCATATTGGGTTCAATGGCATATCGATAATCCAGGGAACCTAAAAGAACGTGAAGATACTAATTATAGGTGACAGTTATGTCCACAACTATGTTCCTGTTAATGTACTAGCTGAACGGATCCTTAGCAAAAAACCAACACTTCAATTTCATGAAGATCATCCATACTTTTCTTGGCATACGCAACTATCTCAAATTAATCCATCTTGGGAAATAACTGCCAACGGAGAAGGTGGTTGTGATAATTGGTGGATATATTCTAACTTTTTGGAAAACTATAAAAACTATGATAAAGTAATAATCACCTGGACAGCTGAAAGTAGATATAGTTGGAAAACAGAAGACGGTGTCTGGTTTCATACTAGCAATATTGCATCTGCAAAAAATAAGTATGATTCAAATTGGCGGGGTAAAGATATCTATAAACTAATGATGGATTTTTTACCACAAGTACATTATGAAGATTACAAAAGATATAAAACTTTTAATAACCTGATGCGTGATAATATAAAACTTCTTAGGCCAGATACTATGTTTATCAATTGCTTTAATCCTAATGATACACATTTACAGGAAGATCCTAGAGGCGAAAGACATTTTGATAGTTTATTTGCACTAACAAGATATGAAAATAACCAACTAGGCATTACAGGACCTGCATATTGGAAAACGCCAGAATTAGATCAAGTAATTGATTGTAGATGTAGTCATCTTACAAAAGCTTCGCATATAATTTTAGCAGAACAGATTGTAAATGCTATAGAGTTAGGTGCTACAGAATTTAAGATTGATATTGCATCTTTTGAAAGAGATATGACTACTGAATATCATAAAGAATTTTGGACTAAAAGAGATGTGATGAAATATGCCGACAAATATTACAATGCAGGAATGTTAACCAAAAAGTTTGGCTAAATACCAGTATGAAAATAAACGATATCATTATGGAAGATCAAAATATGAATGAGGGCTGGAAAGAAACACTCAGCAGTTTGGCTATAGCCGCCAGTTTAACTGTTGGTACTTTGGGTGCATTAACTGTTAAACAAGCAATAGACTCAAATGATTTTACTACAGGCCAGAAGCAGGAAATATTTAAGGCTGCTGATCTACCACAAAGCGAATTGCCTCCTGAACTATCAGCAACTCCAAAACCTCGTCCAGAAAGATTATTAGTTTACAAACCACTAACAAATACACCTGCTGAACAGACTTTACTTAAAGCCGCTGAATCATCTGGACTTAAAGGTGTTGAACTTGCGGCATTTATGGCGCAAATGGCACATGAGAGTGAGAACTTTAGTGATATGGTTGAGGATCATCCTAATATTAAAAAATATGCTGGTAAACTAGCAAAAGCATTGGGAAACAAATCTGTTAATGATGCAAAACGTTTTATTGGTAGAGGCTACATACAACTTACAGGACGTTGGAATTATGAATGGATGCAAAAGAGTTTGGGTATTGATTTAACAAGTAGTTGGAGTAATGCACACAAGGCAAGTAATCCAGATATTGCGGCTAAGATTGCTGTGGAGTTTTGGAAACAGCGTGTGAGACCTAACGTAAATGACTTTAGTAATACAGCTGAAGTGACTAAGCCTATTAATAGTAGACTGCATGGACTGGAACACAGAGAGACAAGATTTGCAAAGTTGGCAAAGGGTCTCGTTGTCCGTAGATAGAACATGGCGGGCAAGTTTCTAGTAACTAGGTTATTGAATAAGGATGCGAATTCTATACAACAACTAATTGATGATGAGACAGCCATTCTGGCGAAGATGTCATCTCCATTTACTCTACAAGATGCATATATCTTTATTAGGTTATATAACACATTAGGCATATGGGTTGATGATGTATTAGTTGGAGCATTAGAAATAAAACCTTCTGGTGAAACTGCATATGTAATAGGCAAGGAATATAGAAGAAAAGGTTATTGTACACGAGCCATTAGAGCAGTTAATGGTAATATATTTAAGAAACTGCTGAGAGTAAATAGACTGTGGTGCCTAATACATACTGATAATGAAATTAGTATTAGAATCGCAGAAAAATGCGGACTGGAGATAGTTTATGTCAAATAAAAAGTTTGCTGCTCAAGATCTAGAAGATACACATGGACCAATGAATAGTGTAGCGAAGGAAGATGCCAAAGTTTGGGCAAGTAAGAAAAACAGAAGTAATGATTTTTCACAAGAGCAACTTCATCGTATAGAGGTTGCAAAACTACAAAAAGAAAAAAGAGCTAGTAAGAAAATAGATAGACGTACTAGTAAACAATTATTAAGAAACATAGGAGATTAAATGTCAGAAGAAATAAAATTTAAATTTCAAGAGGATCTAAAAGACAAAGATGGTAAAGATCTTAAACTTATGCCAAAGAGTACACAAGCACAGGGAGATTTCTACGGCAAGTGGTTAGAATCAAACAGAACTAAGTTTGAACCCACTGATGAAGATATCAAGTGTGAACTACAACTACAAGCTCTAAGTATTTGGGAACCATTAAAATATGAATTTGATCTGGGCTGGTTTAAGAAACAAATCAAGCCGTATGATGATAAATGGGTTCCTTATTTAAGGCGTGAAGGTGTTACAAATGATCGTGATGGATTATGTCTAATGGGTATGCCAGGAGATGCTTACAATGATGGACTTAGTATGCCGGAAGCTAGAAGAAGACATGATAGAAAACTAGGTGAGATTGACTTTAATAGTAAAACAGAATTATATAATGATCTGTCAAGTCTACATGACATGTTGGAATTTTTCCAACCACTAGGTAGAAGTATGTTAGTGCGTACACACGCAGGAGGCTGGTTTCCACCACATAAGGACCAACCACAGTTAACCAGAGACACTTTTCGTATTGTTGCTTTCCTAAGTCGTGCAACACAACATGATGCATATCAATGGGAAATGGAAGGCAAGAACTGGCCTATTACCCCTGGTAAGGCATACTATTGTGATACAAGAAAGACACACAGAACACACAGTTGGTTTAACAATAGTATTCATTTAGTTATTAATGTACCTAAAACATGGGAAAATGTTATGAAACTAATGAGTGTTACACAAAACTACTAACATAATAATATAGACAATTATTGCTAAATACTACAAAGGCGGAGAAAAGAATGAGATTCACAGACTTAGATGAGAATGTTTCGGGTGCATTTGCCACTAGTATGGGTGGCGGAAATGGCTTTGCAAATGGTGGGCCTGGTACAATAAGACGTGTCAAAAAAACCAAGAAAACAGAATCTAAGAAAGTTAAAGAGAGCATCTATCAAGCAAATAAAGATGATCCTAACAATCCTGAAGTCTTAATTTCCGGTTATGGGCGAATGAGTATGGAGACTCTCAAAAGAGTTGTAACTGACCATCTAGAAGAATTGGTTGGACATGCTAACGCAGATAATTGGGATCAAGTACAATATACACTAGAAGAAAATGGTGTGTTCTCTGCTAAACTGAAAGCATTATTAGATGCTCAGAAAGAATTAGAAGGTATCCGCAAAAAAGGTGGTACTAAATCACGTGGAATAAACAAGAGGTAACGACAAATGAGTACAGAACGCGGTAGCAATGCAAATAAAATTAATAACACATTTGAACGTGTTATGGGTGAAATAAACAAATTTGAACAAGTCTTTAAACAAGGCGGTTCAATGGAGCAGGCAGTAATGGGCGTGGATGGAGATGTTTCTCATTTAAAAGATGTAACAGAAGCATTATCAAATCTTTATGAGGCATTAGAATCTGCACATTATGGTACAATGGGACATATTCAAGAAATGTTAAGTAAGAAAAAGAAAATTACAAACAAGACTCCAGTTGGTATGGTAGCTGAAGGAGTACTTGATGGTGATGATGAAGATGGATTTATGGCACGTTCACAACTTTACTTCTTGGCTCGTGATGCTATTGCGTTACACGGTATGATTAATGACCAGGATAACTTGCAACCTTGGGTACAATCAAAAATTGCACAAACTTCAAAAGACATTGACGCTGTTCGTCGTTACACAGAGTACAATGAAATGGAAGATGGTGGTGCAGATCCAATGCAAGTAGGTCCTACAGACGAGCCAGCAATGGAAGGATATTCAGTTATGCCAGACATTGACAGAGAAAAATATCAAGAGCGTGATGGACTTGAAGGACCTTTTCAAACTAAAAGTGGTAAAGTAGTATATTACGATACAAAAGAAGGTTCGTATTACGATCCAGATACTGATATGTATATTAGCTATGACGAGTGGAGAGCATTAGATGAATCAACACAACTTAATGAACTTTTACCTGTAGTACCTATGGCTATACAGGCGGCATTGGCTGCTGGTAGATATGTTGCTCCTTGGTTACTTAAAAAGTTTGCAGGTCAAGGTGGTGCAACTATTCTTAAAAGAGCAGCTACAAAAGGTATCCCTTCAGCAGTAAAAGGTGCTAAGACACTTGTAAAGAAACATGGTGCAGTTAAAACAGGACTAGGTACAGCAGGTAGAGTTGGTACTGGTGGTGCTGTTGGACATGGCGCGGCCACTTATGGTGATGAGCAGGACGATAGAGTAGATACTGCCGCAGATAAAATGGATGCCCTAAGAAAAAGAGATGCAAAAAGACGTGCTGGTTATTACAACGCAGATGGAAGTATTAAAGAAACTAAAGCTGAAGTTGAATACAAACTAGATAAACCAGATAGTAAAAAGTCAAAGCCGCCAAAGTTTCCAAGACAGAAACAAATGGTAGAAGCCAAAGATGAATTTAAACCTCATATGATGTACGATCCTAAAACAGGCAAAGGCAAAATGGCAAAGGTAAAGCAAGACCATTTAGATATGAAGGCTAAAGGTTGGGGACATGATAAGCCTAAAATTAAAGAAGGTAAGAGTCCACATAAAAAAGGTACACCGAAATACAAAGCACACATGGCGGCTATGCATGCCAATAGTGCAAAGCCAGAAGGCAAAATGATTGAGGATAAAGTTAAGACTGAAGCAACTGAATTCTTTACTAAAATCAAAAAACAGGCGGGAGTAAACAAATGAGAATCAATGACATAGGAGCAACCTCTCCTAGTATAGCAAAGTTTGATAAACTAACTAGAACTGCAAAACAAGTTCGTGAGTCTAAAGCTATAACTGATAGTGTTGTAAATGAAGGAAGTCCTGCTAATAATATGCTTGTAAGACTTGACAATATGCAAGATGCAATGAGACGTATGGTATTAAAAATACCAGAGATGGATGACGGAGATCTAACAGATCAAGTTACTACAATGATAAAGCTCTTAGATAAATTTGACGAAGTAATGCAAAGATCTTTTGCTATTATTCCTGAAGGCATTGCAGAAGCCAGAGATGGGCACGATATAGAATTACTAAAAGCAGTAGCAAATCAGATGGCAGAAGATGCACGAATGGGTGACTATACTGCAATAGATCACTTATTAAAGAATATTAGTGTTTCTGAATTGCAAGGCTTCCTAAGTGATGAACCATCTGGTTTTCCCAATCATTCATTAAATACTGACGAATCAATAAACGAAAAAGGAAAAGGTCTTTGGGCTAACATTCATGCTAAAAGAAAGCGTGGAGAAAAGCCAGCAAAGCCTGGAGAAAAAGGTTATCCTAAGACACTAGACATTGAAAGTGTACAAGAAGCAACTCCAACTAGTGAATATGATTATGATATTAAAAAGTTTTTTGCTAAAGTACAAGAACTTGAAGATGAAAATCAACATGGTGAAGTTGCTCAAATGTTAACACAATTATATGGTACAAATTCTGAACTAATGATTATACGTGGTATCAATGGTATACATGCCAATCAAGGTAGTATTGATCCAGAAGAACAAAAGTTAAGAGATAAAATTAGTACAAAATATTATTATCGAGCACAAAAAGAAGCAGGTGGCGAAAAGTTTCCTGCAAACACAAGTGCTACACAAGGCAAAAGAATGGGTGCAGAATCATTAGGCGAAGCAAGAACCAATATGTTTGGTATACAAGTTCGTGATATAGACGATAAGATTAAAAGCACAGAAGAACAAATAGAACTTGCAAAAATTAATAAAGGTGGGTGGAAAGAAAAAGATATTCCAAAGTTAGAATCAAAACTAGCACACCTAAAGATGAAAAAAGCAAAAGGTATTACTGAAGAAGCAGAAAAGAATGCATACATTTGTGTACATGCTAAAAAAGGTAAACATGAATGCCATGCAACATCATCATATGGTGCGGCAAAGAAAGCGGCTGAACATTGGGGACTAAAAAGCACAACAGGTATTGATGCACATTTGGCAGTGGAAGAAAGTGTTCCTGGAATGGCACCAGACGACTACCATTGTAAAGATTGTAATGATACAATGCACAACCCTACAACTGATTGTCCACACGATTCACATGACGAGCAGGGTAGACATTGGGTAGATAATAACGGCAACGGTATTCATGATGCAGACGAAGGCATGGAACAGAAGTGTTGTTGTAAGTATTGCGGTGATGAACTATACGGCGAACCAAAAACAGATTGCCCATACGATATCAACGATCCAGATGGCGACAATTGGATAATGGTAGACGTTGATGGCGATGGCGATCCTGATATGAAAATTGCAATGGGATCAATGCCAGAAGGTTGGATGGATGATGCCAAAGATGCAGTAGGTTCTACTCTCGGTAAAGTAACAGATAAAGTAGCAGGTGACTTTAAGAAGCGAAAGAAATTATTCGGTAAATCGAAGAAATAAAAATAGATGGCATATACAATAGTTAAAACATTGACTGATGAAGACGGCACAATACATGCAGATTCTACCTCATGGACAGAAAAGTTCGGGAACATGGGATTAGGTAGAGATGATATTGATGGATTTATTACTGCTGATGGAACTAGTACAGTTACACTAAGTAGAACATTTGCCAGCGAGGCATCCTGGATGGATTATCAAGCAGAGATCTATTCTAAGAGAGGTGATCACACATTTACTTCTATATTGACTGAAGAGGAAACAAGTTAGTGGCCAAGAAGAAACAAAGAGCAACACAGACTTCACAAGGAGTAGTTTGCCAAAATAAAAGTGCAGTATCAAAGGCACGAAGAAAAGATTGGATGACAGGTCCAGAAAGATCTCAAGCTCAGCTTGAAGCATTTAATAGAGGCAAAAGAGTTATGTTAACTATTGCCAATCCTAATACAGCAGAAACAAACAAAAGATTTATTAGAGTTCCAGCACATGATGTATGGCATACATCAGCAACTGGTGGAAAACCGAGAAAGTAACTATGAAAATAAATGAAGTAATAGGCAAAGATGACGTAGGTCAAAAGATTTATAAAGACAACAAAACTCGTGTTGTACATACTCCTGTTGCTGATAAAAATATAAGTGTAGCTGATCAACGTATGGATAAATTTGATAGTGATAGAGCTAGAGATAATTTAAATTACAAAGGTGCTAAAATTACTATGCCTGGCACAAATCAAGCTATTGCTAAAGCTCAAAATAATATTAAACAAGCCTACAACAAGCAAGATAAAATAGATCAAAGATCTGGTGCTGGAACTTCTTTTATTAAAAAAGGTAAGCCTGTAAGATTTGACAAGAGTAATAGTCTTAGCAACTCAAACATTAAACTGGACTAGGAAGATAAAAAATGAGATTACGTGAATTTAAAGAAGTGGAACTACTAAGAGAAGGCAATCTAACACATGCTGAACTTGGTAAACACTATGGTAGATACTTAGGAATGTTTATTGATAAGATAAACAATTCAGAACCCTTTGAGGTTACTAATCCAGACAAACGTATTGAACTAGGTGATCAAGTAGTACTTGACAAAAGTGCCATTAATGCTATATTACAAGCATACTTTGGACAAAATAAAATACCTTCAGCAGATGAAATACAAGCAGATTCAGGCGGTAAGGTAAAACCAGTAGCAGATCCAAACAAAGTAGAACTAAAAACACAAACAGGTGGAATAGTTTATATTGGAGCACTTCGTAAGCCATCAGAATTTGGTAGTGCAAAAGGATTTAATACTGGACAAATAGCCGAAGGTGCAATTGGCGCCGCGGTTGTGGCACGTTTTAAGAAGCGTGAAGGAGAGATTACTTCTGCAGATGTAATTGAGATAATCAGAGGCATGGGTCCTGGAGAAGAATCCGGTAAGAATTTAAAAGGTGGACTGAACGAACCATCTAAGAATGATAAAATTTACTTTAACTTGGTATTACCTAAAGGTGATTATAATGCTTTATATGGTGGCGTAACCAAAGAGAAGATGCACCCTGATATGCAAGGTGTTATTAATTCAGCAACAATGTTTGCTAACAGTAGTGTGGTAAGTGAAGCCCTACAAAAAATTATACAAGATAATAACTCCAACAACGTAAGTATAAACAGTGACGGAGCCAGTGACCAAACAGGCACAAAAGCAGATCTATTCCTAGACATAGATGGAACAACAGTTAATCTATTAAGTCTAAAAGCTGGAGATGTTAAGCAGTTTGGACAAGGTAGTGGATACACATATGATAAACTAGATGGTTTCTTTAAAGATACATTTGGTGTAGGTGTTCCTGCACAGTATGAAGATGAACTTGATGGTAAAGATCCAAAAGAAGCATTTGGTATTATTCATGAAGTATATGCCTCAATAGCCCAAGCTCTACAGGCAGAACTTAGTGGACATAATATTCCTAGTGAAGCACGTTTTGTTGAAAGACTATACAAAGGTATTAACCAACATGCTACTCGTGGTGATGATAGTGTTACAATGGTTGTACTTAAAAAGACACCTAATGCTCCTGGATTTACTGAACTACAGTTTGGTAAAGCTCTACAGGATGCAATGGAAAATACTAACCTAACAGTAGACTATAAGACTCCTGGACAGGGTAGTGCAATTATTGATATTTTAGGAGAGCCAATGGGTGGCGGAGCACCACAAATGCTGGTTAGAACCCGTGGTAACTTTAAAAGCGAAGGCAAGGGTTATGTGAGAAACATTGTTGAAATGGGTCCATTACTTAAGACACTTGCTAAAATAGAAAGAGATCAAAAATAATGTGGGAAATGATAACAAACATGGCAACTGATAGGTTGTGGATTTATACTGCATTAGCCGGTTCAGTGTTCGGTGCAATATTTGTAGCCTACATTAGTACAACAAGAGTCGGGCTTTGGTTTTATGCCAAAGTAGATTCAGCAGTAGATTTTTTAGTAAAACGTTGGGGTTGGACTTGGTTACAACAACCAGAAGATGCTTGGCGTAAACGCTATCCAAAAATTACAGCAAAAATTGATGACCTAGAACAGAGAATCAAAAACCTAGAGAAATAAAATGAATAGAATAACATTAGTGTGTACTCGCTCGGCGATCAGTGCATCAGCTCTGACCTATATGATTAATCAAAGTCCTGACTTCTATAGTGTAAGTCATAACAATTTATGGTTAGCAGAAGTAAGCGATAAGTTTGGCACAGCTCATACAATTAATGATTGGTGGAATGTTCCAGATAGTTTTACAGCATACAACAAGTCAATTAGAAATGCTGAAACACTAACACTTGAACAACTACAAATACTATCAGACTGTGCATGGGATATTAACTTAGGTAAAGATATTGCCCTATTTACACATGCAACAAATCCAGCAGAAATAGAACAATTATCAGAACAACATAAACTATCTATAGATGTAGTCACCTGTCGTATGGGAGATAACAGTCACCATTTTGTATTAAGTTGGTTGCGTAGAGAGTATAATCAGATAATGAATGATTGGGAAAACCAAGAACGTGCTTGGAAAAACTTAATGAATCACAGGACAGTTAAAGATAGTTTCTGGAATAGTAAACGTGTTATTGAAATGCATGAATGGCTTATTGATCCAGCAGAAATGTATAGGATACTAAGAATTAAACCTGAGCCTAGTATGGACTTATGGTGTAAAGAATACAGAGATAAGAACGGTATAAGTGTAACAACGTCAATTGATGAATGTTGGCATGAGAGTAACTTGGGTAATATCACTAAATTACAGGTGTTGTTGTACCTAGTAAACAAGTTTTATAGTGAAGGCAATAGCATAAATGCTACACAGTTATACGGCTATAAAATATTTACTGACCATATAAATGATGGTAAATTACACTATACTGAATTGGATTATAATGTTAGAAATAGTTTATAAATAGCTTGACAACCACCTGTATAACATGTATTATATAAGAACTAACACAATTAGGAGAGTAATTTTATGGCAACATATTCATCACAAGATGTAGAGAAACTAAAGAGAATCGTTCAAGAAGGAATTCATGTAACGCAGGAACTAGACACACTTAAAGAAGGTTTGAAAGACACAGTTAAAGCAATTGCAGAAGAACTTGATATTAAACCTTCAATATTAAACAAGGCAATTCGTATTGCATACAAGGCAGAAATGGGTAAAGCTCGTGAAGAGTTTGATGAACTAGAACAGATACTTGAAAGTATCGGTAGGAACGAATAACAATTTGAATCATACTTTTGTAAATTTCAGAGCAGGGCGAAGTGGGGAGTTCATTCTATCTTTATTGATGCTAATGGACAATCCTAATCGCCAAAACATTACTGTAAGTGATTTCGGAAGTTGTCATACTAACAGACATCATGAGAAACAAATTACAATTGGTGGAGTACATGAGGTAGATCCGGATATTGCTCTTGCTGAATTCAAACTAGACGACCAATATCCACTATACAAAGCACATATACTTGATGAAGGAGAACTGTTACAAAAGTTTTGTAATTACTTTAGTGATTGTACAGTAATCAACGTACTTAGTGATGATGCTAGTGTGGATCAAATAATTAGAAATATATGGTTCAAAGTTATTATACAGGAACGTAGTACTTATGGTGCTGATAGACTAGTAGAGGTAATGACGAAAGCAGGGCTGGAACCCAAGAGAAATCCATACCGCATTGCCCGTGCAGACTTTGATATTCTATATGCTTGGCTAAAACAGGATTATAAATATCTTGTTAAAGATCAACAAATCATAAACGACATACCTAACTTACATAACATTAACTTCGATAACATGATGCACGATAAAGTTGGTATTATTGCTAAATTATGTGGATTAACCCATAAAGCATCTAATACAAGAGTTAATGAATTCTATAATGAGTACCTAAGCAAACAGCCTACTGAACAGGATATGATTGACTTTAGGAACAACCTTGATGAATAAGATAGTAGAGTTTTGGAAGAGCAGTTATACTAGCGACCCTAAAGCCTTTATGTTAGAAATGGTTAGTTTCTTCGTAACAGTTATTGCAAGTATGATGCTGGCCATCAATGCACAAAATCCTGACATGACCATTGTTTATCCATTCTTTTTTATTGGAAGTGTGACTGCCATTTGGGCATACCACAGACGTAAATTAATATGGCCTTATATGCTTACTATATATTTTGCAATAGTAAATGTGTTTGGGTTTGGTATAGCAATGGGCTGGTATTAATGTCAGATGTCTTCTGCCCAACACCATGGTTAGAAATGTTTGTACGTCCTAATGGTGATGTAATTCCTTGTTGTGAAATGATATCTTCAGACAATACTTGTGGTAATGTAAACACAGATAAGTTTGAAGACATTATGAATCATTCAATGTATAAAAAGATACGTGAAGAATTATTAAAAGGTAAGAGAACTAGAGAGTGTCATAATTGCTGGAATCGTGAAGATCAGACTGGTGGTACAAGTCTAAGAACAAAACGTGTAAGTGATGATTATATACAAGACATCGGTGGTAAAGGTTTAGATGATGAAGTTTTTACTAAACTAATTGTTACAGATATTAAAAGTATGAAGATAGACTTTAGTAATGGTTGTAACCTAAAGTGTCCGATGTGTAATTACAACAGATCAACCGCTTGGAGAAAAGATAAATTAGCATTTGAAAAAGACTTTGACTTTGAAAATTATGAATACCATGGACTAAAAGTTAAAGTGAAAGAATGGGACGAAATATTTAAAACTATACCCCTTAGTTTTATAGATGATAATCTAGAATATATACTTCAAATGCATGAGATCAATATTAGTGGCGGTGAGCCATTCTTTCATCCACAGTTCCATCATTTACTGGATAAGTTAGTTGAGAATAATTATGCAGGTAATCTAACACTTATTACTAACCTAACTCTACTTGAAGATGATACATTAGAAAAACTTGAAAAGCTGGAAAGTAGATTGAGTATTAGTATTGATGGCTGTCTTGATTTGTATGAATATGTTAGAAGTGCTACTACACATGGCAAGTATGACTGGAATCATATCTGGGGTAAGATACAACAAGTAATGGAAGCAGATATACACATAAGTTTTTCATATACACCACAGTTATACAACATGTATAATATTATACCTTGGCTGGAAATTACTAGTGAGTTTAGGCAACGACAACAACGTAAGCAACTTTTAAATGAAGTATTGATATCACCAAACTATTTACGGATCGCCAATCATCCTGATAAAGCAGAAAAGGATAGACTAATACAAAGTTTAAGTTTCTGGGATCACGTTCGTGGTGTTAAAAGTATACAACAAGCACTAGCACAACCGCAACCCAAGGATCGCTGGATACAGTTCTGTAAGTTCACTAATTTTCTTGACAAACAGCGAAAAACAAGTATAATAAAGTATGTTCCACAGTTTGAGAAGTATTGGATTAACTAAATGATAGACTATTTACAGTTTCACTGGAGTGATATAGTTGGTAACATTGGGGTTTTATTATTAGTAATAACCTATGCTATGTTACAAGCAGATAAGATTGATGCAAAGGGTTTTTGGTATAGTTTTAATAACTGTATGGTAGCAATACTACTATTTGTTAACCTATATTTCAAACCTGTTCTTGCTAATATTACTCTTGAAGTGTTTTGGTTAGCAATTAGTTTATATGGAATTTATAAATGGTACACAAAAAGGAAACAATATTAAATGAGTTATGTAGACGGATTTCTTGACAGGGATCGCGATACTATTCACGTTGTTGAACGTGTAAAAGGTAAACGAGAATATAAGGAATATCCTGCTCGTTATACTTTTTATTACAAGGAACCACGTGGCAAATACACAAGTATCTTTGGTGATAAACTTGAACGTGTAATCTGTAATAGTAGTAAAAAATATAATACTGAGAAAAAGATCAATGCACACAAAGGATTATTTGAGAGTGACATTGATCCTGTATTCCGTTGCTTTGCAGACAACTATGATCCAACAGAATCACCTGAACTTAACTTATGTTTTTTCGATATTGAGGTTGACTTCAATAAAGACAAAGGATTTGCTGATCCTAGTGATCCATTTAATCCAGTTACAGCCGTTAGTCTACATTTAGGTTGGTTGAATCAAACTATATGTCTAGCAATTAAGCCTGATACACTTACTACAGAACAAGCTCAAGCAGTTATGAATAAGTTTCCTGACAGCTTATTAATGAAGGACGAGGAGGAACTACTTAATACTTTCCTTGAACTTATAGATGATGCAGACATACTAAGTGGTTGGAACTCAGAAGGTTTTGATATTCCTTATCTAGTTAATCGTGTAGCTCGTGTATTAAGCAAAAGCCATACTCGTAAATTTTGTTTATGGCAGAAGTTTCCTAGAGAACGTACACTAATAAAGTATGGCAAGGAAAATAAAACATATGAATTGCAAGGGCGTATACATTTAGATTACTTGGAACTATATCGTAAATATACATATCATGAAATGCACAGTTATAGTCTAGATGCTATTGGTGAGTATGAACTAGAAGAACGTAAGATTGCATATGAAGGAACACTAGATCAGTTATATAACAATGACTTTGAAACGTTTATTGCATACTCTAGGCAGGACGTTGACTTACTTGTTCGTATGGATAAGAAGCTACAGTTTATTGACTTAGCAAATGTATTGGCACATTCCAATACAGTAACACTTCCTAAAACAATGGGAGCCGTTGCACAAACAGATCAGGCTATTATCAACCATGCACATAGCCAAGGACTTATTGTTCCTGATAAGAAACGTGGAGAGAAGCCATTAAATGCGGCAGGTGCCTATGTGGCAACACCAGTTAAAGGCATGCACAAGTGGATTGGTTCAATTGACTTGAACAGTCTATATCCTAGTATTCTTCGTAGTTGTAATATGTCAACCGAAACTATTGTTGGACAGATACGACACACATTAACACGCCCTATGATTGAGAGTTTCGATGATGAAGTTCCAAAAGCCTGGGAAGGAAAGTTTGCTAGTTTAGAGTATGATTTAGTTATGGCCAAAGACAAAGAAGAACTACTGTGGTTAGACTTTGAGAACGGAGAAAGTTTTCAGGCAACTGGTGCAGAGATATATGATTTAGTATTCCTAAGTGGTGAACCCTGGGTACTGACTGCAAATGCTACTATATTTACATATGAGAAAGTAGGAATTGTTCCTGGCTTATTAGAACGTTGGTATGCAGAACGTAAAGAACTACAAGTAAAAGCGAGAGCGGCCCGTGAAGAGGGTGGAGACTTGTTTGACTATTGGGATAAGCGACAGTTAGTTAAAAAAATTAACTTAAATAGTTTGTATGGTGCTTTACTAAATCCAGGTAGCCGTTTCTTTGATGAACGTTTAGGACAATCCACTACATTAACTGGTAGGTGTATTGCTAAACATATGGCCGCACAACTTAACCAAGTTATGGCAAATGAGTATGATCACATGGGAAAAGCAATCGTATATGGTGATACTGACTCTGCATACTTTAGTGCATATCCTCTACTCAAGAAACAGATAGATGCTGGTGAGGTTAATTGGGATAAAGACACAATTATAAAATACTATGATGCGGCCTGTGAAGAAGTTAATGATACGTTTCCAGCCTTTATGAATCGTGCTTTCCATACTACTCTTGAACTAGGCAAAATTATTGCCGCAGGTAGAGAAATGATTGGTAGTGCAGGTATTTTTATTACTAAGAAACGTTATGCAATGCTAGTGTTTGACAATGAAGGCAAACGTGAGGATAAAGACGGTAAGCCAGGCAAGATTAAAGCAATGGGTTTGGACTTAAAACGTAGTGATACTCCAGACTATATGCAGACATTCCTTGAGGAAGTTCTGATGATGGTGCTAACAGATGTGCATGAAGACGAAGTTATTAAACGTATTATTGAATTCCGTAAGGAGTTTAGACAGAAGCCTAGTTGGCATAAGGGTACGCCTAAACGTGTTAATAACTTAACACACCATACAAAAGTATTTAAGAAGACAGGCAAGTGTGGTATTGGACATGCAATGGCGGCCATTAATTGGAACCGTCTAAAGACAATGCACAGTGATCAATACAGTATAGACATTGTAGACGGTATGAAAACAATCGTATGCAAACTAAAGAATAATCCATTGAATATGACTAGCATCGGTTATCCAACTGATGAGAATCGTATTCCAGATTGGTTTAAGGATTTGCCCTTTGATGATGATGCAATGGAAAATGCAATCGTTGGCAAAAAGCTAGAGAATCTATTAGGAGAGTTACCCAACATAGATTTATCAACGGCACAGGCAAAGACTACATTTACTGATCTATTTGAATTTTAAGAATTGGTGTACAGACGTATACTAATCCCCGGGTGAAACATTTAGTTAAAGAACACCCTCCATTTTGAAAGGAAAAACAATGAAACTATTAAAAGGTATTGCCCTTACTATTGCTGTCATGTTGTTCATGACAGTATCAGCAAGTGCAACGGATCCACTAAAAGTAGGTTTTATCTATGTTGGCCCAACTGGCGATCATGGATGGACTTATAGACACGATATCGGAAGACAAGATGTTGAGAAACATTTTGGCGATAAGGTAGTAACCAAATTTATTGAATCAGTACCAGAAGGTCCAGACGCAGAAAGAGTTATGCGTTCAATGGCTATGGAAGGTATGGATATTATATTTGCAACA
>Ga0209336_10000073_pt1 | contig 46197 bp, 61 predicted proteins | sample LinPmetageLP32_FD_184042 | JGI IMG/M metagenome (GOLD analysis project Ga0209336, IMG submission 184042) | Marine viral communities from the Pacific Ocean - LP-32 (SPAdes) (version 2) | ecosystem: Environmental > Aquatic > Marine > Oceanic | place: Pacific Ocean | collected 2009-08-23
GTTTAGGCGCTATGCGTAGCTACGAAAAAACTAGAGGCGTTAGTCGGGAGAAGTAATGACAAAACTAATTGAAATGCTAAAGCTGCACGAGGGTGTGCGTAGTCATGTATACCTGTGCTCAGCCGGGTATGAAACTTTGGGCGTCGGGAGAAATATCAGCGACTCTGGCCTTGGGCTGTCTGATGATGAAATAGACTACCTTTTAAATAATGATATAGAGCGCGTCCGACAAGAACTGACAGACGCCTACTTCTGGTTCCCTGCCCTTAACGAAGCGCGGCAAGATGCAATGATCGACATCAGTTTTAATCTGGGTCAGACAAGGCTGCGTGGGTTTGTCAAAGCCGTTGAAGCCATGTCCCGCGAGCAGTTTGACATTGCTGCTGATGAATTTATGGACAGCCGTTGGAGCCAACAGGTTGGCAATCGTGCTGTAGAAGTAACCGAGATGATACGAACTGGTGAATATCAGTAATAACAATGTCTGAGTTATCGCTCAAAGATTTTGAGATCCTAAGTGAGCAGGATCAAAACGAGGCTCTGGCCCTGCTGTCCCGTTATGACCAGATGGACAAGCAGGACAAGTGCCAGAACGACTTCATTGGCTTTGTTCAGCATATGTGGCCTGACTGCATACTTGGTCGGCACCATAAGATCATCGGTGAGAAGTTTAATAAGATTGCTCAGGGCAAGCTCAAGCGCCTGATCGTCTGTCTACCACCTCGACACTCAAAATCTGAGTTTGCCAGCACCTACTTCCCAAGTTGGATGATGGGCAGACGGCCAGACCTCAAGATAATTCAAACCACGCACACCGCTGAGCTGGCTGTACGATTTGGTCGTAAGGTAAGAAACCTTATTGACTCGGACGATTACTCACAAATATTTCCAGACGTAAAGCTTCAATCAGATAACAAGTCAGCGGGTCGTTGGACAACGAACCACGAGGGCGAATCGTTCTATGCTGGTGTGGGCGGTGCAATCACGGGTCGTGGTGCTGACCTCTTGATCATTGACGATCCTCACTCTGAGCAGGACGCGCTGTCGCCCACGGCGATGGAATCAGCTTATGACTGGTACACGTCAGGGCCGCGTCAACGTCTCCAGCCGGGCGGCATTATCATCATCGTAATGACCCGCTGGTCTACGAAAGACTTGGTTGGCAAGGTTCTCAAGAAACAGGGCGATGAACACGCAGACCAGTGGGAGGTCGTTGAGTTTCCAGCGATCATGCCTGAGTCAGACACACCGCTTTGGCCTGAATTCTGGAAGAAAGAAGAGCTTCTGTCTGTCAAAGCGTCGTTGCCAATCAGCAAGTGGAATAGCCAGTGGATGCAGAACCCCACGGCAGAGGCTGGCTCTATCGTAAAGCGCGAATGGTGGAATCGGTGGGATTATGAGCATGTGCCTGCTTACGAGTATGTCATTCAGTCTTACGACACCGCATTCAGCAAGAAAGAAACCGCCGACTACAGCGCCATCACCACTTGGGCTATTTTTACGCCGCCAAACAGCGACGCTGAGCAGATCATATTACTAGACGCAAAGCGTGTTCGGCTGGACTTTCCTGAGCTTAAAAAACTTGCTTACGAAGAGTACAAATACTGGGAGCCTGACTGCGTTTTGATAGAGGCCAAGGCTTCAGGCACACCGCTTACCCAAGAGTTGCGTCGTATGGGAATACCTGTTACCGCCTATACACCAAGCCGAGGTCAAGATAAGATTGCGCGGATGAATAGTGTTGCCCCGATTTTTGAGTCGGGAATGGTTTGGGCACCAGACGAGGTCTTTGCCGACGAGGTCATAGAAGAGATGGCCTCGTTTCCATTTGGCGAGCACGATGACTATTGCGACAGCTCAACGATGGCGTTGATGCGTTTTAGGCAGGGCGGCTTCTTAGCCTTGGATAATGATTATCCTGAAGAGGCGGATTTTTTGAGGCGTGACAGACAGGTATATTACTAATGGCTATTGAAAAAAGCGGTTTAGGTACAGAAGACAATCCTGACGTTATGCCGATGGGCAGCGCCATCGAGGTCGAGCCTGAGATGACTCTGAACGACGAGATCCGCAACGCCGCTGAAATACTGGTTACCGAAGAAGCCATCCTGATTGACGATGAAATCGATGCGCCAGAAGAAATGCCCATTGAAGCTGGCTTCAACGAAAACCTTGTAAACCTAGTATCAGATAGCGACCTTTCAAAGCTTGCCAGCGAAATTATTGACTCAGTCAAGTCTGACAAAGAAAGCCGCTCAGAGTGGGAGAAGACTTACAAAGACGGGCTAAAGTATCTGGGCATGAAGTTCGATGACTCCAGAAGCCAGCCCTTTGAAGGCTCTTCTGGCGTGATACACCCGATACTGGCTGAGTCTGTCACTCAGTTTCAGGCGCAGGCGTACAAAGAATTATTGCCAGCCAAAGGCCCAGTAAAGACTGAGGTGATTGGAAACCGCAACGCCGAGTCTGAGATGCAGGCTGAGCGTGTTCAAGACTTCATGAATTACTACATCATGAACATCATGCAAGAGTACGATCCTGAGCTGGATATGCTGTTGTTCTATTTGCCGTTGGCAGGCTCTGCATTTAAGAAGGTCTACTTTGACACTGGCGCAAGTCGCGCTATGAGCAAGTTCATTGCGCCAGAAGACTTGGTTGTGCCTTACGAGGCTACCGATTTATTTACGGCTGAGCGCGTTACTCACGTTATCAGCATGAGCAGAAACGAGATTAAGAAGCAGCAGCTCAACGGTTTTTATGCAGATATTGAGCTAAAAGGCGGCAGCGTTGCTGTTAGCCGTAGCGAGATCGAAGAAGAGATTGATGAGATTGAGGGCATGGAGCCTTCTTATCAAGAAGACCGTGATCGCTCTGTCTTTGAAACCCACACGATACTAGACCTACCCGGCTTTGAAGACGTAGGCGAAGATGGTGAGCCTACAGGACTAAAGCTGCCTTACATTGTGACTGTCGATGAAAGCAGCCGCAAAGTTTTGCGTATTTCGCGCAACTATGCGGAGGGTGATCCGCTCAAGAATAAGATTAACTTCTTCGTTCAGTACAAATTTTTGCCCGGCTTAGGATTTTATGGTTTGGGCCTAAGCCACATGATTGGCGGCATCTCGAAATCAGTAACGTCCATCCTGCGCCAGCTCATCGATGCGGGTACGCTGGCTAACTTACCAGCAGGCTTCAAGGCTCGCGGTATGCGTATTCGTGACGAAGACAGCCCACTACAGCCGGGCGAGTTCCGAGACATCGATACGACTGGCGCGTCATTGCGCGAGAACCTGATCCCGCTGCCGATCAAAGAGCCTTCTAACGTGCTCATGCAGCTACTAGGACTGCTTGTGGAGTCTGGCAAGCGGTTTGCCTCTATCGCTGACACAAACATCGGTGATGTAAACCAAGCCATGCCTGTAGGCACTACGGTGGCTTTATTGGAGCGTGGCACCAAGGTCATGAGCGCAATCCACAAGCGATTGCACTACAGCCAAAGGCTAGAGTTTCAGCTTCTGGCAAAGGTCTTTTCTGAGTACCTGCCCCAAAGCTACCCGTATATGTCAAAGAACGGCCCACAAGAGATTATGGGTCAGGACTTTGATGGTCGAGTGGACGTGATACCTGTATCTGACCCCAACATATTCAGCCAAAGCCAACGCATTACTATGGCTCAAGAGCTGTTGCAGATGGTGCAGTCTAACCCTCAGATACACGGGCCAAACGGCATCTACGAGGCTTACAGGCGCATGTACGCCGCACTTGGCATAAACGACATTGACAGCTTATTGACGCCTCCACCGCCTCCACAGCCACCTATGCCGATTGATGCTGGCATCGAGAACTCAGGATTCTTGATGGGTCAGCCTGCTCAGGCGTTTGAGCAGCAAAACCATCAGGCGCACATTGACGCTCACAGGTCGTTGTTCCTGACCGATGTGGTAAAGCAGAACCCTCAGCTACAGGGCATGATTATTGGGCATATGATGCAGCACCTACAGTTCATGGCTGGGCAGATGGTTCAAAACCAGCTACCGCCAGAGGTGCAGCAGCAGATGCAGGAGGTTCAACAGGCTCAGCAATCGGGTCAGGTTCCGCCAGATCAACTGCAACAGATGAGCAGCCAAGTGCAAATGGCTATCGAAAAGTTTTCTTCTCCAGTCTTGGCTCAGCTTACCCAAGAGCTGCTTGAGTCAATTGGTCAGGGTGATGAGACTGATCCGCTCGTTCAGATTCGTGAGCAAGAGTTGTCCCTGAGAGAGAAAGAAATTGATTCTGATAACCAGCAGTTTGAGTCCAAACAACAACAACGGCTTCAAGAGAAGCTATTAGAAAACGAAATTGCAAAACAACGGCTTGGCGTCCAAAAAGACGTAGCCGACGATAAGCTCGATGTGGCTATCCGCCGTCTTGATCAACAGGCTGAGCTAAAGCTGCTCGACATGCAAAACAAAAATATGGGAGGCCGATAATGGCAACAGTTACTTCATCTACTAGCTATGTGCGTGATCGCGTAGACGAGTTACGCAAACAAAAACAATTGATGCGCGAGGTTGAGCAAGCCTTAGCAGCAAAGCAGGCGGCTGAGCAAGAAGAAAAAAAGCGTCTGAGTGATCACAGGATTGCCACTAAGCTGGCTCGAATAAACGGCACCGATGCCCCTGTTCCACTAAAAGCGCCTCCGCCAGTAGAAGCGCCAGCGCCAGTCGTTGAAAGCCCTGCAACTCCAGAAGCAGAAGAAGCTCCAGCGAAGCCAAAGAAGGTTGCGGCTAAAAAAGCACCCAAACCAAAGAAAGCGCCTGCAAAGAAAACCACTCCGAAAGGGACTAAAAAATGAAAATTAAAGATATGAGCCGAGTTGAGAAGGTTGATTCTCCAAAGGAAAGCATCAAATCTATCCCCACGGCACCTGCATTGGTTCGCCGCACGATGGGCGGAAAGATCAAAGTAATTAAAGCTCGTGGAGCTGGAGCTGCAACTCGTGGGTTTGATTTTCACGAGAAAGTCTAGTGGACGATATTGACCTTGGATCGCGCCTGAAAAGAGTCATGGCCGAGCGGAGAGAGCTTATCCGCGAGGTCATGATGGAAGGTATGTTAAAAGATATAGAACATTATAAAAGTTTGCAGGGCGAGCTAACTGTTATAAACTTGGTCGAGGACACCATTAAAGAGTTCTATAAGGAAATTTAAATTGACTACGCCCACGACTGAATCCGCTTACGTTACAAACGAAGAGCGCGTTCTCGATCCAACCCTGCTTGATAAATCCGCCCTAGAGCGAATGCCAGACCCATCGGGCTGGAGGATGCTAGTTTTACCCTACAAAGGTAAGGCCCAGACAGATGGCGGAATTCACCTCTTAAAAGAAACCATAGAACGAGATGCGCTTGCCACGGTTGTGGCTTACGTTGTCAAGATGGGGCCGCTCTGCTATAGCGACACCGAAAAGTTTGGCGACACGCCTTGGTGCCAAGAGAGGCAGTGGGTTCTTATTGGCCGTTACTCAGGCGCTCGCTTCAAGCTGGAAGACGGCGGAGAGGTCAGAATGATCAATGACGATGAAGTTATTGGCACCATCCTTAACCCTGATGACATAGTGAGTTTCACATGATTGAGAATCAAAACGCAGAGCAAGAAGTCTTTGAAGAAGAGCAGGTTGAGATTGAGGTCACAGAAGACGTTGTAGAGTCAGAAGACTCTGGCGGTGACGAGCTTGAGAACTACACCAAGTCGGTTTCCAAGCGGATCAACAAGCTAAACCAAAAGAATCGAGAGACTGAGGCTAGGGCGCAACAATTAGAGCAGATTGCGCTGCAAAAAGAGGCCGAGCTTCAACAGTATCGGCAGTATAGCGCCCAGCAATCAAATGCGGTTTTAGCCAAAGAAGAAGAGGCTTTGGTGTCTAAAGAGGCCCAGATTGATGACGTTTATCGCAAGGCCGTTGAGTCTGGCGATGCCGATTTAATCACTAAAGCCAACAAGCTTCAGAATGACATTTCTATCCAGAAAGAAAAGCTTCGAGTTGCCAAGAACAGGCAGCAACAACAAGCCGCCCAGCAGGAACAATACGTCTCTCAGGGCAACGAGCGCGTTGTGCAGCAGCAAGAGTCTCAGCAGGCCGAGCAAGAGGTTCAGCCTACCGAAGACGCTTTAGAGTGGCATTCTCGAAACGAGTGGTATGGAGACGGTGAAAACGAAGATAACTTGAAGGCTACGCAGTACGCCTATTACGTCCACTACAACCTAGCCAATGAGGGCTTTGATGTAGGCTCAGACGAGTATTATCAAGAGTTGGACAGCCGTGTCGGGACGGTTTATCCTCACACAAGATCTGCTAATAGTGGGTCGAAGGCCGTTAGAAGTGAAAAGCAACCCGCCGTGCAAAGAGTTGCTTCAGCCCCTCAAGGGGGTCGGTCACAAACACGAGGCAACAAGAATGGCGTAAGCTTTTCTAAGTCAGAACTAGAGCGACTCAGAAACTTAAAGCCGCATAACATGACTGAAGAGGCATGGTTGCAGCGGGTAGCGAAAGAGAAGCAGAAAATTGCATCAAGAGAGGCAAGTTAAAATGACAGAAGCAAAAGCAAGCGCACGTTCTTCCCGTGATTCGCAGTCACACGATAATCAGACTCGCAGGAAACCGTGGCGTCCAGTACGCAGCCTAGAAACCCCTCCTCCACCTGAAGGTTATACCTACCGATGGATCAGGGAGTCTATGTTGGGACAAGAAGACCGAGCTAATGTCTCGCGTCGCCTTAGAGAAGGTTGGGAACTCGTAAGAGGCACCGACCTACCTCCAGAGTGGCGTTCTTTACCAACAATGGACAACGGGCGGCATGAGGGCGTGGTTTACAACGAAGGGTTGTTATTAGCGAAGATCCCTAACGAAACGGTAGAAGAGCGAAGAGCCTATTACAAGGCTAAGAGCCAAGAAGCCACTGATGCGTTGGACAATAATATGTTCAACGAAACCCGTGGCGATAGCCGTTATGTTAAATACGATCCTCAGCGCGATACCAACGTAACATTTGGACGTAGATAGAGGTAATTACAAATGGCGAACAAAAACGCTGCATTTGGAATGAAGCCAGTCAGAATGATTGGCGGCGCACCCTACTCAGGCGGTCAGAGTCGATATCGTATTGCTGCGAACTATGGAACCTCCATATTTCAAGGCGACATGGTTGCTCAGGTCACTGGCGGTACGGTGGAAGTACACGCTGACGGAGGCACTGTGCCTGTAGTTGGTGTTTTTAATGGTGTTCAATACACTGATCCGACTTCTGGCGATCAAGTATTTAGCAACTACTACCCTGCAAGCACGAATGCTTCAGACATCATCGCTTTCATCATTGATGATCCAGATGTTGTTTACGAAGTGCAGGCTGATGACACATTTCCAGTTACCGATCTTTTCGGCAACTTCGATATTGTCTACACCAGCGCGGGTAGCACATCGACTGGTATATCAGGTGCTGAGCTGGACGTAACCACTGGTGCGACAGCAACAACCTTGCCTATCAAGGCGATTGATATCTCAGAAGATCCGAATAACTCGGACACAGGGGCTGCAAACACTAACGTGCTTGTAGTTATTCAAAACTCGGTATTCGGCGTCAAAGGCGCTGGCTTAGCGTAACAGGAGGCTAAAAAATGGCTATCTCAAGAGCACAACTAGCCAAAGAGCTAGAGCCGGGTCTGAACTCGCTTTTCGGCATGAGCTACGACTCATATGACCGCGAGTACGAAGAAGTCTTCGCTATCGAGGACTCGCAGCGAGCCTTCGAGGAAGAGGTGTTGATCACTGGCTTCGGTGGAGCGCCAACTAAAACTGAAGGCCAAGGCGTTGTTTTCGACAATGCTTCTGAGTCTTATACAGCTCGCTACACGCACGACACTGTTGCGTTAGCTTTTGCTTTGACCGATGAAGCCGTAGAGGACAACCTTTACGACTCACTGGGCAAGCGATATGTGAAGGCTCTGGCCCGATCTATGGCTAACACCAAAGAAGTTAAAGGCGCTGACGTATTGAACAATGCGTTTGACACCAACTTCACTGGTGGAGATGGAGTGACGCTGATTAATACAGCCCACCCACTGGCTGGTGGCGGCACTGCTGCAAACCGTGCGGCTTCAATGGCTGACTTGAACGAAACGTCTTTGGAAGATGCGTTGATTGATATCAGCACATTCACCGATGACAAGGGTCTAACGATCTCCGTTCAAGCCACTAAGCTTGTTGTTCCACCTCAGTTAGTGTTTGTTGCTGACCGTATCCTGAACTCAACATTGCGTTCTGGTACTGCCGACAACGACATCAACGCTATACGCAACACGGGTGTATTGCCCGGCGGTTACACGGTAAACCATTACCTGACTGATCCTGATGCGTTCTTCTTGCTGACTAGCGTTACTGACGCTGGCGAAGGCTTGAAGATGTTCCAGCGTACTGGCATGGAAACTACGATGGAGCCTGACTTCACGACTGGTAACATCCGTTACAAGGCTCGTGAGCGTTACAGCTTCGGCTTTAGTGACTGGCGCGGCATCTACGGCTCGCAAGGGGCGTAGAAACCAAGCAAAAGAAAGGGGGCTTTATGCCCCCTTTTTTTGTGCCTGTTACGCGGCCTCCTCTAGTATTTCCGCTTTGGTGGGACGCTTGTAGAAACCAAACTTGTCATCGTCGTTTGATGGTTCGATAGCAGCAGTGAATGTCACTCGGCAACCGCGAGAAGCGTCAAGTGATGATGGGATGCTGCCCCACACCTTGAAGCCTCGGTCATCTTTGACCAGCATCTTCCATGTGCTGCCGTAGTAACTTTCTTGCAACTTGGTGCTCAAAACCTCGCCAGTAATGACAACGCGACCAGTAGGGCATGGGTCGGCAGCATCACGCTCAGCCTCTTGAGCGGCTTTGGCAGCAGCAGCGGCTGCAACTTTAGGAGCATCAAGGTAAGCCTCAACAGCGTCTGCTACGTCTTTACAACGCTCATCGATGTAGACGTAAACAACTTGATCGCCGTTTCGACCCTCGAAAGCAGCGCCCGTATAAATCTCAACGACATCTGACAAGGCATCAATCACGGCGTTGGCTCGATCAACGGAGATGTAGGTAACGCGTCGGACTGGTGAGTCATTGCGCTTGTCAGCGTAGTTGCTGCAAAACAGCTTGATCTTCTTGTCCCAAGGGAGGAACTCGCCAGCCATAAACGTGTTTTCGCAGATATCGTAAAGATCGCCCAAGGTGTCGTACAAATTCCACACCCAGTGGTAGTTGTCGCAAGGGGCGTGGATACCTGCGTCGCTGTAAATAGGCTCAAGATCCTTGTTCAACGTAACATTTTTCTTTAACCGCTCATCTCGCGCAGCTCTGGCAGCAGCAGATCTCGCATCAAACTTCTCTACGCGATCAGTGACTGTTTGAACCAACTCTTGTAAATTTTCCATCATCGTTCTCCGTTGTGATGGCTATTATTATACTCATCCCGTGTCGATGTGCAAGTGTGTGTACACCCCAAACAGCATTTATTTTAGTGTCCTATTAAATTGTCCGTTTCTAGCCTGTGTGGTATAAAAGGTAAGATCCTGACAGCCGCAATCCCGCGTCTGACATTTGCCACGACAGGAGATCAACATGGCTACAACAACTTTCAACGGCCCAGTCCGCTCAGAGAACGGGTTTCAACAAATTTCAAAAGCAGCTAACGGCACAATCACCGTTAATAGCGGCATCAAAATGGCAACTGAAGCTACTGGCGGAGCTGGTATCGAGGGAACCGCTGCCGTTTACGTTACTCAGGTTAACCGCCTTAAAAGCGATGTGGCGACTAACGTCAACATCGTGAAAACCACGATCATGATTGACCTTACTGGCTTGAAAGACGGCGGCACCGCTGGCGACATCATTGGTAAGGATGGCTCTGGCGTTGCATTTATAGGCAAGGTGACCGCAGCTAACCAAGGCAGCGTGTTTGGCGTGACCATGACTTGCGTGGAAACACCCGCAGGCGGCAGCACAGACATCGATCTGTTCTCAGCAACCGAAGGCACTGGTGTCAACGACACTGCAATTGGTGACCTGACCGAAACGCAAATCATCAACGCTGGCGCTGCTTCTGCTGGAACAATGGTTGCTGGTGGCGACATAGCTGCTGACCAATTCTTGTATCTCGTGAGCCAAGGCACGGGTGACGCGACTTATACTGCTGGACGTTTCCTCATCGAAATCACTGGCTTCGACGTAGCTTCCTAGATAGGAGAAAATCATGGCTGATGCAGTAACAAGCCAAACCATCCATGATGGCGAGCGTAAAGCAGTGTTGAAGTTCACCAACGCCAGCGATGGCACAGGTGAGTCCGCAGTCAAAAAGGTAGATGTCTCGGCACTAGCCGCTAACTCGGCTGGATTGTCATGCAACCGCGTGACAATCAATAAGATTTGGTGGCAGTGTACTGGGATGTCGGTAAAAATTGAGTTCGATGCAACGGCTAATGTATTGGCGATAGGCGTGAGTGAAGACTCAAACGGATACCACGACTACAGCGACTTTAGTGGCATACCCAATAATGCAGGAGCTGGAATTACGGGCGATCTTGATTTTACAACCGTTGGTCATACCAGCGGAGACACCTATATGATTGTTTTGGAAATGATTAAGTCTTACGCCTGATGGCTGACACGAGCGATGTGACAAGAACCAAGTCTGGGCGTTTGTCCTACAGAGGGCAGACGTTTCCCGGCTATAACAAGCAGGTTCGCACCTCTGGTGAAAACAAGAAGTTCAAAGTTTTAGCCAAAAAGGGCGATCAGGTAAAGATTGTAAAATACGGTGATCCGAATATGGAGATCAAGCGCGACAACCCAGAGCGTCGGCGCAACTTTCGTGCTCGCCACAACTGCGATGCGGTTCAGAAGAAGAAAGACGTATTCGCAGCTTCATATTGGTCTTGCAAAAATTGGTGATTTAGATGGCAGAAAGTGATTTAAGCAGAGCGCAAGACGAGTACGGCAGTGCGGCGTCTCCCTATGCTGATCTGAGCAGCTATTTGATGCAGCGACCAGTCTATGACCGTGGCACAAGGGCTGACCCCGTTGGGCCAACAATGAGAACCTTGGACGCTACACAGCCGTCCACAGAGGATCTTCTTGCAAAGCAATATGAAGACATTATGGCTGAGCAAACTGCTGCAAACGAAGCGGCTGGTTTAGCTAGGCAAACCGAGATTGATGCGCTTAGAGACGCTTTGAGAGAAGAGTTGGCGTCATCCGAAGACGCCGCGTTGTCTCAGCGATCTGATTTAACTACGGCTTTAGAAGGTCGAATTGACGAGCTGCGCCGAGGCGTTGACGCAGAAACGCTAGACCTGCGACAAGCTGGTTTAGATGAAAGGTCTGAGTTAGCTAGGCAGATTGAGGAAGGCGACAAGCTAGTTAGAGAAGCTCAGACCGCTGCTATTGGCGACCTGAGTGACCGCCAAGGCTCTTTGATTGGCGACTTAAAAACCAGAATTGGTTCTTTGTCGGGCGACCTGACAGACATCAACAGCGTCATTGAAGGCAACTATTCCCAGCTTAATGAGGCTCAAAAAAGTTCTGCTGACGCAACTCAGAGTGAGATTAACTCTTTAAACCAGCAGCTAGAAACACTGTATACCGACGTAGATTCGGGCAACGCAGCACAGTCTGAGGCAATAAGAAGCGAAACAGCAGACCTTGTATCGGCTTTAGAGCAACAAATTGGTGGTGTGGCAGAAAACCTTGGCTCCTTGCCAATTGAGTCAATTCAAAATCAATTGTCTGGGTTGAGCGACCAAACGGCTCAGTTTCAGTCGGCGGTTGACTCCGCGACAAGCGAAAGAGCAGACCTAGCCTCGATGATAGATGCGTTGCAAACTGGCGCTTTGAGCCAAGAAGACCTTTCAAGCCTGTCTCAATCAATTGCTGAGCAGCGCGGCACTGACATTTCATCTGCACTCAACCCCCTTCAAGAGCAGATAACATCCTTGCAGGGGCAAATTCCAGCAGAGGTTGATGTTGATGCGCTGCGTAAGCAGATTACTGAAGAAGTAATGGGTCAGGTGGGCCAACAAGGTGGTGGCGCTACAGCAGACGTGCCAACAGGCGTAAATCCAAACGTATCAGCAGGAGTCGGCGCAGGCGGGGTTCCTTACACCGGAGGTAGCACTGGAGTAAACACCGGAGTGCCAACGACTGAGGGCGCTGCCGAGATGGGCGCTACGCCATACTTTGATGGCGCTGGTATTGGAAACGAAATGGGACAGGGCCAGTTTGATTCATCGGGTATAGATTACACCCAATATGATCCAAGTGATTATGTAAGAAGCACAAACCCTAGTCAGGGGCAGCAGTCTGGCTCATCTGGCGTAGCCGCATTGCCAGCTCAAGCTACTCATGTAATGCCTGATAACCAGTATCAAGTAGATCAAGGATTGTTGGATCAATTCAACACCAACGACGCCTCAAAAAACTTTGGCCTTACCGCTACATTTGATCCTCTTACGGGCGAGTATGTAACCGACCTTAGCGGCATGGGTTTTCAGGGCGCAAACCAATTTAAGAGGCAGTCTCCAGAAGAATTTGCAGCTCAGTTTGGAAGCAAAAAAGACACACAACAGGCGGCAGTAGCGCCACCGCCAGCGGTTCAAGGCGGCGCACCGCGAAGGCAGCAGACTCCATTTAACCCAGCCGCTTTCAGGCTACAAAATATGAGCTTTATGTAATGGCAAGCGAAGTGCCAAAGAATGTAGCGAACCCTTCTTTGTACAGGAAAGCGAGAGCAAAGGCCAAAGCCAAGTTTGATGTTTGGCCCAGTGCATATTCGAGCGGCTGGATGGTGCAGGAGTACAAACGCATGGGTGGTAAATATAAAGGCGCTACTGGAGGCGAAGTGACGCTTGACCCAAAGAAAAGCGATCTCGACAAGGATGGCAAGCTAAGCCGATATGAGCGTAAGCGCGGCACCGCAATCGCCAAGAGCATGGCAAAGAACATGAATATGGGCGGAAGCGTTATGGTGCAAGGCCGAGGCTGTGGCGCGATTATGCCCAGCAAACAAAAGAAAACTAGAGTGCCTCGTGGCTAAGCCAAAGAAGGGACTCAAGCAGTGGTTTGGCAAAGGGCCAAAAGGGAACTGGGTTGATATTTCAGCTCCAAAGGAAGGCGGCGGCTTTGAGAAGTGCGGACGTGGCAGCGCAAAGGATTCCAAGCGCGGTTACCCTAAGTGCGTACCATCATCAATCGCAAGCGGTATGTCAAAAAAAGAAATCGCATCGGCAGTTAGCCGTAAGCGATCAAAGAAACAGGGCGTAGGCGGCAAGCCGACTAACGTCAAAACATTTGCCAGAGATGGAGGCGAAATCGTGAGAATGAAAAGCAAGATGGGTACGAAGGGTGGCGCAATGGGCGGCAAGAAGAAGATGATGATGCCCGGCGGCATGAAGAAAGGCGGGTCAGCCATGAAGCCAAAAGGTATGGCTAAGGGCGGCAAAATGATGACTAAAGGCTACGCTAAAGGTGGAGCAGCCAAACCAAAGGGCGCGGTAAAAGGCGGCATGAGAAAGCCTTCAACCAAGAAGAGTGGTTTATTTGGTCGTAGATAGTGTCTTACTTGCAGAGCAATATCCCACACTTCAAGGCGTGGGTTAGGCGAGAGTACACGGCAAATCACGAGAAGTATCATGGCGAGTTTCTACACGCTATGGTTATTGCTGTAACTACGATGCCGACAAGGTGCCTGAGCTTTCAGGTGATTTTTACGGGTGCGGAGTCTTACGACGATGACAACGAACCTAACGTACATGGTGGAGCGATGTGGGCAAGAATGCCGATCACTGCTCTCGTGGGCGACACCCCATTTGAAGAATGGCCTGAGCCGATGCCAGTCTGGGCTGCGCAGCCTTGGGATTGTTCTTCTCTTAACCATGCTGTTTATGTGCTGGATCGCTGCACCCCTTGCCCGTGGATGGCGAAGATTGACGGAGAGTTTTATGCTGCCCGATATCTCTTTACCGTCGATTATGCGGAGAATGAGATAGCGGACGATCCCGCGCAGCACAAGCAAAGCCATGTGATGGAGCTTCTCGACGCAGGGCCGTGGACTGGCAACATAATCGCCTTACCCAACAATCGTGTGCGAGTTACCCACCCAGCGTGGTTTGAGACAGGCGAAGGCGCTCCAGACTTTAAACCGAGTCAGCATATCCACTACAGCAAAAGTGATTTAGACTACACGTTGGACGTGAATCAGGTATTCGACAACCTCTACGCAGGCACAAAAGATGGCGGTAAGCGGAAGTAAAGATTTTGAGTTAGACGTAGCTGACTATGTTGAAGAAGCTTTTGAGCGTTGCGGCTTGGAGCTTCGCACGGGCTATGACCTGAAGACAGCCAACCGCTCTTTGAATCTTATGCTTGCAGAGTGGGCAAACCGTGGTTTGAACCAGTGGACTGTGAATCAAAAGATTTTAGCGATGGTCAAAGACACGACCTCGTACACCATAGACACCACAAATCCCACAGCAACAATTGACGTTCTCGACGTGTTTATCAGAGAAACCATTGGCGGTGTGAGCACTGACGTTCCGTTAAACCGCATGTCTCGCAGCGAATACGCGAATCTGTCTACAAAAGCCACCACTGGCAAGCCCAACCAATACTTTGTAGACAAGCAAATTAGCCCTACCGTGACGGTTTGGCCTGCACCAGATCAAAGCTCCAAGTACGACTTGTACCTCAACGTGCTAAGTCGAATGGATGACGCCGACGCTGGGGCAAACACCATGCAGATACCGTTTCGGTTTTACCCGTGTCTGGCTGCTGGCCTTGCCTATTACTTGGCGCTAAAGAGAGCGCCTGAGAAGGTCGGTATGCTCAAGGGCTTGTACGAAGAAGAGTTTCAACGCGCACTCAGTCAAGATGAAGACCGTGCGTCGTTTCGAGTAGCCCCAGACCTTAGAAATTACAACTCAGCGTAATGTCTTTTGCATCCAACCATCGGGCCTATGGGATTTGTGATATCACGGGATTCAGATATCGCTTGAAGGACATGCGTATGACGTGGGACGGCTTTTTGGTTGGCCCAGATCAGTGGTCGCCCAAGCATCCTCAGCTTATGCCCAAGCCTGTACCCGCAGATCCACAGGCTTTGCAAGTGTCTAGGCCAGACCAAGCTGCTGGCGGTAATGACAACAACTTTTTCACCGTCTACACAAATGTTGGCAATGGTATTTTAGGCACAACTTTGCAAACTTTTGGACTAACGTGTAGTGTTGGTACTGTGGAGGTAACCACGTCATGAGTTTTACATTGGCAACGCTGAAAACAGCGGTTCAAGATTATTTGCAGGTTTCAGAAACCACGTTTACGAGCCAGCTCAACACGTTCATTCAAGAGTCGGAAAGCCGCATCTTCAAGATGGTGCAGCTTCCTGAGCAGCGTAAGAACGTCCAAGGCACGGCCTCATTAGGTAATCGGTTTTTGGCAACGCCAAGTGATTTTTTTGCACCGTTTTCGCTTGCCATAATCGATGGTAACAACAAGTACATTTACCTTGATTTCAAGCACCCGTCTTTTTTGAAAGAGTACAGCCCCACATCCACAGTCACTGGTCAGCCAAAGTATTACTCTTTGTTTGATGAGTCGGCCTTTGAGATGTCGCCTGTACCCAACTCAAACTACACGGTTGAGCTTCACTATCTGCACAAGCCTGCGTCCCTGACGGTAGGCTCAGACAGTGGAACCACTGTGCTTTCAACTGATCACCCCGACGCGCTGCTGTACGGCACGTTAGTTGAGGGCGCGATTTTCCTTAAAGAAACCCCTGACGTAATTGCCAATTTTGAAGCGCGGTTCAAGGAAGCTGTCTCTCGAATGAAGAATCTGAGTGAAGGCCGAAACACCCGCGATGAATTCAGATATGACTTATTGCGTACAGGGGTGACCTAATTGGAACCAATCAAAGAGCTTGAAGGCAAAAGAATAGCAATCATCGGTCTGGGAGCCTCTCAGATCGACTATGTAATCGGTAAAGAAAACAGCGAAGAGTGGGATGAGGTCTGGGTTATCAACTCGGCCTTATCGGTTTTTGAGTGTGACCGAGTGTTTATGCTCGACCCAGCCAGCAGATTTCTGGATACAGATGATGCGGGTAACCAGACTGGTGTTATGCGCAAGCTTCTGCCCACATTTGACAAGCCGATCTATACTTGCGAGCTAGACGAGCGCGTACCCGCGCTGACCGTATTCCCCATAGAAGAGGTCATCAAAGACCAACGCTGCGCCTACTTAAACACCACGGTTGCTTACTCACTGGCTTTTGCAGCCTACAACAAAGTCGGTCAGGTAGACCTTTTTGGCATGGACTTCAGCTACAAAAACAATCTGCACTTTGCGGAAGCTGGCAGAGCGTGTCTTGAGTTTTGGATATGCAAGCTAATATCTATTGGGGTTGTTGTAGGCGTTAGCCCAAGGTCTTCGCTGCTGGATCAGAACGTCGATCTTGAAGAGAGGCTGTATGGTTTCCACAGGCTGGCTAACCCAAAGATTGCGATGCCAGATCCGCAGGGTGAGTGGGTTGTGTGCAATCGATCCGAGCTTGCCAGCATGGTTAAAAAACACAACCTAGAAACCATTGAGCTGCCACGCTCACCAGAGCCGTACAAGGGATAGTCATGGGTGAACAAGGAAATATTGAGCTTGGCAACGTCATGGTTTTTACCACTGACAATGAAGGCCACCCTCCTGAGTTTTGGGCTGAGCAGATCACAAACAAGATTGTATCTGTGTCAGAGAACGCGGAGCCGCACGTCAGGCAGCAAGCGTTGGCTTTCAGAAAGTATATTTATAACGTAGTATTGAGTGGAATTGGTAATGCAATTACCTCTGATCGTGTCACAATTAGGGGTAAGCTTATTGCTCAGGGCCATGAAGACATGGCTAACATCATAAAGGAGCTTTGACATGGCTATCACATCTGCAATTTGTTCGTCATTCAAGCAGGAAGTGCTTGTTGGCACTCACAACTTTACAGCTTCAAGCGGCAACAGCTTCAAGCTTGCGCTGTACACCTCCAGCGCAACACTGGGCGCTGCTACGACGGCCTTTACTACAACAGGTCAAGCCAGCGGCACGAACTACACCAGCGGCGGTAACGCCTTAACCAGCGTAACGCCTGTGCTGAGCGGCACGACTGCTGTATGCGATTTTGCAGACCTGACTTTTGGAACAGCAACAGTCACTGCGAGAGGCTGCATGATCTATAACGACACCCAGTCTGATAAGGCGGTTGCTATCATCGACTTTGGTGGTGACAAGACATCTACCGCTGGCAACTTCACTGTTGTCTTTCCAAGCCCAACAGCGACTGGCGCAATCATTCGGTTGGCCTAATGCCAAATGCCATTATCAAGGATAGATTTTCAGCCGGGAATCAATAAAGAAGAAACCGACTTAGCCGCCAAAGGCGGATGGGTAGACGGAAACCTTATTCGATTCCGAAAGGGTCGCCCAGAGAAAGTGGGCGGATGGTACAAGCGTGGAACTCAATCATTTCTTGGGTCGTGCCGCGCACTGCATAGCTGGATATCTTTGGCGGGAACTCGCTACCTTGGCTTAGGCACCACGGTTAAATACTACATCGAGGAAGGCGACAGATATTACGACGTAACGCCGATACGAAAGACCTCGACCAACAGCATCACCTTTGCCGCTACCAACGGCTCATCAACCATCACTGTTACAGACTCAAGCAACGGGTCTGTAACCAACGACTTTGTCACTTTTTCAGGCGCGGTTAGTCTTGGTGGGTTAATCACCGCTGAGGTTTTGAATCAGGAATATCAAATACTGTTAGTGACTGGCACAAACACCTACACGATCACTGCAAAAGACACAGACGGCGCAACTGTCACAGCCAACTCTTCTGACACGGGCAACGGCGGCTCAGGCGTTGACGGCTCGTATCAGATAAATGTTGGGCTAGACACCTACGTTCAAGGGTCTGGCTGGGGTCTTGGCACTTGGGGCGCTGGTGGGTACGGATCTGCATCAGCCATTAGCGCAGTAAACCAGCTTAGGCTTTGGACGCATGACAACTTTGGCGAGAACCTCATTATCAACCCGCGTGGAGCTGGCATCTTTAGATGGCTTGAGAATGGCGGGACTTCAGAGCCAGCAGTTTTGCTTTCAGGGATTACGGGCGCAAACTTAGTCCCAACACTTGGTTTGCAGGTCATAACCTCCGAAACCGACAGGCACCTCATTGTGCTTGGCGCTGACCCGATAGTGAATAATTCGAGGTCTGGAGCTATTGACCCAATGCTTGTTGCTTTCAGTGCGTCTGAAGATGATTTGCAGTTTGAGCCATTGGCAACCAACAGCGCAGGCTCTGTAAGGCTGTCTAGCGGGTCGTTTATTGTTGGTGGAATGAAGTCGCGCCAAGAAATACTGATCTGGACAGACACCAGCCTGTACTCGATGAGCTTTATCGGGCCTCCGCTTACCTTTGCGATCAACCTAGTCAACGAAGGCTCTGGCATTGTTGGCCCGAAGGCCGCTGTAAACGCTCCAAACGGCGTGTACTACGCAAGCAAGACAGGGTTCTACTTCTACAACGGAGCTGTTCAGAAGCTTCCTTGCACCGTGCAAGAGTATGTCTTTGAAGACCTCGATCTTGGTCAGGCGTTCAAGTGCTTTATGGGGCTGAACTCAGAGTTTGGTGAGATGTGGTTCTTCTACCCAAGCCTTACAGATGGCACTGGCGAGATAAGCCGATACGTTATCTACAACTACGAAGAAAACACATGGTCTGTCGGGTCTTTGATTCGATACTCGTGGATCGATGCTGGTATTGAAGATCAGCCTATGGCGGCTGGCTTAACGAGTAGCGAAAACTGCATATTCAACCACGAGACTGGGTTTGATGATTACAACCAGCCCATGACTGGTGTTTTCATTGAGTCAGCGGACATTGACATATCTGACGGCGAAAACTTTGCTTTCGTGAAACGAATGATTCCTGACGTTGCGTTTATTAAAGACGCCACCGTCAGCAACACCCCCGCTATGAATATTGTGCTGAAGCGTCGAGACTTCCCCGGTCAGTCTTTGACCACTGACTCCACTACTCAGGTGACTGAAAGCTCTACGTTCAACAGCCTGAGAAGCCGAGCGCGTCAGGTGGTGTTGCGGTTTGAGTCTGATGATGACGCATCAAGCGGCGATCAGGTTGGTTATAAGTGGAGGCTTGGTGCCACAAGGCTAGACCTTCAGCAAAGCGGCAGGCGCTAGATGAGCCGCCTTTTGGAAACAAGGCTTCCTTCCGCCCAAGGCGACAAGGTCGAGTCTGGCACGTTTAACCGATTGGTTCGTGTGCTTGAGCTGAACCTTGGAAGCGTAGACATCACAATATCTCCGCACTTCAACGCAAATGAAATCAGTACGCTTCAGTTTGCAACAGGTGCTATTATCTTCAATACTACGACAGAGATACATCAGGCGTTTGATGGCACTACGTTTAGGGACTTGTATAGCCATCAAACCTACCCAACAGGCCAGTCCGCCACCTTTGGCTTAGGGTCTGTAACAGTGAGTACACCGTAATGGATGCAATGCTTCAGAGTCGAATTCAAAACCTCATTGGCGGTGACATGCCTGTTCAAATGGCTGAGGGCGGGATGGTAGAGCCGATGCCTGAAATGGCTATGCCTGAGATGGCAATAGCTGAAGCTGCGCCTGAGATGCAACAGAACTCAAATGCTGGTCTTGAGATGGCTCTAAACGAGCTGATGATGCAACAGGGCATGGCAGAAGATCCCGTTGAGCAAGAGATGTATGAGCGCATGGGCGATGCAGCCAACGCTCCTATGGCCGAGCAAGCGCAAATGCTTGCAGCCGAAGGTCGCGGTGATGACACGGTGTTGGCTCACTTACGACCCGGCGAGGTTGTGCTTCCACCTGAGATGTTTGATGACGCTCAGTTTGAGGCCGCAGTAGAGAATAGATTCAACGAGCTGGACATCGACCCTGAGCGTCACGTTGTGGCTATGGGCATTGCAAGCCTGAACCCGATTACTGGCTTGGAAGAGTTTGGCTTTTTCAAGAAGCTTGGCAAGAGCATCAAGAAGTTTGCAAAGAAGATAGCGCCTGTAGCTGGCCCACTGGCTAACTTTATACCCGGCGTTGGGCCTTTGATCGCTGCTGGTATTGGCGCTGCAACCAACGTGGTTGGCGGCAAGGGCTTGAAAGGCGCTATAAGTGGTGCGCTTGGTGGCTATGGCACTGGTAAGTTGCTCAGCGGCATTGGCAGCTTAGGTAGTGGCGCAGCAAGCGCAGCAAGCGGAGCAAGTGGTGCGGCAAGCGGAGCAAGTAGTGCGGCAAGCAGCGGCGGCGGCTTTTTTAGCAATCTAGGCAAAGGAATAGGAAGCATTTTCAAAGGCGGTGGAGCTGACGGAGTAGGAAAGTTTGGAAAAATAGGTGATTTCTTTGGTGGTGGCATCGGAAGCTTGATGGGTGGAGGCGCTGATGGCTCCACATTAGAACAGTTTGTAAGCCAGAACCCAAACTTTGCGAAAACAATAGAAGGCTTTAAACAAGCTGGTCTTAATGAAGGGCAGATTTTAGAAGCGTTGAAAGGCACTCCCGGATTATCGGATTTGGTTAGTCAGGGTGGAGGCAACTTCTTCAGCAACCTAATTAGTGGCGGCGGAGCTGACGGCAAAGGCAACTATGGCGCTCTAGGGGATTTCCTTGGCGGCGGTTTAGGCACAGGTACAGGCACAGGCAGCGGCGGTCTTGGTGGACTTCTGGGTGGCGCTGGCGGTCTTGCGGCAGCAGGCTTGCTTGGCAAGCTGGCTTATGATGAAGCCAAGAACAGAAAAGGCGTAGCCCTTACCCCGCTCACTCAAGAGGGATCTACTGGCCGATACAACATTGAAGCCGAAATTGCACGGCGCACTGGTCAGCCTGCACCCAACCCTGTTGAATTCGGTTTGTTACCAAAGGGAACAATACCTACCCTGAGCGGCGGCAAGCCGCCTCAACAAGAAGCTGCTACGGGTATGCGTTACGGCGGCATGGTCATGCCAATGGCTTACGCCAAGGGCGGTAACGTAGCCACAGAGGACTTTGAGCGCATGAACGGCGGTATCAACGGCGAAGGCACTGAAACCAGTGACGATGTGCCAGCGATGCTGTCGGACGGCGAGTTCGTTATGACGGGCCAAGCGGTTCGTGGTGCGGGAGCCTTTGATCTATCTAAGGGTGATGGCGGCATCATTACGCTCACGCCAAATGGCGGTGAAAGCCGTGGCGATGGCACCGCGCTCATGTACGAAATGATGGACTTGTTTGCCGAGTTTGCGGATAAGCCCAAGCCAAAGAGGGCTAAAAAGAAATGAGCATTCTGACGCCAGCACAACTGCAAAGGGTTCGTAAGTTTCAAGAAGGCGGTACAGCCGATACGTCTCAGCCTTTTGTTTCAGGCGTAACCAAAACCGAAACACGCCTTGATCCGATAACCCAGCAACTGCTGTTTGGTTTGGATGGCGAAGGCGGCTTCATACCGGGCGCGTTTCAGGCTGCTGAGCGTACTTTCTTTGACGAGCAGGGCCGACCCATCGTCATACCTCAAGAGATTGCAGGCTTTAGCCCAGATCAAATCAGGGCCATGCAACTGGCTCGATCCAATGTCGGCACTCAACAGCCATTCATTGAAGAGGCTATGCGCCGAGGCCAGATGGGGATCGACTCATTACAAGGCGGCTTGAGCGATCAAGCAGTAGCGTCGCAGCAGGCGCTAGAGTCTATTCGTGAAGGCTCACGCTTTGCACTAGACCAACGAGATCGCGCTCTAATGGACTCAATGAGAGGGTCGCAGCAGGGCAGAGGCAGAGCGATAGCGGCTGAAGAGCGGCTTCGTGGCGACCTTGGTGACATGAGCCGAAAGGGTATTCGTGACACCCAAAGATTTGGAATGGACTTGGCTCGCGCTCAACAGCAGGGCCGCAAGACTTACGATGAGTTTGGCCGAGACATAACCGACACAGTCGGCATGAGCATGACTGAGGCCGAGCGTTTTCGCAGTGGCTTGGGCGAGTCTGAGGGATTATTGCGCGGAACAACTGGCGCACTCGACATAGCCGAAGCCACATCTAAATATCAAAACCCATACGAAGACGCCGTCGTTCAACAGATGATTGATGACGCCACTAAGGGTTTGGCTCAACAAGATTTAACGCAGTATGCGCGTGATGTATCGTCTGGTGGAGAGTCAGCATTCGGCTCCAGAGCGCGTCTAAGCGCCGCTGAGCGAGCCGAAGCGATGGGCAGGGGTTTGTCAAAGGGTGTTGGTGCATTGCGCTCACAGGGCTTCCAGCAGGCTCAACAGACTGCAATTGCAGAAGATGAGCGCCAGAAGCAAGCCGCCAGAACAGCATCGGCTGGTTTGGCAGGATTGCAAGGTCAATCTTATGGCGCAGGTCGTGATGTGACTGGTCAGCTAGGTCAGGCAGCTCAATCCAAACTGGCAGCAGGAACTGGCTACGGAAACCTCATTCAGCAAAGCGCCCAACAACAATTAGGTGCTCAGCAGCAACTTAGCGGTCAAATGGGGCAAGCGGCCCAGCAAAGATTTGCGGCTGGTACTGGCTTAGGTCAAACACTTTCTGGCTTGGGTCAGCAAGATGCAGCCGCACGTCAGATGGCAGGACAGACTGGCATGGGCGTAGCAGGCACTCTAGCGGGTCAGTACGGGCAGATAGGTCAACAGCAGGCTCAGGCAGGACAACAGCTTGGCGCGGCTCAGACGGGCTATGGAAGCTTCCTGAGCGGTCTTGGGGGGCAGGCACAGCAGGCTGGGGCGCAAGACGTTGCAGCGTTGCAGGGCATTGGTGGAATGGCTCAGCAGAACCGACAGGCGCAGCTTGATGCACAACGCGCTGGCTTGTTGCAGGCGCAACAGGCTCCGCTGGCTCAATACCAAGCCTTGATGCCATTCGTGAACATGGCTCCCGCAGGGCAGACCCAGTTCCAAACCAACTTTACGCCTGATCCTTCTGCGTTGCAGGCGGGTGTAGGCACTGGCTTGGCGACACTAGGCGCTTTGGGCAACTTTTACGGAAAGCCTCAACAACAAGCGGGTTAAAGAATGGAAAGATTAGAGCCAGTTCAGGGGATAGACCCGTTTGACGATTACACCACTGGTGCTCCCGGCCTAAAGCCGTTGGACATGGAGCAGTTTGACGAGCCTGATCCCATTGCTCAATTAGAAGCTGCTATTACAGAAGCTCTCAAAGCCGACCAAGCGAAACAAAAGGTCGGGGTCGCAGAGAAAACTGGGATGTTTAGTAATCGTTACGATGATTACGTTAAAAAGCTAACTCCTTTATTCAGCTCGCCACAAAAACCAACACTTTTTGACTTGGCGAGCGATGTCGGCGCTGCGATGTTGTCAGCAGACCCGACGGCTGGCGCTTTTAGGTCTGCCGGTGCAGGTTTTACTGCGTTCAATGAACGGTTGAGAAAGTCACGAGAAGACAAGAGATTGATTGATCAATCAATTGGACTGAAAGCTTTTGAGCTTGCACGGGCGGATGAAGCGGCAGCGAGGGACTATTTGAACAAACGTGATTTGGAGCGTTTAAAGTTAGACGCCAAACCTTTCGATCCTCTCGTTTACGAAATCGATGAGAAAGATAGCAAAGGACAAGTCATTGGCAGGAAGCAGGTTCGCGTCGATCCCAGAAACAAGATCGAGGTGAAGGCGATAGAAGACGATCCCAGTGCTAGGCTTATCAGAACGCCGCAAAGTAGCATAACGACCACGGTTGAAGCCCCCAGAACACCGACTAGATATGACGTTAAGGCTGGGGAAGCCTTAGCGAAACTTGAGTCAGACATATTCAAAGCGGCGGAAGACGCGGCTAATCAGAACCAATTGACCACTATGTTTTTGAACGTAGTCGAGGAGTTGGGCGAGGAAAATTTTGGGACGCTTCAAAGCCAAACCTTGCAAGCCAGAAAAGTTTTGTCCGAGTTAGGTTTGTTTACAGAAGAAGACAAGACTTTCTCAGCTCAGGAATTGGCTAACACTCTAGGCACTCGAATTGCTATGGGTCTGGTCGGCCAAACTAAAGGGGCAATCACCGAAATGGAAATGCGGCTATTCATCGCCGCATCGCCTAGCTTAGCGTCAACTTACTATGGCGCACTTGAACAAGCCAGTTTTTTACAGCGCATGGCGAATCGGAACGTGGAAATACAACGGGAATATGGTCTTGCAGTTCAGAACGGTCTTTTCAATGGCATGGAAACAGATGCCGACAAACTCAGTCAGGCTCGTGCGTGGATTACGAATTGGAGATTAGAAAACCCGTTCTTCGATGCAAGCGAGCTGCAAAATTTACGAGATTTAGCAGATAAGCAACCGGCTGCTGCGAAAGCTTTCGGCCAAAGTTTCTTGAATAAACTGTATGGTAAGGGGGAATCAGCTCCTAGCGAGCAAATGGCCGACGATGATGAAGAAATGACCACGGACTTTAGCTAGATGGCAGAATCCAACAAAGCGACCAAACAAATAACGTATATGGGAATACCGTATACGGTCGGCGCAGATGACACTTTGGAAGACTTGTTGAAAAAGTCTGGGTTCGAGGCTGCTCATGCTGAAAACATGAAGATACAAGCCCGTAAATTGATTGCGCCGTCACCAGAAGATCGTCTCAAGAAAAAAGAAGAGGATGAAAAATCTGGGTTTTTGACAGCTTTGTTAGCCGGTATGTCGAACGATCAAGCATACCAACTGGCATGGTTAGCGCGACGTAGGTTTCCCGGTTTACTTGAAAGGGACGGCATTGATCCAGTCGAGTTTTACTTTGTCGATGAGGACGAGGACATCGCTTACGTTGACCCCAACACTGGCCGCGTCGTGAAAGAATTCAAAGAAGGGTTGTTGAGCGACTCTGAGAGAACCTACCTGAACCCGCTACCCCAGTACGATGTAATGGACACAGCAGGGATGGTCGGCCCTACGATGCAATTCATTGCAGAAGCTGGTCTCGGAACTGCTGGCATGACCGCTGGTGGATTTACTCTCGGTATACCCGGCGCTATTGCCGGTGGAGGCATAGGAACGGCAGCAGGTGGCGGTGCAGCGGGCGCGGGTAGATTAGGTATATCTGCCGCTTTTGATGGGCCTCCCCTCAACGTCGCCCAAGCCAAAGAAGATCTCATGTACGCCACTGGATTCGGAGCTTTTCCTTTTGGCTCATTCGGCGCAAAAGGTTTGGCTCAAACCCTCGGTAGTGTGAAGTCCAAATTTGTCGGAGACGAAGGTCTAACAGCACTTCAAACGATCATGCGAGAAGGTGGCAAAACAGCAGATGAAAAAATTGATTTTGCTCAAGACAGGTTTGGGGTCGTGCTCACTCGCGGCGAGGCAGAGGGAATCATTAATAACACAGCTCAGTTGCAAAGATATATGCAGATGCAGCCGGGTTCACAAAAACTATGGGACTTCTACCACAATCGAGCCTTACAGGTAGAAGAGGCTGCTGATGAGTTTTTTGACCAAGTCTTACGCGGAGATTTTCTCACAAAATTAAAACAAGGCCGTCTCAGTGGGAAAACTGGGTTTGAGTTTGAGGACGATTTAGCCGAGGCGTCCAACCGAGTTTTGAAAAAACTAGCAGGGAAAAGACAGGAGCGAGCAAACCAAGTTTACAAAAATGCTTACGAACTTGAATTAGAAATTGATGTGAGTGACATAGCCCGACAACTACAGATGGATCTGTCTGATCCAAATCTGAGGGGCAAGGCCCGTACCGTTAAGCAGGAACTTTTAGATTCTTTAACGGATTTTTCTGGCCTGTCAAAAAACCAACTGGTTACCAACCAAGGCACGTTGGCGTTGAAAGATAACACGCAGATGTTGCATAGCGCCCTCAAAAATGATTTTCGACCGCTGATTGAAGGCTTGACTAAAGACGGTCAAAGATCGTTGAAAAGAGAGGTCAGCCAGATTCGAGAACAGATTTCTGAAAGGATGAAGGGGCTGAATCCCGAATATAAACGCGCAACAGAAATTTACGATCCATCAAAAGGACATTTGCAAGCGTTGGAAGCAAGTATTGTGACCAACTTCGCTAAAGCGGCGAGCATAGGTGGCGAAACAGCGATACGCCTGACCGACAAATTGTTTAGCGGAAAAGCCAAGCCGAAAGATATCCGTATGTTGCGTCGCTTGATTGAGACTGAAGATCCGCAAGTCTGGCAGAACATGAAAGGCAACTGGCTCCGCACACAGCTTGATGACGCCATCGGGACAACCACCAATCCGCTTGGCGCTACGAATACTTTTTTGCGTCGTATAGGTTTTTCTGGTCGCCCTCGCCAGAGCTTCAACGAATTTTTAAGAGACAATCCGCAGATCACCAAGCAGCAAGTAAAGTCTAGTGAGGCGTCTAAAATTTTTCGTGAGCAATCTGCTGAAAACTTAAAATTGCGCGGCAAGAAAGCGCAGGCACTGAAAGCCATTATGGATCCGCAGGAGCTGCAAAACTTTGTAGACCTAGTGGAGCTAATGCAAGCTACAAGCTTCATTGCAACCAAAAGCTCCTCACCAACACAGCCGTTCACTGTCATACAACGGGCCTTAGAAAAAGAAACTGCCGGTATGGGCCGAGTTGCTCAGAACGCCCTGCGAGCAGTGTTTGAAATACCACAGCGCCTGTTGGTTCGCGGGTTTGATGACATAGCCAGAGCTACGCTTACGTTCCAAAGGGAAGCTTACGAAGACCAATTGATTCAGGCTTTGATCGATCCCGCGTTTGCAAAAGAGCTTGCCGAGTCGATCAACAAGGTCAAGCCCTTGGTTTATTTCACCACTCAAGCTGTAGCTAGAGGCGGTAAAGAGGTGTTTGAGAATCTTACAGAAGGTGATTTCGGCCCCGGCCCTACTGCCACCGGCATGGTGCGAGGATCAGAGGGTGAGCGAACTATTGAGCGTGCTCGTGAGGCTGCTCGTATTATGGATGAAGAAAATCAACCAAATCCGGTTGCTCCGCCTCAGTCCAACGTATCACCCATCGATTTGGATATTTTTGAGCCACTCCCAGACACCCAGCCAGCGCCTGCAACGGGTAACCTTGATCTTGCGCTTTCTTCTGCGATAGTGCCGCTCGACAAGGACAGAGAGATTGCCATGCGGACTAGGGGTAACTTGGGCGGTATTGCTTCACTCGTCTAGCGGTTCAGGCTCTACCTCACGCGCAACGATCATAGCGCCCTCGACCTCATAGCCAAGGTCATAACCCATGAGTGCGCCACCATCGACCTCGATCATTAGGTTACGGCTCATTAGGCGCATAAGAGCCGCCTGCTGGTGCATGGTTAGTCGGCCAAACAACTCGATAACCTCTCTAGCCTCAAGCACTGGGCGGTAAGACTGAGGCACGGCTTTGGCCTTAAAAGGATTTCTCAAAGGTAATCCTTGTAAAACAACTCTTGGTGCTTGGCCTCAATCAAACGCTGTAACTGATGGATCAAAGAGCGACGCTCCTTGGCGCAGATTTCACGAAGCAGGTCGTAGGTGTCTTTGTCGATTGCCAACGACTTACGCTGACGCTCGACAGGCTCTTCTTCTGGTTGCATAGCAATTCTCTGTCAAAGATTGATGGATTTTACAAGATTGTGTAGAATTGTACAATGTATGAAATAAAAAACTATATGCTGTCGATGCAGTCGCATTGGATGGTGAACCAGCCTTTGTACGAGGCTGTGCAAAAGACTGTGCCTGTTATTGCCGAGTTTAGGGCTAGGATGGGGGTCGATAAGATGCAGCCCACACCCGTCTCTCAGCTCTGTAAGAAGGTGTTTCCAGACGTTTACAAGGTGCCTTTGTTCAGGCGGCAGTTCTGCAAGATGCTGGTCGAAGAGATCGACAGCATGGTCAAAGAGATACCGTTTGAAACCAACGATGACGAGGACGAGCTGAGGCAGATCCCTGAGATTGTTCTTCGAGAGCATGTGCCAGAGCTTTATCGAACCATGTGGTTTGTTGTGCAGAACGTGCTCAATCCAATCTTCTTGGCGCTTTACCAGCGCGACTGTGCAGACGTATCGAGCATCCAGATAGCCAACTACAACCTCAAAGAGAAGCAACAGGGCGCTTGGCACCACGACGAGAGTGCCGATATTAGTGTGGTGGTTCCGCTCAACACGGGCGACTACAAAGGCGGCGGCACAGAGTTTCACAACCACGGTACGCTTAGCCCACTGCCCAGCGGTCACGCACTGATCTTCCCAAGCTTCACCAACATGCACCGAGGGCTGGCCGTTGAGGGCGGCGACAGGTACTTATTGGTCTTCTGGCTCTACAACAAGAAACGCCTTCTAGAAAACGCTGCAAATATCACATAACTATTTACACTATTTTGCACAAATGTGTGTACAACGACACGGCATTATGAGATTATATCTGTGTCGGGAGGATGACCCTCCCCACTAACGGAGAAGATGATGAAGACATTCAAGAACTCACTGGTAACGCTGAATAAAAACTCTATAGGCGGATGGACGGTTCGGTGGCCCAGTGTCGAAAACCCCGGTCTATCTCATGAAAAACATTTCGACAAAGGCACTTGCGGGTATTCGTCATATTTATCTGCAAACCGTTTTGCAAAAGACAGGCGGGATGAAGAGAAAAAGTAGCCTCCAACTGACGAGCTGGGCGGGTGGTTCCCGCCCCGAAACCGAAAGGTCTTGGAAAACCAATTAAGGAAAAGATGATGAAAATTGATTACGCAATGAGCTGGGAATTCATCCACATGTGGTTGCGTTCGCACCCAGAGATTGGGGCGCTATGCCGCAATGGGGAAGCCGTGTTTTACGTTTACCCTGCTGGCGGCGAGTACCGCGAACTTAAAGCTTTTGAGACGCCATAAATCCAACTGAGGAAAAGATGATGAAGGTACGAGTAGATTTTACCCTTGACGTTGATGCAGAAGTGATCCGCAAATTGATGCGCGACCACCACGAAACCAACGAAACGCTTAAAGAATTTTTAGTGTCTTTTTGTTCTCAAGGCTCGGCAATTATTCTCGATGAGCACGTCGAGTCTTCAATCAGCGAGATGCACTCAACTCGCGTTGTAAGAGAGCAGCTAAACTAATTTTCAGCAACCTAGTAAGCCGCACACTGGCAGATCAGGTGCGGCCCATACTGCCTGCATATCTTGATTTCTTTTCGAGGGTAACACTTAGTTTTCTCTGGCGAAAAGTATTCCCACTGGCTTACGCCTGCCGTAGAACACGCAGTCATCAGAAGCACAACAAAAACAAAGAAGACCATAAATAATATTTTGTACTTCATTTCTTTCTCATGCGCTCAGCGTAATCTAAGAGCGGTTCACCGAACTTTTTCTCAAACCATTGCTCCCAAGTGACCCGTCGATGCGGCGGGTTGTTTGGGGTGGCATGGTGCCGACGCTTCCAACACCACCGCGCAGCGTGATACATCTTCTGCTCAGCCCATTCTTTTTCTTGGGCCAGCTCTTCTTCAGTTAAGGTCGGTAAGGCCAAACTCTTTGATCCCGTCTTGGTTGTAGGGCAGGTACAGGTCTTGCTCACGGCACTTGATGCCAACAGCCATCGCCTGCTCGTTCTGGGCGTCAGCATAAGCGATGGCTTCATCACTCAGCGTGTAGACGCCATATGGATAAGGGTGAGCCTTTTCCTGAGCCAAGAAGTAAAACTTCTCTGTGGGCAGTCCCACGGCCTTGCAGCCAGCCAGATAGTAAGCAGCCTGCTGATGATAGCGGAACGTGTTGATCGCGCTCCTGAAGCCACGAGGTGAGGCGTCACGACAGGTCTTAAAATCCCAAATGTCAGTGCCAGTGTGCCAGTCAAGTTTGCCCTTACACTGCTGACCATTCCAGATCCAGCACAGCGTCAGCTCAACACCGTGATCTGGCTGGGGAATGAACTCAGAAACAACCTCGCGCCTTTCCATGCAGATGTCGTACAGGTCTTGCTTGCAGGCCGTTTTATCACCCAGATCCTCAAGCCACTCAGCGTACTCCGCCTTGCCAACCTTGGTTCGCTTATCAACCGCTGGCTCTATGGCAAACTCGTCAAAGAACTTGTGGTGCTCTAAAAACACGGTGTGCTGCACCCTGCCTTCAAGCAGGGCTGGTGAGTTGTTAAAGGTTTGGTTCTTCCAAGTGAACGGACATTTGGCTATGGCGCTCAGATCGTGAGATCGCCACGCAGGTATCGAGTCATACGTTGGGTAATCCAGATCCTCGTAAATGCCTACTTTAAATTCCATCACTTATCCTTAGCTTTTGGTTTTAAGACCATGCCGTACTCGTTGACGCCATGACATACTTTTGAGTTTTTTCTAATCAGCTTGTTGTCTTTGAACGGTTTGTAATCGACGTGGTGATGCCATCGATTGAAGCGCCAAACGACGGACGCAACATCAGGGTGAAGGTCTGCAAGCATCTGGCTTTTTGGCTTAGTGCCTTCGCCCGAATAAAACTCTTTGGTGTTGCCACCAGACATTCTTTGAGTTGTTACTTTTCCACACAAAAAAGCATTGAACTGCACCGTGCAGTAACCGTCCTTTAGGACTCGCAAACAGATGTCGGTATCCTCGTTATAACGCCCACGCCAACGATAAGGGATGTCGTTTCTTATCAGCAGGCAACTGTAAATTCTAGTGTTCAAAACAAATGGCGGCACCGAGTCTGTTGATTTGCAAAACGAGTAATAGTTCAAACCACTGATTGCCACGTTCTCGTAGCGGTCAACAAAATCTTCAGCAGCCCTGAGCGTTGCCCCTGTCCGCACAGATACTTTTTGGTTTCGGTTTAGACGATGAAAGTCATCGAGGTTATCGTCCATCACCCAATGAGATGTATGGCCCTCAGCAACCGAGTGATCCCAAGCAAAGTTTCTAGCAGCGCCCGGTCCTTTTGATTTGCCATGTTCATCGTCGCATGTGTCGTAGTTGTCCAGATACTCTTGCGGTAGCACTAACAATCTTTCTCGGCCTACAGCGTCTGCATAGTTTTCAAGCTCATGAGCTTCAACAATAACCTTGAACGGCACACCCATACGAGTCAAAGCTTTGGCTGTTAGACCATTGTGCCACCGACCCTTGCTTACAATATATATTGGATGCTCAGGGTTCATCGCCATCAACCCAAGCCATCATGTTGTGCTCTGCACCCCAGTGAGACTTGAATGGAAACCAGATGCTTTTTGTTTTTGGCGTAAGCGTTTGGTTTATTAGCTTTGCAAACTCTTTCAGGTCTTGCTCTGTTTCAAACCGCATGTTGATGCAGGCGAATGGCTCTTGTTTGTCTTGAACAAACTCAGGCATACCCTGCCAGTGTTCCACCCACCAAGAATCTGGTTCGCCAAAGAAGCTTTCTTGTTCCATCAGTCCTCCGACGCCTCAACAATATCGACGCGGCGGAAGTCTTTACCGAAGTGTTTGCGCGATTCTTTAAGCGCCAACTCTTTGGCCTCGCTCAACGAGTCGGCCTCGATTTTAAAGTGCTTAACAGAAGTGATTAACACCTCAAGGTCAAAGCTTTCTTTGAATTCCACTCTAACTCCCTAGCCATTTGTACCATTTGGTTCCGTTCTTAACGTCAATGAGCAGGTATCGTTGCTTCACGTTGTAGACGGTCTGAACCGTTACACCCACTTCTTTTGAGATATCAAAAGCTTTAAATCCTTGCTCCTGTAGCCTCAAGATTTGCATGATCGTTGACTCTTTAATGGGCGGCCTTTTTTCAGGCGTCATCTTGGGCTTAGGCAGTTTTGGCTTTTTCATGTAAGCCTCTTGCGACCGAATTGCTTTCAAAAATAAATTGTTCACGACTTCTCCGATTGGTTAGCCCCGCCTTTCGGTCAAACGCGGACGGGAACACGCAAGTGAGGTGGGGTACTAAGCCACCCTGACCAGTCCAGTTTTCGACCACCCTAACTGGGGAGGGCTTACCCCCAAACCTAAAGGAACAAAAGGAGAAACTTTAGATTCAGATGGCCTACCCCGCCTACGGTCTACTCGGACGGGAACGAGCTGGAGGGCGTGATGACACCCAGACCAATCACAACTATACGACAAAAGCTCCAAGCAGGAAGCCAACAACAAAGGATAGAACCAGTGCGTATGTTGTGAATTTCGCTACCCCAAATTGACGCGCTACAGTAAGTCTCATCACGACCTTCGAGGGTCATCGCCCATCGAGTAGCGCAAGTACCATATGGCTTTGCTCTTGTCCTCGCTGGGGTTGCCCTTCTTGTTGGAGCGCCAGTTGTACTTGAACGCCGCAATCTCAGCGTATTCCTGCACACGCTGTAACCCGAAAGCCGACACCATTGCGTCAATGCACTCGACCTCACCCGAAGCGTAGTGCGACGGGCTATTGATCATGTCTTTCGGCTTGGTTGGCTTCGATCCAATCCATTCATCCAAATGCTCCGCCAGCTTGTTGCCTTTGAAGCCTTTGGTTAGATTGGTCGAATCGAAAAACCGTTCTAGCTTAGCCAAAGTTGCACTCGTACAGCCTGCCTTCTTGAAGATGATGTCTTTTATCGTGTTGCGATCTACACCAACCTCAAGGGCCACTGCGCTCACCGCAGTGGTTACCTTGACACTCTTTTGACGCGAGTATTCGACCACCGCATGGTGGAGCATGTCGCGTTGTTTGATTGTGATCATGCTACCCCCTAAAACGGTATGTCATCTTCAAAGTCTTCTTCTGCAACCGCAGGCTCAGGCTCAGGTGCTGGCTCTTCAGCTACTGCTGTCGCCGCGCCACCGCCTTTCTTCATTGCAGCCTGCACCTCAAAGCATGGCTCGACAGGTTCTTTACCCTGCTCGTCGCACCCACCGATTTGCCACTGCATAAACCGTGGTAACTCCTCGAAGATGTCGCAGGCTTTCTTGCTCGCTTCATCAGACTCGCCAGAAAACTCTTTGCAGTAGTCTTCGAGATCGAAGACCTGCTGATCATTCACCGTCGCAACTTTCTTGGCACCACCATCCGCGCAGAACACGCCGACCACCTTGGCGTTCCCGCCACTGGTTAAGCCGACATCGACCTTGCAGGTTGTGCCTAAAATCTTGGTGAGGTCAAACGACTTCAGCTCTTCCTCAGTGAAAGACTTGTTCCTCCACGCCTGTAAATGCTGCCGCAGCTTGGCTCGCTCGTTCAGAGACAGGGTGTATTGGCAGTTGATAACCATCGGTCGGTCATCGGTCATCCGCAGTTCTGGCAGCTCCCAGAATATGAACACGTTGTGCTTCTTGCTGATCTCGCCTTGGAAGTCGTTCAACGACGTTCCCGCATCGACTAGCTTGTAACAAATTGCGTTATGGGTGCCGACTGGTACTTGCTCGAAGTCACTGCCGCCACCACCTGATGCTATTATTGCCATCCGCTTTTCCTTGTAGTTATGTAAGAAGGTGTACTATCCTACACTATATGGAAAAATGTGTACAAGGGAAAAGTTGATGGGATTGAAAATAACCGATGGTAATAGCAAAGATTTTAGCAGGCCGCTAAGCGGAGACATACGGGCAGAGTTCTTAGACTTCTTGTTAGATAACGGTATGACGCCCGATCCGAAGAAGGGATTGGTTGTCGGCGGTGACATTGGCCGTGCTTACATGGACGTTGGCGGTCAGCAGAAGTTGGTCGGCTGGTATCAGTTCTGGCCTGATCAAGAGGTTGCGTTTGGTCGTTGTGGTGATCGAACCGTGAGCAACGACGAGCCTACGGCGACGTGGAAGCCTGAGAATGCGGCCAACCACAGGATGACCGACGAGCAGCGCGAAGAAATGCGGTTGCTCAGCGAGCAGGCAGCAGCGGAGCGCGAAGAGAAGCAAAAGCAGGCAGCAGCTCGCGCCCAGCAGATGTGGGACGCCTACCCTGAAGCCACAGACGAGAACCCCTACCTTGAGCGCAAGGGCGTCACCAACCACGGTCTGCGAGAGGCGCAGGACGGTAAGCTCGTCGTGCCAGTGCTGGACGCTAAGCTCAAGATCGCTGGCTTGCAGTTCATTGACGGCGACGGCAGCAAAAAGTTTCTCACTGGCACAAAGAAGAAGGGGTCGTTCTTTGTCATCGACCCAAACTCGATGCGTACTGCCCACACGATCAACTACGTTGAAGGTTACGCTACGGGAGCCAGTTACTTTGCCGATCTAGGCCAACCAGTCGTGGTTTGTTTCGACGCCTACAACCTAAGCCCAGTCGCAGACACGATCAGCGGTTACTTTCCGAAAGCCAAGCACGTCTTTATTGCGGACTTCGATGACACCAAGACGGGTGAGAAGGAGGCGATCAGGGCCGCGCAGACGGTGCAGAAGAAGGGTTCGCAGGCTGAGGTGTTGATGCCGCAGTCTAAGGGCGACTACAACGACCACGCTATCGAAGGCGAGCTGATGCCTGAGCTTAACAATGTGGAGGTGCCAGTCGAATACGACTGGAACAAAACGGAAAAGGGACGGTTTCTAAACACCAAGGATAACGTGCGCGGTGTCTTGACGGTAAACCAGATCGATGTGCGCTACAACGTGATCAAGAAGAACATGGAGATCAGCATCCCCCACACCGACTTCATTGCCGATATGCGTGACGAGTCTGCACTCATTGAGATCGAGGATCGCTGCATACAGATTGGTGTGCCGCACATGAAGGTACGCGACTATCTGAAGCTCTTGGCACGGGAGTACAACCCAGTGCGAGAGTGGATGGAGCACAAGCCGTGGGACGGCACAAGCCGACTGAAAGAGTTTCTTGGCACCATCAAGAGCAGTAACGAGCCGCTCAAAGAGATGCTGATGACCAAGTGGCTGGTTTCCTGCGTAGCAGCGGCTTGCGAACCCAATGGCGTGGCTCTAGAGGGCATACTGGTGTTCCAAGGGGCGCAGGGACTGGGCAAGACGCTGTGGTTCAAGCGGCTGGCAGATTATGAGCAGGGGTGGCTGTTAGAAGGCGCTACACTCAACCCATCAGACAAGGACAGTGTGAAGCTTGCGGTAAGCCATTGGATCGTGGAGCTTGGTGAGATTGAATCTACCTTTAAGAAGAGCGACATAGACCAACTCAAGGCGTTTGTAACCAAGAAGGTGGACGAGCTACGGCTACCCTATGATCGCGCCAGCACAACGTACCAACGACGCACAAGCTTTTACGCAAGCGTCAACGCCCGTGAGTTTTTGACCGATACCAGCGGCAACCGACGATTCTGGGTCGTGCCTGTCACCGCTATTGATGCAAACCACGGGCTTGATATGCAGCAGGTGTGGGCCGAGGTAAAGGAAACGCTCTACGACAAAGGGGTGAACTGGTACTTGGATCAGGCGCAGCGAGACAGCCTGCAAGACTCCAACGAATACTACCGCACCCAGTCTAGCGTCGAGGATCTGATACTCGAACACGTTCACTTTAAGAGCTTGAACACCCAGCCAGTGCAGATGACAAAGCTGCTGCGTGACCTTGGAATTAGCCAGCCGAGGATGCCAGATATCAAGGACGCGAGCAGGGTACTCGCGGCTCACGGGCTGGAACCGCGAAAGAGTAACGGTAAAAAAGTGTACGATCTGGACTATACAAAAGTAGAAGTTGGGAATGCTGATAAGTTTTCTGGTGGCTGGACTAAGGATTTTTGAGGGTAGGTAAAATGCTACCCTATGAGCAGTTGGTGTAAGTTATTGATTTATAGTCTTTTATTAACAGGGTAGGGTAGGGTACTACTAATTAATAATAATAATAATATATAGATATAGGTATACAGCACACCGTGAGTGTCTGGAGTCTCTAGGGTGTTACGAAAGTTTTGAGACACTGTACCCTCCCTGCCCCAGTACCCTGAGTGGAGAATTGCGTGGAAAATTTTGTGTATGATCACGAGCAAAATCGAGAGGCGAATTACAGGCGCTGGCGAATCATGAATACGGATGAGCGTGAGGAAGCAGGGCAAGCGCCACATCTAGAGGATGTGGCGCGGAGGTTGTTTAACGAACTGGCGGACAGTGGATGGCTGAAGAAAAAAAGCGGGTAGGCAGGCCGAAGAAAGAGCGCAAGCAGTTGGTGGAAACGCCGAGTGCTTTCGTTCCTGATGAAGAGGCTGGCATAACTGAAATGCAGGCGAGCTTTGTTTGGCACTACACCGAGGGAGCGAGTGGGCAGACAGAGGCGGCTCGGAGAGCTGGGTTCAGCTTCCCCGCTGCTGCTGCGACAAAGATGCTCAACGGCAAAGACTTCCCGAAGGTTACGCGAGCTGTGCGGGTTAAGCAGGACGAGCTGCGTGAGAAGTACGCGGTTACGCCGCAGAAGACGGGGGCGATGCTGTGGAATATTGCCGAGACTGCATTCGAGAGCGGCGCATACAATGCTGCCGTGAGTGCTGTGAAAGAGTTGAACCAGCTCGCTGGCCTCACGATCCACCGCAGCCAGAACCTCAACATCAACGCTGACCTACAGAAGATGACAAAGGATGACATCAAACATCGGCTCAACGAATTGCTCGGCGTGGACACCGAGATGAGCGACAAAGACCACTAACCTCGTCGGTTTCGCGTATCCCAGAAAGCAACTACGTTCTGGCCCCGCCTCCCGCCCAGCCCCTCAAAATCTGGGGAAATTCCCGATATTATGTTAAATAGGATTAAAAACGAATAAAAACAACGACTTACGCGCTTAGGTTAGTAAGCACTAACTAACTAGCGTTGATCGGCCCTGCTCAGAGGCGAGACACGTCTCGGCCAGAAGGCCGTGCGTCCTTGGTTTTCTTCTCTCTGAGCGCCTGTACGCGCCTCTCACGGTCTGGCGTCACGCGGAGTAGGAACCCTATAGGGTCGGAAAAAGCCTGTCAGATCGCGTTAGATTGCGACCCCCGCACCCCCCTGTTTGGCGACCTCGGCAGGCGCGATAGCTATAGCAAGGTTTTGCTCACAGAATCCCCAAAAATCTACAACCGAAAGGATAGGTACTCTGAGCGACCACTTTTTCCAGTCGGGGTTGGAGTTTGCAAAGTGACCGCCCAGAGTGATCCAGAATTTAACCGAAAAAGTTTTGCCCCAAAAATTTTATTTCAATTTTTTTTCAATTAAACTCCAGCGATGGCAGATTCCAGAAACAAAGGCGCGTCTTTCGAGCGCGACATAGTAAAGCGCATCAATGCGTTCGCCGACCAACACGCCCTTGGTTTCACCTGCAAGCGTAACCTCGACCAATATCAAACCGCTGACCTGTGTGACATCCAAATCCCCAATCACGCCATCGAGTGCAAGGCGTACAAATCAGGCTGGTGGTTTGCACCCGCTTGGTGGGAGCAGGTTTGTGCCGCTTGCGGTGACGATACGCCCGTTCTAATCTACAAGTTCAACAACAAAGCGATCAGGGTATGCCTGCCGCTGTACGCGATTAACGAAAATATGGCGCGAGACAACTCTCGGACAGCGGTGGTTACTCTTGATGAGTGGCTGGAGCTGTTGAAGGTTAGCTTTGAGCAACAGCGAGAGGCTGCGTAATGGCTGATATCGACATCTTTGACGATCCAAACCGCGACCCCGTGTACGAAGACATGGGTTTTAGCTTCGACAACGAGCGCGGCCAGTATTTTGAGGTGGTTTCTCACCCTGAGCATGGCGTTATGCGCCAGTACATCTCACCCCGCGACCAATCCCCCGTTCCTGCGTTGAGTGATGCTCGCAACGACGCTGACATGCTTAGACGTGTAATAGCCTCGGTTTCTGGTCGCGTGTCAGACAAAGAGTTTGCAAAGATAAATGTTGGGTCTAAAAAATATGGCAGCAAGGGCTTAACTAAGGGCCGTGGCTACAAAGAAGGCGGTGGCGTGGGTGATATCGACATCTTTGAACCCTCGAACCCAGCGCCACCCGCGAGGGCTGAGTACATACCGCCGCAGCGGTTTGATCAGTTGCAGCAGTTTGCAGAAGACCCGCAGGGTTTTAGCAGCAATGAGGCCGTTGTTACTCGGTACGAACAAGGCCGTCAGGACATTTTGAACAAGCGAGAGCAGGGTGGCTACGGCGTTGGCGACAATTTTGACCTCGAAGCTTTCCGACAAGACTATCAAAGCCTGAATAAAGCCCTAGACATGGGTATGCCAGCCCGAATTTTCCCTGCTTTTACCCCGTATACCGCGAAAGAAGCGGATATGGCGGCTGAGATCACGCAGTATGAGGGTGTACCCGCTCCAGAGCAGCAGGCTGCTGAGCAGATTTTGGCAAGAACCTCTGCTGACCGTGCTTTAGAGAGAAAAATAACCGATTTAGACCCTTTTGGCAGGCGTGTTCAGGAAATTGCTGGCGGAGTTGGCTCGTTATTGGGTCGATTTGGCGGAACGGGCGATGAAAAGCAGCTTATTTTGCGCGAAGAGGCCAGAGGGCCAGAGATAAAGCTGTTTAGGCAAGAAGCGCGTAGAGGTATGCCGTCTCAAACGGGCGTGACGTTCACGCGGCGGTTTTAAATGGGATTTTATAAGCGTTTACTAAAGCCAGCGAAGACAGATAAGTTTGGTTTTTACAGCCAAGCAGAAGAAATCGCTTTAAACGCGCCTCAAAAGAAGATGCGCGGCGATGATGCTCGTCGGATGTTCAATAAAAAGGGTGTCAGTAAAAAAGAGTTACAAGAATTAGGATTAGACGAACTTTTTCAACAAGATCGAGTCACCCAAGACGAGATCCTGAAGGCTATTGATGAAAACCGCATTGAGTTTTCTGTAACTGAATACAAAGGTGGCGCTCCCTCTAACATAAACTTTAGCAGCGATGTCTTAAGCTTTAATGAGGCTCATCAAAACCTTTTTGTTGAGCTGGATGATGGAAGAAAGCTGACATATTTTCCTCTCCGAGAAGCGCGTGATGGGCGGTTTGGTGTTTTTGCAGATCGAAACGCAATCAAGGCTCCCGGCTTCGGCCCTGATGAGGTTGTTGGAGTGTTGGATACTGGCCCAGACGCGACAAATTTTGAATTTGTAGGCGAAGTTACGGAAGGGACGCCGGTTTTTCGTGAAGGAAGCACTGATGTTATTGGTCGTGTAGAAAAAGAATTTGATGCTGACGGTGCGAGAGTCACTGATATCTTGGAGGATGACGATTTGGCGCGTGACGCGCTAAACATGAGTTATAACAGGGATGAGGCTACTGCCTCTTATGTGATGGACGAGGATAACGAGTCTATCCGAGACTTTCTTTTTGAGGGCGCAAGCCAAGATGTCTTAGATAATACTGACAAAAACATTTTGTATGATGCTGCGTACAGCATGGCGGAAAGCAATTATTTAGACGAGCCTGTACAACGAGTCACCCTAATGCTTGACGGCAATCCAACGCCGTATTCTATGGTTGGTAACGATGAATATGGGTTTTTCTTGCCCGGCAACAGCGACCCGCGCCTTCTTCGAGAAGGTAGAAATTTCTTAGATGATGAAGTGCCGAGCCAACAAGAAGCTGAGGTGCAGTTGAGTGCGGCTTTGGAGCGATACGAAAACATTATAGAAGGTGACAACAACAACCTGCGTTGGGAAGATCGCACCTTGCCGGGTGGAGACAATTCAGTAGAGGCGGTTTTTAAGTTGAAATTGCCTGAATTAAGATTCAGCGAAGAAATACACTATCCAGATGCTGAAAATCAAATCTTTCATGTACGAACAAAAGATCGAAAAGACAAAAACGGCAATTTAATTCTATACGTTGAAGAGCTTCAATCAGATTGGGGTCAAACGGGCCGAAATCAGGGGTTCAAAGATCCTGAAACTATTGAGTATGCCGAGTCAAAAGCTAAGGACGAGTTTGAGGGTCTATTTGATATTTATGAAGGAATAAAAGCAAAAGACAGCTTGAGATTGCCCAGATTTATTGATCAAGCTGCTCGCGCACTCAGCGAGCCATACAACATAAGAGATGTTAGTCCAGCCGATAGCGTGAAGTTTGGCATCCGTTCCAGATCGATGGAAAGAATCAAGTCTGCTTTGAGCGATTATAAAAAAGACATCAACACCATAGCGAAACAACAGCGCAAAGACGCCATTATTGCAAGCTTTTCGATTGATGAAAAAAACGAGATTCTCAAAAACATTTATCGTGGAGCTTACCTAAAAGGTCAAAGAAGCCAAAACTTCTATTTACCTGAAGCGCTGAAAGGCAAATTGTATAAGGCCGAGCAGGGGCCATTGAAAAGTCCTTTAGAGGCAGACCAGACATTAGTAAGAAAAATCATATCCGATTACGTTGACGGAGACGATTTAGATGGGATAGACAAAAAGTTAGCTGAATTTTCTTCCGAGATGATCGCTGGCACCACCCTGCCTGAAGTAAATGATTTCACCCTTGAGGCAAAGCGCCGACTCCTCAGCGGTTTCGGTGCTGAAAGTCTGGGGCAGGTGCAAAAAATGCTCAAAGCAGAAGCTGCTAACGATATCGCAGTTACATTAGAGCTTGAGGGTCTGCCGAAAGACGCGATGGCTCGCTTGGAAAAAGCCTACAACAATTTTTCTGTCGATGAACGAGCAAAAAAAGGCGGCCAAATGGTGAGTCCCTACTCGTCTTTTGTTGAAAGAGCGCCTTTTGTTACCGACACTGAAAGTTGGAACAACTTGGGCATGAAATACATTTTTGATCGAGCTTCTAGGGAGGGCTATGACGGGGTGTCATTTACGCCCGGTGAAGTCCAAAAGAATAGATGGAACAACCCCGGCTTAATTGGCGCTTACGATGAGCAAATACCGTTTTCTATAAAAAGAGTATTCAATCCATCAGAAACAACTACTGGCAAGCCTAAAGGTAAAACAATTACGGTTGAAGATGCTGAAGGGGTGCCGCACGAAAGCCGAGTTTTTTATCTGAATGAACCTACAAAAGACGGCAAAACCATAGGAGAAAAAGCAGCTAAAAGACGAGCAATGTTTACGGTGCCGCCAGCAGGATTAGCCGCTCTTCAAATGCTCTCTCCAGAACAAGCTCAAGCTCAAGAGCAAAAATCAAAAGATGCCGAGTCTATGATGCGCGAGCAAATAACCCCTGAGAGCCGAGGAATTGGTGGGTTGGGTGATACTTTATATGGCGCAGGCGAGGTCGCTTATGAAGGGTTGTCAGATATATTTATTGAGCCGTTTATGGGTATGGCTGGAGCTGAAGCCGCGTTTGAAGCTGGATTGTCGCCTGAAGAAGTTGAAGCAGCGCGTAAGAGATCATCTGCTTTAGTAGACTTTGAAACTCAAAGCCCTAGAGGTCGTGAGTTAAAAGCCTCGGCGTTGGGGGGGTTAGGTTCTTTAGCTGAATACCTGACTGATGAATCTAACATGGGGCCAGCTCAATTTTTATTTCAAAAAGCAATAATGCCAGCAGCAGAAGCTGTCACAGAAGCTGGGCTGGGCGTTATTGGACTAGACCCTCGTGACACTCCAGAGATGGAGCGCCTGCGACAAGAGGCTGCTCGCCCAGTCATTGAGGCGATTCAGCCAATTTAACCCCCCGCTCCTTCTTCCACGTCCTGATAATGTAATCCGCCTCTGGCCCAGCCTCGTGCTCTACGTCAAGCACATGCCTGAACAGGCGCATAGCCTTGGGCGAATCCATTTGGTGCATCATCCTGAACGCAGCCATGTCGAGCGTCTCGAAGTATTTATCCATCAGACTTTGTTCCATGTGAAACATTCGACTTGCGCCTCGGCGCTGGCTTTTTCACCGCCAAGGCGTCTCGGATCTCAGTGAGCAGCCGCTCGATGTTGGATAGGTAGTCGATCAGAACCTCGGCGTCATCGCCCTCAACCTCGACGGTTATCTTCTTACTCATAGCGTTTCCACCACTTGGCTTAGATTGCCCTCGATGAAGGCGTTGAAGCAATCGACTACCTTGGACTCAAGGCCCAACTCTTTCGACAGCTTGATGATGGCGTCCCGCTCTTCCTGACCCTTTGTCCAAGCGCGGTGATCGTCGGAGTAGTTGTACGTCCAGTCGTGGCTTAGTAGCATCTGCCTGAGTTTTTCAATCGGGTTTGCTGTCATCGCTGCGCCCTCCGCGTTTGTTTGGTTTGTCATCATGCCATGTATCTCCTAAAAAAAATAAAGGCCGCTTACGCGGCCTCCGACTGGTTGATGTAAGGATTCACTAACGTGCGCCGCAGCTCACGGTAGATTGTTTTGAACGCATCGCCGTGTGGTTTGCGATAGGTGTTCTTGAGGTATCGAGTCCAAGCCCCGTATCGAGATTGAATGTGGTGCGCGACCTCGTGGGCGACCAAGCACTTGAGCAGCAGCTCAAGATCATCACAATCGACAATGTTGCCAATCACTGGGTCATCAGCGAATGAGGCATATTCTTTGAATGAAGACCGATTGCTTCGATAACGCTGCATGTCGATGCAGATCCGATTAGCACCGCCATAGCTGCTCTGGCTACGATACTTGGTCTGTACCTGAAGAAACTTTACAGCCTCAGCGTACACAACAGGCTTGCCGCGATACTCGATCTCGTACTGCTTTTTGCAGATTTCCCGCAGGCACTGCTTGGCAAACTTAACGACGAGCTTGTGCTCGTAAGGTTTCACATTGTCACCGCGCTTTGAACGTATGGTCATTACAGCTCCCTCACGAAACGCATTTCTGCTTTGCTCAACTTCTTTCTGCCAAGAGCAGGGAAGCGAACAAACGTGTAGGTCGGCGTCTGCTTATAGATCCAACCGTTGTAGACGCCGTTGTCGCCGCGATAGGCAATGGGGGTAAACCCTCGGTTCCGCACCTTGCGGCTCGTTGGGTTTTTGATTATCGATTTGTCAGTCATCACATCTCCAGTGCTTTGTTGTTGACACCCTGTATTATACAGATCCCGTGCTTATGTGCAACACCTTATACAAATAAATAAAGTGTTGCACATCGACACGAATGACCGTAAGATGCAATCTCACTTAACGGAGAAACGTGAAAATGGAAATGACCCCTGAAAATCAAATGTTCGTAAAGCTTCTAACAAGCTTCTCTCGCAGGCATGACCTCAATCCGATTGCCTCTATGTTGTTGCCCGGCCTGTTCCGCAAGGCCTCTGCCGAGACTGACATCGAGCTTCTTGAGTTTACGAGACGCTCGCTGAAGATTGCTGAGCTTAGCAACTATCTGGCTGGACGCGCTCGCGTCTTGGCCGAGACGGACAAGGCCAAAGAGCTTTGGGAAGAAGATTTGCAGGAGGGCGTCGCGTGAGCGCCCAAGCAAAGAAGGTTTTCTACAACCGAGTGCGCCGCACCTGTCTCAAGCACAACATCGACATTGTGTACGATGGAATGCCCAAGGCAGTGTACGGCGTTGAGCTGGTTAAGGACGGTCAGGTGATGTTCGCTGACCGTACCAACGACAACATGCCGCTTGATATCAATTGGAAGCGGCTGCATGAAGAGATGGCCGACTACGGCTACAAAGGTGGAGTGAAGTGATGTTGAAAGTTGATAAAGGTGTGCCGATTCCGAAAAAAGCAACCGCCAGACCAAAAAACCAAGATCTTCACGACGCCTTGAGCCATATGGAGATTGGAGATAGCGTTGAGTTTCCTAAGGACGGAATATCGAACGGGATACGATACTCCAAAGATGGCAATACCCTTAGGCAACTGGCTCGTTTGCGCGGGATGCAGATGACTCAAAGAGAAAACGAGGACGGAAGCGCCATTCGTTTCTGGAGGGTCAAGTAATGAGCGGCAACCCATTACGGCAGATCAACAACATCTACGGCTACGTCCGCGTATCCACCGACGAGCAGGTCAAGTCTGGCATCTCGCTGGAGACTCAGATGCAGCAGATCCGCGAGTTTGTGAAGGAGAAGTACAACCGTGAGGTTGATCAGTTCTTCGCAGACGAGGGTGTCTCTGGCACTCACGCGGTGTTGGAGCGACCTGCAAGCCGCGATTTGACGGACGTAATTGACCGCCACGACGTAGTGATCTGCACTCGGCTTGATCGACTGAGCCGCTCAAGCTCTGACCTTCTTGGCCTGATTCCAGTGCTCCAAGACATCGGCATAACGCTGTACTTCTGCGAGCAGTTTGGTGAGATGCCGATTGTCTACCCTGACGCCGCTAAGTCTAAGGGCTTGGACTCGAAGTTTGATATGAACTCGATGGCGAATCAGATCATGCTGATGGTTTTATCGGCGGTTGCCGAGATTGAACACGCGACCATCAAGGATCGCTTTGCAGCAGGAAAGATCGACTGGGCCTCACGCGGGTACGCCATCGGCGGCTCTGCGCCCTATGGCTACCGCCATGTTGAGGAAAAGACTGGCAGCAAGACCCGAAAGTTTCTTGAAGAGGTGCCTGAAGAGCAAGACGTTCTCAAGACAATCTACAAGCTCAAGAAGCGCGGCTTGGGTGCTCGCAAGATTGCCAAGCAGGTCAATAGCCTGCACGATATACCGCCTATGACGCACAGCAAGGTTGATCGTATCTTGAAGCGCAAGTTTCAGGGTATCCCTAACGCTGCATAGGTTCTATCATATGTTTTTGCTTGGAGCCTAGCATGACAGCAATTGAAGACATTCAAGAAGCAATCAGCACAATGGAGGCGTCGCTGGCGACCGACTTCATGACGGATGCTGTTCGAGACATTATGAGCACAGCGGTCAAGCTTCTCAAAGACGCCGAGTCTCAGCTAGAAAATGGCTAACATAAACGGCTGGGGCCGTGGCGGTTGGGGTGAAGGTGCGTGGAGCACTCCCCTGCCCGTCGAACCCACAGGTCAGGCGATCACGTCTGGCATCGGCTCGCTGTCGGTTAGCGGTGTAGCCAACCTCACGCTTACAGGTCAGGCGGTAACCTCCGCCCTCGGCACACCAGTCGTTGCAGCGGCTGCGACGGTTAGCGTTACTGGCCTTGCAATCACCTCGGCGCTCAGCACGGCCCTCACGGTAACGGGTCAGGCGAATATCACGCCAGCAACTCAGGTGATCACGTCTGGACTTGGCGCTCCTGTAATTGATGCTGAAGCCAATGTTTCGGTCACAGGTCAAGGCGTCACTAGCGCATTAGGCTCGGTTACTACTGATGCGGAGGCTAATGTCACGCCTACGGGTCAGGCGATTACTTCTGGCCTTGGCGCTCCAAGCATTGACGCCAAAGCCAACGTCACAGTTTCTGGTCAGGCGATAACCTCTGGTGTCGGCGCGATGACCACTGTTGCGGCGGCGTTCGTTCAGCTTACGGGTCAGGCAATCACGTCTGGTCTTGGAGCTGTCACATTCGATGCTGAGGCCAATGTCACGCTCACTGGCCGCTCAATTACGTCTGGCTTAGGTCAGCCCAACATCATAACCGTGAATAATGTTTTTATTACGGGGCAGCAGATGACATCATCTGTGGGCGCAATGACCACGGTTGCAGCTTCGATTGTTCAGCCAGCAGGCGTCTCTATGACCGCTGGCCTTGGAAACATTTTGATTTGGGGTGAGATCGACACAGATCAAACGCCGAGTTACGGTCAGATAGACACAAGTCAAACCCCAACCTACAATGACATCAGCACAACACAGACGCCTAGTTACGCAAATGTCAAGATCTAGGTTTTTTTAGAGGATAGAACATGGCAACTTTCGTCAATGATTTACGGCTCACAGAACTCGCCACCGGGGAAGGCTCAGGAACTTGGGGCACGACCACAAATGCCTCGTTAGGGCTTATAGGCGAGGCGATGGGCGCTGGCGCAGAGGCTATCGCTAACGCTTCGACCCACACAATCACGATGGCAGACGGAGCCACAGACGGCTTCAGGTCTTTGTTCCTACGGCTTACTGGCGGTGGTCAGGCATGTACGGTAACGCTTGCTCCTAACACGCTTTCTCACGTTTGGATCATGCGGAACGAAACCTCTGCAACCCTGACCTTAACCCAAGGCTCTGGGGCCAATGTCGCTATCGCGGCTGGTCAGACCAAGATTGTGGCAACGGATGGTGCTGGCTCTGGCGCGATTGTCTATGAAGTGGATGATCTTGAGCTTGCTGGCAATCTGCTTGTTGGCGGCACCTTGGGTGTCACTGGCGTTCTTACCGCTACATCTTTAGACATCTCAGGCGATATAGACGTTGATGGCACCACTAACTTAGATGTCGTGGACATTGATGGTGCTGTGGACATGGCTTCTACCTTAGCTGTAG
>Ga0209336_10000077_pt1 | contig 44756 bp, 51 predicted proteins | sample LinPmetageLP32_FD_184042 | JGI IMG/M metagenome (GOLD analysis project Ga0209336, IMG submission 184042) | Marine viral communities from the Pacific Ocean - LP-32 (SPAdes) (version 2) | ecosystem: Environmental > Aquatic > Marine > Oceanic | place: Pacific Ocean | collected 2009-08-23
TGATTTCACCTTGCGTAAAAATATGTAAAGTTGAAAATGATACCTGTATCGGATGTGGAAGAACTACTCATGAAATAACTGAGTGGTTCAATGCATCTGATAAGAGAAAGAGAGAGATCATTGAAGGATTACGAGATAGAGTGTGAAGAGTGTGATGAACTTAGTTATATAGCTTCTGAAAAACCACCATCGTTTTGTCCAATATGTGGAAGAAGAGCTGAAGCTCAAGAAGTTGAAGAATAAATGTGGACATTTAATAAAGAAGAATATAACAATACACCAGAAGAGTATCAAGGCTTTGTATATCAAATCACAGAATTGGATTCCAACAATAAGTATATTGGAAAAAAGAATTTCTGGAAACCAAAGACCTTGCCAATCACTAAGTCACGTAAGAGACGTGTACGGACGCGTACGGAGTCTGACTGGAGAGAATACTATGGTTCCTCAGATGAAGTACGTAGACTTGTGGAATCACGAGGACAAGACAAGTTTAAGAGAGAAATAATTAAACTATGTAAGACGAAAGGAGATATGTCATATTATGAGGCAAAGATGCAGTTTGATAATGATGTACTACTTCGTAAAGATTACTACAACAACTTTATAGGTTGTAAAATTCACGCAAAACATTTAACAAGTTAACAACAAAAATTCAATTAATTGTATTTTTTCCTTTACAAACCCGTTTTTTTATGGTATAATAGATCTATAAAATGAAAAAAGCGGAGAACTTTAATGAAAAATACTAATGATAAAATCGAATTTATTACTGAAATAACTTTTGACAACGGAATTGATCTTGCAGGTTTCGGTAAGACCGAAGACGAATCAATCAATTCTGCACTGTCGTTGTTCCCATACACTACAAATATCCGTACTTATACTTTATCGGATTTGGCTTCTTTAAAGACTTACAGGCTGCCTCAACATTACACAGCAACAGAGTTGGCATAACCATGCCAACATATAACTATACAGGAGAAATGTATGTCTAAGAAATCAAATGTAATAAATTTTAAAAAAGAAAAACTGAAAAAGTTTGACGAAGAAAATGAAATCATTTTTACCGTTGACGATGAAAACTATACTATAGGTGAGTGTGTTGAGCAATCGCAGAATGATAACGGTATGGAATTCGTATTTAGATTGGATTTAGAAGATGACGACGAAACTATTCACTAAAATAGAATTATTAGAAAAGCAGATAGCTGAAGAAGTTAAAGAAAAGTATACGTTGTATAAACGTATTAAAGAATTAACTGAAGAGATAAATGCTTTAAAAAATAAGAGTCCAGAGATGTCAAGCATCTCTGGACCAAATGATGTTCAAAGGTATCGTACATAGTTAACATGTTAATAACAAAATTTAAATTAATTGCATTTTTTCCTTTACAAAGCTTAAAAACTAGTGTATAATAGATCTATAAAATGAAACAAGCGGAGAAACTAAAATGCAAATTCAAAAACAAATCAAAGACATTCAATTCGATAATGATGGCGTATCTGAAGCCATCGTTATGGCCTCAGCTGCCGGTTGGTACGTTGGCAAAATAGATAAGTCCGAAGGATTTATCCAGCCATACAACAGGTACAGTGGTTACTTTGCCACACCTGAGGAGGCACAAAAGGAGCTAGCGCTTTATGCCTAGTCCTTCCGAAATACAATCGATGCTTCCACTATATTTTCAACTCCTCTTCTTCGCAGTAGCTGGAGCATTGATTGTAGGCGTCTTCTTTTCCATAGTTGGTTGGTTCTTTCGTAATGCAGTTTTTATTATGATAATTGTTGCAATACTATTTGCCATCAACTATGGTTATATTGATTTAACTAATTTATTTGGAGCTGTTAAAAATGACAATGCATTTATTACCGATCTACTACAACGATAATAACACAAAGAAAAAGAAGCAACCATTTCGTAGGCCAGGCTGGCAAAAGGCGCAAGCCGAGCATGATAAGTGGCTTAGGTCTCGTGGTGTGCATCCTGATCAATTAAAGAATAAGGCTAAGGATTCTGGTAATAAAGTTCCAGTATATTCTGATGGTAAGTCACTTCCTACTTCAAACTACATAGGTCGTATAGCTGCTAAAAAAGCTGCCAAACAGTATACCGGTGATTTTATTACAGGTATAGCTACTATGCACAAGTCAAATATGGTGCCGGTCAGTAAAAATGCTGATGCTAAAGAATATGCCACCATGAGGCGTAATTAACATGTTAACAACAAAAATTAAAAAAAGTGAAAAAAGTCCTTTACTTTTCGGAAAAACTGTGATAGAATATATCTATAAAATGAAAAAAGCGGAGTTCAAATATGTATAATTATGCCAATATAATAAGACAGCTAGAAGCAATGTCACCAGCTCATCAAGATGAGTTTGCTCAAAGACTTATCGAAAAAAACAGTAGCCTAGCTGTTGCCATGTCGACTAAAATCAACATTGCTCACCAAGACAAGTATTACACCGATACTGAAGCAATGGACGAGTCTCTTAAAACAAGAGGTCACGTACAGTGAAGAATCCTATCGCAAAATATCTTATGTGTTCATTTGCTTATTATAAGCTTGACACAAATCTTATAACTGATCATGAGTTTGATCAGCTAGGTAAAGATATATTAGCTGACTATGATAATATTAATCATATGCATAAGCACTTAGTTACTAAAGAAATGTTGAAAGCCGGTACGTATCTTGGAGAATATCCAAATATGGTTATAGGCGCAACACACGATTACATAAAAACCAATAACATATAAATGGGAGTTTAATATGGGACTACAAGCACTAAAAGGCAAAAGAGCCAAGAAGAAAACCGCAAGAGCTGGAGCAAGAACTGGATTAGCAGGTGTTCCAATCGATAAAGGATTTGACGCAGTTAAAGATTACTTTCATCTTCAAGTTGATAAGAAAGACTGTATAAGCCAGGTTAAGACATGGATCAAGAAAAACTTTCCTATTCCGTCAAAGTACATGCTTTGTAATCCTGATTATCATTTTACTATGACACATCACGCAGCTACAGCGTACTGGTATAATAATAACTTAAATAAAACTATTGAATCTGAAAAGGCTGCTGGCTTTCTATCACATTTATTTGAAAAGATGACACCTCTAATTGAAACTGGCAAAGTCTTATACAAAGAAAGACAACAAGAAAAGAAAGCTAACTTAAATGTGATATCACTGTCACCACAAGATAGGTTAGTACGTAAAATTAATAATACTATAATGCAAGAATTACTTGAACTTGAAGACAAGTGGATCGAAGGTGAAGATGCCACTATTAACTTATATGATAGGTTCAAGTATCACGGCTTAACAAACACTGCAATAAGTCATGTTAAGCCAATGGTTGAGGGCTGGCTTCTTGATTATGAAGACGCATACCATAAGAGATGCGAACAAGCTGTAGAAGGTTACTCCCACCTTAAACGGTCGGTCCTCAACCAAAGAATTAAAACATGTACTGTCATGCTTGAAGATCTTGAAAGAATCAGGTCAGCAACTAAAGCATCACGTACAGTTAACCTTAAGAAGCCTAAGGCTGCAGATAAGCAGGTTTCTAAAGTACAATACAAGAATGAGGATAATGACTTTAAGATTGTGTCAATTCATCCTATTCAAATTATTGGTAAGTATAAACTATATACTTTCAATACGAAATACAAAGAGTTATGCGTCTATGAAACTGAGGCATCGCGTGGATTTGAAATATCTGGTTCTACTATTAAGAACTTCAATCCACAGGCAAGTTTCAAGGTTAAACTTAGAAAGCCAATGGAGATATTTCCAACTCTACTTAATAAGAGCTATAATCAAATAAGTAAGTTCTTGGATGATAAACTTCAAAAGGTTAAACGTAAAGACGCAAATGGTCGTATCAATAAAGATACGATCTTATTAAGGATTTTAGACAAATGAAAATAGAAGAACAATTTTTATCAAAGTCTAAATTTACAAAGCTTATCGAAGCTACCGTAGCAGATCTTAAAATTCCATACATGGATGCAATCATTAAGGTCTGCGAAACTAACAATATAGAAATCGAAGACATTCGAAAGTTTATATCGCCAGTTATTAAAGATAAGCTTGAAGCTGAGGCAATGGACTTAAACTTCTTACCTAAGAAGAACGCCATTGACTCATCTTTATTCAACTAAATGCTATTATATATAGTATTACATTTCAGTTATATTTCAGCAAATAAGGAGACAATACAATGTCATTCGAAACACTAAAACGCAGTCGCGGTTCAAATATCAATAAAATTATCAAAGCAGCAGAAGCCACTAACAGTGGTGAAACAAAATCTTATGTAGATGAGAGAATGTGGAAGCCAACTGTCGATAAGGCAGGTAATGGTTATGCGGTTATCAGGTTTCTTCCTGGTAAAGATGATCAGCTTCCATTCGTAAGATACTGGGACCACGGATTTAAAGGCCCAACCGGTCAATGGTATATTGAGAACTCGCTTACTTCAGTAGGTCAACCTGATCCTGTCGGTGAGCTCAACTCAAGACTATGGAACTCAGGTATCGAGTCTGATAAGGACAAAGCAAGATCACAGAAGAGAAGGCTACACTACGTAACTAATATCTATGTGGTTAACGATCCTTCAGCACCTCAAAACGAAGGTAAGGTATTCTTATATAAGTTTGGTAAGAAGATATTCGATAAGATATATGATCTTATGAATCCAGCTTTCGCGGACGAGACACCAATCGATCCATTTGATTTCTGGGAAGGTGCCGACTTTAAACTTAAGATAAGAAACGTTGAAGGTTATAGAAACTATGATAAGTCAGAGTTCTCTTCAGCATCTCAGTTTCTAAGTGCCGATGAGGCTAAGTTAGAAGAAGCATATAATAATATGCATGACCTGGATGAGTTTACAAATCCTAAGAACTACAAGTCATATGACGAGCTTAAAACTAAGTTAATGAGAGTTCTTGGTGAGGAGGCAACTGCCGGAGCTTATACTGTAAGGGAAGAGATTAAAATGAATGATCCCGTTCCTGCACATGAGCCAGTAACTGCTGAGGAAATCAGTAGTGAAGATGAAGATACGCTATCTTATTTCTCAAAACTAGCTAAGCAAGACTAAGTAAAACCAAACTGGTCCTTCAGGTCAACTGTAGGTCCAGTTCCAACATAAGTTTGGCCAACGGTATTATTATATGTAGTGTTAGTATTTTCTGAATTAACTTTATTGCCAGTACTAATAGTACCTATTCCAGCATCGCCTATCCCCGACATATTATACATATTATTTTTTAGTCTTTGATTGTAATCATTTTTTGCAAAGTTAAGATCAGGGCTCTGTATACCGATTGTAGAACTAATATCTTGAAATTGTCCGCCGTACATATCTCTTGCATTTACTTTTTTCTTAAGCTCACTTAAAGATCCCATTAAATTCTTTTGACTTTCTGACATTTTTGGATTTCCACCCATAAAAAAGTCTGCAATCATTCCACCTGCAACATTTGGTGCTAGTGCTCCAAGTATTCCTAATACGCCACCACCTAACACTGCACCTTTAGGTCCAAATGCTAGGCCTCCCATAGCTGCACCCAATCCACCAAACACTAATGAGTTGAGTTCAGTTCCAAGTATATCACCTACTTGTTTTTTCTTAGCAGACTCAGACGCGTCAGATGCTAACACGTCTTGTACATCTGTCATTGCAAATACTGAACTCAACAGCGCTAACGGACCAAAGCCTTTTAAGAATTTAAGAACTCCTCCACCTCCAAATATTCTTGGATATTTACTTGATAATTTTTTTATTTTTTCTTGAGCTTGCTTTGCACCTTTGCTCTTTGCGTCGACTGTAGTATCTTTACCGTCTATTCCTACTACTTTATTTGTTTTTTTATTTACTGTACCGGGCTTATTTAATTTTTTATTGTATTGTTGTGCTCTTGCATTATTATCAGCATCAGTTGGAGCTCCTCGAGTTCCTGCACCTTTAATCGCTTTAAACCCTAAGTAACCAGCAGTTAATCCTCCTGCGGCCATAGCAAAGTCATCTACTCCTAGATTACCATCACCATCAAACATCTTATCTACTGCAAATGTTCCAGCCGCTAATGCTGCTAAGGTGGCTACTAACTTCTTTTTACTAAATGCAAACTTAGCTAAAAATTTCAAAGCTCTGATAAATTTCCCAGGCATTAGCAAGAATGCGACTGATCCTAGTAAGCCAACTGCTGATCCCCAATTCTTTTTAAACTCTTCACTGTCAAATCCTGACTCAGTAAATCCTTTTATTGCCTTTAATCCTTTTGTTACGCTACCTCCAATAAACTTTACTATATTATCAAAGCTTGGTAAAAATCCTAATATCGGCTTAAGGTTTTCGGCAAATTTATCCCACTTTTCTTTTACATTTGTGCCAATATCTTTTAGTATATCCTTGTTTTCCTTAGTTGCGAGTAGTCCTAATGCCGCAAATATAGGAATAAATCTTCTTCCTAAAAGCATTCCAAGCCCAGCACCTTGAATACCTCTTGATACTGTATCTTTAAAGTCCTTTGGAAAGTCATCACCTAATATGGCATCAGCTATCTGATCTGAAAAACCTATTAAGCCTAACCCTGGTAATCTTTTAAGTACAGCTTTCCCAACCTTTGAGCCTATTCCCAGTAATCCACCTCCTGCTAGTAATTTAGCTGGGCTGAGATCACTTAAGAATCCTCCACCACTACTACTTCCTGTTGACCTATTATTTTTTTCTTGAGCTTTAGCGAGTTTATTAGCTGTAGCTTTTGCTTCTCTTTCAGCTTCAAGATTTTTAGCCTTTTGTTTCTCAATATATTCAATGAATGCTGTGATACCTTTACTGGTTTCTTTAGTATTATCAGAAACTTCTAAAAGAGTATTATTTACTGCTGCTAATGTTGCCATTTATCTAACCTGCTGTTGTTCGTTTCTAGCTTTTTCTTCTATAAACTCATTTAATAGTATTAAGTAAACCTCTCTCTCCCACGGTAACATTTTTTCTAATTCAGTCAAAGAATAGTTAAAATGTTGCATCATCAAAAAATTAGTCTTGAAGTAATTCTCCAAGGTTTCATGAGAGAGGTTAACTAAAAAAAATCATTAAGTCCTTTCAATTCTATAGTATTTTCATGATTACACTTTTTACAATTATATTTTAAATCATGCGTTAATGTAGGCATGCTCTCAACAAATCCTGTAATCTTTTCAAGTTGTTGATTTGTTAATGAATTCATAAATCTTTCGATCTCTTCTTTTGGCTCATCTTTAATTAAAATGTTTTCATCTTCAGTCTTAACACTGTGTAGGCACGAAATAATAGATTCAAATAACACTTCAGCAACCGATCCATCTTCTTTAGTTAATGAATCATTTTTTATAATATCTTGATATGTTGGATATTTTAATTCAACTGAAATTTTATCTGTAATTTCTACATTCTTTTCACTTTCCCAGTTATCATTTGTCATGATAGTTACATCTTGTAAATTCATTTTAACTTCATTTTCTTCATTACATTCTGTGCATGCATGAAGTAACTGAGTAGTCTCTCCTACAGATTTTGATCTTACCTGAGTAAACATATAATCAACATCAAATGTTGCAAGACTATTTATGTTTATACCCTGTACACACGTTTCTAAGCAGTCTAACATTGAGTTTAGTATTTGCTTAGGGTCTTTTGACTCAAATGCTACAAGTAGCACTTTCTGTTCTTTCACTAAAAAAGGTCGAAACTTTACGGCCTGCTTAGTTGATGGCACGATCATTTCATATCGTGGTACATCGTTATTTAATTGTGGTAAACCCATTCATTTCACTCCTATAATAAGTCAATTCCACCAAGTGGCGTATCTATATCCATATTGATAAATCCTTGAGTATTTGATGATCTTTTCCAGTTAGTATATGCAAATGATACTGTTAACTGAACCAAACCGTCAAGTTCGTTGTTTAATTCTATTGCATTAGTTACTACAGGAAAAGCCTCAAGAAGGTCAACTGAGTAAACAGTACCACCACCAATTCCCGCGTTAAATCTTATAGGTCCTACTTGCTTACTAATTCCTGCTAGTGGCTGTCTTAGCTGATGTATAGTAATTGTCCTAGCATACTGACTCTTGTAATTGCTCGTAAAAGCATTACTTCCTTCTTCTGGAATTGCAGTATTTCTCCAAGCATCAAAATATTCCTTAACACCATAGTCATTCATAAGATAAAAAGTCATACTCACATCATCAACAGCATATCCATAAGCTATCTTTTGAAACTCCATGCCAATTCTTCTCTCAGTTGTTAAAGTAACTTTAGCCGGTAATGTAGCATTTGAACATAATATATTTAATTCTCTACCTGATGCGCCTCCACCTCCACCTGTAAGAAGACCAATAATTCCATTTAATAGTCCTCCTCCACCACCAAAGGTTGTTGGCAAGGTAACTAAGAATCTATTAGGCCTTGCAAATCCTAGTTTAGTGTTAGCTAAAGCTTTTAATTCATCTACGCTATTAGACATTTGCCATCTTCCTTGAATCTGAATATACTTTACCAGCAGAAGCTTTCTTCCAACTTGCGGTTGGCATGAAAGTTACAATCTCCCACTCGGGTGCAGGAACTTGCGCAAACCTAGATTTAACATGATCTAATAAGTAATGCTTAAAGCATGGTTGAAAGTATCTAAATTTTGCGGCACCTTTAAGTAATCTATATGTTAATGTAAAACGAGTTGACTCATCATATTTTTTGTTATTAACTAAGTCAAGTAAACTATCTAAAAACTTTGCTCTTAATACCGGAGGAATATAATGTAAATTTAATCCTCTAAATCCACCTTCAGCTCTCTCAACTGGTATGACTAATGGAAATGTATCATAGTATGGAAGCTTATCTTTAAGTTTAGGATCATAAAAGAACATCATCATACTGCCTAGTAATGGAGTACTAACTTTATTGACGCCTTCTTCTCTCATTAAGGACTCACGATTTACTCGAGTTAGACGCTGTACGCGTCTACGAAACCAATCACGTGATTCTTGTGTCCTTGGCGTAATACCTTTTCTAAAAGCTTCAAGTTCTAGTTTTTGAAATAAGTTACTCATAAGACTATTTATAACGTTTCTTGCGCTTTTTGCGATACGTAGGCAAAGGTTTATAAGGCTTAAGCTTTCCGGGAACAGGCCTGGTTAATAACTTCATTTCTTGCAAAGTCTTTTCTGTCCATACTTGAAACTCCCAGCCACGATCTTTTGCATACTCATTTGCAGCCTCCCACTTATTCATGTTCTTCACATATGTAAGACCTTCGGTAACATACCTCTTAGTTCTTCTTGGGCCGGTTGGAGGTACCGTCTCTCTTTCTGGTTTTATCTCAACTAACAAAGTTTTCTCTTCAAATACTATCTTCATATCAACATAATATTTATGATATTTCTTATCTACGTCGTAGTAATATGGAACAACTATTTCTTCAGAGCTCCACTTCTTAACCTTATCATTCTTATCGCACCACTGAAATACAGCCTTCTCCCATAAAGACCTATATACTATATTAGTATGGTCACCATTATACTTGGTAGTGTTTTTCGCTTTATATAGACCAGAATATACCATGAGTTTCGTTATAAATAAGAAATAATACTTTAATACTATGTATAAGGATTTTACATGTCAGAACTCGATATTATAAGTCAAAAAGCAGGACCACTGGGAGAAAAATCGCGAGACTTTAGCGATTTTGCAGGCGGTAATCCATTTAAGAGTGTAAATAACTCAAGTGTTATTGGAATTGAAGATGATATAGTTGGTCAGTCATTAACTGGTAAAATACCAAGTCCTCTTAATCCTACAGAAATTGGAGCAAGTAAACTAGAATATCCTATTGATGTCAGCGGTAATCCAGCTTATGCTGCAACTGTCAGATTTCAGGTATTAGAGTATACAACGAGTAGCCCAGGCAAATCTCAAAAAAATCATATTACTTCTTCGACTGATAATATTAAAGCATTAGGAGCATCAAATGCAAAGGTTGAAGATGACGTTGGCTTAGACGCATTTGGTGGAGCCGGAGATGATGTTGCACTTGGAGTAAATACAGGATCAGCATTTGCTGATGATGCTGGAGCCGCAGGTTATGCTGGCACATCATCTGCATCATTAGGTGATTTTAGTGATTTTTCTGGTGCAAATACTTTTAAAGCAAAACTTGATGCTGAGGCTGAAGCGAATAGTGTTAAAAAAAGTACAGCATCAACAAATAGTACTAGACTAGGATTTTTTCCAAAGACAAACTCGCCTATAGTAAATATGTACTTTCCAGTCTCACAGGCTTTTGTAGATGGAGTACAATATGGTGATGCAAATTTAGGAGCCACAGGAGGAGTTGCATTAGGCGCTGCAGAAGCCGGCCTATCAGGTATTAATGCGGCGGTAGATCAGGCGATATCAACTGGTAAAGGATTTCTTGATACGTTTTTAAGTGGTAATTTAAGATTATCTGCTGCAGCTGAATCAGAAGCTGCGAGATTATCTGCTGCACGTACTATGGGAAAAGCTCCACTTATAGGTGATGCCGCAAAAGTTCTTAATAGAATTGTAGTAAATCCAAATATTAGAAAATTATTTAATGGTGTTACTATTCGAGAGTTTACATTCCAGTTTAAGTTAATTTCAACTTCACCAGAAGAAGCTGAAATAATTCAAAAAATAATTAAGTTATTTAGAAAAGAATTGTATCCAAGAGCTTTTAAGATTGCAATTGGTGGTGAGTCATCAGTAAGTTTAGGATATAACTTTCCTAATGCATTTAAAATTAAATTTAATTTTAAAGATGCAGAAAATAGAAATATTCCTAAGATACTACCGTGCTACTTACGAAATGTTTCACATACGATAAATCCAACAGGTGGTGGTTTTAAAAATGATGGAAAGCCAAATGAGGTTGACTTAACATTAGCATTTGTTGAGCATAGGGCAATTGAACAACAAGATATAGAAAAGGGATTTTAATGTTATACTTTAACGAGTTTGAAAACTTAACTTATAAGTTTGGTGATGAAGTTGACACGGTCATTTTTCAAAATTTATCAATATATGTAGATATAATCGATGAGATAAAAAATAACATTACGTTCTTAAATGTTCACACTATACAAGAAGGCTTTCGACCAGATCAAGTTTCAATTCAACTGTATGGAACTCCATTATATCACTGGTCTTTTTATCTTTTAAATGATGATATTAGAGAACAAGGTTGGCCTTTAACAAGACATGAGCTTGAGGTTTATACAAGAAAAATATTTCCAAATACTACCATTACAACAAGAGATGCAGATTTAGCTAATAAGTTTAAAGTTGGACAAACAGTTACTGGTGGAACTACCAGTTTATCTGGAAAAATTATTAAGAGAAATATTGATCTAGGACAAATAATTATTGAAGGTGACATTTCTTTTTCTTCAGGTGGTGAGCTATTTTCATCGACAAACTCATCAGGTACTTCTGAAAATTTAACTGCTGTTTCGAGCTCTAAAGAATATCTTGCAGCATCTCATTATATAAATGCATCTGCGGCAATTGTAGACATTGATCCTACTATAGGACCTGGCGCACTCCTTACTGAAAAAACAAATGAAGATGTTTACTTTACCACTAATGATAACTTAAGGCAAATCAAAGTAATTAAGCCAAGTCAAATAACTAATGTTGTCTCCAGTTTTAAGAGAGCTGTAAGAGGATAATATGGAACTTGATGTAGCAAGTATAGCAGAAGGATCTACAGAATACGTCTTAGCCAGTGCACTTATCTCTGCTGATCGTATGTCAAGTACAGTAGAAATAAGCTCAGTGGTCGAAGAATTTGTAATATATGAGCATATTGAAAAACCATACTTAACTATGAGATTATCATTTCTTGATCAAATTAATATCGTGCAAACAGTTGACTTTCAAGGTGGAGAAAAACTTACGATAATATTAAAACAAATAGAAGAGGTTGAATCTGGAAGTGAAATTAAAAAAGAATTTGTTATTGATGAAATTGAATCCATTATAAAAACAGATGAAAGAAATGAAACAGTTGTAGTACACTGCACTGAATATCATATGTTTGAAGCTGCTGCACAAAATGTAAATAAATCTTATACCGGGTCACCTTCAACCATTGTAAAAAATTTAATAAGCACCTATATTAGTAAAGACTTAGTTATAGATGGTAGTGACTCAATTAAAAATATGAAAGTTATAATACCTAACCTAGATCCAATTGAAGCTGCCTTATGGATTAAGAATAGGTCAACTACATCAACTGGATTACCCTTCTTTCTATATTCGCCATTAGGTGTAGATAATCTTGTTTTTCGAGATTTGGAAAAAATGTTATCGGATCCTGTAACAAATATTACTAATCCTTATTACTATACCAGTAGTTTATCAGAGACAACAGGAGTTTCTAAATTATATAATATTTTAGAATATAAGTATGAGTCATCAGAAGAACTAATTAGATTATTACGAAAAGGATATGTGGGAGCATCATATAGCTTTTATGACGTTCATCGTGGAATACCTGAAACAAAACACTTTGATGTTGATAATGTATTTAAAACTTTATTAACTCAAAACTTATTAGGTGGTGAAAATTCAAAGTATAATTATGGTCCTGAATATAAGATACGAGGAAAAAAACTATCTTCATATGACTCAAAAAAAATAAGTAAAATATCATCTACTGGCTCTTATCGAGGAGGCTCCTATGATGCAAACTTTAGAAGTTATAGTGACGAGACTCTAGGCGGTGACCATATTAAACATGTTAATAGTAAAGCTATAAAAGGATTCTTATCAAAGACACCACTAAGAATAACAGTAAAAGGCAGAGAGTTTTTAACTGGAAATAATAATTATACATTAGGAAAGACAATAAGAATAATATTTTTAGATACTGATCCTAGTGAAGATACTAATGCTGCTTCTAAAGATTTAAAAAAATCTGGTGACTACTTAATAGTTGGAGCTAAACATGTTTTTGCTGCAGAAAAAGTTACAAGTGAATTGTTATGTGGTAAGGTAGCATCATTAGGTAAGGAGATTGGCGTTTAATGGCATATGCACATATACCAGAAAATGAATATTATGGAGATTCCATAAGGTGGTTTATTGGAACAGTAGTTGACGTTAATGATCCACTAAAGCTTGATAGAGTTAGAGTTAGAGTTTATGGTATTCATACGTCAAATACTATAGATATTCCTAATGAAGATTTACCGTGGGCTTCAGTGTTAATACCTGTAACCGAAGGTGGAACATCAGGAATAGGTGCTAATTCTCAAATAAAAAATAGAGCACAGGTATTTGGTGTATTTCTTGATGGTAAAGATTCTCAATGCCCTTTAGTTATGGGATCAATACCTAAAGTTGAGACAAAAAGAAATGATGTTAGTGAACCTGCATCAAAGAAAAATGAGTATGACGGTACTGCTAATGTTCCATCAGCGCCTCCTCCTGCTGTAAGACCAGGCGTGCCTTCAGTAAATGATGGCAATCTTGTAGGAAATACTAATAATGAAAAAGCATATAACTTCTTTTTATCTGAAGAAGGAGGATCTTTTACGCCTAATCAGGCAGCAGGAATAGTAGGAAACTTAATTGCTGAATCTGGTGTTAAAGGTGATATAAGCCCGACTATTATTTCAGGATTCGCTAATGAAGGATCATTTGGAATAGCACAATGGAATCCAAGTAAAGCTGCTGGTTACAGATTACAAGAACTCAAAAAATTTAGTGCCAGTGCAAACTTAAACTATAGGACTCTTTATGCTCAACTTAAATTTATTATATATGAGTTAAATAAATATCCATACTTAGGGCTGGCTCAGCTTAGAAAAGCACAGACGCCTCAAGAAGCTGCAGAAGCATTTGAGAAAAAATATGAAAGGCCGGCACCAGGGTCTACACAAAAGAGAATTAATTTCGCACTTGAAATTAATAATAAGCTAGGAATTGGAGCTGCTTAATGTCTAATACTTCAACTATTAATATGAAAGCTGGAGATAAGCCAAGAGGAGCTAATGAATTTAGCACCTTTAACGGCACAGTTTTAACTATTGGAAAACCAGAAGTTGTAGCTAAGTTAACTGATATACAAGTTTCAAAAAGTCAAACAAATGCAAGTAGTTTTACCTCAAGTAATATTCCATCCATATTTAATGATACTTCTCAGTATTCTTTTAATGGAATTAGTATATCATTAAATAGCTTTCATCAAAGAATAATAATTACATATGAAAAACCAGAAGTAACACAAGCAGAGTTTGAAGCTGCAGCCTCGCCTGAAGCAGTGGCATTCCAGCAAAAGATGATTGCTGAAATTGGTAATCCTATGAAAGCATCAGCTAAAACACTAAACATACAAGAAATTACAGGCAATGCTTCTCCGTTTAATTCAATGGGAGCAGTATTTGGAGGTTTTAAAGGACTACAAGCAGGATCAAAGCCTACCGCAAACTTTGTTAAGAGAGTAAGAGTTGCACAATTACAGTCTGGCGCAGCAGATGGATCTGCCGATAAGACATCATCACAGACGACAAACTTGACAACTTTATTTAAGAAAACAGGATTATCATCTACAGGTAACTTAAATAAAGTAGTGTTTACACAAGGCAGCGTTAACTCAATTATAGATGAATTAAAAACACATACAACCGCATCGTCAGAAACAATACAGACAGAAGCTCGTGCAGTATTACCTGCCTCATTATCTACTAAGATAATTGATCAGGCCGTTACAGCAATTCAAGATAAAGATGCTGGTGTAACAGTTGAAAGCAAAATGACAAAAGAAGTGCAAACTGAAGTGAAGTCTAAAATTAAAGAGGCACAGAATGCAGGATTAGATCTTGATCCAAGTGCGTTAATACCCGGTGCTGGTAGATCAGGATCAAATGTGTTTGCTAACTTATTAGGTAAAGTAAAAGGTGTTAAAGCCAAGATACCACCAAGTATTAAGAACTTAATGTCAGGATTACCTGAAGGAGTAATTCCACCACTGGATGCATTTGGAGGAGCAGGCCCAGACATACCAAACTTGATTGAAGGTACAGACGCAATTACAGGGAAGCTTAATTTAAGTACTAATACGAGTAAGCTACTTAGTAAAGGCAAATTAACACCTAACATGTCGCCAAGCAACATTGTAAATATATCTAGTAGTAAGTCATCTTGGCAAGGATATTTTACTCCTAATACTTATAAGTTTGAATTTATCGATACATCTGATGAGTTAAAGACAGAATTTGAAAACAGCACAAGATTTAAAAATGAAGTTATGACAATTGTAATAGGATGGACTGATAAAGTTTGGGGACCTCCTGAAAAAGTAAATGCTACATCTATTCATGAAATATCAAAAGAAAGTGATTTAAAAAATTTAATTAGTAGAGAAGGTAATGCGCAGAGTGCAATAGCAAAGATTAGAGCTACACAAAAATTATTTGGAATACAAGCACACTACTTAGTACTAACTGATGGCAGAATTCAACGTGGTAGACCTATTAATGAATTTAGAAATCCAGACACTTCATCATTTGACAGAACAGGAGTTCAAGTAACAATAGTAGCAAATACAAAGAATCCTGTTAATGCAGAACAACTTACATCATTAAATAAGCTAATTTCAAAAGCTTATGAAACATTGCCTGGAGTTAACTTATTTGCTGATTACGAAATTGATCCTACTAAGGCAGGACCTGCAGTTGATATTGCATCATTACGTGATAAGTATGGAAAAACAAATACAATAGATAATCCCGAACAAGGTGGTAATGGTCCAAGTAGAAAAGAAGTTGCTTATGTAATACCTAAAGACTTAGCTCAGGGTTCAAAGACAAAATCAGTCGAACCTTTTAGTTTTAATAAAATACAAAGTAAGTTTAATAATACTGACATATTAACAGGTGAAGAATTACCAGTAAATGCTGAAGCAGATATAGCATCAGTTAAAACTACATTAAATGACTTGTCAACTGGAAAACTGGATATTAATAAGGGAATATCTCAGGCTGTAAATGATCCTAAAAACTCATTTGCTAAAGCACAAGGGGATAGTATCGTGAAAAAATTAATTCCTGGTGTAGATAAAAATAAATCATTTGTTGACACTATATCAAAGAAACTTGATACTAAAAGCTTAACTAGCTTATTTGGAGGAAAATAATATATGTCAATGGAATCAGAAAACTTTACAGTATCACCAGCTAAAGCAAACTCGTTAAAAGATAAAGAAAATGGCTTTTCTGATCCTACAGGAATATTTCCTAAAGTAGGTTACGAAGAAGTTTCATCTGTTAATGAGATTGCAAGAGGTTTTAAAAGAGTGAATGTTGAGCTTGGTGGCTCTGTTAAAGATATTGACTTTGACTTAAATGAAGAAACAATTTCAACATATCCCAACTCTCAGGTAAAAGAAACTGCATCCGGTCATATTGTGGAGTATGATGACACGCCGGGATCTGAACGAGTTATGATAAGACATAATTCCGGGTCTGGCGTGGAGATGCGCGCGGATGGCACGGTTATATATGGTTCAACTAAGAATACAATAAGAGTTACAGCCAATGATGAAAAGGTAGTGGTTGACGGTGATGGCGAACTGCAATACAATGGTAACTTAAAACTTAAAGTTGCAGGTGACTTTGATGTTGAAGTTGGTGGAGACTTTAACGTAAATGTTAAAGGTGACATGGAACAGAATATAAGAAGAGGATTAATTACTGATGTTGCTGGAACTGTTGAAACACAAATTGTAGGAAGTAAGTCAGAAACTATTGGTGGAGGATCTACTACGCTAATACATGGTGATAAGAATGACATTATCAAAGGATCATTCGCTGAAAATGTTCAAGTTAATCATAATTATGCAGCCGGAGGAACGTTAACGATGACTGCTGAAAATGAAGTTACACTTTCAACAAAGAGCGCTAACATTACAGCATCATCACTTGCAGTATTAGGTGATAGTGGAACTATTGGAGGTGCTAATATGGTCTACTACGGTCACACTGCGCATATACCAAGAGTTAATTCTACTTCAGTTCATGCTACTGCAATGTATGCTACAACTTTTCATGGAGACTTAACTGGTAAAGCTGATTCTGCTAATCATGCAGATTTTGCTAATACCGCCGGTCAAGCTCCTGAAGGAAGCGCCGGTTCACCCGGGACAAACGTAAATAACACTACAACTGCCGCAGATTCTGACACCGTCTTACCTACAACAGCTATAATAAATGATGCATTAGAGAATTCAGGTGTAGCAATAAAGAGAGTTCACATTGATGACTTTAATCAACTATTTAACAGATTAGATCGTACAGCACACTACGGTGGCGTATCTAAGGTAGACTTAAACACTAAAGAGGCGAGATCAAAGTTAAGAGATCCTAATAATGCAAGTAACAGCACTTTTATATCAGCTCTTATAACTGACGGTACTATATCTCCATTTGCAACTCGTGTGTCACCATTATCAACAGGCAGAATTGTTGGAAAAGATACAGTCGCCAGAAGAGGCACTGATAAGCTAGGTAGAAGCCAAAACTCAACTAAATTATATAAGGCATAAGATGACAGTATCAACAGTAGATTTATTAGTAGACGCAAAATATAATCCAGTATTTCAAGATTCTATTACAAGTAAGACAAAACTTGCACCAGGCATATCAATGGCAAAGTTTCTTGGAGGTGATAATGATCCTGTAACACTAACTCATATCACAGATGATGATCAAAAAGTGTTACTGGCTAAGCAATATGTTTTACATGCTGAAGCGATGAGAACTATCAACTCGGCTGATGCTACTAAAGAGTTTAAAGACTTTAGGCTACAAGTTGTTGAAGGATTATACAGAGCTGAAGAAGGTGAAGACTTAGATGTGAGTGATGGTGTGAACTATTTAATGTCAAGAGGCTTTGCTGTCGTATATGAGCTTATTGGATTTGATGGAAAGATAGCTGTAGAAAAAACATTTGACTTAGCAGTTTACTGGAAAGATAATATTCAGTTTGACAAGATGATATTAGACTATGATAACTATAATCCTGATAATACTTTAAATGCACAAATTATTTTAATTATGCCTGAAGTGATATCACCATGGACCGTAACTTTTAATAATCAAATGGAAACTCGTTATAATAATGTCAATCAAGTTACTAATGAGTTATTAGAAGTATTAAGAACGACAGCAAGCGCATAAACTGTATAAATAGATAAAAAGGAAATAATATGTCAGTAAGAGCTTTTTCAGTTGAAGATGGAAATATAGGTAGCGCTTCTCTAATATCAAGTAGAAAAGACACTTATAAAGATATTGACCTGACATTTGCCAAGAAAGCTTCTGGTGATATTTTTAAAAAAGAACACGCTGCCGCGGTTAAGCAGGCAGTTAAAAATTTATTACTTACTAACTTTAGTGAAAAGCCATTTGAACCAAGATTTGGTGGTAACTTAAACTCATTTCTTTTTGCTTTAAATACAGACATAGACGATGATGACTTACGAGAACAAATAATACAGTCAATCGAGATATTTGAGCCAAGAGCTCAAGTACTAAATATAACTACTAATTTAAGAGATGACTCTCATGAAATTAAAGTTACAGTAACTTTTAAAATGTTGAACACATCAGAAACACTTTCAACACAAGTGAATTTAACGAGGTTAAGATAAATGGCAACTACAATCAGATCAACTCAGCTCGACTTTGATACTATTAAAGGTAGGCTTAAAGATTTCTTAAAACAACAAACAGAATTTGAAGATTATGACTTTGAAGCATCTGGCTTAAGTAATATATTAGATGTACTTGCTTACAACACACACTTTACGGGCTTAACTGCTAACTTTGCCCTCAATGAATCATTTATAAATTCCGCTCAGCTAAGAAGCTCAGTCGCATCTTTAGCAGAAGGACTAGGATATGTTCCTAAGTCGTACTCATCGGCTCAGGCTGACGTAAATCTCTCTGTACTAGTATCTGCTAGTTCAAGACCTACATCTATAACATTACCAAGAAATACACAGTTTACTTCTAGTGTAAATGGAGTTACGTATACATTTCAGACTAGAGAAAACTTTATAGCCATCGATGACGGTAATGGGTTATATCAGTTTATTAATTCATCCGATGGAGTTGCTATACCAGTGTTTGAGGGAACCGAGAAGACGAAGACATTCTTTGTAGGTGACGTTTCTGATAATCAAATTTATGTAATACCTGATGTAACAATGGATACGACTACTATAAGAGTTAGAGTATTTCCAACTGCGAGCTCATCTTTATTTGATACTTACACTAATATTAATAAGGCAATAAGAATTACAAATGATTCCAAATTTTACCAAATTAAGGAAGTTCCAAATGGTTATTATGAAGTTATATTTGGTGATGGAATAACAACTGGTAAAGCTCCGGTTGCAGGTAATAAGATCGTAATAGATTATCTATCAACTCAGGGTACAGTAGCAAATGACGCGTCAGCATTTACAGCATCAGCTGATTTTACGATAAGTGGAGTTGACTATACATTAACAACTACTACTGAAGCTGTTGCAGCCGGTGGTGCATATAAAGAGAGTATAGAATCTATAAGACAGAATGCTCCAATAGCATTTACTTCACAAAGAAGGCTAGTAACGGCTGAAGACTATAAAGCACAAATTCAATCAAACTTTGGTGCCTTCTTAGACGATGTTACTGCATACAGTGGAGCAGATTCTATTCCAGCAATTTATGGAGTTACATATGTAGGCCTTAAGTTTAAATCAGGTGTTACTGCGACAAGACAGCAAAATGTTAAAGATGAGATTAAAACAGACTTAACTGATAACATGGCAGTAATGTCTATAACAACTGAATACGTTGATCCTATTATTACTTTCTTAGAAATAAGTACTACTTTTAATTTAGATCCTGACTTAACAGCATCAACTTCACAGGCAATTCAAACGACTGTTCAGAATACAATTAATAATTTTTTTACTACAAACTTAAAAAAGTTTAACAAAGTCTTTAGAAGATCAAACTTATTAACACGAATTGATGCAATTGATTCGGCGATACTTAACTCGAAAATGGAAATCAAAATAAGACAAGGTTTCGTTCCTACTACAAATGTGTCGCTATCATATAGTATTAACTTTCCGGTTTCTCTTGCCGAACCTGATGACATAGTGTCGACATTAGAGTCATCACAGTTTACTTTTAACTCTCAAACATGTTCGATTAAGAATCAATTATCTACAACAAAACTGCAAATTGTGTCTATTGACGGAACTATCGAAGTAGATAACATTGGAAGCTATAATAACTTAACAGGTGTAGTTACTCTAACGGGATTCAAGCCTACAGCATTTGAAGGAGATGCAATAACCATCTCAATAACCCCAGCTAATCAAAATACTATTAGGCCATTAAGGAACTATGTATTGGATATAGATACAACAAAGTCAATATCAAGAGCCGTACTCGATTTTCAAAATACATCGGTAAGTATATAAATGTCAATTAATTATCATAGTAAAAGAAGGTTAAAAACTTTTCAAAATAGAAAAGTACGAGAAGCTTTACCTGAATTCTACACTTCTGAATTTCCTACAATAGTAACATTCTTAGAAAAATACTATAACTTTCTAGACTCATCAGATGGAACACATGCATTTGGCCATGATGCTCGTCAGTTCTTTGCGAGCAAAGATATACGTGAAATGCCTGAGTCTTTATTAAATAATCTTGTCAATGAACTAGGTGGTGGATTAAAGTCTGGTGATAACTTTACTGATATCAGATATGCCTTAACTCGATTAGCCGAATTAGCAAGAACAAAAGGTAGTAGGTTTTCTTTAGAAGAATTTTTTAGGCTCTTTTTTCAGCAAAGAGCTGAAGTAGAATATGGAAAAGAATCTGTATTTAATGTTGGTGAGGATACAAGTCAAATTGGAGTTGAGTCTTTAAAGTTTATTCAAAATAATGAAATATATCAGACATTTGGATTATTAATTAAGACAGGAATTTCTGTTGATACTTGGAGCGAATTATATAAAAAGTTTGTGCATCCCTCAGGTTTTTATTTTGCAGGACAAGTTGTTTCAGATACTGAAGCTATAAATGCTCCTACTGCTCCAATTGTTTTATTTGACTCTTCACCTGGTCCAAGTGTGATTTCAGAAGCAAGTATGCCTATATCACTACCTTTTGTTCAGCTTACATCATTAATCGATTCAGGTGGTGGTAATGTAAGACAGTCTAACTTAAATGAGCTTGTTAGTGATTATCAGAACTTTTCACTAGCTGACCTTGATACAACTTATCATACAGTAAAACAAATTATTACACCGAACTCATTTACTTTTGATGATAGTAGTATTAGAGATAGTGATGAAAATGCTACACCTGATTTCTCATTAACACTAGAGACAATGGATAACGAAATATTTACTAGAAGAGTTACTGACTCGGCTTTCTAGTATAAATAACACTATTAAGTAGGATATGAAATGACAAGACAAAATATTAATATAGGCTCATCAGCAAATGACGGAACTGGTGACACGCTTCGTTCAGCCGGAACAAAGATAAATGCAAACTTTCAAGAAGTGTATACACAACTTGGAGGTAATAGCTCAACGTTAAGTACGCTTGTTAAGCTTAAAGATTCTGCTAGCACAGGTGTAGTACAGTTTGAAGGAACAAGTGCTGACTCACATGAAACTAAGTTAATTGCTATTAATGCAACAGCCGATCGAACAGTATCTTTACCTAACGCTACAGGTACAGTTGTTCTTCAAGATACAACAGATACTCTAACAAATAAGACATTAACTTCTCCTACTATAACAACTCCAAAGATTAATGACACAAGCGCTAACCACACATACACTTTAGTTCCTGGTGAGCTAGCGGCTAACAGAAATATTAACTTACCAGTTTTAAGTGACAGCGACACAATAGTATTTTTATCGGCTACACAGACTTTAACAAATAAAACTTTAACTTCACCTGTCATAGGTACTGCGATAAATGATACAAATGGAAATGAAGTTATAAAGCTAACGGCAACTGGAAGTGCAGTTAATGAGTTAACAATTGCAAACGGCGCATCAGCTAATGGTCCTACATTATCAGCAACAGGCGGCGGTGCTGACTTAAATATATCACTAATATCTAAAGGTACCGGAGCAGTAAGTATATCAAAAGCTGCATACGGATCTTCTACTATTACAGCCGATGGTAATGCATCAACCTCAGCAAGCTTAATAATATGTAATAAAGGTTCACCTTTAGCGGTAGCTTTACCTAATGGTACAACAGCTGGTGAATTTAAAATTTTTACTAATAAAGGAAGTGGACTGGCTACAATTACTCCAGTCAGTTTTGCAAATGGAACTTCCTTTGCATTAACAACTAATCATGCCACACAATGCATTTGGGATGGAGCTAAATGGTTCATGTTAAATGGTGCAGATTCATCGGATAACGGTATAAGTATAACTTAAGGAATATAAAATGACGGCAATAATTACAGATCCATTTAAAAAGCAGTTTGTTCAAACTGTATTTGATGAAGTTCTTTTTCCAGATTCAGCTTCAACACATAGGTACTATTTAGGAATTGGTAGATCTGAACAATGGGATAACTCAGAAACAGTTCCTAATGCAACAGATACTCCTAGATCTATAAGAAACGTAAGAGCCGGAATGCAATCAATAAAGTCTGCAAATGATGTTACATTTACTATACCGAGATATAACTGGTCTTCAGGCGCAATATATTCTGCATATGATGATGATCTTTCTTCTATTCCAGATACAAATAGTTATTATGTTCTTACTGAAGACAATCAAGTTTATATTTGTTTACAACAGGGTAAGTCTTCAACTGGTGCTGCAAATACGTCCACAGTTAAACCTAGTGGAACAACTACTAAACCTTTTAAGACCGGTGATGGTTATATTTGGAAATTTATGTATACATTAAGTGCAGCAAGATCTAGTAAATTCTTATCTGCAAACTTTGTGCCAGTTGAAAAAATATTAGATTCGGCTACACTAGGAAGAGCTCATAGTGTATTAGAAAATCAACAGTTATTAGTACAAGATGCTTCAGTCCCGGGACAAATAATTGGAATTAGCGTAACAGCTGGTGGATCTGGATATACTAGTGCTCCTACAGTAACAATTAATGGTGACGGGGTTAGAGCTGCAGCAACGGCCACAATTTCTGGAGGAGCTATTGTTAAGGTTGAACTTGATTCTAGCACAGATAGTACAATGACAATGGGACAAGGATATAACTTTTCTAGCGTATCTTTCAGCGGAGGTGGCGGAACTAATGGTGCAGCAAGAACTATACTTGGCCCTGATAGTGGAATGGGAAATGACCCAAGAGATGAACTTAAGTCAACATCATTAATGTTTAACACAAAACCTGCAGGAATTGAAGATAGTAACTTTATAATAGGACAAGATTTTAGGCAAGTTGCTCTAATAAGAGATCCTAAGAAACCTACTACAGACTCTGATTTTTCAAATTCAAGTGGTAAGGTCTTAAGATTTTTAAAATTACAAGCGGCCGCTAACGCAAGCTTTTTAGACACAACTATTACTGGCGGTACATCAGGAGCTAAAGCTTTGGTTGATGAGGTTGACAGCGATAGATTATACTTTCATCAAACTGAAGATACCGGGTTTAAACCTTTTACTGAAGGCGAAGCCATTACCGGTGGTGGACAATCTGGAACTCTTGATTCAGCTGGATTTGATGCTGATACGGATGCATTCACTCGAGATGATGTCAATAAACTATCTGGACAGATATTATATATAGAGAATAGAGCACCAGTTACGAGGTCGGCTAATCAGACTGAAGATATAAAAGTTGTGATAACACTTTAAGGAAATAAAATATGGCTACTACACTTACAAAAACCGTCTTTAACACCACATATAAAGATGATTTTGCTGACAGCGCAGGATTTCATAAGATACTATTTAATTCAGGTAAGGCATTACAGGCTCGTGAGTTAACTCAACTACAAACAATATTACAAAATCAGATACAGAGATTTGGTGATAATATATTTAAAGAAGGTGCGGTTGTTAAACCAGGTGGCGCTAATATAAATCCAAAATATGAATTTGTAAAATTAAATACTACCACAAATACTCTTCCAGCTTCGACATCTTCTATAACAACTCCAGCGAGTAGTGCTAATCTTTTTACAGGTGATACCTCAAGTATACAAGTTAAAGTCTTACAAGTAGTTACTGCTACTGGCTCAGATCCAGATACTCTTTATATTCAATATATGAATACAGCGGCAACTTCTGGAACTTCTACTCCTAGATTAACTGCAGGTGAAAATATAACTAATGGTACTGTTACTTTAACAGTGCAGTCAACTAATACAACAGCTAATCCAGCAACAGGTGTTGGAATACTTGCAACACTAGCTTCCGGAATATATTATGCAAGAGGACATTTTGTTTTTACTGAAGACCAGTCAAAGATTATTTCAAAGTATAGTGATAATAAGACCACTAACCTAGGATTTAAAGCAGTTGAAGATGTTGTCACTTCTATTGACGATAATAGCCTATTTGATAATCAAGGAGCCGCACCTAACCTAACAGCACCTGGCGCCGATAGATATAGGATTACTTTATCAATTGCAGAAGAAACAGATGTTACTGCTGATGAAAACTTTATACATGTTGCTACTATCAAAAAGGGTGAAATATTTAGTGCAATCTCTACAAATGATTCTTACAATATTCCAACAGACGTAGTAGCTAAAAGGATATTTGAAAACTCAGGCGATTATATTGTAAAACCATTTTCAGTTAAATTTGAATTAGATTCTGAATCCACACACTTAAACTTAGCGGTGAGTGCTGGTACTGCCATCGTTGATGGATACAGAGCCGCAACTACTTTTCCAACTACTTTACGTGTAAATAAGCCAACACAAACCGTAGAGATACAAAATGATGTTACGCCAGTTGATTTTGATAATTCAGTTATAGTAGCAATCGATAGTTCACCTGAAACTGAAGGCCTTCCAGATATTAATACATTTCCTAAGCTAAATTTAAGAAATGCTAAGAATCATGGAGGATCATCTATTGGTACAGCACGAGTTAAGGCCGTTTCACACTTTGATAACAAATTGAAATATCACTTATTTGATATTCAAATGAACTCTGGTCAAGCTTTTAGGAATGTTAAGAGCATAGGAACAGGAGCTTCAGAGTATTTTAATCCGGAACTTGAAAATGCTAAAGCAGTACTTAAAGATCCGTTTAACAATACATCATTATTTCCAGTTAGTAAGCCTAGACCTAAAGCGATAACGGATATATCATTTGCAGTGCAGCGTAGATTTACAGCTACAACTAATGGCTCAGGACAAGCATCTATAAGCTTATCTGCAGGAGGTGAGACATTTACTAATGTTAGTGACTGGATCATAGGAAGTGATAGTAGTGTCATTTATCCAAGTGCATTGTTTACTACACCATCAATAAGCGGGAATGGTTCAACTGCTTCAACGATAACTAGCTTACCTGCAAGCCAAAACGTTGAAATACTTGCTTATGTTAATAAAGGTTCCCCGTCAATAAAAACAAAGACATTAACAACTAGAACTGAAGTACTAGCAGGAGGAACATCAATTACTTTAGGAAAAGCTGACGTATTTGATATTACAGAGGTTATTAAAGCTGGTGATAGTGCTACTGATAGAACTAATATTTTTAAGTTGGATAATGGACAAAGAGATAATCATTATGATTTAGGAAAAATTAACTTAAATCCAGGTTTATCTGCAGTTGATAGTTGTCAGGTAAAATATAGATATTTTGAACATGGAATTTCTGGTGATTTTTTTGCAGTAAACTCTTATACTGGTCAAGTAACTTATGATAAAATTCCAAGATTTACCACATCAGCTGGAATTAGAGTTAATCTAAGAAATTTTATTGATTTTAGATCAGTTAAAGGAGCAGCTGGAGAATTTGATAACTCAGGAACTGGATCGCGTGTCATTGAAATGCCTCAGACCGGAACTCTAGTAACTAGTGATAATGAATATTATTTATCGCAAGTAGGAAAACTAGTAATAGATCGAGAAGGTGTTATAAACTTTATCCAAGGGATGCCTTCTTTTAATCCAAGTCCTCCTACTAAACAAGATCAAACATTAGCCTTATATGATATTGCAATGGGAGGTAACACTGATAATGACTCTGATGTAAGAGTTCATAAAATTGAGCATAGAAGGTTTACCATGAAAGATATTGGTAGACTAGAAAAAAGAATTAGTAATTTAGAAGATGTTACAGCTATGAGTTTACTCGAAATTGATACTAAATATTTTCAAACACTAGATTCATCAGGAAATGATAGAACTAAATCAGGATTTTTCGTTGATAATTTTATGGATCACACTTTTACTGATACAAGAAGAAATATTTCAGGATATAGAGCAGCTATTGATCCAGTTAATCAGCATATGAGACCTGCTTTCTTAGAGGACAACATAAGATTATTATATGATTCAGCTGCGTCTACTAATACTATAAGAAAAGGTGATAATATATATTTAGCATATGATGAAACACCTTATATTAATCAAAGTGAAGCTACAAAGTCTGTATTTTTAAATCCCTTTGCAGTTGTAATATACGAAGGTTTAGTGACATTATCTCCTGCATCAGATGAATGGAGAGATGTAGTAAGACTACCTGATAAAATAATACATGGTGGAAGCCGACTTGCAACTAATAATGCAAATAACTGGAACAATTGGTCTTGGAGTTGGGGAGGTATTCCAGTTGATAACTTACAAGTAGGTTCGTCTACCAATACTCAAAGAGGAGTTGTTAATAGAGTCGTAAGCGAAGAGACAATCTTAGATTTAGTAGAAGATAGAGTTTTACAGACTGCGTTCTTACCATTTATGAGATCACGTAAAGTTAATTTTAAAGTACAAGGTATGCGTCCTCAAACTCAAATATTTCCTGTATTTGATGGTGTGAATATAGCATCATTTGCTAGAGAAGAAACTTTTCAATTTTATTCAGATACTGATAGTGATTTTGGTAACACGTTAAATGGATTAACATCTCATCCAGATGGAACAAATACTTTAACAACTGATAATGATGGAACAGTGGAAGGTTCATTTATTATTCCTAATAATGATACTACCAGATTTAGAGTTGGAAATAAACAACTTAAATTTTTAGATATATCGGTTGATAATGAAGAAAATGCAGGTTCAATTGCGAGAGCTTCATATGCTGCAGTAGGATTCTTAGATACAAAAGAAGCAACATACTTATCAACAAGGCAATTAAACGTTCAAGGATTTAGAGTTCCGCCTCCTCGTTATTATAATTATGAAGGTGGCGAAACTAGTGATGACGATGGTCCGAACGGTGGTCCGGGGTCAGGTGGAAGTCATGGTATGACTGATGATGATGCTGTAGGTATAGGTAATGGTAATAGTCCTAACGGAAATGGTACTTCAGGACCAAGTGGTGCCGGTACAGACGATGCCCCAGGTGATAATAGTACATATATATGTACAGCAACATTTAATAATGGATTCATAACAAATAATCATTTTTCTAACTTACGTAGGTACGGTGTTAAATTAAGAAGAAATGATCCAGATTTAATGCGTGCTTATGATTGGTTTGGACCTAAGATTGCAAAAACTTTAGGAAATAAATATACCGGTGTTTTTTTAACAAACTATTATAAGGCAAAGCAAAGAAAAGATAAACTTACTCTATCACAACTAACCTTCGATATTATCTCAAGAACGGCGCTAAGACCATTAAGTAGAGTCATAGGTAAGATTTTAACAATGAAAAAAGGTAACTAAAATGGCAATAACTTCAACCGGCTATCAACTTAATAAACAACCTATAGCACAGTCATTTTACATTGATGAACCTAATGGTATATATGCTACAAAAGTTGAGTTATTCTTTGCATCTAAAGATGCATCTCTTCCAGTACAAATTCAACTAAGGCCAATGGTAAATGGATTTCCTTCAGATACTGAAATCATACCGGGATCTCAGGTTGTTAAAGCTGCGAGTGCAATAAATATAGATACTGTTGGACCCGCATTAACCTCTACTATATTTACTTTTGAAGAACCAATTTTTTTAAAAGGCGAAGAAGATTATGCACTTGTTGTAACGGCTGATTCAAAAGATTATAAGATTTATATAGCAGAAATTAATGAGTTTACATTTGGGTCAACAGAAAAAAGAGTTAATAAACAACCGATTTCAGGCAGTTTATTTTATTCACAAAACGGAGTTACTTTTTCACCTGCACAGAATCAAGATTTAACTTTTATTTTACATCAAGCTAAATTTAAAAATACTTCTGGAATTATTAGACTTAAAAATGCAACATTACCTAAAGCATTACTTATTGAAAATCCTATTACTACTACAGCATCTGATGCCACAATAAGAATATTTCATTTAAACCATGGGCTTCAAGTTGGAGACACAGTTGTAATTAGTGGAGCAGTTGCAGTTGGAGGACTGACTGCTGCTAATATAAATGGAAGTAGAACTATTACTGCTAGAGATTACACGGGTTATACAGTTGAGGCTGCTGCAACCGCAACAAAAACTAGTAAAGGTGGAGGAAGTGCCATTCAGTGTACTAAAAATATTCTTTATAGTGTTATATATCCTAATACCGCAAGTATAGAACCTAAAGGAAGTACTATGACGGCGTCATTAAAGTCTACTACTGCTAGGTCTTTTGCAGGTACTGAAACTGCTTTTCAAAAATCTAATAATTTTGGTGGTATAAAACTTAATCAAAATAATACAGCACGAACATTAAGATTAGTTGCAAATCAAACATCTGAAACGAATGAGCTTTCGGGTGCTAAGTCATTAGAAATGAACGTTAACATATCAACTATTGACTCAAATGTTTCTCCAATGTTGGACTTACAAAGAACCTCTGCAACTCTTATCAATAATATAATAGATAAGCAAGCATCTAGTCCTACAACAGGATTTAATGTTCCTCTCGTATTTAATGCAGAAACAGGTTCAACGAATGGTAGTCACGCTGCAACTCATGTTACTAGAGTTATAAATTTAATATCTGATGCAGTTGGACTAAGAACTTTACTAGAAGCTAATGTGCCAAATGCTTGTGATTTTCAATTATATTTTAGAACAGCAACAAGTGATGAGTTAATTAGTGATAAATCTTATACATTAGTTACTCCAGAAAACACTAATCCTAAAGATGATAATGCTAATATTTTTAGAGAATATAGATATCTTATAGGAGGACAAGGCGGAGACTTACCAGCTTTTACAAAGTATCAATTAAAAATTGTAATGCAGAGTAATAACCAAGCTCAAGTTCCAATGTTTCAAAGTTTAAGATCAATTGCATTAAGTGTATAACATGAAAAATTTTATTAAAGTTGAAGGACATCATGGTTACGTTAGAGATGATACGGGAGCAATATTAAATACTAATCAAGAACAAATTGATGCAGCTCGTAAAAGAAAAGCTGAAAGAAAAAAACAAGAAAACGAAATTAATGAATTAAAGAATGAAGTAGGTGATATTAAAAAGATGTTAACACAGATTGTAGAGAAATTAAATGGCTAAAACTATAATAAACTTATCTGATCCAGTATCAACGCTAGTCACAAAATCTAATACGATATCGAGTCACTTAGGTGACATAACACAGTTAAATGTTGGAGGATCTAATGACTCTGACATAGTACAGGCGATTAATTTTGTAAACGGTATTGTACAAAAAACTGATTCTGCAGATATTATTAATCTTATTGACTCAAGCTATGTTCAGGCAAGACAGACTGGAGTAACGCGTTCTTCAACACTAGCATTTTTTATAAAAGATAGCGCAAATGGTATAGGTCTTGATTCTTCCGAAGGAAGATTCTTTATTCCATCAAACACTATCAACACAGCAATGATAGAAGCTAGCGCAATTACAAGTGCAAAGATTGCTAATGATGCTGTTACCGGAAATGAAATACAAGCTAATGCCGTAGGTGTAGCCGAATTGGCTAATAATGCAGTTGATTCAGATGCAATACAATCAAATGCTGTGGTAACTGTAAAAGTTAAAAATGATGCTATAACAGAAGATAAAATAGCTGATGATGCAGTTGGTCAAAATCAAATGAAAACTCTATCAACTTTACTAATTAAAGATGTCAATGGAAGTACACTGAAAACTATCCACGGCGCTGGAGCTTAAATTATGGCGGACATAGTCCTTAAACAAACGTCTTCAGGTGGTGTTATTCAGGAGATGGACTCTTCTGATAAAGACTATATATCGCATGTCTTACTTACAGACTTTAACTCATCAGATACAGGAGTTGGAACACTTAGTGTTAATCCGGGAAGTACAACAGGGTTAACTCTTATAGGTTCTTTCGTTGACACAAAGAGACCTAATGCGGTTGGCTCCCACCCAGTTGGTACTTCTATTACTACTGTTTCAACATTTAATATGTATCAAGACTTACAGGCTGCCAGTGAGAGTATTTCAATCAGGCCTCTAGCATTGGATGGCTCAGCCGATATTCAGCGTATGACTGATACAGAAGTTAATAATGACTTTATATTTGATACTCAACAAAATATATATGAAGGCGGAGTTGGCAGTTATCAACTACAGCCTAATGCACCTTCTGGTGGAACATGGGTAGAAAAAGCCGCTATAACAAATACTCTGCAGAGTGGATCAAATACTACAAGGCTTTGGAGAAAGTCCGCGCCCGCGTCCACGCCTACGACCGTGCGACCATTAAAGTACGTAGTTAGTAGTGGATCAATACGTGAAATGACAGACACTGAGATAAAGCAGTACACACCAAGACTTCGAAATAGGATAGTTGCTAACGGAATAGGAACATATAAGTTTCAGGCGAGTGCTCCAACGTCAGGCGGAACATGGGTTCAGGCCGGTACCGGACAGTTTGTAGATACCAGACATCAGGTTGCAAATCAAAACTATACCAGTACTTTCTCAAATACTTTTACTAACACGTTTACAAATACTTTTGCCGGATTCTTTAGCGCTGTATATAACAGATTTGCAGCATTCAGTGGAAGCTTTCAAGGAAGTTTTGCTGGTAGTAGAACAAGATTCTTTACTGGCAGTTTCACTGGAACATTTACTGGATTTTTTACAGGTAGCTTTACTGGCCTTACTGTACAAAGTTCAACTGAGGATGTTAGTACTAAAAAATTATGGGTGAGAGTCGCTTAATTATTATTGGAGTTTATTATGAAGAGAACTATCAAGAACCCTTATTGGGGAAATAACGATAAAACACAAGTTATATGTGAGTTTCACTATGAAGGTGGACCTTTACAAACTGCTGCAATTACTGATACTAAAGAAGGTAATCCAGATTGGAAAGAAGTATTTGATACATTTACTGTAGAAGAGATTGATAAGCTTACTGAAGATGCTATGGCAGAAGATGCTAAAGAGCACGAGAAAAGAAAAGAGTTTGAAAAAGATGAAATAGAAAGAATGAAGAGTGATGCATTATTTGATGCTAAGCTCGAAGCATTTGAAATTGAAGACATTAAGAACTCAAAAAATAGAACACTTAAATCACGAATACGAAAATCAAAGAGTATTATGGAAGTAACAGCCTTAACTGCTGCATTAATTATATTAGAAAATGAAGAATAACGGATTTATCTATGTTGCTAGTAAATATGAAGAATTTATAAAAGCAGCAAGATACTCAGCAAATAGCTTAAAAGATCATTGGCCTTCATCGCACATTACATTATTTACTCATAATAAATGGTTAGCTAAAACTGACTATGATTTATTTGATAATATAGTAACACAAGATGTTCCTCATCACAAGAGAGCAAAGCTATGGGCTCTTGATAAGACACCATATAACTTAACATGTTATATAGATTGTGACACATGGATAGAACATGATGATGTACGATTTATGTTTGACCAACATGATAACAATTCAGATATTACTATAACGAAGTGCAGAAAGTATGCTGCATCTATTGACTCGACATTTAAAGGTGGTGAGTTGACAGATCACTGTGGATTATTCATATATAATAATAAGTCACATACATTAAACTTCATGAAGCAATGGTGGCTCTTATATTGTAAACAAGACGAAGGAACATGGAACTGGAATACTGACTTATATCCGGAATACTTAAGACCATGGGATATGTGGACATATTGGTGGTTACAAAATAAAACTAAACATGCTATAAAGAGATCATACTTTCCTGAGCCTGATGCTAAGTGGAACTTTATCTATGTCTATAAACAAGAAGAGCTACAAGGGCACAATAAGATAATATCACATCAACCTATACCTCAAACGATGAGAACTTAATGATTAACATAATAATTAAAAATAAAGAAATAATTAATTTATTAAATGATTACTCAACCTGGTTTCAAAAATTAGATAAGTCACAACTTAGAATTATAGGAAAGCCAGATAAAGACGATTACTATACAAGAGAAAAATATTTTAAGACTATAAATCAAGAAAAACACGCAGGATTTCCAGAAATAAGTTATGGCGTTGACATTAACATGGCTGACTCCACATCTTTAAATTTAAGAGAAAGAATACGACAAGTTGACTCTGACTTTAATGATGTCTTAAGCGCTAAGCACTGTGCCGTTAAAATGTATTATCCTAAAGGTGGATACATGGGTTGGCATAACAATCATAATGCTAGTGGTTACAATATTTTATTTTCATATACTAAGAATGGTGGAGGATATTTTAAGTATAAGAATCCTAACACACTAGAAAGTGTTACTATGTCAGATACACCGGGTTGGACGGCTAAAGTTGGTTACTATGGCATGTTAAAAGAAAAAGATAAGATATATTGGCATTGCGCAAGAGCGTATGAAGATAGGTTAACTTTAGGATTTGTTATACCAGATAAAAACTTTTGGGAAATGATGATAGAAGATATAGAATCAGAATAATCCTATAACCATAAACCTGCTATAAGTTTCCATATTTTGTGTACCTGAATATAATATTTTATTTAAACCACTTTTTTCTATAAGTTCTTCTTTTGAATTTACACAATTTGTATGATCATCTATATCAAACATATTATTACTTTGTAAAGCAAACACACAAGACTTATTATATGATTTATTATTAATAAGTTTAGGTAAGTCAGGCATATGTTCACTGGAAGTGTTAATTACTAAATCAATATCTTTAAATATTCCACCAGTTGTTACCAAATCTCGTGTAGAAGTTTTTACAAAATGATGATTAAAATAATTTTTAAAATTATAACAAACAGAAGTTGCAAACTTATCACAATCTATATTTGTTAAACTGTTAATATTATATTGTTTATTTAACATATCTATTAAAGGATAACCAAACCATCCACCATATAGATGAATGTTTTTAAAATCATGTGGTATTTCGGTTAACTGATCTACTAACCATTTCTTACACCAAATTTGCTTTGGTGAAACACTCTTAACAAATTCATTTATTTTTTCTGGATGTCGCCTATTAAACCAGCTTAAACATTCACTATATCTTATATCCAATATTTTTCAAATCCTATATATGCATTATCATCTATACCGGGACCTCCAAATTTTTTATCCATCTTCCACTTGTTAAAAATACAAATACTATAAGTATCATCATAAAATAAAGGTACCTTTGGGCCATGCCACCACATTCGTTCTTCATCCATTCCATGTAACCTAGAATATATCTCATTTCTAGGAAAAAACTTTAATATCTTATTATGATGAAAATACAAATATGAATCTATACCTTGATACTTACACATAAAGTAGTCAGCCTGATCATAGAATTCTTTCCATACATGAGTCAAGTCTCCTTTCCAGACTATAACAGAAGAATTAAGGTCCATGTTATATCCGGGCGCGATAGGAGGCAAGTCTCTCGCGTGTGGTTTCCAATATGCTTTAACTGTACATATTTCATCCTCTTTGCAGTAATCTTTATAATGAGTTATATTATTTTGAATTACAATATCTAAATCTAAAAACATTGTAAGTTTATCAGTTGGCTTCTCAAATAATGTAAGTTTCCACCACCATTTTTCTAAGTCGTATTCTGAACTTAATCTACGTATTTCTATTTCTTTATTAATTAACGTAGGGTTTTCTGTATAACACACAAAATTAAATTCATCATCAAAATTCTTTTTAACCATTTTATACAAACGATTAACATGTTCATGGCTAAATTTATTACCCCACTTTAAACATACTATTTCCATATTATAACATTTTCCATTTAAGCATTTTTAAATCTCCGGAGCACGCACACGGATTTTTTGTAATACATTTTTTTATTTCTCTATGTAATCTAAATCCGGTTTTAATTGAACCTAATTTTTCATTTCTGCAAATCCTGCCTCTGCAAACGTCTCCATTTTCATAAATAGTTATTGCTTGATGACCTGATTTACATTTCCACCCATAATAGTCTCTATTTTGATAAGCCATTAGTTCTTCATATGAATTAAATTTAAGTTCTGTGTTATCTTCTAAAGTTACAGTGATATAATCTTTTCTTTGTTGTAAATACTTCTTTTGAATAATTCCTTGATTTTTTATTAAATTAAATTCTTCTTTACTATAACCATCTATAAAATTATAATGACTTCTGTTTCCTTTAAGTAAAACATATATTTCTTTCTCATTAAAAAAATCTAATAATCTTTTCGTTTGTTCTAATTCACCTGGATTTACTACAATGTTGCACGCGACTTTTATTCCGTTGTCTCTTAACATTATAAGCTTGTCTCTAAATAATTTATTTTTATTTTCATCTTTTAAATACTCGCCATGCCAAGAACCATTAACTTTAACGGAATAAAAGTTTTTTGTACAATTATAAAACTTTTCCCACCATTTCATTGATTGTGATAAATTGGTTGTTAGATTCATTAACATTTTATCATACTGCTGAATTTCTTCTAATATAGGTAGGTATGAAGGATTAAACGTCACTTCACCTCCAGAAAAAGACCACCATAACGCGTTATATCCATTGTTTTGAAATTGTTGAATAACTTCGTTTACTGCAACTAAATACGTATCTTCAGGCAAAAAATCTTTTTGCTGCTGATGTGCATGAGGCCAACAATAAGAACAACTATAATTACAATATCTGTTAATAATCCAAGTACAACTAGCTAATTTATTTTTTATAAATGCTTGAGAACCAACTTTAATAAATTCTTTCATAAAGTTATTTATAAATCTTATTTTGTATAAATAGTTTAAATGGCAGGGGCGTACACGTCCGACAAAGAAATAAGGAACATTTCATGGCCCAGTATCACGAATTTACCTTGGACCAAGGTACAGACACCACTATAGAACTACATTTAGTTGACACAAACGGAGCTGCTAAGAATCTCTTAGGCTATAGCGTAACAGGTAAAGTTAAAAAGACTTATAACAGCGATAGTTCAGAGACAACTGCATTTACTACTCAGATTACAAGTAATACTGGCGGCACTGCTATACTTTCTCTCACTAACTCTCAAACTGATGCATTAAAAACTGGAAGACATGTCTATGATGTTGAGATATCTCATAGTGATAGTTCAGGAAATACTATTGTTGAAAGGGTTCTTGAAGGTCGCATTCAAGTAACTCCTTCCGTAACTAAATGAGGAACTAATGGCAATTAAAGTCACAACTGGTCAACAAACATTTGTCAAAAAGATTGTCGTTGGAACACCAATTTCCACTGCTCAAACTGATCTGTCAATTGACAACTTTTCTGATTTTAAAGTTAGCACAAAATCTGATGGTCAAATACTTGTATTTGATTCTGCTGAAGCTGCATTTAAGAATTATGATTTTAATGTCGGCAATGGTTTAGAGAAATTCTATACACCTGGTAATGATAAGCTCTTAATTCAAATTGACTCAAGTTCAACTCCTATTGTTACTGGCATATTGACAAAAGGTGACATACTTCCTAGTACTGATAGTAGTTTTGATCTTGGTAGTAGCACAAAGAAATTTAAAGATTTACATTTAAGTGGTGGAACTATTCATCTTGGTGGCATCAACTTAAAAGATTCTGGTGGTAATTTTGGTGCAAAGAATAATGCAGGAAATCCTGTCAATATTGACTTACAAGGTTCGATTGCTCAAATAAGACAGATGTTTACCGGTGGTGGTGACTTAACATATGACACCGGAACTGGTGTATTTCAATTTGATGTCGAGCAGGTATATACAAAAGAAAACTTTGATTCTGATTTCAACTTAACACTTGATAGCGCGGTTCTTGAAGGTGTAGGTTTAAATTATAGTAATGCAACTAATACTCTTAATATTGACTCAGCTGAATTAGAATCTTTCTTTAAGCAAGACATAAGAGGTTACATAAGCGCATCTGATGCGGGTGGCGATGGATCATTTAGCTATAACAATAGTACCGGAGTACTTACTTATACAGGACCTAGCGCATCTGAAGTAAGAGCGCACATGGCTGCAGTTGATGCAGGTGGAGATGGTTCGTTTTCTTATGACTCATCTACTGGCGCATACACTTATACGGGACCTAGTGCATCTGAAGTAAGGGCACATATGGCAGCCGTTGATGCTGGCGGGGATGGCTCATTTTCCTATGACTCATCCGCTGGTGCATATACTTATACAGGTCCAAGCTCTGCTGAGGTTCGCGCTCACTTTACTGGTGATAAAGGTTTAGTATACAACAACGGTACTGGTGTATTCAGTGTTGACTCATCAAACTTAAAGTCAATGATATCTGTCACTGATGCTGGCGGCGACGGAGCGATGGCCTATGATGCAAATACTGGTGTCATCACTTATACAGGTCCAAGTCCTACACAGGTAAGAGCACACTTTTCTGGTCAAGGTGATATTACATATGACTCTGCAACTGGTGTATTCTCTATCGATGTTGAACAAATTTATACAAAGGCAAACTTTGATTCAGACTTAGGTGACGCAAATACCGGCCAGCTGCCTGAGGGAACAAACTTATATTATACCACTGCACGCGTAGACTCGGACGCGAAGAGAGCTTTACTTGGAGTCGATGCAGGAGGTGACGGATCGTTTACATATGATTCAGCTTCAGGAGTAATGACATACACTGGTCCTTCTCCGACTGAAGCAAGAGCACACTTTACCGGTGATAAGGGATTAGTATACAATAACTCAACTGGTATCTTTAGTATTGACTCGGCAAATGTAAAGTTAATATTTACTGGTGATAAGGGTTTAGTTTATAATAGTGGAACTGGTACATTTGATGTGGATTCTGCAAATATTCGTGGAATGTTTAGTGCAGGCGGTGACTTATCTTATAATGCTGGCACAGGTCAATTTAGCTTTGACGTAGAAGAAGTTTACACAAAGGCAAACTTTGATAGTGACTTTAACGTAGCAATTGATTCTGCAACTACAAGTGACTTATCCGAAGGTACAAATCTTTACTATACAAATGCAAGGGCTGATGCAAGGGTAGACGCAGGTTTTGCTGCAAAGTCTACTACAAACTTATCTGAAGGTAATAATCTATATTATACAGTTTCAAGAAGCGACTCTGATTTTGATAAGAATTTAGACTCGGCTTCCACCGATAAATTATCAGAAGGTTCAGGAAATCTTTATTATACTACTGCGAGAGCTGATAGTGATGCGAAAGCTTCATTACTTGGTGGAACTGGTGTTACTTACGACTCTGGTACTGGTGTTATATCAATTGGACAGCCAGTAGGAACTGGTGACACTGTTACGTTTAATGAGATAAGAGGTCCTGCAAACCTTGTCATAGATCCTGCCGCAGTTGGCGACGCAACTGGTAAAGTTACAATTTTAGGAAATCTTACAGTTGAAGGTGTGCAAACAGTAATTAACTCAACTGCAGTTTCTATAAATGATAAAAATATTATATTAGCTGATTCGGCAGATTCAGCAACTGCTGCAAATGGAGCAGGTATTACCATTAATGGTGCTAATGCTTCAATAACATATGCCGCATCTGGCGATAAATTTGTATTTAATAAACCGTTTCAAGGTCAGTATCTTGGCTTTGACTCAGACTTTGACTCTGCACTAGGAACTAAGTCAACAAGTAACCTAAGTGAAGGTACTAATTTATATTATACTACTGCACGTGCCGACAGTGATGCGAAAGCTTCGTTGTTAGCGATTGATGCGGGAGGCGATGGTTCTTTTACTTATGACTCTTCATCAGGAGTCATGACTTATACAGGTCCAAGTGCAAGTGAAGCACGAGCACACTTCTCAGCTGGCGAAGGTATTGATATATCTTCAGGAGCCATATCTGGAGAAGATGCTACGACTTCAAATAAAGGTATTGCATCATTCAATACCGAACATTTTTCTGTATCATCAGGTGCCGTAAGCATAAAGACAGACGGAATTGATGATACTCATATCGATTTTGGTACTGGAACAAATCAGGTTAGCACGGCTGATATTCCTGAGCAAACAAACTTATATTACACTAAGGCAAGGTCTGACTCAGACTTTGATATGAACCTAGATTCAGCAAGTACTGACAAATTATCTGAAGGATCAACAAACCTTTACTACACAAATGCTAGAGCTGATGCTAGAGTAGATGCTGGCTTTGCGGCTAAGTCTACTACAAACTTATCAGAAGGTAATAACTTATACTATACCACTGCGAGAGCTGATAGTGATGCTAAAGCTTCACTCCTTGCAATAGACGCTGGTGGAGATGGATCATTCACATATGATTCTGCCTCCGGTGTAATGACATACACAGGACCAAGTGCTTCTGAAGTTCGAGCTCATATCACGGCAAACAAAGGTGTGAGTATAGCATCTGGTCAAATCAACATTGACTCTGCAAATATACGTGGAATGTTTTCCGGAAGTGGAGACATAAGCTATAACTCTGGAACAGGAGCATTTAGCTTAGATGTTGAGACAGTATACACGGCTGATAACTTTGACAGTGACTACATATTTGCAAAAGACTCAGCGAATACTGCAGTTGAAAGAAATAAGCATACGGCAACCACTAAAGAATTTGCAGTAACAGTCGCCACTAAAGATGCAGATCATGTTTATAATGGCTCAGGTAGTGGACAAGGATATAAGATTGATGGCACATTCTCTCCCGTAATTCAATTACAAATAGGAAGAACATATCAGTTTAACTTAAGTTCAAGTGACATGTCAAGTCATCCGTTTAGGTTCTATCATCAGGCTGATAAAGGTGGATCTGGTCAATATTCAACAAACGTTACAACTACATCAACATATGCAAGAATTACGATAACTGAGGCTACACCTCCGGTATTACATTATCAGTGTTCAGCACATGGTTACATGGGTCATGCTCTCGTTATTGGCACAAATAATTTGACTGGCCTAACAACTGACACTTTAACTGAAGGCTCAAGTAACTTATACTATACAAATGCAAGAGTGGCAAGTTATCTTGCAGCTGGTGAAGGTATCGATGTTTCAGGTGGTACAATATCCGGTGAAGACGCTACAACATCAAACAAAGGTATTGCATCATTTAGTAGTGATCACTTTACAGTTTCATCAGGTGCAGTTACGATTAAGACCGATGGTATTGATGATACTCACATTGATTTTGGTACAGGTACAAATCAAGTAAGTACCGCAGATATTCCAGAACAAACTAACTTATATTACACCGTTGCAAGAAGTGACTCTGATTTTGATAAGAACTTAGATTCAGCTTCTACTACAAAGTTATCAGAGGGAACAAATCTTTATTATACAACCGCAAGAACTAACAGTGATGCAGGTGCATTAATTGATTCATCATATGTTCAAGCAAGACAATCACCGGGAACTGACTCTTCTGCTACAATAGCTCTTATGAATGCTGCAGGATTAAACGTTGCCGATAACGTTAAGATTACTGCAGGTACTGACAGTGATTTAAAAATATTCCATGATGGTAGTAATAGTATAATACAAGATGCTGGAACTGGAGCTTTACAACTTAAGTTAGGCAGCGATGTTAAGTTACAGGTTACAGACTCAGGCGTAAACGTAACTGGCGAGCTTACTGCAGATTCAGCAACGATTGGTGGATTAAGATTTCCAAAGTCCGATGGTTCTAACAATCATGTCATTAGAACAGATGGAAGTGGTAACTTATCATTTGCATCAGTAACAGCCTTAAGTGGTAATATTGACTCTGCCGCTGTAATAGTCTTAATTGATTCCGCATACGTACAGGCGAGAACTTCTGCAGGTACAGATTCAGCTGCCACACAGGCAATGATTGATTCCTCTATAGGATTTCAAGTTGACTCATCTTATGTACAAGCGAGACAAGTTGGTAGTGCGATAACGATTCAAGAAGAAGGTAGTTCTCTATCTACTGCAGCAAGTACATTAAACTTTGTCGGTAGTGCAGTTACGGCCACTGGTTCAGGCGCAACTAAAACAATTACAATAACTGGAAGTAGTGCGACAACTGGTACGATAAACAACGTTAAAGCTGATGCTTTTACGGGTGATGCTACTACAAAGACATTCGCTTTATCAAATGCTCCTGCTGATTCTGACGATGTATTAGTATTTGTAAATGGAGTATTGCAACATACAAATACTTATAGCATATCAGGACTTAATTTAACTCTTGATTCTGCACCAGACTCGGCAAGCGAGATTGAAACAAGAACTCATTTACTACAGTCAACAAACTTAATATTAAGAGACCATAAGTCATATGTTTATACTTTAGATGCAACTACTGATTCAGTAAGTGGTGCCGATTCTGCAGGCGTATCATTAACGTATGATGTGGGTAAGGTTGACGTATTTGCTAACGGTGCAAGATTAGTAACAGGAAAAGACTTTACTGCTACAAATGGAACATCTATTGTATTTGACTCGAATTTTTCATCAGGCAATATAATTGAAGTCGTAAGTCATGGAGCGGCAACAACCGCAGAATTAAATGGAATACTTGCAATTGATTCTGATTTAACAACCACTGGCGCTAATCAGATAATATATAGTTATACTGCAGCAAATCATAGGACATTAAAATTTACTGCACAGATAGAACATGATTCAAGTTCAAGCTATCACGCTGAAGAAGTTTTACTAACGCATAACGGTACAACTGTAGCTATGACAACGTATGCACAAGTATTACTTGACTCGAACTTAGGAACGTTTGATGCAGATATAAATAGTGGTAACGTTAGGTTAAAGTTTTCACCAGCGAAAACAAATACCAGTATTAAATTAAGAGCGATAAGGACTCCAGCTTAATGGGAACAAAGATAACGCCATTTAATCTACACACTTCAGTAGATAGTCATGTTAAAGGACTTATTGACTCTGATTATATTCAGCTTCGACAGACTGCTGGCACTGATTCTGCTGCAACACAATCTATGATAGATTCGTCATTAGGTTTTCAGATTGACTCTGCATACGTAGCTTTAAGACAAGATCCGGCTGACTCTGCAACTATAAACACTTTAGTGAGTACGACAACGATAACAGGCAAGATTAAGGCAGATATAAGATCAAATCCAAACGCATTAGCGAGAGCACACACGATTGACTCAAACAGTAACGGACTCTTAGTCGGTCCGATAAACGTAGATTCAGGCGTAACATTAACAGTTAACGGGACATTGATGGTAGTATGAGTGATTTAAAAGTAAATTCAATAACTGGAAATACAAGTGCAGGAGTACATATTCCGGGGCATGTAATACAATTTGCGTCACATAGGTGGAATGATCAAACATCCACTACTTCAGCTTCATATGTTGATGTAACAGGAAGTAGTTTTAACTTTACACCAAAGCTTGCCACTAGTAAGTTGTATATTCAAGCAAGTTGTTCTATGACTCTTACGAGATCAGATGATGCTCACTATTCAGCTTTTAAAATTGTTCATGATGGAACTGATATAGAAGTTCCGGGTGATCGTTTTGAAGTTGGAATGTCTGCTACAGGTACAACAGCATTAAACATATATCAAAGAGTGCATAAAACGGGTTATGTAAATGCAACTAATACAAACGCTAGAGCAATAAAATTACAAGTAGCATTGAATGCTACTACTAACTCTGCACAGACAAGATTTAATGTAAATAATTATTTTTATTCATACATTGACGTTATGGAGATCGCACAGTGACAAGTACACTCGGAATAAAAAAGATACAGTATCCAAACGGAACCGACATATTAACGTTGGATTCAAGTGGAAGCTTAGCTATCGGTAGTGATTTAACAGTAGATACAAACACTCTTCATGTCGATGCATCAAACAATAGAGTTGGAGTAGGAAGCACCTCACCTTTAAAAGCATTACATGTTCAAGGTGCTAGTGAAGCCGATATATTTTTACGCAGAGAAGACCTAACCAACAAATCATGGATGTTAAATGTTCAATCCTCAACTGGTGACTTAAACGTTAAATCGAGAAATGATGATGGTTCAGTTATCGCTACTTCATTTATAGCTCATCAAAGTGGCTATTTAACTAAACCTAATCTCCCTTCTTTTTTAACTTATGGTACTCCAAGTACAACAAGTGTTGGGTCAAATCATTATTATTTCCATAGTTTTGGTAATGGCGGTGAAAGTTTTAATAACGGTAATCATTATGCCAATAGTAGTGGTAAATTTACAGCTCCAGTAGCAGGTAGATATGCATTTGGATTTTCAGTATGGCGCGCTCAAGCATATTCTGGTGGCGATCAGCTTATATACATTAATAAAAATAGTTATTCAAGTGGAGGAGCATATGTTGGTTCCAACGCAAGTGGCAGTCAGTACGATCAACTTCATGTCCATTTAATATATAATATGGCAGTAAATGATTGGGTAGCACCGGGTTTATATTACACTGGAACTTTTAGTATTCAAGCTTCAACACCAAGAAATTATTTTTACGGTTATTTGATAGGATGAATAAAATTATAATTAACTCAAGTTTAGGAGAAATAAATGCCAAATATTACTATAGCTCTTACTGATACACAGAATAAGTGTATGGAGTATGCTGTGGCTGATGTTCAAGATTGGGCTGATAACGCACTTCACAATCGTGCCAGAATTTCACAAGAAGAAATAATTGCTAAGTTAGTTATTCATTGTAATGAAAAGAGTATAAGTATAGCTACTGGAGTTGATGCACAAATTGCACAAGCTTACGCTCTAGGCGTGGTAAAAACAGCAAAGCAGCGCGCTGATGAAATGGAAGCATAATGAGTACGATAGGTGTAAAAGCGATACAATACCCTGACGGTGATTCTGCTTCACCAGCAGTTTTAGTTACAGGTGGTAAGGGTATCAAACAGAGTTTTGCAATAAATTATGCGAACTTAGGTGTAAACGTAACCATTGATTCTGCAGAACGTGCAATGGTGGTAGGACCTTATAGTTTAGATTCAGACGTAAACTTAAAGATTAACGGAGTGTTAACAATAGTATGACCAGTATTTTAGGAACACAGAGTATACAACATCCGAATGGAACTGCTGCAGCCACAGTCAGTGCTACTGGCATAATTACACAGCCATTAAAACCGGGATTTTCTGCATATAGGAGTTCAGCTTTAACTGTTAGTAATACAATGGCAACTATAGTGTTTAATACTGCCACTCACAATCAAGGAAATCATTATAATACTAGTAATGGTTTTTTTACTGCGCCGGTAACTGGTCTCTATTATTTTAGTGCAGCCATAGCAATTCAAGTTAATCATGATAATAGATATTTTAATATAGTTTTACAAAATTCTGATACTAATTATTCAGGTCAATTATTGACAGGACGAGCTCACACTAACACCACTTCTGGAACTACTTATGGTTCAACTCATTTGGAAGGTGTAGTTCCTTTAAACGCATCTGATACTACAAGAATTAAGTTTGAGATAGAAAACTCTTCTACTACGTATTATCAAGATAAAGCGTGTTACTTTACAGGATTTTTAGTAGGATAATAAAAAATGGTAAGTATATTAAAAACAGATAAGATACAGGCAAGTCACGGTAGTACTATTGAGATACCAAGTGGACATGTATTACAAGCACCGGGCCATGTCTTGCAAGTTACTGCAGGAGGCACGACTTCTAGGATAACTACTACATCTACAAGTTATGCTGATATAGGCGTATCAGCTAGTATAACTCCTAGTAGTACTTCTTCAAAGGTTTTAATAATGGTTACAGGAGTAATGGGTAACAGTTCTGCTGGCAATAGAACTACAATAATACTGAAAAGAGGAAATACTGAAATAGGCAGCGGAACTGGAAGTTCTAATAATGAATTTAGTTCGATGTTACAAGAAGCAAATTCAGGTTATCACTATTCAGGATTTGGCCAAACGTTTTTAGATTCTCCATCTACGGCATCGGCTACTACTTATAAAATATTTATGAAAGCCGCAAATGCTACTGCAGCTTTAGGCGGAAGAGCTGATAACAACGATATAGGAGTTCCTACTCGAATAGTTCTTATGGAGATTGCAGGATGAGTAAGATTGAAGTAAATGAAATAGCCGGAAGAAGTGGCACATCTATAAGTGTAGCGAGTGGACATA
>Ga0209336_10000080_pt1 | contig 43831 bp, 53 predicted proteins | sample LinPmetageLP32_FD_184042 | JGI IMG/M metagenome (GOLD analysis project Ga0209336, IMG submission 184042) | Marine viral communities from the Pacific Ocean - LP-32 (SPAdes) (version 2) | ecosystem: Environmental > Aquatic > Marine > Oceanic | place: Pacific Ocean | collected 2009-08-23
ATTCCAATCAAAGTCTGATGAATCGCGTATTTTCTTGCGATTAGCTTTGTATTGTGGATAGTATTCTCTACGCCAGTTATTGCCGGCATCGCATGCCAATACGATATTAGTACCATACTTTTCTTTGTACCTTTTACGATACATACGTATAGAATTAAGAATCATATGGCGAATCATAGACTCGTCATTCATTTTTTGTACAATAACATTGCTGACGGCAATACCACTAAAATCTATAATAATCATTATAAAGCTCCATTTCAATTATAGGTATATTATATCATAGATTTGAAAAGATGTACACAATAAAATGAGCTACTCAGTCATTAATTGTACAAGATCTCGATTAACTAAATGAGCTTCTTCAATATCTTCTTTTGCTTGTCCATGGTATGGAACAGCGTTATGAGATTCAATAAGAGCTTCACAAAGACTATCTTCACCTACATATAGATCTCCAAGTATTCTACCGAACTTTCCCTTAGCATCATACTTACGAGTTACTAGTAATACTTCTTGTCCTTCAAGGAATTTCTTTACAAAGTTTTTAGCATTGTTACCATAAACTTTTTCTTCCTTATCAGATGTTCTTGATTCAGGTGTATCTACACCATAGAGTCGTACTCGTTCTTTATGTAGCCAAACTCCAAATCCGAGATCTACATCGATGTCAACAGTATCTCCATCAACAACTCTTGTTACGTTGCATCTATATTCGAACATGATTTTTTCCTTATGTGTTTTGAGTGAATCTTACATCCAATAAACTCGTTGTAGTATTCATCACTCAATAACACATCATGTTCGAATTGCAATTTGGCTTCGTAATAAGACATTTCGCCTTTAGTAGTACATAATCTTAGTATTTGTCTTTTGTAATTACTTGTCCCTTTTTGTTCAACGAGAATTTGAACTTCCTTATTTGATCCATAATATGATCTCCAGTCAGACTCAACTCTTGTCTTGACTCTTCTAGTTCTTTTTGAATTCTTCGGTAATGTCTTAGGCCTCCAGAAGTTCTTTTTACCGATATATTTCTTATCTGTATCCAGTTCTGTGATGAGGTAGACAAATCCTTGGAACTCTTCGGGAGTATATTCATATTGTTCATTTTCATAATACCACATACATGTATTTATTCATCTTCCCAATAGTCATCATCTTCCTTTACTAGTTGAATTACTGCTCTTCTACCACAAATCGGACAATACATTGGTTCTTCATAGCTTGATACAAACGAGGTATTTTCACATTCTTCACATTCAATTTTATGTTCGATCACGTTCAATCCTTTCTAGGATTTCTATTTTTCTTTCATCGGTCGCGATAAACCACTCGGTTATTTCATCCTTGTGTCTATCACAACCGATGCAATAGTCATCAACAATCGTGCATACTTGAATGCATGGACTAGAAGTCAATTTCACAGGCTCCGCCTGCACAAGCAGCCGCACCCATTGTATCAACGTCAGTAAATACTTGTTCTGTTAAATCATGATTCCAATTTGGCATTTGCAGATACTGTTGGATTTTATTCCACTTGTGCATAAGGTAAGCATCTTTCAAACAATATTCTGTTTTCTTAATATCGCCATCTAGATAGTTATTTGCAAAGTTTTCAAACCGACGTACCCAATCTTGCCGTGCTGAGTTTTCTGATGATTCAAGACTAATGTCCATTCCCATACCTTGAGCTGTAGAACAAGCATCCCACAAGTTAGGGAATACTTTCATAGCATCTACTACTAAGCCTGATGCAAAGATTGATGCAGCTCCATATAGCTTTACCATTTGCTTTTCATCAATCACTGCAGTGTTTGGTGCTTGGTTGTAATCCTTATCGCCTGACATACTAAGGAATGAAATACCTGAGAAAGAATAACGATTCTCAAATACATATTTTTCTACTTCATCCCAATCATCTACAATAATTGTATTTGATACATTATGGCGGATACCTTCATCAGCACATAGCTCTTCATTTGTACCAGCAATAACCCAATGCTTTTGAGCTTTCTTAACGAGCTCAAGATGTTTAACACCAATAAGATCATCCTTATACATTGAACCTTTATGTGGTACAATAGGATATGAAATTACTACATCAGTACCATTAGCAGACCATACTGATTCTTCAACCATATATGGATTTGATTTGATAATCGATTGTGTAATTTCAGATTCTTTATTCATTTGGATGTTACGGATGTACATCGGGGAATGTTCGGCGTGGATACCACTTGCTGTTTGTAAGAGGACGCTTGCGTTACCGCTTGGCTTAACACATGTAGTCCGAGCAGCAGGATTAATGCCAATGATAGCAGCAACCTCTCTATTAATTTTCTTAACAATTTTAGCTCCTTTTTCAAGAACCTTAGCATCAAACAGTACTTCAGGATTGTTCATCCAACCAGTAACTGATACACCTAATAGAGCTTCACGGTCAAAGATCTTTTTAGATACTGGAGAAAGAAACTTAAAGTCTGTATATCCAGCTTGTAGTGTACCAAGGATAGCACCAGCTTTACATGCTAGATAAAAATCTTCTGGTGTTTTACACATGCCACCATTGATTTCTGTAAGGTTACAACCTTGCCAACCAGACTCACCTTCGTACTGTGGATACATTCCAATCTCAACACAAGGATTAGTTGTATGTTCTTTTGAAGTTGTAAAGTAGAATCCCGGCTCACCAAATGATTTGACTGATTCCATAATCTTAGCAAACATTTCTGGCGTTGCTTCATCACGGACAATTACTGCTGAGTTGTTAGATCTACCACGTTGAGCGTTGTCCATAAACCAGTTACCAGTTTTTGCATTCATCATCTCATCATCTTCTGGTGAGAACAAACAAATAGTAGCTGAACGACGAACGCCACCAGATAATACTGCGTCAGCTGCATGCATGCAGATATCATACACAGTAATTGGCTTTAGTTTAACTGTTTCTTTCGTATCGATAACTTGATTTTGTAATAAGAGTTCAATCTTATCTAAAGCTTTACGTAAACCTTCTGGTCCAGGAGCTTTAAATCCACCTGAGATTTTAGCACCCTTAGGTCTAATATTTGTTAGATCAAAAAATACTCTACGGCCTTCATACTCTGGGAACTTACCACCAGATACAAAGTAAGAAGACATCAACACGTCTAGAGCCGAAGCCCAACCTTCAATAGAATCTTCTACAATATAACCTTTAGCTTGCTTAGTCCTTGATTGAATTTCCGGAAATTTAGATACGTGGTGTTGTTGTACAGAGAATCCAGCACCAGCACCACATAATAAAATATAGAAGAACTCACCAAAGAATTCTGCACGATCAGCATAAGATGATGTGCAATTATACATACGCATCTGATGCTTAAGTAGTTGTTCACCACCAAACTGTAAAGCTCGTTGTGCACCTAATACTCGTTGCTCTTTGTATGCGGTACGAGCCTCTTGTAAGTATGGACGCAATTTATCTGCGGCTTCATTATAATTTTCTTCATGCATAGTAATAACTCGATCTACCGATTCATCCCATGACTCATAACCGCCGTTACCGGTCTCTTTAAACCGAGAGTATCCTTCGTAAAATTTAGTTTGCGATAAAAACTCTCTGGTGTCTACAAACGGTGTTTGCATACCTCTGTCCTAACATATAGCTGATTTGATTTGTTGATACTATTATATATCAAAACGCAGTTTTTGTAAACCCCTAAAATGGCTTTAAAACTGCGTTTTGGTAATTATTTTTTCTTTTTAATCGTCAAAGCGAAAATGGTGATTAATCGTATCTATTACATCCTGCCAACGAGCAATCTTTTCCATTTCTGCGACTACTGCTTCAGTGACATCTGAGTGTTCACCAATACCAGCTGGATTAGCAAGGTATACTTCAACATTCATTTTATGAATCGCAATGTTACCAGCTGCATAATGCTCAACTGCGTGTAACATATCATCTCTTTGTGCTTCAATTCTATCCATTTTTAAGTTTTACTCCGATTTCCATATTGTCCATGCACCATAAGCTATAGCTGCGTATGCTGCGATTTTTGCAAAGGGTCCGGCAAATAAAATTACAACACCTACAGCAATAAGTGCTGCGCCGTCCCACGATGTTCTTTCTGCTACTCTGTTATTTATCCAACTTGTCATGCTACTCTCCCTATGTTAATTTTTTTTTAATCCATAACACAATGGCATATACTGAAATTAAATAAACTGTTGCAATGCCAACATCTAACAAGTGTTCTCTCATGTGATAGATGAATTCAATACCAGCTTGTACATCACCCATACTTGCGGTGTCGTCAACTATAATCCCACTTAATGTTCCGTCTTCATTAAAATCTACAGCAATACGTTCAGCCGAAGAATCACCATCTATAATTGTTGGATCATTATTCATTATCTATTAGTTTCTTTTCATTGAACTCATTGAGTCCTTCGATTTTACAGTTGCGTTTACGGTGTCCATTCCATGCCATAAAGCCACCAATACGTAGTGCCCAATAAGCAAGGTTATTAAGAAAATGAAAACCATTTTGCTCGATGTTAATATCTCTAAATATTTCATCGGCTTTCTTCTGATCAATCACTCCCATTGTTTCTTTTTGACCAGATCGTAATAGAGTTTCATACTTATATGCATAGTCATGTACAAGACCACCCATTAATAAAACTCCTGTTGGTGATAACCATGTATGTAAGAATTTTGGAATTGATGCACCATCAAATTGGAATCCTTGTGGTATTATATATTCTTCACCACTAATCTCAAATGCCCAGTCATCAGCTACTTCCCAATGGCGTGTACCCATCAACCACATCCATATTGCACCCCAGAAGCCTTTACCGGCTGTTGCTATAGGGATTGGCATTAGCTTTGGCATTACATTATATTCGAATCCAATAAGCTCTTCGTCTTGGTCTACACCTAGTTTATTAATTAACCATCCAATAATAATAAGAATACCGACTACGGTAAACTGCCACCATGTTATAAGTTGATCTATAATGAAAGACATCATTCTTCTTTCTCCTTATCTGTTACAGCTTCTTCGTAATATACAATAATGTTTTTTTGTTGATTAATATATCTTCGAAGCTCTGCAATATTAAGAGCTAAGTTTTCATAGTCTTTCATTGATAATGCAACAAAAGCAAGTTCACCGTTTTCTTCGGTAAACTCTTGTACGAATTCTTCATAGATCTCTTTGTTTACTACGTAAACTCGGACATCATTGAGTTGTACTGGCTTCGGTTGTGTTACTGTCGGTATTACTACTTTCTCGATTTTGGTTACCGTCTTGATCTCCGCTGGCAGCTTTAGACTGCTGCAGCCAGTTAGGAATAGGACGGCCACCATCGCCACCGGTATCGGTAGTAATTTCACGCCAGAGTTTAGCAGTTGCACCATTCATTCTACCTTCTAAGTCTTTTGCATCAGTCAGTGCATCTTTGACTAGATTCAGTTGTTGTAATTTATCACGGAGACTATCTCCGTATTGTTCAGCCTTTTGTAAATCTACTTGTAGAGATTTATTGAGTGCTCCTAATTTTTCTTGATTTTCGATTGCTGCATCTAAACTTGCAGATGCTGTTTGTACCGCAACTTCGAGTTGTGCATTATTCTTAGTAAGGACTGCAATCTTATTTTGTGTGGTGTCATAATAGTATTTAGCACTATATGCTACACCACCTAAGATTGCTATGACAAATATTAAAGCATAAAGCTTAAGCATCTTCTAATGCTTCTACTCTAGCTTTGAGTTCTTTTATACTATTTAACATAACCCAGAATAACTCATCTTTGTTAACAGACTTGATACCGTTATCTCTAGTTGTTACGGTATTAGGAAGTAAACTCTCTAATTCCTGAGCCATAACACCAACAATAGTCTTTTCTGTATCTAAACCTTCATGTACAAGTCCAGCACTATCAGCTAATGCAGGATGCGCCGTAGCAATATCAGAGTCAGAAAGATAGTTATAAGTCTTTACATTTACTTGATCTAAAACAGTTAGACCGGTTGTGTAGTTTGTTACATTAGTTTTAATACGTTCATCAGATGTTGTTTGAAATGCCGAATGATTTTGTTCATTGTATACACCACTAGAACCACCTAAATAAAAAGTATAGTTGCCTTTACTTGTTAGTCCGTTACCAATAACATATTGTTTAAAAGCAGAAGTAGCAGTAGGGTTTAAAGTTTTTCCAATAAGAATATTGTCTCCATTATGTGCGCTAAGTGCAGTAGTGAGACCCATGGTATGGCCAATAATAACATTACCAGCCTGACGAACCATACCCGCATCAGTGCCTATCATAATGTTATCATTGGCCGTTGTTATGTTTTGGCCAACACTGTTTCCAATTGCAAGATTGCGGGCACCAGTATTAGTCGATGGATTGCCGCCAGAAGCGCCAAACATAACGTTCTGACCAATTCCTATATTATTATCGCCGCCCATACGATAACCAGCTCTATAACCAAGATAAACATTATATTGATCGTTAGCACTTGTTATTTCTTTACCAGCTTCAAAACCAATTTTCATATTACCAATACCACCAGTTGATGTGGTATCTGATGTGTGATGTGCTGCGCCAGAGACAACAGTGTAATCGCCACCGCCTCCGCCACCGCCGGATCTTAACTGAACATAAGCAGAATCAATAAGACTCGATGTTCTTTCAGAATCAAGTGAATTGGCTTCTACATAAGCTGAATCAACAAATGGGCCTCCAATTCTAAAAGCAATGTAATTAGAATCAATTAGTTGAGTAGTTAAACTAGAATCTAAGTCACTACTATTCGCTGTAACTAGTGTTATTACTTTTGCTGAATCTACGTTACTGCTATTTGCTGCAATCAATGTTAAGATTTCAGAAGAATCAACTCCGGAAGAAGTATTTATTAAAGCAAGATTGCTAGTGTTAGTAGCATCTGTCTTACCGAGTATTTGTGCAACGTCTCTTGATCTACTCATTTTTCTATCCTTCGAATTCTGTAGTTGGTGGAGTAAATGCAGAAGTGTATCTGGCTAAACCCCTAGTAATTCTCATGTCTTGGATATAACCGTTGAAATAACCGTTACCACCGTCAAATGACCAACCAGACCTAAACCCACCTAGCCCTATGTTTAAGGAGCCAGTTGATGTTTGTGTGTCCTCTAAGACACCATTAACGAACATTCTGAATGTGTTTCCAGATCGTGTCACAGCGTAATGATACCAAGTATCATGACTGAAGGTATTGGTTGTGTGCATAAATGGATTTCCACTTGATCTTCCACTAAAGCCGTTTACAAAAAAGCTAAATTTGTTAGCGTGACCAGTGTTGTCAAATCGGTGACCATTAGCACCCGAAGACCAACCAGTTACGGTACTCATAAACGCTGGGTAGGTATTGCCTGTTGCTACAGCGTGTACGAATGTTTCCATAGTGAAATCAACAGTACCAAAATTGAAGAAATCGTTAGCAGGAATCTGTAAGTAATCACTATTTCCGTCATACACAATAGCAGAACTGCTAGTGAATTTTCTTTGAGTATTTGATGCGCTAGCTGTTCCGGCAACTGTGATTAATTCATTCGCACCTGATGCATCCCAAATACTATTTTTATTTGTACATGTAAGCAATTGAGTATTTGTGATTGCAGTTAATGGCGCAGTTGGTGGAGTAAACGCACTAGTGTAAACCGCAGTTCCTTTTACAATTCTAAAGTCAGAAATATATCCATTAAAAGCATACGGATAATCCACACAACATCGTCCAACATTTAAAATGTTACTACTATCATTAACTGTTTCTGAACCACCAATGGTAAGAACATGGCTAGCAACACCGTTTATCCACAAAGTTAATGCAGTTCCATTCCTTGTTACAGCTATATGATTCCACGTCTTTTGATAAACAGAAGTTGTACCATTCAAAGCTCTAGTTCCGGCACTAGTAATAACTTGAGCTTTCACATTAGGACTTTCTAAAAATATTCCAACTGACATTGTAGAAGTAGTACCACCAGCGTTAGCGTCAGCCAAAAGCCAATTATTGGGAAAAGCCGCATCAGCGTAGAACCACATTTCAATAGTAAAGTTACCACTACCATATGTTTTATAAGCACCATCTGGTACAGTTAAATAATCTCCAGTACCGTCAAAGTATACAGCACCTCCATGATCTGCTTTTGTGTATCCACTTTCCAGAAGGTATGGACTAAATCTTCGTGTTCGAGTATTACCGGCAACAGTTAAAGCATGTGAATTAGTTGATCCATCAGCAATATAAGGGAGATGACATGCTAATAATGATGTATTTGTTATTGCTGTAAGAGATGAAGTTGGTGGTGTAAATCCTGAAGTATAAACTGCTGATTTTACAATTCTAAAGTCACGTATATATCCAGCAATAACGGCATTGATGTTGGAACCAGAAAATCTTCCGCCACCTATTACAGTAGCAGTAGATGAGTTCATATTCACGTTCCAAGTTGTAGTACCTTGTGATGCGCCATTTACAAATAATTCTAAGTCTGTACCATCTCTAACGACTGCTAAGTGAACCCATGCATTATTAATAGCTGTTGCTCCAGATATTAGTATTTGACTTGTTGCATATACTCTAAAAGTAGTGTCGGCGTGTCTAGACAATACAAGTCCATCTCCACTACCAGAAGATGAGTGAGTATCCCAGACACCTTTATTGGTAGCGGTTGATGTTGCGTAGAACCAGCATTCTATTGTAAAATTTCCTGTTCCAATTGACATTGCGGCTGGAGTAGGTCCAGTTAAATAATCACCTGTACCATCAAAGTATGTACTATAACCACCAAGATGATATGGTGTGAATGCGGTTGATGTTACATTACCTGCTTCAGTAATAGTATGATTATTTGTGGAAGCATCAACTTGATTATCTGTACCAGCGGTATCTGCTTTTGCTAATAGAGTAGTATATTGAGAATTAGCAATTGTGAATGATAGTGTAAATGTTACTTGGTTGCTGCCAAAACTTATTCCATCTGATGCTTTAAATGTAAGAGTTGAGCTTAGATCAGAACCAAGAGCCGTGGCTGAATCTTGGGTTCTTGGTGTAATAGTAAATACAGAAGAATCCTGAGATACTGTAGCCATCTTAAAGAAGTCACCGCCAGATTCTGCTGTCAATACAATATTAGCATCACTGTTATCTGAATCAGCCGCTGTTAAAGTAATAACAGTAGGTGTGGTACCGTCAGTTGCTAAACTGATTGTTCCATTAGGACTTACCGTTAATCTAGGTGTGGCATTGATTAATGCTACGTTATACCAGCCAGATCCATTTGAAATATAAAGTCTTGTTCCAACTAAAGCTTGATCTCCGGCTGATAAACCAGAAGTAGGTAATGAGTCAGAGGAACTAAATACTTGCATACTAGCGGCATTGTCTAGAGCAGAGCTTGCAACATCTCCTGTACTCGTTATGAGATTTGCTAATTTTCTATTAATAGAAGACATGCCTTTTCCTTTTTACCTATTTATAACTCTTTAATAATTATACAGTCCAAACGTAAGCACCACCAGCGTTATCAGCAGTAAAGTCTAATTTGTGTGCTCCTCCAATAATAAAAGTACCATTATTACTCGATTGCAAGTCTTCACCTGTTTCATTTGAACCACTACCAAGATCAATAGAGGAGAATAAAGATGTTCTGTAACTGTATGTGCTTGCTCCTGTACCTGTTTTTTCGAATACGTACACCTCACCTGGTCCTGCTACAAACGGTGAAACCCCATGGGACTTAGGCGCAGATATCAATAATAAATCATCATTTCCCTTTGGTATATGTACTCTATAACCAAATGAAAGAACATAGCCACCACCTCCGCCAGACCACGTAGGACCGTGTTCGCCAGTTAGTTTTTGTACCTGTGACCAAGTAGAACCTGATCTTGTAAAGACATATGCTGCGCCATCACCATATGAACCACTATACCTAGCTCCAGCAACTGCTATAGTTGCATCGCTATTAAGAGCAACACCATAACCCATTTGGTCGTTGGAAGCACGGTCAGATCCATATAGTGCAGCTTCTTGGCTCCAAGTACTTCCAGATCGTTTCCATATATATGCGCCACCAGCATTAGCAACACTGCCATAGTCATCTTGGCTACCACCAACTATAATATAATTTGTGTCCTCACTTATCCCAACGTTTCTTCCAAACTGAGAAACTCCGCTACTAGAAACGCCTCCTGTAAATGTTTGTTGATGAGACCAACTTGTACCAGATCTTGTATAAACACTAACTTTATCTTTACTACCGGAACCACTTACGATGTATGTCATATCCTGATTAGCGTCAAATCTTGACATATAACTCGCTGCTTCTGGAGCATCTAATGTTGCTTCTTTTGACCAACTTGTACCTGATCTTGTAAGAACATATATTTGACCAAAATCTTGCCCAGATGTAGATGAATGATTTGCTCTGTAAGCACTTACTGCTGCTCTAGAACCATCGCTATTTAACCTAGCACACATACCAAAATACAAATAACCAGATGTAGGTGGGTTAGTAGTAGCATAGCTTGTTCCTGCTAACTTGACCTGTTGTGACCAAACATTACTTCCATTATTTGTAAACACAAAGGCAGAGCCGCTTCCGGAATATGTGTCATCGTCAAATGGATTTCCAACTAAAGCATATAAACCATCTCCACTAAGAGCAACACTAGTGCCAAATCCATCATATGCGGCAAGCCCACTACCAGTTAATTTCTTTTCTGTAACTGATCCAGACCAATCAGGACCAAATGATAATGTAAATGTATTCTGTACAGTAGCTTGATTAACACCGTCACTTGCCTTGAATGTCAACGTTGCCGATCCATCTGATCCTAGTGATGTTGCAGAGTCTGCAGTTCTTGGAGTAATTGTTACAACCGAAGAATCTCGAGATACTTTAGCAAACTTAAATAGATCTCCACCTGATTCAAGTGATAAAACTAGATTAGCGTTATCATTATCAGAATCGGTAGCTGTCATTGTAATAGTTGTATCTGATCCTGCAGTCAATGCAATTGTTCCGGATGCGCTTAGTGTCAATGATGGTGTAGCATTAACTAATGCTACGTTATACCAGCCATTTCCATTTGATACATATATTCTTGAGTTTTCAGTTACATACGCTTGTTGGCCAGTAGTTAAATTTGTTACCGGTAGTGAATCAAGAGTACTAAAGACACTCATTGAAGATGCAGACTTCATTACAAGAACTGCAGCTGAATCAATAGTAGAAGTAGTGGAAGGACGTAACGCTTTTAAATTAGTATTAGTCTTACGTGTTTCTTCTAAGAATTTCGTTATATCTCGTACTCTACTCATTTATTTTTCCCTAAGCTTTAAATATATATGCTGAACCACGATTTGCTGTGCTACCATCACCATCTTCTTGATGGGCACCAACAACTACGTAACTACCATCAGTACTAATCGACACAGCTCTTCCAAATCCATCATTTGAAGCTAAATCAGATGATGCTAATATTTGTCGTTGAGTCCAAGAAGTTCCGGATCTTTCATAAACATATGCATTGTTAATAGCGCTTGTGCCGCCTACGACTATATAATTTGCATCTCTTGACATATCACCGGCCCAACCAAACCGGTCGCCACCTGCGCCATCTGATGCTGTTAACTTTGCTTGTTGTGACCAAGAGGTTCCTGATCTAGTAAAAACATAAGCCGATCCTACGTTACTATTGTCTCCTCTTGAACCTATATAAGCATAACTTCCATCAGAATTTAATGCACAAGATTGACCCATCATATCATTTGAAGCTCTATCAGATGCTGTTAATTGCGCTTGTTGTGACCATGAAGTTCCTGATCTAATAAAAATAAATCCAGAACCAGCGTATTCATTTGAGCCCGTACCTTCAAATGGTGATCCTGTAAATATGTAATCGCCAGCATTAGAAATATCTATCGATCTTCCTAATTGAACCGTTGCAACAGAAGCTTGTAAAAATGCTTCTTGTGACCATGAAGTTCCTGATCTACTATAAACATAAACTGCGCCTTTATTAGTACCACCAGTTGGATTTGTCGCCGCTCCAACACAAAGGCGAGTTCCATCAGGAGTAATACAACATGTGTTTCCATACTCATCACTATATCCACTACTAACTTTATACGGGCCAGCTATTTCTTGTTGTAGAGACCATGTTGATCCGGATCTTATATAAATGTAAAATTTGTTTGATCCCCAAGCTCCAACTCCAGCATAAGTACCTGTGGCATCGATGCAAACTGAACCAGCATAATAATCTTGATCCACTGGAGATGCTGGATTCAATATTTGTTGCTGTGACCAACTAGAACCTGATCGTACATAGATATAAGCAGTGCCTCTATTTGTGCCAGTATTTGCGGAACCAACAATTGCGTATGATCCATCCCCACTTATAGCTACTGACTCCATATCACCAAAGTTATCACTTGCTGCACCATTAGATGGTTCTAATTTTGCTTGTTGAGCAGGAGTAGTAGTCCAATCAGGACCAAATGATAGCGTAAATGTATTTACTACTGATCCAATACTTATTCCATCACTTGCTTTAAACGTTAATGTAGCTGATCCGTCGTAACCTAATGTGGTGGCAGAATCTTCTGTCCTTGGTGTGATGGTTACAACTGATGAATCCTGAGATACTGTTGCGAACTTAAATAGATCACCACCAGATTCTACTGACAGTGTTAAATTACCAGTGGCGTTGTCAGAATCTAAAGCAGTCATAGTAATAGTGGTAGCCGTACCATCACTGGACAAAGCAATTGTACCTGATGCGCTTAGTGTTAATCTAGGAGTTGCGTTTATAAGAGCTACATTATACCAGCCGCTTCCATTTGAAATGTATAATCTACTTTGTCCAGATGCACCGGCTGATTCTACGAATGCTTGGTCGCCTGAACTTAAACCACTACTTGGCAATGCACTTACAGAATTATATACTACAACCGAATTGGGAACATTATCTAAACGAAGTGTTTTTACGTCACCGACCCTATCTATTAAACTCGCTATTTTTCTTGCTTTTGATTCTGCCATAGTGGGTCCTTACTTAGTTAATTCAAAATAGTTAAATCTAAATGATGCGGCAAAGGTAATGAATTCGTTTCCACTTGCGGTTGATTCAAATGCAATGTCACCTAATGAGGTAGGTACACAATCAACGTACCTTACTCGTTTTGTTTGATTATTATGACTCGATAAAATTGATAAAGTAATATCAGAATAAGTCCCAGGAAGCCCAGCAGATGCTTGAAATGCTGTGCGCTTTGTCATTGGTGTTTCAAGTAATCTACGTATCCATTGATACATCTCATCATAGCCTTTAAGATCTTCATCCAATATAATATTACACGATAACTCGTTAAAGGTAAGTGTATCACCCGGAAGTGGTACACCTGCAATTCGAGAATATGGAAGTTCAACTGGATTGAATATCATTCCGGGATGTGTAATATTTTGACAAAAGAATTCAAGGTTAGGAAAGTTACGTCTATCAATAACCAGCTTAAAGCTAGTCGGTTGTAGGTAATTAAAATTTTCAGTTAGTGTTGCCATACCCTTATTTATATATTTTTTCCTTTACAAATACAATAAAATATGGTATAATAAACTATGGTTTGGAGAGAGGAGGATACCAGATAAAAAAGGACCGGCTTTCGCCGGTCCAGTTCGTATTCTATTTTTTTATTCTTTATGCAAGAATATTGTCTACGCGGAAGATCCGGTAGTATTGGTTAGTCTTAGCAGTAGCTAGGCCAGATGCTGGAGAAGAACCTACGAATGGATTTGATACCATACCGTAACGTGTCTTAAATCCAATTTTTGGCTGGAAGCTTTGCTCACCTACTGCACGAACCATAGTTAGTGGTACGTATGGGCAATAGAAGAGACCTGCATCATAAGGGTTAGTTCCCTTATAACCAACATTGACGTAGTCCTGAGTTGCATATGGATCAATGTAGACCCGTGTGCGACCATTCATAACACCAGCAAAAGTATTGCCAGTATCGTCTACTTGCAGGTTCATTGACATTGCAGGTGTGTAGTCAAGCATGCCAGAAGCTGAAAGAGCAGAAGCAACATCTGATGAACAGATCATAAAGTTACCTTTACCCCGACGTGTTTCTTTAGCAATTGTGTTAGCTTCACGCTCGATTTGTACGATCAGGCCTTTGAATTTCTCCACTGACCAACGACCGTCTGCATCTGTTGCGAGGTTGAAGATACCGTTAATTGCTGTGTTAGCAGTTAGTGCACCTGTCTTAGCTTGTGAGTTAACTGTGCGAATAACTTCACGGTTAATTTCAGCCATGATCTCAGTTGACAGAATGTTAGCCAGTTCTGTTTCAGCATCCAGGCCATGAATGGCTTTAAGATCCTGAGCAAGTTCCAAGCTATATTCTGCTTTCAGTGCCCGTGACTTGGCAGTCACAGTTGCTTTTTCGATGGTGAAACCCATTTCAGCAAAGCTCTCACCAACACCGTCGCCCAAAGCTTCAGCTTCGGCTGTTGAGTATGGATCATTAGCTGCTAGAGGATCGGTACGCTCATCATCGATTGTTCCTACGCCGGAGGCTGAAGAATCAACCAAACCAGAGGATGAACCGTTTGCAGTCGTTGCAGAATCTCCGGAGAAGCCAACTGGTGCTTCGTTGAAGAGTGCCTCGCTGCCGGATGCTACTCCACCCTTTGTCTTTTCAAAGGTTGACTTCATTGCGAAGATCAAGCCTGTTGGTCCGGACATTGGCTGGACTCCACACATGTCATATGCCATAAGGTTTGGCATTGCACGGCGGACAAGAGCAATAAGAACTGGATTCCAGTTAGCAGCATTGCCTGTGTTGTTTGTTGGAGCTGCTTCTGTCATGAATTGGCCTTGGGCCGCTTCTTCTGCGAATGCACGCTCTTGGTTTTCTAGAATAGCAGCAGTAACTGCTTTCCGGTGATGATCTTTAATAGTGCCGGCAGACTCTTCGTTCAGTACCGGTGCCCATTTTTCGATCAGTCGATCATATGATACGGTTTGCATTTTTCTTGGACTCCCAATTATTTATTTGTTTTTTGGATTGCTGTTAGATACTGAGCCATAGAACCCGATGCTACTTGTACACCATCGTCATCCGACACATCTTCTTCCATAGAAGCTGTTTCAGTAACTTTTTTGGTAAAGTATGATTCTTTAACAGTCTCTACTTTCTCAGCGAAAGTTTCTTCTGAATCAAAATCGATATCACTTACCAGTGACTTTAGTTTTTCAACTTGAGTTTCTGCAAGATCTTCAGATGCTTCACGGATAACTTTTTCCCGCTTGAGCTCTTCGAGTTCTCCCATCATCTCAATGTTTTTAGCAGTTGTATCATTTAGTGACTCTTCGAGTTCTGATACCTGATCTGCCATTTCGTCAACTAAGTCAACCTTAGCTTCCGGAACTTCGATGTAAGACTCTTCAAACAAATCTTTCAGACTTGACATGAAGTTCTCAGCAATTTCTGTTCTTAGGCCTGACTGGACTGCAAGCTTATTATCTTCCATCCAGCTCTCAACTACGTAGTTAAGATAATTGTCGACTTTTTCAACTAGGTCAGCTTTAGTAGATTCTACTTCTTCTGCTAACTCTGTGTTGTACTTCTCTTCAAGGCGATCGATCTCTTCAGATAGCTTAGACTTAATAGCTGCTTCAAAGATTGTCTCTGCTTTTGCCTTGAATTCATCTGACAGAGTTGCCTCTGATTCGACGAGTGCGTTTAGATCTTCTGAAAAATCAACTTCATAATCGAGTTCTGGAGATTCAGCAATTGCTTCACCTTCAAAATTATCTTCATCGAAGTTTGCTTTGTCATACATAGCATGCAAATCTTTTTTACTCTTTTTTTGCATCATGCCAACCATAGCAGTAATTAGTCCTGCTTTAGTTTTGATCATTGGATCTTGTTTAGTTTGATCACCCTTACGCGTTGGCGCTTTACCTGTAGCTTCACCTGCTTTATCAACAGATGCTACAGACTGAGCCTCAGCATTTTTCGGATCGTGAGTCATTGCTTCCACGACATCGTTGTCATCATGGAGGTCAATCTCTTGATTTTCTTCAGTCATAATTGACTCCTTTATTTACTATTTGAGCAACGAGAGGAAATTCTTAAACTCACGAACTTGGGTCTCATAGAGATCCGCACGAGGAGCTTTCTTAATTTCAGTCTCCATTATTTCAATTGCTTGTTGTTCAATAATACCGTTATTCCAAACCCACTCAACACCTTCCATAACTCCATTAACAAATGCGCTAGGTGCAGATGGATCTTGTACGATGTCTACCGCATTAAGAATAAAATCGTCTTTGACGACCATTGCGTTACCATTGTTTTGCAAGCTTCCCATACCACGAGTTGAAACGCCTAATCTGACACCACCATCGAGCAAACCTTTTACAATTTGTCCCATAGGAGTTTCCAAAATAGTCGCTTTGCCCACAACATCATTACCCTTCCAATCAAGGGATTCGATCTTGTGAGAAACTTTATCTAAATTAACGGTCGGTCCTTCAGGGTGATTTAACTCACCAACTGCTCTACCTTTCGAAACCTGCTCATCATTGTATTTACCGAGAGCTTTCTCCATGATAGGCTTTGGATATATTCGACCGTTTCGATTCTTTTGTTCTGCTTGCATGAATACGCCTTCAATAGAATAGCTCCTCCCACCACCTTCTTTTTCTTCGGTGAGAATCTCTAAACTTTGATCTGTATATTCTGCAATCAGTTTCATTTCTTTGCTGCCTTTATAAATTCCATTCCAGCTTTTTTTGCCATACCTAAAGTAGGATACGTATCTAGTTTTTCCATATCAATGTATACGCAAAATTTGCCTTTTTCTTTATGGACCATTAACGTTTTACCATCAATTTTTTTATCAAAAACATGTTCGCCGGGCGGCATGCCCTTCCCCATCTTTTCTCTAAGTTGTGTAAATGTTATCATTTCCTAATCCTACCTTTATTTATACTTTTATTACTTTCTACTCAAAAGAATTATTCTTCTTCTTCTTCATCTTCGGTGGCTTCATCATCAGATTCTTCTTCATCGTCTTCCTCTTCATCGCCATCTTCTGAGTCAAGCTCAAGTTCGAGCTGATCGTCATCCTCATCCCCCAACTCGTCATCTTCATCAACATCGTCATCTTCTTCTGCTCCGTTGAAAAGTTGATCAGCCAATTTAATTTTTTCTTGATCTAATAAATCATTTTGTCTAATTGTCATGACATCACCAAAGATCTTATTGGCACCGTTATAATCTTGCTCTAGAGCATTTGCAATCAAATCTTTGATATACTCATTAGGTTCTGAAACTGCATTCTCAGCTTCTTGCGCTTCTACTTCACTCACTGTCATCTCCTTGTACAGGTTTCAATTCAAATTTTTGTCCTTGAGCTTGTTGACCCTGTGGCTCTTCCTCAGGCTCTTGCTCTTGTTCACCATTGATTTCTTTATTCATTTTTTCTACGTCTTCATCAGAAAGCATAAGTACATTCTTTTGAATCCATTCTTTAGAGAAATACTCTCCAGCATAGTTATTGATTTGATCGAGTGTTTGTACTCTTTCTCTCAATACTTCCATATCCCGTAATTCTGTAAAGTGGTTATCCCTTACATAGTTAACGGTAATATCATTTTTCCACTCTTCCCAATCTTCTTCAGTAATAATGCCTTTAAGAATAAGTTGAGTTCTCAGAATACCATAGAAAAGATGAGCAAATCTCATACGCAATCTATCGATAAACTTTTGGAATTTTAATTCATCTCTATTTACCTCAGTAGATCTACCAAGATTAAATTGATTCTCTTGTTCTAGCCGACTAAGCGGTACATTCAATGACCGGTAAACTTTCTTTTGAAAGAAAATTACATCATCAATTTGGCCAAGGTTTTCTCCACCCGGTAGTGTAGATATCTCTGTGCCTTTACCACCTTCACGGCGAGGCAACCAAAAGTCTTCTAACATTGACATATGTTTACGGTCATCTTTAATTTGACCGGTTGCTGCATCATACACAAGCTTATTACGATACTTAGTCATAATATCTTTCATGTATTGTTCAGCTTTACCACGTGGTAAGCTACCAACATCTACATAAAAGATTCTCCGCTCGGGTGCACGTGCAAGGCGATAGATAACTAATGAGTCTTCCATCATTCGCAATTGATTAATAGGCTTTAAAGCTTTATGCAAAAACGAAATAATCTTTTTACGATCTTCACTGAGCAAACCAGATGTAACATAACTTACTGCATCATTTGTCATCTTTACACCGGATGTAGATGACCCTGGCTTTTCTTGGAAGATATAAAACTCTTCAGTATTCTCAATGATATCTGCACCAGTTACTGGATCTTTTTTCTTCTTAATCTTTTTGACCTTGCGCATTTTAGCAGCATCAATAGGTCGTATTTCTTGAATACCTTCTTTAGGATTTGCTTCATTCAAAACAAGATGATGGTAGATTCTTCCATCCACATACCACCTACGGAAAATATCATGGCCTAACTCTTTAAAGTTAAGCATTCCATATATGTTATCGAATTCTTCTGTAATTTTCTTTTTAATAGAATCAGGAGCTTTTACTTCCTCCATGTTCAATTCTAAAGTTTGTTCTAACTGGCTACCGGTAATTGACTCATTGACAATATCTTCGATAGCAGCATCAACTTCAGGATGCATTGCATTACCGCGGTATTTCATAATCAATTGATAGTTGTCTTTTGAATCGTCATCACCTAGATTCAGGTACTGACCATAGTGTGAACCAGATGCAGTTGCATAACTACCACCTTCATCATCCCGCGGAGGAACGACGGATGGTAATTTCATTTCATCTTTCTTTTTGGACCGCTTGATTTCAAAACCAAATAGTTTGACGCCGTCTTGTCCTGATTGTTCTGCCATTATAATTACCTTACATTAAAGAAGAAGAGCCGACCGTTGCCGGCTCTCCTCTATTTATTACTTATGAAGTGGTATTAGACTCATAGTACTGGTATGCCCAGATACAATTGAATCTTTCAATATTATCGTTATCACCATAACTCAAAGTTATTTCTGACAAATCCTGTGGATAAGCACCACGGAATGTATATGTCTTCAATACTGATGAGTCACGATCAAGCTGTTCAACTTTTAGATCAGCTTCGTAAGCAATCGGAGATGTAAGTCCGGTATTAGCACTATGTGCATTGATACCATTCATCCATCTTTCAATTGCATCACGAACTGAAAAGTCGGTGTCATTAATGATAGTAGTATTCCATTCAGCGAATGTCCTATCACCAGCCATTTTGAGGATACGTCCTCTAAATGCAACTGGAATGATTCCGAAAGTTGAACCGGGCAATGATGCAGCTTCACAAAGGAATGATGTTAATTCAGCATCACCGTTTGCAAAACCCGGATAGTTAATAGTTACTTTAAAGAGGTTGGGACGTGCCCCACCGCCTCTAAGTTTCGACTTAAAATCGTCTACTCCGAGAACAGCCATTTTACATTACCTCCTTAAACCGTGCCAACTACTTCTTCAAAGTCAACACCTGTTCTAACTGCCACAAAATTCAGAGTGACGTAGTTGATAGAACGTGCTGGTTTGATGAAGATGTTTGCGATGAACTCATTACGATCAACAATAGCTGCAGTATTGTTTGTCTCATCACAGACTACTCTAAAGTCTGTAATACCACGTCGACCTTTTACTTCTCGGAGGACTGGCTCTACGATGTTGACAAACTCTGCTCTTGTGAATTCATCATTGAATTCAAAGAGTACTTGTTGAGCGGCTCGGCCGATTGCTCTTTCGAGTACAAGGAAGAGTCTCCGTACATTGACTCGATCAAATGCTGAAGGTCTACCCAACATTGTCTTATCACCGTAAAGAATTGTCCCTTGCCCAGGAATGTTAGCAATTGGATTTACATCTGCTTTATACAGTGTATCCCTTTGTGACTTATTAGGAGTATAGGCAAGGCCTGTAATTCCTAAGTAGCCGCCACGCCTTTGACCTGCTGGAGAGAACCAAGGTGCTCTATCTAAGTCTGTGGCTGCACAAATACCGGCAGTAGATGATGCTGCTGGAATATGGATGAACTGGTCATTGTACTTATCATAGACTTTCAAGTAGTTGTTATCTGCGACAAGGTATGATGAGTTTGTAAATGTGTTTGCAGTTGCTACTACATTAGTTACTGCAGTTGCTGCTGAAGATACATTTACTACGTCATCTCTTGCTGGAGATGCAAGTACGATACAGTCTTTGCGAAGTGACTGAGCAGTTGATACCAAGTCATTAACGACTGTGGCCTGATCAGTACTGTTTGTCATTCCCGGTGCAATCAAGAAGTCAACTTCTACTTGGTTTTCATCTTCGAAAAGATCAAATCCAGAAAGAAACTCTGATGTTGTCAGGGCTGGTGAATTAACACCCTTAGTGAATGCGTGATCGGAAGTTGTTGGAGAACTTAACCTAAAGTTATCTCCACTATCGATGTCTGTTCCTGCTCCTGCAGCAATAAAGCTAGCATCGAACCCGGCCATCCAGACATATTCGGAACGCTCGTTAATAACATCTTTTGCGAAGTTATTGGTTCCATCTGGATTCTTAGCATCTTTACCTACAGACACAAACGGGAATGTTTCTAGAACTGTACCTTTTGTTCCAGTAAACTTACCTTCTTGGTCAATCACTACTGCATGCATTTCATCAAATGTAGCTGCACGATTAGAAGCGTAGGTTGAAGTGAGTGGCGATTTATCAAATTCATTTTGATAAGCCCATCCGCTAAATGTTGTGGCAGAGGATGAATCTGCAGGACAAATTGACACACGAATTGAGTTTCCAAGATCACCTGGGTATTTCGCAACAAATGTGTGTGAATTAGATGTTAGTGTTGACAGCTGAGAATTAAAATCTGTTTCGTTCTTTACAGTTGGTGTCGGTAAAGAACCATCTGAATCAGCGGCAGCTTGGCCGATAATAGAACGAGAATTCTTAGCTGCACTAGTAGCTTCCCTCACTACTTGCAGTGCACTTGAGTAGCGCAAGAAGTATTGTGCTGAGTGGAAGTCTATGGTATTTGCGGAGTCTGGTGTTGCAAAGTTATCGACTAGAGTTGCCTCATTGTCAACTAAAACTCTTTGTGCAACAGGACCCCAACGAAAGTTACCTACGATTGCTCCGGTAGTTGACTGAACGTTTGGAACGCCACCAGTCAGGTCTATTTCCTTTACAACAACCGCTGGACTTTCTGACGGTGTGCCGAGTGCCATAGCTTTGTTTTCCTTTTAACTAATTATATGATTTCATAATACGGTTATTGTTCAATATACCATTATTTATAATATTACTAATCTTTAATTCTATCGAAGATTCCGTCAGTTGTACTAAGATCTGGCTCATATCCTTGTACTTGCCAGTTATCTGGATCATTTCTTATATCTAAATCTACGTCATCTTGTCCATTTTGTATAAACCCAAATGGTACGATATCTTCTTCAATCTCTTTCATTCGTTGATCAAATAACATTTGCTTTAAGTTGATATCAGTCATATCACCAAAATATTGAGTAGAACAAAAATAACCAAACATAACAAGGTTCATCATTAAGTCATCATGGTTACCGTTACTGGCTTCGTATGATTGGCCTCGTGCTTCGAACGTAGATATTTCTAGGATAGTTTGATCGTCAACAATTTCTAGCTTGTGTGTTTCAAGTATGTCTTTAATAGCCGAACAACCGAGTCTTTTAGTTTTTCTTGTGATTTCAATACCAATAGCATTGGCTTTGACCGATGACTCGACATGCACGTTTTCATATTCTAAATCATGATATAAACCATTACAAACTACTGTTCCTTGATCATTCGCTTCAATTACAACATAAGCTTCATTGTAGACTTTTGCATACTTATATATAATAGTAGGGAAGAGAATAGGAGAGATAGTGTTGTTCCGATAAACAGCCACCTGTGCAAATGGGCGAACGCTAATATCGATTAAAGTAAAAGTAGAATAATCCTGCCCTCTTCCCTTACTCACATCAACTGTCATTATATAGTCGTGTTTTTCTACAGGCTCTTCGTATATACGTAAGGCTCCACCTTCCATTTCTCGTTTATACGGTTTAGATCTTAATGATAATAAACAATCAGCACTTATAAGTGTATCACCTGTTCCAAAGAATGTATTGCCAAACTCTTGGTCAAATTGCAATTGACTCGTATTAGAAATTGTTTGAGCTTTCCAGTCTTCATTACGACCCGGAACATCCCACCAATCCACACGAAAATTATGGAACTCATTTATACCTTGGACAGATCCTTCCCATATTTTATGGAACTGATTGCCGATACCATTTGCGGTAGAAGTAACAATTACTTTTGTAGCCGTACCTGCAGATACAACTGGATATGTAGATGTGTAAAACTCAGATGCTCTTTCTACAAAAGCAAACTCGTCCAAGTATAATAGATTAACTGACATACCACGAATAGAGCTACCGCTAGTTGCAGCCGCAAGGATCCGCGAGTTATTACTGAATTCCAAGCTTCCTTTGTTAAGAGCTTTCGAACCCGGCTGTAAAAAGAACGGAATGTTTTCCAGCATGAGCGTAATACGAGATAACATTTCCCGAGCAGTCGCCCCTTTATTCGCAAGAATCGCAATTGTTTTTTCCGGATGGAAGAGCGCGTACCAGAGGAGATATGCGCATGCTGAGATGGATTTTCCAGATTGGCGACAAGCAAGAATAATTGAGAAGCGATTGTCATTAAAGTGTCCAAACATTTCTTTTTGGTAAGGATATAGTTTAAACGGAACTAGACCTTGGTCTAAAGAAATAACTTTTACGTATTCTTCTGCAAAGTAAATAGGATCATCCATACATTTTTTGTATATTTGTAAAAGTTCCGGAGTCCATACTTGAAGTACTCCATCTCTTTTAACATTTGGATTTCCTAGATATGCTTCATTCTGTAGGAGTGACATCTACCAGTTTTTCATCATCTTTAGTAACCATCATTTTTTGAAGATCAGCTGTTGTCAAAAATAAGTTATTAGTAGTACCACCTGCTATTTGAGGTGCTTCATCCTTTTTATCTATATCTTTTTGTTTCTTGTTTAAATCCATAAGCTTGTCATTTACATCTGATATATTTTTTATCATACCAGATAAGACTTCATATGCTCTTGGATGCTCGGATTGCCGAGCAACTTCAATCATGTCTTCTAAACTTTCACGGCCTTTTTCAATTAAGTCATAATATGTTTGTCTAGAATAATCATAATCACTTTTTACATTATCACTCATGAACTATCACCTGTCATTTCTATAGTATTGGTAAATCCAAAATCACTATCTGCCGTGCCAAATGTTGCAAGAGGATTCGGTTTAGTAGTTATAGTTTCTAGTTTTACATCAGAATCAAGTAAACCCGCATTAATATCGTATATATTATTAATTGCAGAACGGATAATAGCTTTATCGGCGATATCACCATAAAATTGTGTTTTCATTTCAAAGTTTATCGTGTAGATGATCGTGCGTCTTTGTTCTAAAGCGCCTTCGTAGTCATCAGCGAATGTAACTCCCTGAATCACAATTGGTATATCTTCAACAAAGTTTGGATATTCCGTTGGAAAAGGTTTAATTGTTAATGTGTATTGTGGATTAAACGTTGGCAGTATTTGCTCAACGATCTGCAAAGCATCGTCTTGGTTCTTTGCAAATATGTTTAATTGAAAATCCAAGTTATACGGTACTGGTGAATAGAACTTTTGTCTATTTGCACTGGTTGTACCGAGAGTAGAGAAGTTACTTACCTTCGACAATTGCCTAGTTAAATCATAAGTTATATTGACAATCTCAAATGACATGCGAGGCAACTTAAGTGCTACTCGAGTATCATTAACTAAGTCTGGATTTTCTCTTATTCTTTCTAGATATTTCATCTTAGGTGCATAAGCAAGTGGAACCTTTAATTGATTCAACACCGCACCGGATGTGCTTTTCCTTAATACATAAATGTTATTAAACAGTCTACCGAATATAGAGACTGACTTTCGCATTTTTTCATGATAGAAGTGTCCACCAAACATCTAGTATTATCCTACTTTTATAACGCTGCTATTCTAGCTTTAAAAGCTGCAAAGTCGGCACTTGCCGCTACTTCGGTTTTCAATTGTGTTAAAGTAATCGTCTCTGTAAATGTTGCATCAAGCTGAACCGACTTTGCACCAGTGTTTGTTGTAATAGTAATATTACTGCCGGCAACAAGATTAAGCGTAGCTGATGCGCTACCAGCAGCAATATTACTTTGTCCTACAGAAGAAATAGTGCTGAAAGCAGTTGAACTACCAGCTGCTTCTCTTGCTTGAACATAACCAGAATCGATTATAGTGGCAAGATAAGTATTATCAATTTTGCTTCGAACATAGGTAGCATTAATGAGGGTAGTTGCTTCAGCAGAATCTAAAAAGTTATATGTAATTTGCTTTGATTGTATGTAAGAAGAATCAATAAGGCTAATTGCTTCAGCAGAATCTAAAAAGTCATATGTAATTTGGCGAGCTTGAATGTAAGAAGAATCAATAAGTGCAATTGCCTCGGATGAATCTAAAAAGTCATATGTTGTTTGCCTAGCTTGGATATAAGAAGAATCTATTAAATTTAATACTTGAGCTGAATCCGGTAACGCATCGATTGCTGCAGCATTAGCATCTTCTGCATTAGTGGCTCTTGTAATTTCTGCCGCAATGTTATTTGCATTTGCTGTTTCTGCTGCTCGTGCAGTTGATGCCTCATTAGTAATTGCGGTAGCATTAGCAGTTTCGGCTGCTCGAGCAGTTGATGCTTCGTTAGTAATTGCAGTAGCGTTGGCAGTTTCAGCTGCAATAGCTCTTACAATTTCTGCCCTAATACTACTGCCATTTGAATCTTCTGCAGCGGTAGCTCGAGCTATTTCAGTATTAAGATTATTAGTAAGCGTAGCATCTGCTGTAGCTCGTGTTGAAATTTCACTATTAAGGTTGCTAGTAAGAACTGCTTCTGCAGCAGTTGCTCTACTTGTTTCAGCTGAATCTACAGCAACTAAATGCGAAAAGTTACCATCCATATTTGCTATGGTAAGTTTTGAACCTTTTACATTTCGAAATACTAGTGTCATTTTATTACCCTACCTTGTTTGTATTTATAATCATTATTGTGCTGATGGATCCCCGAATGGATTATCTTCGCTAAAGTCTAAGAAGTCATCTGAAAAGGTACTAAATGTATCATTCTGCTCAGAATTTGATATAAGATTGTTTTCAATTACTGATAACGCTTTAAGACCATGCGTAGTTCCGTTTGTAGTATTATTAATAAGATTTTGGAAATCTTTTGCAGGGCTATTGATAAAGCTTCTAAATTCACCATCACTTGCTCCAGCGTGTGCTAAGTAAACATATCTACATGAATCTCCAGCAGAATCAAGTTGGTATCGTTGTACTTCACCATTCATAAGTATACCAGATGATAATGGTTGTGCTATTTCATCATTCTTTTTATATGAACTATCAAAATTATTTAATTTATTAATTGTTAAATCTGGTGCTGGGAAGTAACCAGCGCCTGAATCTATAATAGATAGACTTGTAATAGTGCCTGTTGATGAATCAAGGATTGCAGAAATAATCGCAGGATTATCCGGATTACCGGTTGCAAATGTTATGATACCACCATTTTGATCAGTGCGTGGACTTTGAATATCTTCAAGGTATCTTCCACCATCTACAAGAGTTAAAGTATTAAGAGCACCGATTTCAACATAATCAGAATCGTATATATCAGCATGAGAATACGCAGGATCGAATTGATGTTGAATAATTGGAGTTCTTGGTGCTAAGAGACAAACTCGATATTGGTATGCATAATCTGTTTCCATTGCATCAATATCAGTATTTCCGGTATCCATATCTTCACCGGTATATTCAAAGAGAGTACACCGCATTTTAAATACTGGAACATTAGCCAGCTGATAAAAAGGTTGTTCATGTTCAACATGATTAATTTGGAAAAAAGATTTAGTTAATGGTAGATATATAAGATCGCCTTCAGTCGGCCGGTCACCTTGGATAGATTCATCTGATCTTACTATCTGTGTTTTCCATCGGTGCCTAGAAACTACAAAGGTAGCTTCATCTCTAATTTCTACTCCAAATTTTGTAAACAGATCTCCTTCACCATCAAAGCCTTCAATGTTATCAATATACATTTCAATCTTAGATGAATTATTAAAATTAGATGTGGGATCTTCACCGAATAATACATCTTCATTTACAATTGTACGCGGAAGATAATACACATCAGTGCCATAGATCTTCAAAGCTTCAATCACTAAATCTTCATAAAGTAATTGTTCAGATCTGACCTTTTCAGTGAAATAGAAATTTCTGGCCATAGTTTATCCTACAAAAAAGTCAGGTGGTAGATCGTGCTCTTCTCGAATTCGTTCCCTTAGTGATTGTATTTCTGTAAGTGAATCATCGTAAATCTGTCTTCCATTAAATGTTACTCCACCCGGCAGTTGCACACCTTCAAATTTAAGTAAGTTAGAACCCCATTGTTGTTTAATGAGTGAAGTTGTATATTCTTTAAGCCACATATCGTTATAGACAGAAGTATTAGTATCCGGATCTACTTGTTTGTATATTTCTGCAACAAGATACTCGCCTTCAACAAGATCTTGTGTTTCAAATTCGCCATGAATATATAGTCTATCTTGGTGCCGTGAAAATGTAGTTTGTGGATGACCATTAAGAGTTTGATCGAGCATACTTAAATATTGATTTAGTTGTCTATAGTATGCTAAGTCTCCAGCAAAGTTTTGAAGATCAGCAATATCATTGAGCATCATTTGATATTTAATATCAAAGAAATTCATGTTATCGCCGAATGTTCTACTAAGCGGGAATACTTTTGAAATGTAAAGAACATCTGATGGAATAGAAATATACTTATTAGTTACGTCTGTAGAAGTAACAAGATGTTGTAAGTATGTTCTAAATGTTGCGTCTGTATGGTATTCTTGATAATACTGAATAGCTTCGTCTACACGGTCTTCAATCTGTTCGTCATCAACGTTAATCTCAATGACAGGGTCACCAAGTCGGCGCTTGCAGTAATCTATTAATGTATCTCTGGAATTAGGTGCAGCCATAAAATAGTCTCCGACATAAAAATCTTTTGACTATTTATATGTTTTTTATTCTTTAAGCTGGCTTAAATACTTTTACATAGCCTCTTTCTACAGATCCTAATTGAGCATTACCTCCAATAGCACTAAATACTCTACTTGCATCAGCAGTAATTGCTATGGATTCTGACATATTATATGTAAGACTTAGATCTGCTCCCTTTATACTAGCTTGTTTAGTCCATGCTGTACCGTCTGATCCACTTGATGTGTCTTTCCAAACATCAAGTCCACCGCGCTTATTAACATTACTACCAGATTCTACTACATATGCAGTTGAGTTTCCTGCGGCTATAAACAGACCATCGCGAGTCATTTCCATACCGTTATTACCCATTTGACCTTGCGATTGCGCGCCGTATTGATACAAATCTTGATTTCTTATAATTGCTCTTTGAGTCCAGCTAGTAGCATTTGCATTTGCTCTAGTGTAAATCATAATAGCACCTTTGTAATTGCCAGGACCATCAGTATCATTGCCGTCTGTATAAGCAGGTGTACCAATTGCTATTCTTGTAGCATCACTGTTTAAACTAAAATTTTTACCTGTTTCATATTGTGTATTTCCAGTTGTTATGCTATGACTATAACTCCAAGAATTACCTGATCTTAAATAAGCGTGAATGCGACCGGCTTGAGTCGATCCATTAAAATAATTATATTCACCAACAAATACCCAGTTTCCATCCTCAGATACTCTTACACCTTGCCCAAAATATCCTCTTTCATTATTGGTTGATCGACCATATTCTACTCCGCGATATGTCCACGTAGAACCAGACCGAGTGTAAAAATAAACTTGTCCTTTGTTGTTTGTAGAATTTGAATGATGTCCTATAGCCATTACACTAGCATCTGCGCTAAAATCAAATGCGCCGTCACCAAAGTAATAATTCATACCAGCCGGTGATCCAAAATTACTATGTGCAGACCAATTTGTACCTGATCTTTCCCAAAGATAAACTCTACCGACAAGATTTGATCCATACCGTGATGCACCTACAACTAACCAATTACCATCATCGCTTATGGCAGCGCCTTGAGCACCGTGATAAATGTGAGGCAAGTTATTGTAACTTGTTCCAGCTTGCTGGATTTTTTGTTCTAAAGTCCAGTTAGCCCAATTATCTGTAGAAGTGTAAATATACACAGAACCAATATTATTGCTAGTACCAGTCTGATCATCTTCTCTCGCACACACCATAAGTCGACTTCCATCTGGTGTTATGTCCATAGTGTATGAGCCGAATTGAGCATATTGACTAGCACTAGCTTCATCAAAATTCTTGACTAAACTAAAACCGTTACTCCAATCAGCTATAAATGTTAATGTAAACGTATTTTGTACAGTAGCTTGGTTAACACCGTCACTTGCTTTAAATGTTAGCGTAGCTGCTCCATCAAATCCATATCCGGTAGCAGAGTCTGATGACCTAGGTGTTATTGTATATTGCTTTGCAGAATCTTGAACAATTGTGGCTAACTTAAAGAAGTCACCACCAGATTCAACTGAATACACTAAGTTCGCATCTGCGTTATCTGAATCAGTGCCTGTTAGCCTTATTACAGTTGTGGTGCTACCATCTGTTGCAAGTGCAATAGTGCCAGATGCGCTAAGAGATAATGTAGGAGTAGCATTAACTATCGCTACGTTATACCAACCAGATCCGTTTGATACATAAAGCCGGTTATTTGCAGATACATATGCTTGATCACCGGCAGTTAAACTACTAGTAGGTAAACTATCCAATGAGGAATATACTGTTATAGCTGCAGCTGCACCACCTTCTGCCTTTAAGCCTTTATTATCAGGATTGGCCGCTTCAGTCTTACCAAGAATTCTTGCTATATCTCTAGGTCTACTACTCATTTTTTTATCCCTTTTGGTTTACATTTACCTGTGCAAGCACTTATTTATAAATCTCGTTTGTGGTTATATAAATGCTTTGATTAGTATTTATATGGATTGCCTCATAAATCGGTATACCGAATACGTCACCAATAGAATGACATTCTTCTCTTATTCGTACTTGATCTTTAGCCCATACCATTTCACCACAATTACGTGTTAATAATTTATTTTCTCGAATTTTATATACACCGGGCGCGATTGAACCGTCATCAAGAAGGAACCATTCATTACCTTCATTGATAATGTCAAGCACGTCTGCCCCACATTTTTCTATGATTTTTTCGAGATCGCGATCTCTAAGATTATATTTTTCTTTTATAAGATAAAGAGCAGAAGCAAAAGAACCAAGCTTACTGCCACCACCCGGAATCTTTGATACCAAACGTTTGACATTGGCACAGAGTCGAATGAACGGTGTGTAAGCTGACTTTTGTTCGTCTGATTGAATTTTTGTTTTTCGGTTTCGCTTGCCTTCTTCATCAATGAGGCCAAGTTTATAAGCATCCCATTCCTTCCAATCCAATACGAGCATTCGAATGAATCTAAATGTGTATGCTAAGTCGGCAGCTCGTTTTACTATTCCCATTAGATAGTTCCTAAAAATTTTACAACGTATGGATCGGACTCAATATGTTCTTTATCCTCTTCAGTAATGTAGTTCAGATATAACAATATAGGTTTTGTCACCGGCCAGTGTCTATCATCTAATCGCAAATTCAATATATTATTTGCGGCTTCAATACCAAAGACATTGAAGATAATAATTATATGATTCAATAATAATCTATGCGGAAAGTTTCCGGTTTCACTATATCGATTGATTAATCTTTTGATATATTTGAACCGTTTCAAATCTTCAAAAAATTCTTCAACATCAGAAAACTGAGGCTTATAATAATTTTGAGCCGCATAGAAAAACAAAGTATCTTCAGTTAATTGGTTAATCATAATGATCCTATAAGAGTAGTTACCTCCTATATATTATGAAAACAACTTGCTCATCATACTCTTCTTAGGCTTATCATGTGTATGATCCACATCTCCACCTTCGTGAGAATGACTAGTACCATCTTCATGAGTATGTTCTAAAGGATCTCCAATGTGTTCTTCAATTACTTCTTCTTCAGTTACTGGAGACTCACGTAACACTTGAGGTTTTGGATTCATTTCACTATTCCATTCTGCAATTTGATCTTCACTAATCTTTTGTGATTTAAGTAATTCGCCTTTAGCGCTTTCCCAACCACGTGTAGTTGGGTGCGCACCTTTAGGTCCTTTAATAATCATTTTGACATCCTTTGAATTTTCTTAAAACGTACTTTCTTACCTAAGTCAACACCGCGCTCGCCAGGGAGTCCCATCCGGTCAGTAGGCCTAGTTGTCTTACCCTTTTGAGGCAATTTTGAACGACCAACTGACAAGCTGTCTTGTGATTTCGCACGATCAGCACCTCGTTTAGCACTATTATCATCATGATAAGCGCCTGATGCATGAGCTCCTTTAACACCATCATCTTTGGTTTTTGGAGATTTTATCTGGCTAATGGTTCCTTTATTAAAGTTACTTCGGTCTTTCTCTCCAGAACGAAAAGCTTTCTTTAATACTGCTTTACGATCAGTTCCGGAACCTTTTATTGATGCTTCATTTGTTACATCTTCTACTTTATATCCAAGTTTTTTAGCAACTTGATACCGGTGCTGGTCCTCATCACCGCCTGATTTCATATGACCATCACTTCGTCTATGATGATAGTCAATGTGAGAAGCAGATGACTTGAAACGAGGATCTTTTGATTTACCACCATTAACAGCACTTGCACCTTTATGGCCTAACATAGACTCGTCCAACTCATCAATTTCAATTGGTTGCATTGCTGCATAAGCTACTGCCATATTTGATACTTGAGAACCAAATGATTCTGCCTTCATTGCAGCAGGATCTTTCATTGGTGTACCACCGGGTTTAATTTTAGTATCACCTTTCATATTATCATTACCACGGGCTTTGCCTTTTGGCACATTTGAAGTCATCTTAGCAGCATCTTTATTAATCATTGCCGGCTCGTCTAGATGAGCATCAGGTCCTTTTGCAATTTCGTCATCAGCACCTTTCATCATGTCTTCGGCGCCCTTACCTTTAATCTTATCCTTCATCATTTCAGGATCAGTTGAAGATTTGTAATGATCATCTCGAGACTTTTCTGAAAGTACTGACCTTAGTGCAGTTCGAATTTTTGACTCTTTTGCTTCAACCGGAGTTGATTTAGAATCTTTTTCCATTTTTGGATTCATTTCTACATCACCTTCTTTACCACCGCCCTTTGCTTCTTTCTTTTTCTTTGAAGGAACTGGCTTGGCACCCATTGCTTTATCTTGTTTTTTGATTTCCATATCTTTATAGTAACCTTCATCCACATCTTCTTTTTTCTTTTTATTGTCTGGATGTCCTTTACCACCATCTTTTGCAGTTGCCCATACAGCTTTACGTTGTGCAGCTGAAACAAATTTTTCGTTTTGGTCAGCAATTGCATTGGCTGTATCTTTCTTCATAGTTACTGGATGTTTCTTACCAGCAAAACTAAATGAAGACTTACCTGCTTTATGAGCAGCCGCTGCAGCACCATGAAAAGCTGTACGCTCTGTAGCTGGTACTTCTTCTGGTATTACAAATTTGTTTTCTTGGACCTTTTGAGTGGCCCCACTCCTAAAAGGATTATAATCCATTGTCTTCTCCTAAGTTAAAAATTGAGCCACATACGCTCCAACCGCAGCGATCAGAGCCGCGTATACTAGTTTATTTATAAGGCACACCGTGCGGTGATTATCATCAACCTTCTTTTCAATATCATCTAATTTAGTAGATAATCTATTAATACGTTCATACATATTGTCATGATCATCTTTCAATGCAGTTACTTTCTCGTCTGTTCGAGCCATTAAAACCATCGCTTCTGCGAGCTTGTCGAGTTTCAGCTCGATCCTATCTAACCTTGAGTGGGACTCCATATGATCTTCTTTCATGCGCATCTGCCAAATATATATTTATCAGCTGTCAAAAAAATGACACCTACTATTATTTGACACCCCTTTCTGTCAGGTTTTTGACACCTATTGCTTTGCTACAATTTCTAGTATTTTACCACTGTCGTCAAGTATAACTTCCATTTTTTGACAAGCATAACGAGTAGACCTATTTGCTCTAGTCAATTGCCGAGATGCCATACGTTTAGCTTTTAAACATTCTGACATGCCATCTCGCAATGTATACTCCTTAAGCTCTGTGCCATTCATAAACAGTAATAAAACAAACTCTACTGTGGTCATTTACTATGTCCGTTAGCTCTTAGTTGTTCTATCTTGTCTTCAAGGTTATTAATTCTTTTTTCATAAAATTCAAGTGTTAGTTTTTGTTGTTGATCATAAGGCGCTCTGCCTTCTTCTATCTCATCTGTTAATTTTTCAAGCTCACTTGCTAAATGCTCAATCATTAAAAACTGTTCGTTGTCTGCCGGCAAACTTCCCATTTCACCACGTGGCCATTTAATTCTAAACTCAGTATTTTGTTCTAAATCAGTTTTCATCATAGTCTGACTTGTTTCAATTTGATTTAATCTTTCAACAACTCCAAAATATGCCCAAGTAGCTAATGATGTAAACGCAATCATACTAATAATATTACGAAGTGGAAGCGCTACTTCAGTTCCTTCATTCAGTTTAGTCGCCATCTATCTAACATTTCCATCGACGTAAAGACATTGCCTTACGTGTAGGTCTACCCTTCTCATCTTTCATTGGTCCCGGCATGCCACCCATGCGAGCACAAAATGATTTCCTTCTACCTGCAGCTTTACTGCCACGCTTAACTTTACCAGTTACCGCAGTTTTTAGATTGCCTCCGGTTTTTCTATTAGCAGCAGCTACACCTTTAGCAGTCATACCTGCGCCTGACTTAGTAGATCTATAGTGGCCTTTTCCGTCTGCGCCACGAGCTTCGATAAATGCTTTGAATCTCTCCATTACCTGAACAATCCTAATTTGCTAACTGCTTTACCTAGCATCTTACCGACAACTCGATTTTTTACTCGTCTAGCTACTTTACCTTTTTTAACAGCATTAACATCACCAAGAACCTTTGCAGTTTTATATGCTGCTTTACGAATCTTGCCAATTGTAAGTTTTTCTTTTACATCTTCATTCTTTGGTACACAGTTAGGAACCATTCGGTTACCTTTCTTTTTCATACCAACTTGCTTATGACTATCCCAACATGCTTCGTTTGGTGTAACTTTCTTCATTATCTTAACTGACTTATCAGATCCGTAATCAACTTCACCAGATGTATCTTCTCCACGCATCTTTGTTATTGTTCTTGATTTTGCAAGAGCCATACCTTTACGGCGCTTTTGAATTGTACTTACATCTTTGGATGTATCGGTACCTCTCATATGAGATGCAACTGCAGAGTTCTGAGCTTTAGAGTAACTTCGTTTTGCTTTTGAATGATAATCACTCATGGTTTTGTAATCTAATTCATTCACAGTAGATTCACCACACTTTGTACCAGCTGCTAAAGATGTACCCTGCTTATTTGCTTTTCTTTTATCAGCTCTAGCTTTTGTATCTTTTGCTGACTGAGCAGATTTACCTACAGCAATCTTAAGATTAGGTAAGTCTTTACTTTGTTGAGTCATTTCCTTAGGAAGATCTTTTAGAGGTTTTGATGGAGGAAGTGTTTTAACCAACGCCTTTGCTTTATCTTTTATTGCTTGGCTATCAGGATCTCCTGACATTCTCTTACCTACAGGAAGTCTGCGCTGTTCTTCAACTTCTTTACCCTGAGATTTATCACGGTACATTTTCTTCACATCAAATTTAGTCTGCCGTTTTACAGACTTAATCATTGATGGTTGCTTAACCAATTTACGAAGATGGTTCTTTACTTGACCCGGTGAATTGCCAGACATGTACATAGCTGGCAAGCCTTCAACCTCTACTTTAAATGTTAGATCTTCGTAAAAAGATTTAAACGATTTCATTTCTTGTCTCCCATATCGCCACCAGCTTTCTTGGCGGCTTGCCTTGCAAGATGCTTTGCTCGGTTCTTAATGATATTACCGAACTGATCTTTAGATGGAGTTGTAGATATTTTTTTAGCATCATCAAATGGAGGATCTGTTTCTTTAGCTTCTAACGCTCTATTAATACCTGCACGACGATTTTTAATCTTCCTATTGTTTTTGCTATCAGCACTTGTATAGGTTGGATTTTTATCTCTCAATCCTTGTGCAAAAGAACGATTATCTACATCATTAACTGCTTTTTTGATGTAGCTCTTTTTAGTACCTTGAGAGATTTCTTTGACTTCTTTTCCTTTTTTAATTACTTTGACAGCAGCCTTTGGTTGAATACCAAATGGTCCTTTGTCAGTTGGTATCATTGCTTCCATGGACTTAACTTTTTTACGAGTACCCATAGCTTTTGTATCTGGTCTGTTCATCATGCCGTGCATGTCTTTACCCGGATCATCTTTACCATGATAGCCTTGTGCCTTAGCCGGTGGAAGCTTTTTAATCTTACCTCCTTTAGCAAGGAATGCTTTTACCGCATCAGAAGAATCTTCTTTAGGATTACCCATTTTATCAACACCCTTTGGAGAGTGTTTACCAAACTTATCGATGTTACGTGCTCTTAACTTTTTATTGGCTCGATCAACACCGTCAGTTCTTTGACTAGTCTTTTTATCGCTACTGAACCTTTGCTTATTAGCTTTTTTTCTATAAGAAACTAAAGTAGAAGTATCCAATTCATTGACTTCATCTTGCTCTCTGACAACTGGAACCATCCGGATTTTTGTTTTACCGTCAGCTGCAACATACTTTTCAGGTTTCCTGTCAGCAGACTTGACTTCATCCACATCTTCTTTTTTTCTTTTTCTTTTATTATCTGGATGACCTTTACCGCCATCTTTTCGATTGGCCCATACAGCTCGTTGTTGAGCCATAGATACATAACCTTCGCTTGTTGATTCTTCTTTCATACCAACAGCACGTTTCAGTTTCCCTGCAGGGCTATTTTTCTTAGCAGCATCATGAGCAGCATGTGCACTTACTAATTCTTTATGTATTCCCATTGCATGTTTAACATCTTTCTGGTCATAATGTTTTGCAAAACGACTATCTGACGCTGTAGCTGCTTTAACTGCGTTAGATGATGAGATGGTAGGATGGGGCTTGCTGGAAAAAGACGTCCGTGGACCGCCCGCGGTTTCGCTAGCATCGAGATGATGCTTACCTTTATGTATGTGTGCCTTTACAGCAACATGATTATCACTGCCATGTTTTTTCTTGGCTTTGTCTGCAAGATTAAAATGTTTATCTGCCATAGCCCTGTGCTTCTGCTGTACGGCTTTTAGTTTTGCACCTGTTGCAGCTATCTTTTTCTTATGAGTAAGCATTTCCATTTCAAATAGATATGCTGCTTCTTCTCGGATTTCATCGAACGTTTTCATTTTATCCTCTTACCTTTGCGGCTAAATCTTTGTCGGCCTTTCCCCAAGTGCCTGAGGATTTAGTTGTGAATGAATTAACTCGAGCCATAGCCCATTGTTGTGGAGTTGTCCCTGGTCGATGACTACTTTTCCAAGCAGCCATGCCACGATTATAGACTTTACGTAATATAGCAAGTGGCATACCTGACTTTTCAGCTTTGCCGGCAAGACCTTTTTTCTCTTCTTCTGAAAGATATTGACTAAACCTAATCATGTTGTTTCCCTGTTCTTTGCTCGAGTATCACTGGTACGTGCACGATCCATCATTCGATCGTGTTTAATTTTATCGATTTCTTTTTCGCGGTCAATTCTTTTCTTTGCCATAGCTTGCATTTCATCTTCACCAAACATTTGTTTGAATCTTTTAGTATGTACACTTGTTTTTGTTTTAGCTGTCTTATCACCCGGTGCTGGTTTATATGCAGATGAATCGCTGTCAGACTTTTTAGCATTCTTATCAAAGTGTGCTTTTCTTTTATCTGCAATAGATGCATCTTCAAGATCAAGAGTTTTAGGATAACCTTTTTGCCCAGGTTTTTTCTTTGGCTTGCCCGCTGCACGCCGTGCACGAATATTTGCCCATAGTCCTTCTTCCATAGGTTCAATTGCCTCCAACCATTTTCTGTATTGACCATTAGCTGTTTCTACAATAACATAGTTTGCACCACATACTTTTACTTCAGCTATCTCTTCGGTATCTTTTATAATTACTTGATCACCAACTTTGTACAATTCACCGCTTACATATGATTCTCTTGTTTCATTCACTGGTTCTAATTGTATATGATTCTTGAATTCTTTTTGTTCTTTAAGCCCCATGCCTTTACGGACACTATTGAAGATTTTCTTGGCATCAAAATTATTTACAACTCTAGGCAATCCTTGGCTGAACGATGTAAAGTCATTTGCCCTTGCGGCATCACGTTGTTTTGTAGCAGATGCACCTTCGGCTCCCTTTGCATCCGGATCTCTTTGACCAGCTGAAACAACATCTATCCTTCTAAAATTATAGAGACCATGTTTAGCTTTCTTACCATTATATTTCTTAATAAGAATATCAAATTCTTGAACGCGGTCAGAACCTACAACCATAACTACATTAACAAAACCTTCGTCATATAGCGATTGTAAAGCATCGAATACTGTTTTAATTTTTTTGTTTAACATGATTCGACGTGCATAACGAGGAAACATTTTTCGTGCAATTTTTATCTTATCGTTATACTGTAATGGATTATCTTTACTATCTTGTGATTGAGACAGATAAACTCGATATTGATTCTGGCCCGCCATTGTTGCTAACTTCTCTAGAAGTTTTCCATGACCAATAGTAGGTGGATTCATTCTACCAAATGTAAAATAAACCCGCTTTTCTTCTTCAGCTAGAAAAGTTTTAAACGAATAACTCATTAACCCTTTTTTCTCTCAACTTCTTTTTTACGAACATCTTTAAACATACGTTTAGCAAACATATCTATTCTTTTCTTTACAGCAGGAGCAGCCATACGTTTTTCAATTTCAGCTCTACGTGCAAAAGATAACTCGCTTTTACCTTTACCCTTAGTAAGTTTCTTAAGAATAAATGTACGAGCTTGTTTACGTGCTCTACCTTTTAATTTTTTAGTGTCAGCCATTTTACGCTTGGCGCGGTCACGGCCAATTTTAATCTTGGCTTTCATTCGTTTAAGCTGTCGGGATTTAGCCATTCGCTGTTGAAGAGTTAAAGCTTCAACAGTAGATTTACCATCGTCGTTTTGTGGAGCAAAGTGAGGACCACCTGAGTTGTCATTAGGGCAATCACAATCTGGTGTTGCATTGTTTTGCTCACAACCACAATCTTTACATATCATTTTTGTAGCTTCGTACATATGTCTCTTACGTTTCATAGCACGATAGTTTGTAAGCTCGTCTTCACCCGGTCTATATTCGACCACATATAAATCTTTAAACCGTAGCAGTTTTTCTGCCATCGTTAGTTCCTTCCCGGTGTATCCCATCCTTTTAATATGTTGGGTGAAAAGTTTGCGTATGAGAACTCCATACGGTCCACAATTTTCACTGCATCACTACCAAGTTTGTCAATCGCTACATATCCTTCTTGGCCTGTAGTTCTAAACCCTCGTTTAGTTTTTAAGAAAGCCCGTACAGACTGTAGTTGATTAAGTATATTTATAAGTTTTAGTTTCGCCAGAATTATAGATCTCTGTAATTCAAAGATATTTTTAAGTGCTGTTTTGTTTCTACTTGAAAAGAACCTTAGTATCTCACCAAGTTTTAATCGTTGTGAATCTTTACCTTGATCAGTAGATCTTTTATCAATTTCTTTTTTATATTTCTGTTGAATAAACTTTATAAGAGCATCTACTCTTTTGGCTGGATCAGGTGGCATTGCCTGCAACCGTACATATGAATTAGTGTGTTGCTCAATCAGTTGTGTAAGGATTTTATTCTTTTCTAGTTGCCTAAGCGTGTTGCCTGCAATTTTATTGAATATAAATCCAGCATTCCTTAAGTGTTCATTCACTTCTTCTGTATCTTGCTGTGTCATAGTATATCGAGTTAAATCTCGAAGCATAGCATCTTGTGACCATACATTCTTTGATTTTTTAAATTTAGATATGTCTACACCAAAGCTTTGTTTCATTCCTTCGAATGAGTTTCCTGTGTAGCTCGTATGCCACACGATTCCAATCTTTGCTGCCTTAATTTCCCCGGCCATGTCCGTGCCAGCCGGTACTGCATATAAGATTGTATTGGGGTGGAACGTAACATACGATTTATTTTTGATTTTTTGTGTTTTAAGATCCGCTTTACTATACAGAAAATCACCTTGGACTACTCCTTTGATTCCTAGCTCGGGTAGATACTGTAAAGCGAGCTTAAGCTTTGTACTGAGATCGCCGCTAGTATCAGCATCAATATCAGCATTACTCTTGTATACTTTGGGAGATTTGTTAAAGATCCCCTTTTTCGCCACGAAGAATCTACCATCACTAGGGTCGATCCCAGCAAACACAGCAGGAGCACCATCCCATTTGACACTAACATTTCCATCATGTACGCCTCCTAGCATATCTCTGAGAGAACGCAATGCCATGATCGCGTCTCTAGTTCCTTTGACTCCACCGTAGACTACCTTGTCTTCTATATGAGTCATATGAGTATTCTTTTGTTCAGTTATATATTCAACAAACTTCATTACATATCGCTCACTCTAATAAGAGGTTTAATAGTTCCACTAGTAAACATATCAATTTCTATAGCCCGTTCCGGAACAGTTCCTATTCCTAAAACATTCCCCATTTGAGCTTTATTTGATTTACTACGAGTAAAAATTATATTTGTGTCTCCAAAATAATCTGCAGCTTCTTTTCGAAATTTCTTTTGTATATTTTTCCATTGTGTTGGAAACATTCTAGCAATCTTGTCTTGTTGTGTCTTATTAATTTCACCCGGTTTGTTTGATGCTCTAGGATCAGCTTTTCTTTTTAAAGCTATACTTTCATTTATTATTCCAGATAAGTTAGCAGTACCACCTAGCTTAAAATCTTTTATAAATCCATCAGTAGATACATGCACAGATTTCATCTCATAACCTTTTCGATTAACAAATAAATCCATTCCTGCAGAACCGGCACCACCTAGTTGAGCACCATCAATTAAAAAGAAAAGAAGTACTTCAGCCGGCCCCGTTCCACCCGGACGAAAATTATGTAATGCTTCAAAGCTTCTTCGGCTTTCTTGTTTTAAAGCAGTGATAGCTTTGTTAAGTCCATCTTTAGTAGGAGCCTTAACAAAAAACTTTTGATCAAAATTAGGAAAAAAGTTTTTTGTATATAAGTATCTAATTTCTTTTTGATATGTATTTGACTGAAAGTCTTTTTCAATTAAATTAAACGATGATACTCTTTCAGCTCTCCGAAGAAAATCCATATCCATTTCTAATTCTGCACCCATTGACATTTCCCTTATCATATCAAATGTTCGAAATCGTAACATATACTTCTCCACTTTGACTTATTATACCCTATTTATACAAGAAAGTAAACAAAAAAAGACGGCGTTAACCGTCTTTTTCTACTGAGATGTAGGATTATGATGTAACCTTAGTATTGTTTCTCTTTCGATCATTGTATTGTTTAATGCCTTGCTGTCGAGCTTTCTCACGATTCTCAGGATATATGTGTTCATACCCTTTCATGTTCCAGCTTTTAGCCCATGCCGCAGTTTGTTCTATACTATGTGCTTTCATACAGTGCTCCCTCCGCTAAGAGGAGTAGAAATAGAATGATCAGTATAATCTCCATCTGATCGATATTCTCTACAAATAATTTCACGAATCATCTTACCGCTTTTCATTTTATACGTAACTAATTCACGTCTAATTACACCTTGACTCGATAAGTTGTCAAGCGCTGATTTCAGAGGACCGTCGTTCATTTTGCATTTCCTTGTATCGTTTCACCAATTTTGCACAGTCTTTAGGATTATCTATCAATTGACTTTTGACTGCAGATAACCTTGCTAGTCTCATACGTTCCGCTTTATGTAGCTTAATATTACCACTTAAAATATCTATTTGTTTATCTATAGCATCCATACCTTGCGCCATAGCCTTTACATCTCTATCTACACTTCTCATTCGTGTTCTCCACCTGCGCCTCTACCAAGTCCACCAAAGTATTGTGGAGATCGTTTGGCTGTTTCAAAAGTTCCTACAGTAATTGCAATAGCTGCAAGTAGAATAACGTGTCCGATAACACTTACACCAAATGCAGTCCAACTACCAACTATAAATGCAAATACGATACACCACATCCAAGCTAACACTTGCATAACTAGATGTCGTACTTGAAGATCTGGAATATTACTGAGTGGATTTCGACTATCATCCATCACAGCATTCCAACCATTAACTATAAATGTTCTCACTGGATAAACTCCCTTTTCGTATGTTACTTTCAGCGGATAGTGAGCATCCACTATGTCTTTAAACTCTATAGCATCATACTGGTCAATAAAATATCGAACCACAGTATGATCTCTAAAGTATCCTTTAACGCGATACATTACCCACAGCCACTTACACAGATCATAAGATCTTGATTACGGGACAATATGATTAAACCAATTACTGCAAACAATAGCATAACCTATCCTTTCTTTAACCAGTTACCAACTAACTCAACCGGACACTTGTCTCGGTACTTGCACATCTGATACATATCGACTGCAAGTTCTGCAGAAGTACAACCACTCATAGAGACCGCTATGAGCAGCAATACAATCCGCATTATGCTACCTCAGCATATTCAATTGCTGAGGAAAGCGCTTTTGTTTTGCGAACTTGGTTTCCGCCGAACCATGATGAATACAACCGGTTATCTGAATTACGACCCTGTACGTGATCTGTAATAAAGGTAACTGAGTTGAATGCCTGCCACCATGAACCTTCACCGTACTGTGCACCCGGCTGAGTCTCTAATGCATCGTATGCAAGTTTTGCATTACGTGATAGAGTATCAACAGAGAGTCCTTTACCTTGTACACGCTTGTCTGCAGTACGAGGGAATACTGTGTTAAGGTATTCAATGTAAGAGTCGTTGGTGAATCGCTTACCAGCAAGGAACTGAGCTACATCGCTATATGTATTCATTTTCTTTGCTGCAATACCTAGTGCACTCTTAACGCTTGATGCATCAAACTCTACACGATGGCCAACTCTTACAGAGTTATCAGTCTTTGACTCAAGTGAGTAAGAAAGAGTGTTGTTGCATACCACACGGATAGGAGTAAAGCGAATGTCAATTGACTTGCCATACTGGTGTGGATTAGAGAAAAGAAGGTATGAATCGATACGATCGCCACCAAGGATCTCAAATGAATCCTTGACTTTGGCCAATGCCCATACCATCTGTCCACCTTTGAGTGAACCAGCTGTATGCATCTCCATATCGCCTGACATTACAAACTCAGAGAAGAAGTCAAAAGCTTTTTCATTCTGAACTGGATTCCAGTTTTCACCGACATTAGTCAGGATCTTACCGTCTGTTTCGCGAACCAAAGACTTTTGACCTGTTGGCATACGCTTACCATCAAACTCGATAAATGATTCGACTTCACGGACTGACCAATTCAGTTCAGCTTTGTCCATCATTTGAACTGGTGTTAAGTCATTGCTGACGGGTACACCTAAACCATGCCACGGAACTTGACCGGCATACGCCATTGTTTCTACCTGATGTGCCATTATATAATCTCCTTAAGCAGCTTGTAGCATTGATGCAGCAACGTTCCATACGCCATCTGCTTCAGTTTTTACACGAATATTCTTTCTCAGTACTTTTACAACTTTGCCTGACATATCGCCACGCTTACCGTTCCACTTAACAGACTGGCCAACTTTGAAAGACCTAGCAGCGTTTTGAGCATTGCGCTGTTGTGCAAAGTTAAACATGTGAGCAATAGCTTTCATCTGATCAGTTGAAGCATTGTTGAATAGAATTTCGATTTGATACATATCATCTCTAGTTAACATAAAATTTTCTCCTCATTTCATTTTATAGATATATTATACCATAGTTTTACTCATTTGTAAACAAAAAAGTGAGCAAAATTAAATTAAATTGCATTTATTTTTCGATAACTTCTGACTGCACCTTTGACCATACTAGGATACTTACCTAAGAATGTACCGGCTTCAAGGTCGCCTTTAGTTACCAGATCTTTGTGCATGTGCTCGACGTTATCGTAGTTTTCCAGTAACCACTTGCCTAACTCATCAAACTCACTGTCAGATATTAGTGGCTTATCTTCTACATAATAAGCATATGAACACATAAGATATTTAGCTATTGGGTTCTGCACAGAGTAGCTCCTCTACTGATTTAATATGTTTGCACTTTCTGAAAGCAATGCAGGTACAATCGAAACCTGAATCGTACATGCCAACAAGGTAGTTGTTACCCTTACTTCCAGTGACAGGCCATTGGACACCCACGAATGGGTGTCCTTTGGTATTAATGAGTTCTGACTGGTGTGCCATTAGTGCCTCTCATGATCCTGATCGGTGAATTGAGAAACACGATCAGGATCTGCTTTGTGTGAAAAGACAACAGTATCGTTATCCATATCAACATCGCCAAACATACGATGATCATGAACCAGATGGACGAAATCAGGCTTACCAAAAACCCGAACTGCTGCCATATAATCATTATCATTTCGAAAACCAACAAAGTGTAGCATTACAAAACTCCTCTTAATAAACCCCTAATTCAAAACTATTTACTAGATACGCCCGAGCTAGTATCTCCAATCTCTGAGATTGAAACTAACATCCCTTTCGAGATAGTGTTTTTAGCTGATCAACGCCTCTACACGGACGTATCTAGTAAGTAGTTTTGATTTATTCTATATAAACATCAAGATTGGAAGTGATGCCATTGCGAACATAAAGATAATTCCGAGTAAAATCTGCATCATAATCTCCTAGAAACGAATTGCGGCTAATGCACAAGCAGTCTCGCTTGCTTCGATACCGAGCTCTTTAGCCAGCATATACTGTAGAGAGTCTGAAGAAGTACCTTCAGGCTGTGACATACAAAAGTCAATGATTTCTCTCCAAATATCATTGTGATCCGGATTCTGAAACTCAAACTTAATCATTATAAAACTCCTCTTTATTTATTTTATAGATATATTATACACTATTTTTAATCATTTGTAAACAAAAAAGTGAGCAAAGAATGAATAATAATGATAAAGCAATGATGAGACTATTAAGCATGTCAGATTGGCAACAACTGAAGTGTAACTTTAGTTCAAAGAAAATGCTAGAAGAATTGAAACAGTTTGACGGTGATTGGAAAAGATACAATCCTTCAAAACTTAAAAATAATAGATGGGGTCTTAGTGTAACTAGTTTAGATGGTGGTCTTAGTGGTATACCAGATTTGACTAGTCTTAAAGAGCATCGCGATAATACAGGAGAAAAAGTATCTGATAGAGATATTATTGTACCTACTGATGTGTGGAAAAAATCTGGTGAAG
>Ga0209336_10000081_pt1 | contig 43213 bp, 65 predicted proteins | sample LinPmetageLP32_FD_184042 | JGI IMG/M metagenome (GOLD analysis project Ga0209336, IMG submission 184042) | Marine viral communities from the Pacific Ocean - LP-32 (SPAdes) (version 2) | ecosystem: Environmental > Aquatic > Marine > Oceanic | place: Pacific Ocean | collected 2009-08-23
TACCATAAACAATTTATATAAACTAACAAAGTTAGTTTTAATATAACTTAAGTTTAGATGTTTGTAGAATCTATCGTATGCCGTTCGTTCTGTCATGAACAGCTTGATGATTAACTCTTCAACCATTTTAATATCTCCTCTTTGTTATACTCTTTAGGGTCTAGCGCACTGATGATAGCCCTGCTAGTTACACCTGCTTCACGCAGATTGTTTCTTATACGTATAGATTGTTTAGCCTTATCTCTATCTAACCATATATGTACTGTGTCATATTGCTTAGATAACTGGGCGACAACTTGCTTGCTCATAGAGGAGCCAAGCAAAGGTGTAGCACAGATACCCTCACCTCTACATCTAGCTATTTTAATAGCAGACAATACATCTTCTACTGCTACTATTGTTTTACCTTCACCATATATCTCAAGAGGTTTCATACCTTGAGACATATACTTCATGTTACCAAAGCCAAAGTTACGAGCTTGCCAGTATCCTGCATTTTGTATTAACACAAGTAACTGTCTGTTCATACACCAAGCAATACCATATTGTTTTATTTCTGCTGGTGTAATGTTATACTTTAGTAACCATTGCATAGCAGTACGAGGTATTTCTTTTACTGTATCAATGAGACCAATACCATTAGCTACATGTTGTTTCGTTCGCTGTTTGATACGCTCTCTCAACGATGCAGTGTCAGATTTCTTATCGTATTTACCACAACTAAAACAATAATAATTGTCAGCATACTCACCCCTAGCATCACTAGAACCACAGTGAGGGCAAGGTCCTAGCTTTATAAACTTACTCGTCATATTCATCATCTACATGACGCAAGTCTTCTCGCTCATCAATGTCATTAACATCACTTTGTATAGTACTATAGCATTTGTTACACAGGTCCATAAACTCACCTGATTCATGATGCTTACGAGTAGACTCAAAGTCAGATAGATTTTTATCACATGCACGACATCGCATTAGAAACAAATCCTTGTGCCGTCATCATACACAGTGCATGTATATGTACCATCAGGTGTATACACTGTCTCTGCTTGTACATACATAGTACATACAAAGAATAGTCCAGCTAATAATGTAAGTGTTTCTAGTTTCATTTTATATCTCCTAATTGACAGCATGATTCTATTATCTGCTGTTGTTTTTCTTCTTCTTCTTTCTTACGTAACCACATCTCATCACCAATAGCATCTACATCTGGTTCATGTTGCTCTCTTGGTTCAGGTGGATTCATATCTCTTTCTTTATCATACATATTAGTTACCCTCCATGTCATGTACATATTCATCAACAACTACCTCGACATCCTTCGGAACATCTCGTAGTTCTACTTTATTACCCGACTCATCTTCTATTACTATATACCATGTTACCATAATTATTTACTCCTATATAAATATTATACCATACTATTAATTAAAAGTCAAACGACTTGTTGTAATTATATGACTCAGCATCTTCCCATGATTCTACTACAGATGTAGGTACTTTAGTAAAGATAGTAGGGTTCATGTATTCACCAGTAATTAGTGTACAAGTTTTACTTTTATTATTTACATTCTCTACTTCAACCCATTCACCTTTCTTAATGGTTACTGTGTCATCACCTATACCATAGTCATAGTCTTCATTACATATTATCCAATCACCAGAGGCGAAGGAGCAGGAGTCCTTGGCTGCCACGGGCAGCGAAGTGCGATGCGTACTTTGCTTAGTCCAATCATATCCTGTGTATGTAACTGGTTCAGGTTTCTTCCAACTACTATTACTATACCATACACCATCATGCCATGAACCTTTCTTTTCATTCATGATACGATAGTTACCATGTCTATCAAGAAAGACTAGCTTACTGTAGCCGATTACATTTTCAATAAGCTCAACCATTGGGTCATCAAACAATCCCATGTTGCCATGTTTAGCTACAATCTTTTGTAATATAGACTTGTTGAAATCTATAGTATCTGATTGCTTATCATCACCGTAACCAGAGATAATACCATTGTGAATAAAACCAAGCCCACTATTAACAAGGAACGGGTGGCAATTGTTTTTATCAATTGGACCGTGCGTTTTAATACGAAAGTGTAGTAGTACTTGTTTGTTCTCATGTGGTTTATACTCCTTGTAAAATTGTTTGAATGTAAAGTAACCTTTCTTTACAGTCAGTTCTTTGTTCTCTGCAAACATAAAGCCTGCACCATCTGGATTAGCATCGTAACATCTTTGTAATGTAGTCTTACTAATCTTTTTGTTTTCTGATTTCATTATTGCTATGCACATATTGTTGACTCCTTAATATAGTTATGTAATTCTTTAAAGTCTTTCTTAGTGTTGTCTAACCATGTTACAAAAGATTTAAAGTATGTTTGTTGCTCCAATGATACACTATGTATTGCTGGTTTGCAATACTCAATCATTGCTTTCACAAATTGCATGCGTATGTTGAACTCCAACTTGTTAGCTGGTGTTGCAAAGATACGCAATTCAATTGTCTTTTTGTTGTTAAGGTTAACAAAGTTATACCTTCCAACATATCTATCTTTAACTGCTTGTCGATAGGGTGTATACTTATCATAATCATCATCACGATTTTGATAAGATGTAGTACCACGACCTGCTATTAGTTTAACAAAGTCTTTATTGTCAGCACGATTCATAAACTCAACAAGTTTACCAGCACCTAGATATGTAAATGCTCTACGACTAATGTGTACATGCATACCACATGATTTATGTGGATGTATATACTCTGGTAAGTCAGTCAAGAATGAATCGTATCGTGCTAGATGTGTTGTATATCCTGCTGGTCTAGACACTAACTCAAAGCCATTAGTTATACTACCATCATCTTTCATGAGAGCATGACCAAACATTGTATTACCTACATACAATCGACCAGCTTTACGCTTGTCTACTTGGAACTCCATCTCAATACCAAGATAAGGTTCTGACTTAGGTTTCTGTCTATCAAAGCCTAGTGTTTCTTCTACTCTGTGAGTATAGTTATGTATACGATAATCACGACCACAACAATCAACACATACACCATCAACTGTTTCTGTATCAACACACTTAACATTACATTCAGTGCATCTAACAACTTTGACTTCACGACTATCATAACAAATACCTTCAATCATTATCTCATTTTCTGTTAAGAATGTATGACTGTTTGCGTCATATTCATATCCTGCAGCATGTATATCATCAGCTGTCATTGTTCCTTGACAGTATGTTTGAACACCTGATAACCTAAATCTAACCATGTTACTTCTTATATTTATTTCTTTAGTAAATGGACATTGTTCTAAGTTGACATCATTATCAAGAAACAAACGCATACTGTCTAGTAAACTAGGATTGAACATATCATCTTGAATAATAGATTGTTGCATTTCATTTTGTAATTCTGTAAGCATAACATTTGTTACTTTACTGCCTTGAGCAAAACCATTAAGTCTACGCTTAAGATGATTCTTAAAGCCTGACTTTAATCTACCATCATTGTAACGCATTTGTAATGGATTAAGTTTGTAATACAATGCGTCAAATATAGCACGACTATCAGAATGTCTGCGAGTTAGTAAAGCTTTACAGTATATATCTACTTCTGTATAACGAAAGTTCCAAATCTGGTCATCGTTCCATGATACTAAACACCTATCATACTCACCTTGTTCATCTAGATTTTCTGAGAATTGTTTAGACATAAGCTTGAAACAATCAATATATGAATATTTATATCCGTTTGGATGTTCATCACTAGCACCTACATAATGCTTACGTTTGTAAGTAGAACGCATAATATACAAATCATCTGTAATATTAAGAGTATCATTTAGTTTGACTAATGAATTAGGGTCATTAACACTATATGTATTCTTAAATGTTGTATGAGTAATTGGTTTCATTGACAAGTCCTCTTGATAAATTGAAAGACATCTTTAGGTGGTCGTTTGAATGCTTTGACTACTCTAAAGTCTGAACCTATTTTCTTAACACGAACACAATTATCCCAGCCATCTTTCCAGAAGACATCGAATAGATTGTTTGTTACATTTTTGATTATCATAACATACTCCATGTAGTTAAAAAAGAGAGACGAGGCTCTCACCCTGAGTGAGCCGAGGAACGATTGTATTGTTGAAGTTTACGTATTTCGTTTAACAATACAGGTCGACTCATGTTGCTTGGTTGAGGCAATTTGCCAAACATACTATAGAACTCCATACAATATATAGTGTTGAGTTCGTCAGTATTGACTGCGCCTATACCATAACCTAGATTATACCATTTATTTGTTTTGCTCATATGTATACCTCCATCCATCACAGTTAGTAAATATAGTAGGAGTATGTGGTTCTTTGTATTTGATTTCTTTATGCTCCCAATAAGGTTCATTGAATTTTTTATCTGATTCATCTTGCTCATTAGCAATCCAATCAACATAATTTACTTTACTGTTTTTAAGATATTTACTAAATCGCCAACCATCATTAAATAAATCATCAGTGAATTCATCAACGATTTTTGTGGCATTTTGCTTTACTAATTGTATAAACATAATTATTCCTTGCATAGTTAAAAAAATTTACGCATATTGCTATGACCGACTACTAACTTACATATTGTTAGTGAGCAGTTGATAGCCAAAAAAAGGGAGCCGAAGCTCCCAATTTTTATGATACCTTACCAGCATCTGCAGATGTTGAATGTGCTGGGAGTTCCATCTCTGGTCGTCCCTGATTTTCGTCCGCTTTTTGCTGTGCTTCCCAATTTGCTTTGCGAGTCATTCGCACTTTGCGTATGTCAAGCATAGGTGTATGAATCTCTGAGGCTTGCTCAGGGTCATAATCATCAATAGCTCGTATAGCACCTTTGAGTGCTCGTTCAGCAATGTAAAGCAGTGAACCTGCTGGTTTGTCAAGAAAGCTTCTAATTTCTTTCTCGAATGGTGATAGTTCATTTTTTGTAGCCATTATAGTTCTCCATAGTTATTGTCCGAAAGTGGACATTAATCAAGGACCGTGACCATGGTTATCATGTGCGATTAGTTGTACTTATCAGTGGTTTTATGATAAGTAGAAGTAATGAACATGATGTTCTGGGTATGGTTCGCTAGATTAATGCCATTTTTGGGCAATGGCTGTGGAGGACATTATGGTTAGAAAATGAGCTGTCATCGTTCGAGATTAGAAAGCTAGAGCTTGGGAGACGAGCCGAAGGTCGCTAGCTTTACGCTGAATAGCCTCGAAGTGATATACAGCATTGATGATATGACAATGAGGGAGTCCAGATATTCTACAGTTTGGTTGAGATGCCAACGAGCTGAATGACCAAAGGGAATTGGGGAGTGCATCACCTAAACTGAATATCAGGTCGACCAGAATGGAGCCGTAGCACACAACATATGTAGTGCTAGAGTAAGGTATAAAAATGGGAGTAAGGTTATATTTATGGGATATAATAAGGCTCATATTCTGGATACTATTCAGCTAATAATATTGATTATATATCAATCGCTTTTATTGATATGAATCAATCATTTAGCAGAGAGAATAGTATACTCATTGTAATACAACAACAGTAGACTGCCATCATTCCCTACAGTTTTATCGTAGTAGAATGATAATTATTATTCTTTCGTTAGAAAGATGTAATAATTGACCCCCGACCAGGGGGTCTAGGCAGTAGTTGATATAAATGAACTGCAGTAAATAAATATCTCGGAGAAATTATCATTTAGGGAAAGGGGTAATTATAATTATTTTCATTATATTACACTTATCTTGTAATTAGGTATTGACTTTTGTAATAAAATATGATATAATATTAGTATAAGTAACATGTATTACTTGATGTAGTTTTAGTTTTAGTTAATTTAGCACTGTATCAAGGGTATCATGTTATTATGTAACAACATCAATGATAACCTAACCCTCTGGTTTCTTATCAGAACTTGTTTTCTTAATATACTATCTAGGAGAACACTATGTGGACAAAACCAGAAGCAGTAGAAATGCGTTTCGGATTTGAAGTAACAATGTATATAATGAATAAGTAATTTATGAATAAACCATATAAAGACAAGATGGGAAGGTATAGAACTCAATCCCTGTTCTGGGAAATGAGAGATGAGTCTATGGAACCAATCTGGTGCATGAAGGACTATGACTTGGTTAAAGGTGATATTACCTATCCTTCTCTTAAAAAGATTTATATGGCATACGACCACGTACCAGGGGCTGAGTATGATTTCGCAATGGAACATCTTGGTTCTTGGGACCACTGGATAAAGTTGTGTAATGACACAACACCAGCAATTAAAGATATGATACAGGCTTGGAGAGATGAAATAGATATTCGTCTTAAAGCTAAAGGTATCAAGTCTATTATAATGCACAGTCTGGATAATGACCCAAAGGGGTTACAGGCTGCTAAGTACCTTGTAGAGAAAGGTTACTCTAAACGAGCAGGAAGACCTAGCAAGGAAGAAGTAGAAAGAGAATTGAAGACAGATGCTAAGGCTGCCAAAGATAGACAAGCAGACTTAGAACGAATAGGTTTAAAGGTTGTAAATGGCAAAGATAGTTAGTATATTAACTTTTCTTGCCATTATGCCAATAACACCAATGGTAATTTTTTTAATAACGTTATACACAGGAGTTTAGTATGGTAATGCTTTACGTGCAAAAAGATGGAACAATGGGACCACAGAATCCTGTAAACTTAACAAATCAGAATAGTACTGTAGCTCAGGCTAACCGTGGTGGTCCATTACAGAATCAAGCTCGTATAGACTTACAGTCTTCTGGACAACAAGCATCAACACCTAAAGAAGAAAAACCAGGTACAGGAGCTAACAGAGGAGCTGTTGGTGCACTAGGTACTTCTAGTGGTATAGGAACTGCTGGAACATCTCAAGCAGGATTAGTAGGTTCAGTTAACACGGAAATACAAAATGATGATGTAGTACTTCCATATCAAAAACTATAATGGCTTTTCAAAAAAATGGAGTACGAGATTATAAGAAAGAACTTGCTTGGGAACATAAAAAGAAACCAGGTAGAGTAAAAGACAGAGCTTCACGTAATGCAGCTAGAAAGCTGGCAGGTCTTAAGAAAGGTGACCCTCGTCAAGTAGACCATAAAGACAATAACCCTAGAAACAATACTAAAAAAAATCTGCGCAAAGTTGCAGCTAAGACTAATCTAAAGAAAGAATCAAAGAGGAAAAAACGTGGCTAAAATAGACCTACCTACCATATCATCTGGTTATGCTAGTAATACAACATTTAATACTACATTTACCACAATAGAAAACGAGTTTCAACAAAAAGTATTATATCGAAATAATCCTACTGGTGAACCTAACTCCATGCAGAATGACCTCGATATGAATAGTAATGACATCAACAATGTTAAAGATATAACAATGACTGGTGACTTTACTGTAGATGGGGTAGATTATTTAACATCAATGCAAACCCTATTTGACAATTACTCAGCGTTAGTTAATAGGGTAACAATTAGTACAGACTCTCCTTCTGGTGGTTCAGATGGTGATATCTGGTTTAAAGTAACTTAAGGAGAAATAATAAATGGCAGCTTTATCGGATTATGCAGAGAAGCTATTACTAGACTATTCGATGACAACAGGTTCTGTTACTCGTCCTACAGCTTGGTATGTAGCATTATATACAGTAGCACCTAGTGATTCAGGTGGTGGTACAGAAGTTTCAGGTAGTGGATATACTAGAAAGACTGTAGCGTTTGCTGCAGCAACTTCAGGAGCAGGAACTACATCTAACACAGGTGATGTAGCATGGACAGCTTCAGGTGGAGCTTTTGGTACTGTAGTAGCTATTGGTATTCATGATGCTTCATCAGGTGGAAACTTGTTATGGCATGGTAACATGACAGCATCTAAAACAATTGCTGATGGTGATACATTAGAATTTTCAGCTGGTAATATCGACTTAACCTTAGCTTAAGGATACACCATGGCTGACGGTTTTCGAATCCTTGAAAATGGCGACAGCAGGATTACGGAAGCCAGTGTATTTCGTATAACAGAACGATTTACATTAGGTGAAGCTAATCTTGCAGGAACTGGTACGTTAAGTGTAAGTCCAACTGTATCTTTTATAGTTAGTTCTGCATTAACAGGTACTGGTACACTAGCAGCTATTGGGATTAGAATACATAATGCTGAGTCTGGTTTAACAGGTACAGGCACTATAAGTGCAGATGGTGATTTAAAAGCATTAGGATTATCAGACCTAACAGGCAGTGGTAGTATGACTGCTTTAGGTAGGAAAATGTTTTTTGGTGAAGGTGATTTAACTGGTACAGCTACAATAAGTGTAGTACCATCACATACACAAGTAGCTCTTGCAGATTTACTAGCAGTAGGTAGTAAATTATCTGTAGGTGTAAGAACACAGTTTGGACATGCTAACTTTACAAGTACAGGTACTGCATCATTTTTGCAAACCTTTACTGCAAAACCATTAGCAGATTTAACTAGTACTAGCACTATATCAGCAGAAGGTATAGTTAAAAAAATAACTTTTGCAGACTTTACAGGTACAGGAACATTAAGTGCTTTTGCATTAAAGATTAAATTTGGATTAGCAAACTTAACTGGAACAAGTACTTTAGTTGCTGATGCATTAGAAACAGATATGTATGTTAAGGTAAGTGGTACATGGAAAGAATCACAACCATTTGTTAAACATGAAAGTGTTTGGAAAGAACCTCAAATATATAAAAAAGTAAGTGGTGCTTGGAAAAAAGTTTATAGGAAGGGCACTTAACCATGACTATACAATATGGTGAATTTAAAAGTTATAATGATACTGATTTAATCAGAGATTTAGAAACAGGTACAGATATAAGAATTACAGAAGCTGGTGATACTAGAATTACAGGTACTGTATTAGTAAATGCTGGTATAAGTTATATGACAGCAGAAGGAACTAAATCAGGTTTCTTAACTAATGTGTATATTAAATATTTAGGAGCTTGGAAAGATAGTGTACCATATGTTAAACACGAAGGAAGTTGGAAAATTCCAACAAGAATTTATAAAAAAGTAGGAACAACTTGGACAAGGGTTAAATAATGGCAAATGTAAAAATATCAGGATTAACGGGAGCTTCATCAGTAGCAGACGCTAATGAGTTTGAGATTAATGAATCGGGAACTTCTAAAAAAGTTACTGGTACACAATTAAAAACATTTGTATACTCCCCTAACGAAATAACACTAACAGGTACTGGTTCTTTAGAACTACCAACAGGTACAACAGCACAAAGACCAGGCTCAGCAGCAGCAGGTATGTTTAGATATAACTCTACTACTGGTGAATTTGAAGGATACACTACTGGTTGGGGTTCAATTGGTGGTGGTGCTTCTGCAGGAGGTGTAATTTATGAAAATTCACTTACTATTTCAACAAATTATACTTTATCAACAAACAAAAATGGAATGTCAGTAGGACCAATTACAATTGGTACAGGAGTTACTGTTACTATTCCTTCTGGACAACGATGGGTGGTATTATAATATGAGTACAATAATTAATGCAGATACAAGTGCAGGATTAAAGCTAACTTCTGATACAAGTGGTGAGATAAAGCTACAAAGTGCAGGAGCAGATATTGCTACAGTTAGTAGCACAGGTTTAGCAATGGCTAGTGGTAAGACTTTAACAGGTAATGCGATTTCTTATGGTAAAATACTGCAAGTAGTTAGTGTAACTAAAGATACATCATTTACAACAACTAGTGGTTCTTTTGTAGATATAACTGGACTTTCTGTTGCAATAACACCTAGTGCTACTAGTAGTAAAATTTTAGTTCTTATGAATATTGCATCAGGTAATACAACTTCTACAGGTGCTACTTTTACTCAATTAGTAAGAGGTTCTACAGCAATTAGTATAGGAGCAAGTTCAGAAACTGGAGAGCCAACTACTGGATATACTTCACAAGCTGCTTATGATATGGGACAAGTAGCAGTTCAATATTTAGATAGTCCATCTACTACATCAGCAACAACTTATAAATTACAAGTAAGAAGTAATGGTTCACAAACTGCTGTTATTAATAGAACAGGAGAGTATCAATCACAACAAGGTAATGTAGCATCAGGAATAACACTCATGGAGGTGGCAGGATAATGAATCATAAAGCAATTTACGCACTATATCCTAATGTAGTATCAATAGATGAGATAGCAGGAGCTATGGACAAAGATGGAAACCATGTAGCAGTTAATATGAGTAATGTTAATGCTTGGGTAGACCCCGAAACTTATAAATATCAAAGAATGGCTGAATATCCATCATGGAACGAACAACTAGATAATATATATCACAATGGTATTGATGCTTGGAAAGCAGATATTAAAGTAATTAAAGACAAGTATCCAAAGGGAGATAAATAATGGCTGATATAATATTAACAGGAAACACCTCTGGAACTATTACAGTTGCAGCACCAGCAGTAGCAGGAACTAATACACTTACATTACCTGCAAGTACAGGAACACTAGCAACAACAGCTACACAAGGTAAAATACTGCAAGTACAACAAGGAGCACTTACAACATCTGTTTCAACAACATCTACTTCTTATACAGATTTAATAACAGTAAGTCTTACTCCATCATCAACATCTAGTAAAATTTATGTTAGTTTTACAACTAATGCTGGAACAGGTGGAGATGTAAATCATTTATATACTGCTTTGTTTAGAGATAGTACAGAAATTGGCAGTGCAACATCTACTGATAGTAGAACAGGAGCTCAAACTGTTACAAATACAGCAACTCAACAACAATTCACTTACGCAGGTGCAAAATTAGATTCTCCAAGTACTACAAGTACTGTTACTTATGCTGTAAAAGTTAAAGTATCTACTGGTACAGGATATTGGAATAGGTCAGCAAGAGATTCTAATAATTCATCTTATGATGGTAGGTCTGTATCACAAATAACAGCAATGGAGGTAGGAGCGTAATGAATACTAAAGCAATATACGCATTATATCCTAGGGTAGTAACAATTAGAGAACAAGAAGATGATTCTGTATTATGCTATGATGCAAAAGAAAGACTTGTAGAAATCAATGCAGCAATTGTTGCTCTTTGGGTAGACCCTGAAGAATATAAGTATCAAAGAGAACAAGCATATAAACCATTAGCTGAGCAACTAGATATGCAGTTTCATGATTTACAAGATGGTACTGAAACATGGCTTGACCATATAAAAGAAGTCAAAGCTACATACCCAAAAGGAGATAAGTAATGTCTGTAATAATTAACGGAACTAATGGGGTTACATATAATGATGGAAGTGTTCAAGCATCTAGTTCAAAAGTTTTACAAGTAGTAACTGTTCAACCAGATACAGGATTAATTAGCTTAACATCAACAGCTTTTGCAGAAATAGATTCTGATTTAAGAGTTACAATAACACCTAAAGCATCAGATAGCACACTAATAGTTACTTGTAATTATCTTTTTGGTGGTAATAATGGAAGTCAAATGTGTCAAATGAAACTATATGATATTACAAATGGTACAAATGTTAATACTTCTGCTTTAGGTAGTAGAATACAATGTAATACTTCAGTAAGAGATATGAGCTATGATTTGAATGATGCTATTCAAATGCAACTACAAGCACAAACAACTTCAGGTTCAACTGTTGCAAGAACTTATGGTATGTATGCAAAATTAGAATCAGCAGCAACAAGATACTTTTTTGCTAACCCTAGCGATTCAGGTGCATTAGGTTATGCAAAACCATCAATAACAGTTATGGAGGTATCAGCATAATGAAAGCTATACATACACTATATCCTAAAGCAGTAAAAACTAAAGTTAAAAGTGATACTGAAATGTATGCTTGGGATAAACATGGAAATGAAATTAAATTAGATTTAGATGCTATTAATAACTGGGTAGACCCAGAAGCATATAAAGATAAAAGACGAGCAGAATATCCTACACTACAGGATTGTGTTCATGCAATATTAGATGGAAATTTAGAATCTTTACAAGAAGCTAGAAACAAAATTAAGGCTAAGTATCCTAAATGAAACCTAGTCCAGAAGAAACTAAACAGGCTATCAAAGAAGGACTAACTGAGTGGTTAGAAGATAAATTTTCTGAGTTTGGTAAGTTAAGTTTAAAAGCTATACTAGCATTACTAATTGCTGGGTTAGTTTATTTTTGGGCTGCTAGTCAAGGTTGGAAGATTTGATTAGTGTACTTACACATTTAATACCAATAGTTTTAGGATTTATTGCTAAACTAACAGCTATTAAATCACAACAAGCACATGAACAACACCAGATGATGCTTGAAGCATTAGCAGCTAAGTCTGTAGAAATTGATAAAGCGAGAGAGCAGTCTAATAAAGAATCACCAACGGCTGCTTGGAATCGAAGAATACTAATGTTTTTTATACTAGCATTAGTTGCAGTATATCCAATAGCAGGTTTATTTGATATACAAACTGTAATACCAGTAGACATTCCTAAATCAAGTTTTTTGTTTTTTGAATGGGGTGGTGGTACAGAATTTAAAATAGTAGACGGACTATATAAGTTTGATGAAATATTCAAATGGGCAACAATGATAGTTGAGTTCTACTTTGGTGGACAATTAGCAAAGGGGAAATAAGTATGATGGATAAAAAGAAAAAGAAAAAAGTAATGAAAAAGAAAGTACCAAAAAAGGGTTATTAAAATGGCTGAAGATAAAAAATATAAGCCTCATATGATGTATGATAAAAAGACTGGTAAAGGACAAATGGCATTTACTATGAAAAAACATTTGGCTTTAAAAGCTAAAGGTCATACACATACTAAACCAAAAGCTAAGAAGAAAAAATAGTGGCTAAGACACCAGCATGGACTAGGAAAGAAGGTAAGAATCCTAAAGGTGGATTAAATGCTAAGGGTAGAGCTAGTGCAAAAGCACAGGGCTCTAACCTAAAAGCCCCAGTTAAATCTGGTACTAACCCAAGGAGAGTATCTTTTGCTTGTAGATTTGCAGGTATGAAAGGTCCAATGAAAGATAGTAAAGGTAAGCCAACTAGAAAAGCATTAGCTTTAAAAGTATGGGGATTTGGTTCTGTAGAAGCTGCAAGAAACTTCTGTCAGACTCATAAGAAATCATAATGTCTATACCTAAAAAGAAAAGTACTGTAAACAAAGCAGGTAACTATACTAAACCTACAATGAGAAAAGCTTTATTCAATAGAATTAAAGCTGGAGGTAAAGGTGGTAAACCTGGACAATGGTCAGCTCGTAAAGCACAAATGTTAGCTAAGCAATATAAAGCCAAAGGTGGTGGTTACCGTGGCTAAAACTAAATCGCAAAAGAGCTTAACTAATTGGACAAAACAAAAATGGAGAACTTCTGATGGTACGAAGAGTAATGGTAAAAAAAGATACCTTCCTGATGCGGCTTGGAAATCTTTATCAGCGTCTGAAAAGAAAGCTACTAACGCTGCCAAAGCGAAGGGTAATAGCAAAGGTAAACAGCATGTGGCACAACCTAAAAAGGTAGCAAAGAAAACAGCAAAATATAGAAAAGGATAACATGACTCAGATTGACCAAATCAGAGAGGCTGCAGAAGCAGACCTACTTACATTTATTAAATTAGTAGCACCACATTTATTACTTGGAGCATTACATGAAGAGTTAATAAGTTGGTGGGATAGAACAGATAGAAAAGATAATCAGTTGGTATTACTTCCTCGTGGACATATGAAGAGTAAACTAGCTGCATATAGAACAGCATGGTATGTAACTAACCATCCTGAGACTACTGTATTGTATGTATCAGCTACAGCAGACTTAGCAGAGAAACAGTTATATGCTATCAAACAGATAATTGATTCCCCTATATATCGTAGGTACTGGAGTAACATGATACATCCAGAGGAAGGAAAACGAGAGAAGTGGGCAGTAGCTGAAATAGCTGTTGACCACCCACAAAGAAAGTTGGAGGGAATACGAGATGCAACAGTTAAAGCAGTTGGGCTTACAAGTAATACAACTGGTTTTCATGCCGATATTGTTGTTCTTGACGATATTGTTGTACCTGGTAATGCTTATTCTGAAGATGGTAGAGAGAAAGTAGCAAATGCTTATTCACAACTAGCATCTATTGAGAATCCAGGTGCAGAAGAATGGGTAGTAGGAACTAGGTATCATCCTAAAGATATATATGATACTATGATTAATATGAAAGAAACTCACTATGATAATGAAGGTGATGTAGAATCTGAATTAGAAGTGTATGAGTTATTTCAAAGAGTAGTAGAAACAGATGGTGAATTCTTATGGGCTAAGAGAGCACGTAAAGATGGTAAGTCATTTGGATTTGATGCTAAAGAATTAGCAAGAATTAAAGCAAAGTATATTGACACTACACAGTTTTACGCTCAATATTACAATGACCCTAATACTACAGAAAGTGCTAGGATAAACTCAGAGAACTTTCAGTACTTTGATAAAGCTGCTTTAAATGTTAAAGATGGTGATTGGTATATACGAGATAGAAAACTAAATATATTTGCTGCAATTGACTTTGCATTTAGTTTACGAAGACAAGCAGATTATACTGCATTAGTAGTTGTTGGTGTAGACCATCAAGCTAATTATTATGTATTAGATATAGATAGATTTAAAACAGAAAAGATTGTAGACTACTATCAACATATATTAAAGTCTTGGGAAAAGTGGGGATTTAGAAAGATAAGAGCTGAGGTTACAGTAGCACAACAAACCATCGTTAAAGAGCTCAAGGACAGTTATCTTAAACCAAATGGTATCCCACTATCAGTTGATGAATTTAGACCTACTAGAAGCTTAGGAGACAAAGCACAGAGGGTAGGAGCAGTACTAGAACCAAAGTATGATAATTTACAAGTTTGGCATTATAAAGGTGGTAACTGTCAAACATTAGAAGAAGAGTTAGTAATGGTACATCCACCTCATGATGATATTAAAGATGCACTATCTAATGCTATGGCAATATCATTAGCACCTAAACTTAGAATGACACAAGGTTTAGGATTTAATAAACCTTTACCAACTCATAGTAGATTTGGTGGTATAACACATTAAGGAATAAATTATGGCAGGTGAAGTAGCTGAAATAGAACAGGCGATTGGACAAGAAAATCTAGCAAGAGTAATGGCTGGACTTTATAACCAATGGTGGATTCAAAGAAGAGAAAAAGAAACAGAGTGGAGAGAGTTAAGAAACTATCTTTTTGCTACTGATACTACAACTACAACTAATAGTACACTCCCCTGGAAGAATAAAACTACCTTACCTAAACTTACACAGATTAGAGATAACTTACATGCAAACTATATGGATGCATTGTTTCCTAATGACAATTGGATGAAGTGGGAAGGAGCTTCTAGAGAAGATTCTACTATTAAAAAAAGACAAGCTATTGAAGCTTATCTAAAAACTAAACTAAAAGAATCTAAGTTTAGAGAAGAAGTAAGTTTACTAGTCTATGATTATATTGATTATGGTAATGCTTTTGGTGAAGTAAGATATGTTAATGAAGAACATGTAGACCCTGTAACAGAAGAAACTATTACAACATATAATGGTCCTAAATTAAAACGTATATCACCATTTGATATTGTATTTAATCCTGTAGCAAGTTCTTTTGCTAAGTCACCTAAGTTTACTAGATATGTTAAATCCGTAGGTGAACTAAAAGCAGATGTAGAAGAAAGACCAGATTTACAATATAAAAAGTCAGCATTTAATAAAGCATTAGATATTAGGAATTCTATATCTATGTTTAGACAAGAAGATGTTAATAAAGCTGACGCATACATAGCTGATGGTTTTGGTACACTACAAGAATATTATCAGTCAGGCATGGTAGAAGTACTAGAGTTTGAAGGAGACTTCTATGATAAAGATGAAGAAAAACTATATAAGAATAGAATCATTACTATTATTGATAGGAACTATATAATACGTAATATAGAAAATCCTAGTTATATAGGACAAGATAGTAAGTCTCATGTAGCTTGGAGAAAAAGACCAGATAACTTATATGGTATGGGACCTCTAGATAATTTAGTAGGTATGCAATATAGACTAGACCATCTAGAAAATGCAAAAGCAGATGCTATGGATTTAACTATACATCCACCTATGGTAATTAAAGGTGAAGTAGACCCATTTGAATGGGGACCTGAAACAACTATACATTTACAAGAAGATGGTGCTATTACTATGTTACCACCTAACCCTGCAGCGTTCCAAGTTAATAATGAGTTAGCTGCTTTAATGAATAGTATGGAACAAATGGCAGGTGCTCCTAGAGAAGCTATGGGTATTAGAACACCAGGAGAGAAGACTGCTTTTGAAGTACAGTCTTTACAAAATGCTGCTGGTAGAATATTCCAAAATAAAGTTAATCAATTTGAAGTAGAGTTCTTAGAACCTATTTTAAATGTAATGTTAGAAACAGCTAAACGTAATTTAGATTTACCTGAACTAGCTAAGGTATATGATGATGACTTTGGAGTACAAGACTTCTTATCTATTACTAAAGCAGATTTAACTGCTAGAGGTAAGATTAGACCTATAGGTGCTAGACACTATGCTGCTAGAGCACAACTATTACAAAACATGTTAGGTGTCTTTAATAGTCCAATAGGACAAATGATTAGTCCTCATGTATCACCTAAGCTTGTAGCTAAGATGGTAGAAGAGTATATGGGCTTTGACCAATATGGATTTATGAAAGATAATGCTGCATTATTTGAGGCTGCTGAACAAGAAAAACTTAAGATGCAGATTCAACAAGATTTACAGGCACAACAAGCTCAACCAGGAATGGAAGAGCAAATGGTTAATCAAGATATTCAACAGATGGAACAAATGCAACGACCTCTTGAAGATGAAGAACCACCTGTAATGTAACCGTAAAAGCTTGACTTTTACTTAAATATATGGTATAATTATAGTATGGATTTAAAAAGTGAAAAGGCTAAAGCCTTAACTAAGAAACAAGTTTTTGATGAGTTAAGAAGTTATCTTAATGAGCAAGTAGATATTTCAAATAGAAAGTGTATGGATGAAGAGAATTTTAAACTTCCTGCTTTTAATGAGTATCAAGCTTATCAAAGAGGTATACAAAAGGCTTTAACAAAACTATATAATTTATTACCTTGACCAAAGGAGATGTAACATGAATGATGAAGTAAAAACAGAAACAACTGAAACACTTGAAACACCTGTACAAGAACCTACCCAGGAGACTGTACAAACAGATACTCAACCAAAAGCATTTGAGATTCCGACCGAAGCTCAAGACGTAATTGGAGAGGGTAAAAAGTACCAGAGCCCAGAGGATGCTTTAAAGTCAGTACCTCATGCACAGAAACATATTGAGACTCTTGAGTCTGAACTTGCAACTGTACGTGAAGAACTAACTAAGCGTCAAACTACTCAGGAACTGATAGATGAATTAAAGTCTGGAGTTCAACCGACAGCCACGACCGTGCCAGTAGGGGAACTTAATCAAGATAATGTAATGGATTTAGTTAATCAAACTATTGCTACAAGAGAAGCAAATGCTAAAGCAGACTCTAATGCTAAGTCAGTAGCTGCAAAGTTTACTGCACAGTATGGTGACAAAGCTGAAGTTACTTACAACTCTATAGCAAAAGAACTTAACTTATCTGTTAAACAACTTAATGAGCTTGCAGCAACAAGCCCAACAGTAGTATTAAAAGCAGCAGGTTTATCTGCAGCTAAAGCACCAGTAGCTAGTTCTAGTGGTGATATTAATACTGAAGCTCTAAGTCAATCAGCTAAACCAACTGATTTATCTGCAAAGGTAACAGGTGGTTCAACTAAAGAACTTTTAGCTGCTTGGGGTAATGCTAAAGCTAAAATTAATCAACAGTCTTAAGGAGACTTAATAATGGCACATAATACTGCAAATACAACTGCGTTCATTGAATCGCAACAGTATTCTCAGTTTATTCTTGATAACTTACACGACTACCTTCTTCCAGAAGGAATGTATCGTGATGTAACAGACTTCGGTTCAGGTACAACACTAAACATTAAAACAGTTGGTACTGTAACACTTCAAGATGCAGCTGAAGATACACCATTGAACTTTACTAACATAGATACAGGTAACATTACTTTAGCTATTACTGATTATATCGGTGATGCTTGGAAAGTTACTGATGACCTACGTGAAGATGGTTCACAAGTAGATACACTCATGGCTATGAGAGCTATGGAATCTACACGTGCTCTTGGTGAAAACCACGAAGGACGTTTTCTAGCTGTCGCTAATGGCGGACAAACAGCAGCTAATCTTAACTTAGTTAATAATAGACCTCACCGCTTTATTGCTGGTGGCGCTGGAGCATCAACAAGAAATGTTGTTCTTGCTGACTTTGTATCTATGAAACTAGCGTTTGACAAAGCTAATTCACCTGCATCAGGTCGTATTGCAATTGTTGACCCTATCGTAGAAGCAACTCTTAACACATTAATCTCAGCAACTACAGTTGTTAATAACACTCCGCAATTCCAAGGTGTTCTTAACGAAGGCTTTGCTAGAGACCATCGTTTCGTAAGAAACATTATGGGTTGGGATATTTATACTTCTAACTTCTTACCATCACTTACAGCAACAGAAGCTATTAACGGTGCAGCATATGACCTAGCTAATGATACAGCTGAAGTTGGTGATAAGGCTAACATCTTCATGTGCGTAGCAGATGATTCATGTAAGCCTGTTATGCATGCATGGAGACGTGCTCCGCAAACAGAAGGTTGGAGAGACCAAGAAGAAAGAGCTGATAAATATCAGGTTACTTCTAGGTTCGGGTTTGGTGTTCAGCGTGCTGATACACTAGGCGTTTTATTAACTGATGAAGCAACTTACTAAGGAGAAAAGTTATGACTATTGAAATGGCTCCAGTTCGTGGCGTTGCAAATCATTATGGTACTCGTACTACTAAAAATAAATATGGTGGTCAAGAGTCTACTAAAATGGGCGTAGTTAAGTCCGCAGAATGGCACTTCTCTTTTGATGATTTGCCTGCTGCTCTTAACAGCAACCTACCACAAGTAATCCCAGCAAACGCATCTATTGTGTCTGCTACTCTTTATATCGATGAAGCATTTACATCTACTTCTACTACTACTGACTTAACAGTTGGTCTTGAGCAGAAAGATGGTACTGATATTGACGTTAACGGTTTAATCGAAGCTGATGAGGCAACTCAAACAGCTATCGGTACAGCTGGTAATGTTGTTAACGGTGCTGGTGCTTTAATTGGTAAAGGCATCGGTGCAAATCCAGGTCAACTTATCGTAGATAAGTCAGCTGACGATTTGTTAACTGGTAAAGCAAGATGTGTCGTAGAATTCGCATACGACAAGTAATACCTCGGTAATGCCCTCTTAGGAGGGCTTACCCCTAATTTAATACAGGAAACATTATGACAATACAACATAAACTTATTACAGGAACTGACCTACATGAACCAAAAGGAGTAGCGGCAGCTTCTAATAAGACTGTATATATTGCTAATGGTTCTGGTTCAGGTGCATGGTCTACTTTAGCAACAGATAGTTTAGCTTTACCAAAAGGTAAGTTTTATTTCTACAATACAGGTTCTCCATATACATTAGCTCATAGTGGTTCTACTGCAAAAGTAGCACCAACTACAGTAGCTTCAGGTTATAGTAGCTTAGTTACAGAAGCAACTACAGCTAGGTTAACATACACAGGAACAGCAACAACATTATTAAAACTTGATTTTGATGTAAGTGTAAGTCAAGCTTCAGGCTCACCTAGAGATATAATGGTATCAATTCATAGGAATGGAACTGTTATTGCTGGCTCTCAATCAGTTGTAACTTCTGCTACAGGTGAATTAGTTCAAATGGCTGGGTCTTGTTTTTATAATGCTGCTACAAATGATTACTTTGAAATCTATGCTCAAAATACAGGAGCCTCTGGTGATATGGTCTTTCAAAAAGTAGGATTAACAATAACTGCAACATAGGATAAATTATGGCTAAAATGAATTTACTAGCAATGACTCAAGACATCTTATCTGATATGGACTCAGATGATGTCAATAGCATTAATGATAGTGTAGAAGCTTTACAAGTAGCACAGATAATTAAAACTACTTACTACAATATTATTGATGGTAAGAACTATGCATTCTTATATGAGTTATTTAAATTAACAGCTAGTGGTACAGATGATAGACCTACTCACATGAAGTTACCTGAAGATATTATTGACTTAAAATGGATTAAGTATAATAATAAAAAGAAAGCTACAGATAAAGATAACTTTCAAATGATAGATTATAAGTTACCAGAAGATTTTATGGATATAGTAGATGCTAGAGATAGTACTGCTACTAACATAAAGAAAGTTACAGATACTACTGGTATTACTCTTAACATACTTAATGATAAATGTCCACAGTATTTTACATCTTTTGATGATGAAACTATTGTAATGGATGCATACTTAAAAACTTTAGAGTCTACATTGCAAAACAGTAAGACACAAAGTCATGGTAAAAGGTCAGTAGCATTTACAATGTCAGATACATTTACTCCTGACTTACCAGTACAGATGTTTACATACTTACTTAATGAAGCTAAGTCTGCTTGTTTCTTAACATTGAAACAAATGGCTAATCAGAAAGCAGAACAAATATCTGTAACTCAAAGACGTAGAATGAGTCAAGATGCTTGGAAGATTGCTAAAGGTATTAGATACCCTAACTATGGTAGACACTCTTCTAACAAAACAGGAGGGTCTAAATATTGAGTTTTACTACAGCTAATACATTGTCGTTTATTCATAAAGAGCAGTATGGAAAGAAAAAGAAAAAAGCAGAAAAGGCATATAAAAAAAGTATGCTTACAAAGAATTCTTCTACGAAGTTTAAGAAGATTCCTAAACTTAAACTTAAACAAGGGAGAAAAAGGTAATGGCAATTTTTAAAACAATAGAAGACTTTTTAAGGAAGTCTGTATACACAGGTCCTTTAGCAAAAGAAAAGCCTACAAGAGCTCCTGGCTCAAAAGGATATAAACCTACAGATACATCTGGTAAAAAGTTTAAACCTGCTTATATGAAAACAGTTAAAACTAAAACAACTGGTAAGATTTCTAAAGGTTCTGGTAATCCCTATACACCTACACAACTTAAACCTGTAGGTCCTGACATGGGTTATACAGTCAAGGTTAATCGTAATACTAAAGGTAATATTGGTAAAGTACAACAAATTACTGAAGATACTAAATATGGTGGTATGCAAAAAAATAAACAAGGTAAATTAAAAACACCTAAAAAAGTAACAGCTCCTAAACAAGAAGAAAGTAAAAAAAGATTTAGAGCTGGACCACAAATGGCAAGTATGGGTGGAATGAGAAAAGCAGGAAAACTCAGAGGAAGAGACGTAACATAAAATAAGGAGATAGACATGACCAATGTCAAAAAGAGTTGGAAGACTCACGGTAAGATGGATTTACAAGCAGTTATTGCACCTAACACAGCACACTATGTATTTCAGTGGAGTGAAGGTGGAGAGATACCAAAAGAGTTAACAGGTACATATACATCAATGGTATTTATGGAAACATCAGTTGCTAGTTATTTAGCTAATTCAAAACCTAAAGAACAGGTAGATGAAAGAGTAAAAGCTAAAGCTAAGACAGAAAAAAGACTAGCTAAGAAAAAATTAAAAGAGGAAGTAAATGGCACAGAAAGCCGAGAAAGCCTATAGGTCGTTTGTTAAAGGTTTAATAACTGAAGCTAATCAGTTAACTTTTCCTGAGAATGCATCTATAGATGAAGCTAACTTTGTCCTTAACCGTGATGGTTCAAGGTCTAGAAGGTTAGGTGTCGACTATGAATCTTCATATGCTTTAACAGCTACAGGTTTAACTGCTACAGATATTAAAGAAGGTAAACAATCTTTTCATGTATGGGAAAGTCCTGGAGGAGATACATCAGTATCTTTAGGTCTTGTTCGTATTAAAGATAAAATATGGTTTATGAATCTATTAACAGATTCTCCATCTGCTAACCTTAAGAATGGTGGTTCTCCTATTACTATAGCTTCTTTAAGTAATAGTAAAATAGAAACTTCTGTTATTAATAATAAATGTGTTATTGTTTCTAAAGATTTACCTAGACCTGTTTTATTAACTTATGCTAAAGATACTGGTCTTGTAACTCAATCAACTATTCAATTAGAAATAAGAGATATATATGGTGTAGATGATTCTCTATTCCTTGATACTAGACCTACTACATTAAGTAATGAACATAAATATAACTTACGTAATCAAGGTTGGAATAAAAATATTGTAACAAGTACTGGTGTTGATGCAATTGATTATACATATACAGAACTAGGACAGTACCCATCCAATGCAGATAACTGGACATTAGGTAAAATATCTAATACAGCTAGTTCTGACTATGAAAAGTATGACCCAGATACATTAATAAAGAACTCATTTTCTAACTATCAAATAGCTAAAGGTAGTTTTATTATTGATGCTTTTGAACGTGGTGTAGGTAGAATGAGTAAATCAGATGTAACTTCTGGATTACCTACTGATAGAGAAGATGGTAATATAAGCACTATTACTTCTTATGCACAAAGATTATTTTATTCTGGTGTTGAATCTTCTGTAGCTAATGGAGATATAAGAAGTCCTAATTATTCAGGTTATATTTTCTTTAGTAAAATTATTAAATCAGATGATGATTTTGGTAAATGTCATCAAGAAGCTGACCCAACAGACCCAGGTATTAATGATTTAATAGACACAGATGGTGGTTCAATACAAATACCAGATATTACTCGTGTTGTTAAAATTATATCTTCTCAAGCCTCAGTATTAGTTTTTGCAGAAAATGGCGTGTGGGAAGTTTATGGAGATACTGGAGGGTTTATTGCTACATCTTTCCAAGCAAGTAAAATATCTACTAATGGTATTACAAATGGAGACTCTGTAGTTAATGTAAATGGTAACTTTATTTACTGGTCTAAAGCTGGTATATACTTACTTAAACCTGATACAGCATCAGGTAGATTTGCAGCAGAATCTTTATCATTAACATCAATACAAGATTTATATCTTAAGATACCTGAAGTAGGTAAAGATTTTTGTAAGGGTATCTATGATGAAAAAGAAAATAGAGTTAGATACTTATATAATGATAGTACAGGATACTCTTCTTCTAATTATCCTAATAGTTATAATAAAGAATTAATTTATGATTTAACTTTAAAAGCTTGGTCTAAAAATGAATTATCTAGTTTAGCATCTGATTCACCTTATGTAGCAGACTATGTAGCAATGCCAGGATATTCAGTATCAGCTAGAGAAGAATCTGTTGTAGCAGGAACAGATACTGTGTTAGTTACTGCAGGAGATACAGTTGTAGTACCTGATGATGTAGCTACAAGTAGAACAGAACAGTTTAGCTTACTTACTATTGTAGGAACATCATTTACACTATCTAAATATAATGGTAGTGACTTCTTAGATTGGAAAACTAAAGATAGTGTAGGAATAGATTACTCTAGTTACCTTTATACAGGATATGAATTGTTTGGTGATATAATGAGACAAAAACAAATACCTTATATATTCTTGTATTTACAAAAAACAGAAGATGGTTTTTTAGCATCAGGTGATGATTTAGTATTTAAGAACCAATCATCTTGTAAAGTACAAGCACAATGGGGTTGGTCTAATTCTGCAGCTAATGGTAAATGGGGTAAAGAATTTCAAGCATATAGAATACTAAGAAACTATACACCATCAGGAGCAAGTGATACTTATGATAGTGGTGACTCTATAGTAGTAACTAAGAATAAACTTAGAGGTTCAGGTAAATGTTTAAGTTTATATATTAGGTCAGAACAAGGTAAGGATATGAAGTTATTAGGATGGGGACATCCAGTAACTATGCTATCAATAGTATAGTATGATAAAGTTATATCAAGAAGGTAATGGCTTCTATGGTATAGCTTGGAATGAGGAGTTAAGTTCGTATACTACTCATGTAATATTACCAGAAGCAGATGAATGGACATTAAGTTCATTTAGAAAGTATAAGAAAGTGTTTGAAGATGCTAAGAAACAGATGAAAGAGATGGGTATTAAATCTGTAATAGGTATTTGTGAAACAAAGAAAGAAAGAAAATTTAATATGTTGTTTGGATATGAACCTATACTAAATGGTATATTACTTACAGAAGATGGAGTTTTAAATTACTTAGTTAAATTGGAGATATAATATGGGTGGAGCAGTTAAAACATTTAAAAAAGTAGCACCTTACGCAGCAATGGCAGCAGGAGCATATTATATGGCTCCAGCAATGACTGCTAGTATACATACAGGAATAGCTGGAATAGCTGCAACTGGAATAAGTGCATCTACTGCACTTGGTATAGGTAGTCTTGCTATGCAAGGTTATGGAGCTATACAATCTCAGAAGTATGCTAGTCAACAATCAGGTTATCAACGACAACAAGTAGAAGCTAGAAATGCAGCAGATGCTCAAAGAAATAGATATAATCAGTTACAACAAAAAAGACAAAGATTAACTGCTATAAGACAAGCTAGAGTACAACAAGGACAAATTGCAGGAAGTATGGGAGGTACATTAGGTACTGGAGGTACCTCAAGTTATCTTGGTTCTGTTGGTAGTATAGGAACACAAGCTTCAGTTAATCTAGGTAATATTAATGTAGCAGAAGGATATGGTAATGAAATAGGTAGACTTAATACTATGGCTGCAAATTTTGGTTCTAAAGCTAATACAGCAGCTAGTAAAGGTACTTCTTGGCAAAATATGAGCACACTAGGTGGTAATATATTTTCACAAGGTCCTGAAATTAGAAACTTATTTACATAAGGATTAATAAATGGTAGATGAAGTTACAATTAATAGTATTCCTTTTTCTGATTATGAACCTATAATAACAGAAAAACAACAAAGTAATGATGATGCTTTTTACACATCTATTTTACCTAATACTAAAACAGATGACCCTATTGAACTTTATAATTATATAAAAGAAGAGCAAAGGGAACAAGGTAAATCTTTATTAGTTGAAGAAGCTAGAATACAATGGAGAGAAGAACAAGAAAGTAGTTCTAAACGTATATTAGAAGATATTATTACTAATCCTGAAATATCTTCAGAAGAAAAGAAAGCTAATCTTCAAAACTTTATGTCTAATACATATATATCTAAAGATATAAAAGATAAAGCTATACAAGATTTATCTAATTCTTATATACTTGAAAATAATTTAGATGAAGATTTAGCATCAATAGATGTTATTACTCAAGAAATAGATAACCTTAAACTAGAACAGAATACTGAAAAGTTAGTAGACAACATTAAAGCAAATGGTAATAATAGTAATGATGTAAATGAAGAAGATTTATCTGATGCATTATTAGTAGTTGCAGAACAAATAGGACAGTCTGAAAATCCTAATATTGAATTTGAGCCTATTACAGCAAACTTAATGTGGTTTTATGATATGTTAATTGGTAAGTCTCCTGCGTTTATAAAGAATACTCTAGAGATTATTAAAAGAAAAACAGGTGGAGTTGCTCTACCTCAAATGACTACTCTTAAAATACTATCTCAATTATTTCCTTCTACTAGTCTTTTAAAAGAAATTCAAACTGTTGTTCCAGAAGATAAAACTTGGACAGAAGTTCAAAAAGAAGTATACTCTGAAGATACATTTGTAAATGCTACTGAAGAAACAGTTAGAGAAGCATTGACTGAATTAGGTTATAGTCCAGAAGTATTAGAAAATACTATTCCAGGATTTATATTTAATCAAGGTTTTGCTTACGCTATTGATAAAATCTCAAACTTTCTTAGTCCAGAAGACCCTGCTAAAGTTGCTATACCTTTAGAAATAGGAGTTTCTATATTACCTTTTGTTATTTTAAGAAATAGAAAAGGTAAAAATGTAGAAACTATAGAAGAATCTGGATTTAGAGATGTGCATGTTAGAGCAACTAAAGAACAAATGAATGCTGTAAGAGAAGCGAACAGAAAATCAGCAGAACAATATCAAAAACAAAATATAACTCCTTCTCCTGAAAATCAAGTAAAAGTAAATTCACCTATTGTTACTGTATCTAGAACTAATCCTAAATCAGGTAGTAAATTAGTTGAAACAATTATAGAAGATGTTACAGGTGAAGTAGGTAAAGCATCAGGATTAGATGCTAATAAACTAGCTATTTATCTTACTGACCCTAATGCTAATATAATTAAGAATCCTAAGTTTGGATTTAGAAATGATATATCTTCTGTATCAGCTATGAATGCAGTTACACAAAGAAGTAGAGCTTTATTAATTGATAATCCTAACTTAGCTGATTCAGCTTTAGTAGACCAGTATGCTGAAAAAACAGCATTTACTTTAAATGGTATTATACCTACTGTACCTATGATTGTAGCTAACTCTCAAACAATTACTAGTTATATTAGAACTCCTGCAGGTATGCTACAGTCTGTAGTATTTCAAAAATCTCCTAGTGAGTATTATAATAAAGCAGAAGCTTTAGAAGCATATACACAAGTAGAAAAATCTATTTTAGATAATTTTGCTGGTGAAGAAAAAGCAATTAAACCAACAGAATTACTTATTCAAGAAGTAACGTCAGACAATAATGTTCTTAGAACATTTACTCCAGAACAATTTTTAGGTGCTGACCCTGCTAGTTTTTTAAATACTAACTCTTACTATATTAGGTGGACTCCTGATATACCAATGTATGATTATACTAATAATGTAATGGGTGCTTTACCTTCAGAGAGATTTCCTACTAATAAAGTTACTGATAAATTACAAAAATTTATCTATGATACAGAAGCATCAGCATCTAAAACAGGAGGAATGCAACGATTCTTTGTATATGGTAGACATAATTCTAAGTTAGAAAAGAAAGTATATCAAGATGAAGTAACTAAACAATCATTCTTTGAACAACAGAAACGGATTTTAGTACGTACATTTAAAAAAGATTTAAATGTTAAAGAACAAAATCAACTAGATGTATTACTTACTTATCAAGATAAGAATGGTTTAGCTCAGTTAAGTCAAGCTCAAATAGTAGATGCATTAGGTACAGCTCCTACTGTAGCTTCTATGGATAAATTACAAGTAGCTCTTACTACTTTTAGAATATATGACAATGCTGTACTTGCTGCAGATAATGTAACATATGCTAATAACTTATTAGAAACAGGATATGATAAATCATTTATTGTTCCTAGAGGTAAAGATGTAGTATTAAATAATAATATGCCTCCAGAAGTAATGCCTGTTAAAGCAGAGTTTGATATAGCAGAACTAGATGTATTTGATTCTGTGTTTACAGAAACAGGAGAAATCTTACAAGCAGCAGCATGGGATTATGTAAATAGTAAACCAGTATACTTTGAGTTAGGTGAACGAGGAGTAAGAACTCATTTTACAAAAGTTGATGGTATGCCTGTTCAACAGGTCTATCGTTTAAAACGAAACAAAGTAGATGAGAATGGTGACATTTATCAGTATGGTATCTTTAGTACATTTAAACCACAACCATTACCTAATCAGTTAATACCTGCTAGACCAGGACACGTACCTAGAAAACATACTGAATCTACTATGGTTATTCGTATACCATTAGAACAAAAGATTAATGGTCGTCCAATTAAAGCATCTATAAAAAACCAATTTAAAGAATTAGGTAATACTAGAATATTAGATTTAACTGGTAAATTATTAACTAAAAAACAACAAGCAAAACGTGCTGAAGTTATGGGTATATTACGTCAATTTGGTGTAACAGTAGCTATGGTAGATTCTCCTAGAGCTGCGTATGCTTGGTCTAGAGAAAAATTAACAAGCTTAGATAATAAATCTATGTACATTGTTGATAAAGCTGCTGAATTACAAATGAATGAAATAGCAGACTTTAGAATTAGAGAACAGCAAGCTGTCATGGGTATTAGATTAAGAAATGAACAAATAGATTATACAGTAAAATCTGACCCATTAGAAACATCTTTAGAGAATGCTAGAGCAGCAGATACTGCTTTTTCTAATATAGGTTTATTACAACTTAAAAAAGAATGGGTTAATACTTATATGCCTATGAAAGGTAAAGTATTTACATTTGAAGCTATAGCTGATAAAACAGGCATGATAGAAAGTGATATAGTAGTACCTGATTTTCCTTTAGATATTAGTACAATGACTCCAACTAATGTTCAATATGGTGAAATGACTAGACAAGCTAAAGCAGATTGGTGGTTAATTACTAATAAAGAGCGCTCTTCTATGGCAGTAGATAGTAAATATTCTGCTCATGCTGTACGTAAATTAGCTAACTTAGTAGGTAATATAACAGAGAATACTAGGTTTAGTGGTACTGCTAAAACTGCTAGAGAAGTACAAAAGAATCCTGATGCTGTAGTAGGTTCTCCATTAACTGCAGTAACAACATTACAGTTATTAGTTAATGCTCCTAAACAATTGTTTTTACAGGGAGCTGCAGCTTTAGCTAATATATCTGCAGTAAGTAAAGGTGGTCCTTTAGGCTATGAGTTTTATCAAAATTGGGTAACAGTAATGGCTTTAACTCATCGTTATGCTAAGCTAACTAATGATTTTAAAAAAAGTGGTAAAGATATTATGAGAGTTAATGATGCTTTCTTTCAAGACCATTTACCAAATTCTTTAAATGATAAAAGTATTATGAAGTATAGTCCTAAACAATTAGAAATGCTTGTTCAAGGAATTAAAGAGTTTTCTATATCTTTAGTAGGAGACCATATTTATACTCAAGGTATACTAATTAATAGACCTCCTCATTTAGGAGAAAGTCCTTTTACTCCAGGAGCTTTAAGTAAAACAGCAGTTAAAGGATTAACTGATGTTGGTTTTGGTGCAGGTGAATTATTCCAAAGATTTGGTCAAGTAGTAGCAGCACTAGAAAACTGGAAGAATCAAAATCCAGGTAAGTCTTGGGAAAATAGAAAAGTAATATCTCAAATTATGTGGGACGCATATCGATTATCAGGAAGTATGACTAAGGCAACAAACTTAGCTTGGCAAAATAGTTTAACATTACGTACACTTGCTCAGTTTAAATCATTTATGGCTAAGATTACAGAAGCAGCAATTAATCCTAATGCAACTCCTTTTGATTTTGCAACTAGACTAAAAGCTTTAGCATGGAATACTGTTTATTTTGGTGCATCTATTGCAGGAGTAGGTGTTATTATTAATAAAGTATTAGAGTCTATGGATAGTCCTACAGCATGGTGGTTAGCTAGAACACATGAAAAATTAAACTTAGCTTATGTAGTAGGTAATTATATTGGTGATTCTATAATGCCTGATGATAGAGCATCTATGTCTAAGTTTGGTGATTTGTATAGTATCTATGGAGATGACTTTGCTTTCTTAGGTCCTTATGCTACTATGGTTGAATTAATTATAGGTATCTATAACGAAGATATTGATTACAATAATGCAGGAGCAGCTTTAAGTTGGTTTAAGCGTACTATAAATGTAGGTGATGAAATTCTAGATATTTGGGTAAGAAACCCTGAAGCTTATAAAGATGAAAATGTAGCTAGGTCTATGCAATCATTAGCTAAATTATTTCCACCTACTAAAGCATACATGCAGTTTGTTAAAGAACGAGAAAATGATTTTATTGCTGCAACTAAAACAGGACATGAGTATGGATTTAAACAAACAGAATCAGAAGCATGGTTTAAAGCATTCTGGGGTGTACAAACATCTAAAAATGAATACCTTTGGGAAGTTCAAACATCTGATTCAGACAGAAGAAAGTCATTATCAGAACATGCTAGACGTTATATGACTATAATATCTTCTAGTGCTAAAGGTGGTGTTCCTACATATATGGATATAGCTAAAGGCTTATCTGATTATATAGTAGTACTAAATGGTGTTGGATTTATAGCTAATAGTAATGAACATAATGAATTTATTTCTGAAGTATTTGGTATGATGGGTAGGCAACAAACTCCTATAACTCAAAACTTTATTAAAAAGTATCATCAAAGAATCTTTACTGGTCAGTTAATGACAACAACAGAAATAATAGCAGCTAGAAAAATAATTGAATTAAATTATGATGAAGGTAGTGAAGAGTATAAAGTAGCTAATGATTTTTTAAATAGTATGAAAGCTTTGGATACTGCAAGGTCTCTTGGAACAGATAACGTTGAACAACTAAAAAATAAAAATAATACACTTTTTAATAATAAGGAATAAAAATGGCAGAATTTGACACAACTAAAATGACACAAAATAGACCAGAGTTAACTTATGTTACTCCACAAGCTATGCCTGCTAAATTTAGTAATTTAGGTGCAGTAGCTTCTTTAGCTGATACTGCTATTAAAGGAGCAGTAGCTTTAGATAAAAGAATGACACTAACTCAAGCAGAACAAGAAGCAGAAGATTTAAGACAACAGTATCAAAATACTAGTCCTACTGCTATTGCTCAATTAGAAGAAGAAAAAACTAGATTAGAAGCATCTATGGAAACTGAAGGACCAGCTCCTTATCAAGAAGAGTTAGATACTGTTATAAATAAATTAGAGATGGCTAAAGAACAAAAAGTAATGAGTCCTTCTGAGTTTCAATATAGAGCTAATGCTGCAGCAGAAGAACTAATGTCACGTAATCCTGCATATGCTGATGAAATTACTGCACAGATGTCTAATGTATATAAACGTGGTGGATTAAATACATTATTAAAATCTGACTTAGCTTCTATGGAAGCTCAACAAAAAACACAAGCAGCACAAACTGCTGAAATGACTAAGTTTTTAGATAAACAAAATATTTCTTGGAGACAAAGACCAGAAGAAGTACCATATCTTTTTGAAAAAGAACAACAATATTTAAGAAATAAAGAAGTAGAATCAAGGTTAATTGCAGCTGATGAAAGGTTTAGTGAAGAACAGAAAATAGAGTTTCTTGCTAATATGGGTGATGGTGTTGGTGGTACTAATGGTTTATATATAGAAGCAGAGAAGTCTTTTAATTTATTATTTCAACAATTAGAATTTATTGAAGATAATATACAAAATGTTGATGAACAAAATGATGCTAGACAAAGATTAACAGAAGCTGCTAGAAGAGAATTACAATGGACTGTAAGTAATTTACCTGCTAGAAATGATTATGAAAAGAAAAGAAATGAAGACTTTTATACTATGCAATTAACTGCAATAAATAGATTAGATACAGAAATGCAAAAAATTGTACCTGCTAATAGAAAAGCATTTTTAAAAGAAAAATTAGAAACTATAGAATTAGAACAAAAATTACATGAAGTAACAGCTAATGGTTTTAATAAAGCAAAAGCAGAAAATCTTAAATTAACAATAGATACTTATGTTGCGTTAACTACTGGTGGAAATGGTAAGTTATTAGATTTACTTACTAAGAGTAATCCAGAAGAAATGATAAAAATAAAACAAGCTATGGAAGAAATTATAACTAGGAAAGGTTCTAAATTAAATTATCAAAGTGATAATGGTCAATACTATGGTGAAAAAACACAATTAAATAACTATAGTAGTTATAAAAGTTTTAATGATTTAGCTGAAGCTGAGGTTGCTTTTGGTGATTTAACTGATGGAACTAAAGGATACTTTAATAATGTATTTAATATAGCTAATAGTATGACTGGTGATTTAAAGAATAAAGAATTAGATAAGTTACTACCTAGAATTTCTAGTACTTCTGATAAAGTATTTGATAATTTAATGAGTCAACCAGACTTTAGTAAAGATGTTTTAGATAATGTAGAGTTTTATAAAGAAGCTACTAAGACTACTTTACCTCAAGGTTCTAATGTAGTAGTTAAGAATGGTATGGTTTATGCTCCAACAGATGCTAAACTTAATAATAATTTAACTAGAGTTAATGAATACATTAAGATACAAGCTAAACTACGAGGAGAAAAACCTAGTTCTATTGTAGATGAAATACTTAAAACAGACTTTCCTATGCTTACTACAGGTAAGACAGTAGATACACAAGAGATGACTACTGAACCTATTAAAGTTACTACTGAAGAAGAAGTTAAAGCATTATCTCCTGGTACAGTTTTTATAGGACCTCAAGGTATTAAAAGAATAAGATAATGGAAAATTGGGAAGATAATTATAAAAAAGTAGAAACTTCTTGGGAAGATAATTATTCTGTATTTACTGATGAAAAAATTGATGTAGCTTTATTAGTAGAAGGTAAACCTGGAGACCCTAAATCAGGTTTAGGTATTTGGACTGATAAAACTGGAAAAGAAAAGTTTTTTACAGAAATAGATGATAAAGAAGCATCTATTATAGATAATGATGGTACTAAATTCATATTAGATTCTGATTTTAGAAAACAAGATAAGTCATCTAAAAAAGTAGGGGTACTTAGTGATATAATGAAACATGATAAATTGTATAAACATACTCCTGAATTAGCTAATGTAAGAATAGAAGTATTACCTACTATGGACCCAGAAGGACGCTATACTAATGCAAGAGCTGCCTTTGATTATTCTGTTGATGGTAGTTTAGAAAAAATAATTATTCATGCAGACAGAATAAAAAATAAAGAAGATTTATTATCTGTTGTTTTACATGAAGTACAACACAAAGCTCATTATGATGCTGCAGTTATTAAAGATGGAACAAGTGAATATTTTTACAAAGAAGCTGATTATAGTAAAACTGAAACTCCTATAGCTACAGAGGCTTTAGCAGAAGTTATTCAAGATAGATATTATAACCAAAACAATAGTATAGCTGAAAATTATTTAGTTACTTCTCATTTAAAACGATTAGGACAAAAAGACCCAGATAATGTTAGAGGACAACCTATTAGTTTAAGTACAATACCTTATGATAATGATGATGAACAAGGTGCTAGAAGAAGATTAGATACATTTATGGAAGAACTTGCTTATATAGAAAGTAGAAATAGAAATGTAGCTAATTCTACTGGTGAATCTTCAGCTAAAGGTTATTTTCAATTTTTAACAGATACTTCTAAAGGTCAATCAGCATTACAAACTGCTATTAAAAGAACTAAAAAGTATTTTGGAAATAGAAAAATAGATTGGATGGATAGAGTATATAAAACTGGTGATGTAATGAGTTTATCTTATGAACAACAAAAGTTATTAGTTATAGGTGACCTTATGGAAAAAAAAGGTAGTGACCAACTATGGATTAAGTTTTTTAAAGCTAAAACTAAAGATGAAGAAACAAGAATAAAACGAGAAATATATAGTAAGTTACATCATACTGATGTTGGTGGTAAAAATAAAGAGTCTATTGAAAGAAATATGAATACTCTTTGGAAACTACCTGGAGCTAAGGGTGTTTCTTTTTAAATGGAAACGAGTAAATCAGTAATATTACACGTTGTTGCTATATGTATGGCAGTAGTTGGAGGGGACTATGTTGACCCTCTCAAATTAGGTAAATCTAAATATGAAGTTACAGAAATGGTAACTATTTATGAAGATTGTAGAGTTACCAGACAAATTTCACAACATTAACAGGTATCTCTAGCTTTTGAGCATATCTAATCGCATACTGTGTACCATGACTTTTAGTATCCCAAAGGGCTAATACATGGTCAGCATTGTTTATAATCTGTTTAGTACGAATAAAGAAGTGCTTACTATCAAAGTTAGCCACAGGGTCTAATAGATGATAAGGTAAGAACCTTATTAAATCTATATTATGAGACTCTGCATAATGACTTACTGCATTGTCTGGACCTCTAGCAGCACCCATTAGTATGCATTTAGGATTAAGTTCTTTTATTGCCTTATCCACGGTTTTAAGAGTCCAGGCATCATCTTCAATACTTCTACTCCCTATGATAGCTAACTTCATTGTGGATACCACGCACATTGTATTCTTATAATAAACAAATCAATTAGTAAATAACTTACTGGTACATCATCTATTACTGCATCAGTAAACTCGAAGCCAACATGGACTCCGAGTATAGGATAATAACTAAATCTCACAAGAACCTCCAGTACACGCTAATGTCTGACTACCTTCAGTATTATCATCTTCTTCAATAAATGAAGTCCAGTCTATATGTTTAGGTGTTTCTTTAAGTAATGCATTGTATTCTTCTTTAGTTGCATCTTGATATGGTGCTTGTACGTATGTATGGTCACTATGTGGTAAGAAAGATATACCTGATATTTCATCAAAGTATTTCCATACCCATGCACCTACATCCATCCACTCATCATCTTTTACACTGATAGTTACTGATGGCTTATGTTCACACCAATGACGTTGGTATACTAACCAGTTTTCCATCTGCTCTATAGCTGTCATATCATTACGAGTAACAGCACCTTTAGGAGCTTTCATTGGGAAACTAAACACTGCAGTTGAGTCAGGTCTATATTGCTCATCTTCTACTGTTACACCCTGACCTTTAAGAAACTCATAGATAGGGTCTTTCTTATCCATACGGATAGTTCTTATGTAGTGCTCAGCATGACGAGCATGTATACCGCTAGCACTATCAACGAGCTGAGAAACAGTCCCAGAAGGTTTAACACACGTAATACTTGTGCTTCTTGGTATGTCAAGTTTGTCTGCGTATTTGTGATTGGTTCTTCTAGCATGGTCTCTCATCTCCTCTAAAAATTTAGGGTCAGGATTAGATGTTATTTTAGCATCCATAATACCTGTTAGTGATACACCAAGTAATCTTTCTTCTATTGTATTCTTACTCCAGTCATGAGATAAGAACTGAAAGTTAGTTAGATTAGATTGTAATGTACCAAGTATTGTAGCTAGTCGTACTTTGTTAAGTAGACTATCATTAGTATCTCCATTTCTTACAACTACTTCTGTTAAGTTACAGAACTGTTTATCACGTAGTATAATCTCGCTGCAAGGATTAGTTCCGTAACTCATTGTTTCATCACGTCTTTTCCATTTAGCAGCTTGTTTCTGCGCAGCAACTCTATTGAATATACCACGTTCTCCTGACTTAGACTTAACTAAAGATACCCATTCATCCATGAATGTTTCCATATCAGGTTTTTCTGTATAAGCAACTGAGTTATTAGCTAACCCACGGTATGCAAAATCATTGTACCAGGCACCCATTTTAGCCTCTCTCATGCGTTTATCTGTAAGATTAGATAGTGAGATAAGGGCAGAACGTCTAACACCACCAACGACCACAATTTCTCCTACCATACAAATAATATCATGGACCTCTAACGAGGTTAGTTTACGACCTTGAGCATGTTTGAATGACTCTATTACAAAATCAAACAATCTCTTTAATGGCTCTGGACCACTAGCTCTACCACCAAATGTCTTTAGCCTAGCACCTGCTGGTCTAACATTAGAGTAGTCAATCTTGGGTATATCTCCTTCCCATAGACTAGATAGTAGTTTCTTAAACGACTTCGCCCAGCCAAGCTTACTGTCACCAACAACAATAGTATCATCAGTGTTACTAAGTACCTCTGGTATGCTAGGTAGTTTACTAATCTCTTGTCTCTCACAACTAAATCCTACTCCTGTTCCGTTCATTAAAATGTATAATGCTTCACTAAAAGCTCGTTTATTATTAATAGCCAAATAAGAGCAATTGTAAGCAGCAATGTTGTCTCTTTCACATGCATCTCCTGCTGACATCATAAGCCTCATAGAAGGCATAATCTCTAAATTAAGTACTGCTTCACGTATCTCTTTAAACTCTTTGTCTAACCCTTTGTTTTTAGACTTAAGGTATCTAACCATTCTGTCTACTGTTTCTTCCCATGTTTCTCTTCTTTTAAGTTCAGGTATAAAACGTGCGTATCTACTTGATGCTATTACCGATTGGTAAATATCCAATGCTATCTCCTGTTATTCTTCGTTAAATATGTCTAATTGTTTAGAATGTTCATCTAAATCATTAGATAGTTCTTCGAGATTATCCTCGATTTTGTCTTGGAAGTGATTAACTATATCTTCTGATGAGATATCAAGTACCTCAAGAAGAGTTGTTTCGTCTATCTTAGCTAATTCTTCGCAGACTTCTTTGAATGATAGTGCCATAGTTATGACCGACCCTTAGTCTTTTTGACCTTATCAAATTGTTTATCATTAGGTTTGGAACCAAAGATTCTGTCCCATCCTTCTTTATACTTATCACTTGGTACTGCAGTCTTTAATTTTGCACCAGTAATTTCGTAATCATTTGTACCATTAGTTCCTGGCATAATTAATCCTTGTATAGTTTAGGTTGTTGTACACCGACAAATCCACATGATTGTCTGTCAGTAGGTTCAAAGTCAAATGATGAATCACTATCATGACCAATAGGCATATAGAGATACTGTTCTAATTGACACATCATAATCATCGCACCTTGTGATGCACAATTATTATTGTAATATTCCATTGCCATATCACAGTTAACGAAGTTAGCTACATATTGTAAATCATTGTATGACTCTGTATAACTGACTGCCATAACAAAATCACCAACACCTACTTTGTCTCCTGCTTCAGCTTTTGTAAACAAACTTCCTAGTAATGCATATAAACCAATAAGAATAACTACTATAATTAAATGACCTATAGTTGTTGTAAGTAAGTTTCTCATTTCTTTTTCTCCTTGCTGCAATAACCACGCATGTTCCAATTACCCATGCTACTATCAATAGAACACCACCACTGACCTTTATCCCAGATTTTAGCAGGTTCTTTGCATTTATTGCAAACTCTTTTTGTTTTAAGTTTTTCCATTATAATACATTTCTTTTAGAAGTTCTAGGTAATGTATAGCTTTATTTATATCTTCTATACCATTCTTTTCTCTAAACCTTGTAACATACTTGATTACATTACCTTCAATGAAACCAATGTTATTACTTGTTATAAACTCTATAGGTTGTATTTTATAATTAGTATAATGATTACCACCTATTTGTTTTTGTCTAGCTACGTTAGCTCTTATTGTACTTGTCTTCATATTAATATTATAGCATATATTACAGAGAAAGTCAAGCTATTTCCTATACTTTCTTTTTAAATAATGTAATGGTATTGCACATTCATCGAATGAACCATCCTCTACATTATGTAACATATACAATCCTCTCCAATGTTGGTTAGTTTGATGAGATAAGTATGACTCATCATGTAAATAACAACTACCACTGATGATAGATGTCATTTGTTTGCCATCTGCTCTCATGCCGTACGCTATATCATGTCCTTGCTGATGACCTGCTACACAAGACATATGCTTTTTAGTAAGTAAAGCACGTGCTGATGTTACTGGTCTACCCATAACACCACTAGCAAAGTAATGACTGTATGCAACACCATCAATACTAGTTACTTCTAAGAATGGAATTACATCCCATCCTGCTTCTTTGTATTGTAAATCATTAAATGATATAAGACCATCTAGCTTTCTGTCATACTCAATGGCTGTGTTAATACGCTGCTCATGGTTACCCATAGTCAGTACCATCTTAGGTTTGTATAACTTCTTCTTAGCTTTAGCTAGTCTTTTGTTAAGTGCTTTCATAGGTGCTAGCAATGCTTCCATGCCCTTGTGAGCAGCTTTAATATCTGCTTTGTATGTTCTACCTTCGAAAGATTTTTTACCTACATCATAGGAAGATAAGCTAGGCATGTCTGCAAAGTCACCAATCATTACGATTACATCTGGTTGTTTGTCAACAATGTACCTACCTATCCATGTTAAATAAGATAGGGAAATCCCAGGCTTAACCTGGGTATCTCCTATTACTAAATGTTTCTTCATTGCATAGTCTCCAGTGGAAGGTCTACTTCTGTTTCAGCAAACTCTTCTTCTGATGTTTTAATTATGCCCTCACGCATGAGAGCTTTGATAGCGAAGGATAACAAGAATTCTGTTTCCATCTTGTCAACTTTAAAATCAAAATCAACACTACCATCTTTATTTTCTGATAAGTTTTTTATAATCATTTATCCAATCCTTTCTAAAGTCTAGCCACATGAACCCTTGTTTCTCAGCCCACTGCCAGTATGTTGTTTTGCTGCGTTTGGTTATCTTGTTATCGGGATTCATAAACAAGAAAATTATGGTGACTTCAGGATTACATTCTTTAAACCAAACCATTTTTTGTCTAGTAGCTAAGTCAAGTTTACCCTTTGCTTCTATGTATACATTCTTTGCCATACGAAAGTCAGGATTATATTTCCGTGACTTGATGGGTTGTATGTATTCTATTACATCAGGTTCATACTTAACACTTGGGAAATGTTTTTTGAGTACTGCCCAAGCTTTAACTTCTAGTTTACTTTTGAACGTAGGCATTAAACCTGTCCTTCCATACATCCTCCTCATTCTGCATTATCCATAGTACTGATGCGTTCATAATAAACTCGTCATCATTACCATATGCATTACGAACAGCATCAAACATCTGCTGCTCAGTAACACAATCTGCAAGTAAAGCTGCAGCCCGTTTGTTACCTATCTTTTCGATACCTTTGATGTTATCAGCAGTATCACCTTTAAGACATTGCTCAAAGAATAATCTCATACCACCTATCGCATCTTGTGTAAAAAACTTATCGGGCTTTGTCCAGCCTTTACCTTTAATTTCCCATGAGAAATGTTTACCTGGGACCATTAGTAAATCTTTATCTAATGATACAATCATAGTATCATCAGTCTGATTAATGCCCAGGGCATCATCAGCCTCTAATGTATCAGGTGCAAGTTCCGCATTCTGTTTCTCTAGAGCATATTCTCGTAGAGCTTCTAGATGTACGGGCTTAGGTGCAGTACGATTAGCTTTGTACTCAGGATAGATAGTCTTACGGAAGTTAGACTTACCTGATAAGAACGCACGATAGCTATCTGCTCCAGTCTTAGTAAGCAACTCATCAAGTAATGCTTCTACTCGATGGATTGCTATATTAAGACCATCATTTTCTGCAGATGCTGCACATCTAAACACTACTAAATCATGGTCAATTAATGCTTGCATAATTTTTCCTATAAAATAATTGCAGGAATATCTGGAAGATGACTACCATCCTCTGTTACTGGAGGTAAATCATCAACTGTTGGATTAGCATAAGGTAATATATCATCAAGTATTACTTCTTGACCTAAATTAATATTACTATATACATGGTTATCATAGTAAGCTAATACCCCTAGGAATAAAATAATTATCCCTAGAGCTATAATATTAGCTTTCCATCTACCATCCATTAGAATGGTATGTCTGATTCAAGGTCATTAATACTAGCCCCTGATGGCTCTGAACCTAAGACATACCCCTCATATAATTTAGCTAGACTAACTACATCATTAGCTGTTGCCTTGCTCCCTTCTATTGCTAGGGTCGCTACGGCATTACTTAATGATGACTGACGGACTATCATTACTTGCCTAGCGGCACGCTCATCCTTGGTCTCATAGTTACTACCTGATACCCTGGTCGCTGCTTTAGCTTGAGTAGGTGCTGCTGCTGAACTATCATCACCACGGTTGTCTGTAGTGGTGTCAGCTGTTCCTACTGCTGTCCATTGCCAATATCCATTCTGGTCTTTCTCTGTTGATACATGTATTACATCACCCTTTGCCCAGTCTTGAGCTGCTTTAAATACTGCAGGGTTAGCGAAAGACATTAGCTTTTTAGACTGTGCCTGACCTTGGTCATTCTTGTACATGATTTCAATTGACTGGTATTGTCTACCATTCTTTGCTTGATGTGTGTTCAAGCTTGATACATCTACGACATTTACTTGCATATAATCTCCTTATATATCAGTTAAGTTACCCCATGTATTTCCTACTTGTATATCAACCCTCATGGGTAGGTTGAATTCTTTACCAAACAAATGTTTAAAGTTTGCTGGTACATTTTCAAATGATTCTTTAACTATTTGTACTATACTATTAGTATAACATACCTTCGGGTCGAAGTCAAGCATGATTGAATCGTGCACTGTATTGATAAGTTTAACACCATCCATCTTTGCTATCTTGTTATACAAACTAATACGAGCTATTGTCATAAGGTCAGCACCGAGTCCTTGCACTGGGTAGTTAAGGATTCGTGTGCGTGGATACTTTATGTTACCCATACTGTTTGTTTCAGGTAAGTACTTGTATGTTCTACCTGTAGGCATGATGAGTTGATTAGTTTTCTTTACATCAAACATAAGTTTATCATGCCAATCTTTAAGACCAGTATACTTACGATAGAATTGGTCAATGACATTTTGCCAAAATAATTCATTACCTATATCTTTAAAGTTAGGGTCATTAGCATAACTGAATGCACTACCACCATAGATTAATCTAAAGACGAATGTCTTTGCTATCAATCTAGATGGTAGACCAAACCTTGTTTGATTATCTGTATGCTGGTCAATCTCATCATGTATCTCTTGATGTGCTGTCTTATCTTGTGATAAGAAGGATGCACATACCCATTCAAGAGCTTTTGCATCTGCGTTAAGTATCATATTATAATCCTGTAGTTTCTACTAGTCTGTGGTTATATTGTAAGATAATACTTTTTCTTAACTCAGACCTAGCTTCATCAGTAAGTAATGACAGTACTGCATTAGGTCCAAGAGATAGTATCATGTTACTAAACTCATGTGCTGTAAAGTGTTGATGTGCTTCTTCTTGTGCTTTCTGTTGCTCAGCTGAATCTATTTCATACTCTTGTGCTGCTAAGTAATCATCTCTGCTCATGTTATTCTCCGTATCGTGATAAGAAGAGAGTCTTAATCTCTCCATCAAAGTTTTGTAGGTTAGGACTACTACTGCTTAGCCTACCTGTTTTAGTCCTGCATTGATTCAACTGACCATGTATCTTACTATCTTTCCAGTTCATTGAATCAATTAGTTCAGGCACACCATGATAGTATGTTGTCATACGTTTCTGCATGGTAGCTCGTGCCAATATTGCTGCCAGTATTTCTTTCCCGGCATTTGTTTTAGGTTTAACTTTACGTAATGTTTCTTCGTTAGTACTAAAGAACCCTTCTTTCTTAAGCTCACTCTTAGGCAGGGGAGTTATTTGTCTTTGGAATTCTTTATCTCTTTCATCCCATTTATACTTAACTTCGCCTGCATGTACGCCAGTTTTATAATGTCCGATGGGGCGTTGAAAACGCTCTTTGATAACCCCACCGTAAAGAAAAGCAGAAAGATGCTCCCCAGAATTGGGATTAAAACTATCGTAAGAATGATAGTCATACAACCTCTTATTAAGTTTGCTGATTTGTTCATGTAATTCATCTCCTAATACTTTAGATTTATCATAGTCGTATATCATACCATTGAATTCCATTTCTTGTAGGACAAGTACGTCTTGATTTTGTAAAGATATCAATCGCTTCATATGAGGAAGGTCATTGATTCTTTCCATTTGTTTTTTCATTACTTTTTCTGTTAGTTCTACATCTTGTTTAAGGTAGTCAGCAAGTATTTCTTGTGGTACTTTGTCTGTGTCAATACCATTCTTCCAGTAGTTTTCTTTAACTTCATCAAGCTTACTACCCAGCTCATAGTACTCTGCTGTTCCATTGAGTGATGGGTAAGCTAACTCTTGATTAGATAATACATACTCTACTATTTGACAATCCCAGATACGTTTACCTGTAAAGTCAATACCATACCTGCGTAACCAATGCAAGTCAAACTTAATGTTAAACCCTACAAGCACATCGCACTTATCCACGGCTAATTGGATTCGTTGTAGTGATTCCTTGTAGGGGTCAACGGAGTATTCTATATCATATACTACATACTCTTCAGGTGTAAGTAACCCAACCATGCATAGCTTGTTGTTCTTATCAAATGGATTACCTTTGTTACTAATAGTTGTTTCTACATCTAATACTAAGTAGCTCATAGTTCTTCATACCTCGCTATGTTAGGTTTAATCATGACTTGTTGATTGCCATGACGTAGGTCAGGTAATGTATCTTTATCACCTAACAGTTTATTTTTACTAATGTTTAAGTATCTCATGTTACTAGTGTTGTCTTGTTCTTTACCTATACCTAGTATCCAGTCAGCTTCACCTTGCTTTGCAGTCTTGCTGCTGTCTACATCATCCATTGTTAACCATACTTTACCTTCACCAGTACCACCTGCTTGAGATACTGCAATGACTGGTGCATATATCTTAGCCATTTCTCTAGCCCATTGATAGAGTTTCTTAAGTTCCAGGTCATACCTGTCACTTTTAAAACCACGTACTTTATCTATCTGGTCAAAGATAATTAACGATGGATTAGTTTCTTTGATAATAGATTCAATACGACTAGTACTACTACTATCTTCATAGTCATATATTTTAATTCTACTACCAACTTTTTGTTTATATTCATTAGCATTGTTTTCTCTATCATCAAACAATTCTTTGTTAGTTAAACCAAACAGGGCTTGGAAACATCTGACTGCTACCTTCTTACCCTGCTCTTCGTTATTAAACCAGAGTATATCACCATCCGTTTGTGATACCATATGGGTCATCTCTGATGCTAAGAAGGTAGTCTTACCTGTCTCTGGTCTAGCAAAGATAAAACCAAAGTCACCTTTGCGTAAAGAACCTAGTGATTTGTTGAGCCAATCTAAACGCCATCGTAGCCCAGGCGTTTGGATTTGCGATTCATATATTTCATGTAAGTCCATGTTAACAGGAGTAGCCTCTTCTGTTTGTGTGTCTTCATGTTCTAATTCATTAAATTTATTTAGTAACTCTTCTACTTTAGCCGTGCCATCTTCTACATCTAATGCAAGTTTAGCCACTTCGCCTGCAATACATCGCTGTTTGTGTGCATTAAGATATGCATACACATTTTGTTCTGTTAACTCAAGCTCTAGTATTCTATCTAATAGGTCAGATAGTTCATTGCGTTCACTATCTTCTAGTAGATAACTACTATGATATGCTAATTCTAAATCACTCTTACTCATTGAAGTCTTGTCAGACTTCTCATAG